>Ga0187846_10000014_pt1 | contig 102164 bp, 63 predicted proteins | sample TC_taG_FD_161473 | JGI IMG/M metagenome (GOLD analysis project Ga0187846, IMG submission 161473) | Biofilm microbial communities from the roof of an iron ore cave, State of Minas Gerais, Brazil - TC_06 Biofilm (v2) | ecosystem: Environmental > Terrestrial > Deep subsurface > Cave > Wall... | reverse complement strand
GCCATATCGGAAGGGTCCTCTCGCCGGCATTGCCGGATTGACGAATGGTGATGGCAAGAGCACTGCGAATCTAATTAGCCGGATTGGGGTTGTCAAGGATTGTGTCCCTGGAGGCGCTACGGCAGAGGCAGGAGGCGCTGTGGAGAGTTATGCTCGTGTGGCCTGGCGGCTTTCGACTATGATTGTGCGGCGGCCGAGGAGATTTGCGGCACCCTGTTAGAGGCAGCATGGTTCGATGACCTATAAGCCGAAACCGCTGGACACTTCGCAAGTGCGGCTGGGCGCCGCTTTGACGGAGCTGACCGAGCACCTGGCCGAAAACACGCACGAAATCTGGGCGCAGCAGCGGTTGTCCGAGGGCTGGCGGTTCGGCCATGCGCGGGACGACATCTCCAAAGAGCATCCCTGCCTGGTGCCGTACAGCGAGCTCCCGGAAAACGAGAAAGAATACGACCGCAGAACGGCGCTGGAGACGATGAAGATGCTGCTGGCGCTCGGCTACCGCATCGAATCGCCGCAAGCGACGCTCATCTCGGCGGCCGGCGCGTCGAAGCTGGAAACGGAGGAGCGGAACCGCATTCAGGCGCTGCTGGCCAAAGGCCCGCGTCTTCACGAAGTGATCGCGGTGTGGAACGGCCGCAATCCGGAAGTATGGTCGAAGTCCGCGGAGCTGTTCCGGCTGGTGGGCGAGCGCATCCTCAAGCTTGGCGAACCTCTGCTGGCTTACGACGTCTTGAACCAGGGGCTGGAGCATTTCCCCGGCTACCTGCCGCTGCGCCAGCTTCTCGGGCTGGCGCTGGCGCGCAGCGGCGCCACGGAAGCGGCGACGGCGGTGCTGACGCAGATCTATCGCGAAGGGCACCAGGACGAGGAGACGCTGGGCCTGCTGGGAAGAACGTACAAGGACCTGGCGGAATCAACGACCGACACGGAGAAGAAGGAAAAGTATCTGCGGCGGGCGAAAGATTCATACGCCAAAGCCTACGAACTCACGGCCGGGTACTACAGCGGCGTCAACGCGGCTACGCTGGCGGTGCTGCTGGGGGAACGCGAGTTTGCGGCGAAGCTCGCGGGCGAGGTCAAGGTGCTGTGCCTGGACGAACTGAAGCGGCTGGAGGAAAAGAAGGCGGATACCTACTGGGTGCGGGCCACGCTGGGCGAAGCGGCGCTGATACTGGGGGCGCCGGCCGAGGCGGAGGAGTGGTACGGGCGCGCCGTGGAGGTGGGCAAGAAGCGCTATGGGGACCTGAATTCTTCGCGGCGCAACGCGCGGCTGCTGATGGCCGGCCTGGGCGCACCATCGAGCCGCATCGAGGCGTGCTTCCACATCCCGTCGGTGGTGTTGTTCGCGGGCCACATGATCGACCAGGCGGGAAGGGCCGAGCCGCGTTTTCCGGCGCAACTGGAGCCGCACATCTACGCGGAAATCCGCGAGCAGCTCGACAAGCTCGATGCCGGATTCGGGTACAGCGCGGCGGCGTGCGGAGCGGACATCCTGTTTCTGGAAGCCATGATGGAACGGGACGCCGAGGTGTATGTCGTGCTTCCGTACGAGACGGGGCAGTTCGTGGAAGACAGCGTGGATCGCGCGCCCGGATGGAAAGCCAGATTCGAGAAAGCGGTGGCCGAAGCCGCGGAGGTGATCGTGGCCTCGGGACAGAGGACGCCGGGCGGCATCCTGCACGAGTATGCCAATCGCATGATGTACGGGCTGGCGGCGGCGCGAGCGGAGAAAATGGAGACCCGCCTACGGCCGCTGGCCGTCTGGAACGGCGCAGTGGGGGACGGACCGGGAGGCACCGCCAGCGCCGTGCAGTTCTGGCGCGAAGCGGGGGCGGAGGTCCAGGTGATCGATCTGGCGACGATTCTGCAGAACGACCGCCCGGCGGAAATTCGGACGCGGAACGCCGAGCCGGCCGCGGCGGCGCCGCCTCCCGCACTGGCGCGCGCCTTCGCTCCGGAGATTCGCGCGCTGCTGTTCGCCGACGCGGTGGGCTTCAGCAAACTCAGCGAGGAGCAGGTTCCGCTGTTCGTGGAGCATTTTCTCGGATTGGTGGGGAAGCTGGCCTGGGAAATCACTCCCGCTCCGCTGATGAAGAACACCTGGGGCGACGGCCTGTATTTTGTTTTTCCCGACGTGCGCAGCGCCGGGCGGTTCGCGCTGGAGCTGCGCGACCGCGTGAAAGCGACGCACTGGGCGGAAAAGGGGCTGCAGGATCTGGGCCTGCGAATCGGCTTGCACGCCGGGCCGGTGTACGCCTGCGTGGATCCGGTCACCGAGCGGCCCAGCTACGTGGGCGCGCACGTGAGCCGCGCGGCACGAATCGAGCCTATCACTCCGCCCGGAAACGTCTATGCCAGCCAGCCGTTCGCGGCGCTGGCTGCCGCGGAGAAGGGGCTCGAGTTTCGGTGCGACTACGTCGGCCAGACGGCCATGGCCAAGCACTACGGCACATTCCCCACTTATGTGGTGCGGTACCGGACTCCGGAGGCGGCGCCCTAAGCGGGCGCTGAAAGGCTGCGCATCCCGATGAGCTTGAATCCCCAACGCACGGTCGCCGAACTCCAGGAGCTGCGCTCGCTGACGGGCGACGCCAACGGCGCGCAACGCGTCGCCTGGACGGACACGTGGCTGCGCGCGCGCCAATGGTTTGCAAAGAAACTCGCCGACCTTCCGGTCGAGAATCACCACGATGCTGCGGGAAATAACTGGGCCACATTGCGCGGCGCGTCGGAGAAGTGCGTCCTGCTCGGCGGGCACCTGGACTCCGTCCCCAACGGCGGCTGGCTGGACGGCTCGCTGAATATCCTGGCCGCTCTCGAAGTGCTGCGCCACTTCGCATCCGAGTTCAACGGGCGCCCGCCGGTCACCATCCGCATGGTGGACTGGGCGGACGAAGAAGGAGCGCGCTTCGGCCGCAGCCTGCTGGGCTCCTCCGCGTTCGCGGGAACGCATTCGATTTCCGCCGATCGCGGCCGGACCGACCGCGACGGCGTGAAGCTGGAAGACGCTCTGCGCCGCTGCGGGGTGGAGATCGACCGCTTCCCGGAAGCCGAGCAGGAACGAAAAAACGCGCGGGCCTATCTGGAGCTGCACATCGAACAAGGCCCGGTCCTGGAACAGCTCGGCCTTCCTCTGGGGGTGGTTCTGGGTACCAAAGGCGTCGAGCGCCACATCATCACGTTTCACGGACAGGAAGCCCACTCCGGCTCGACGCCCATGAACGCGCGGCGCGACGCCCTGGCTGCGGCGGCCAAGCTTGCGCTGGAGATTCGCAAAATCGCCCGCAAGCATCCGGACGCCGTGTGCACCATGGGAAGCCTCAAGACGTTTCCCGGCATCGTCACTGCCGTGGTGGGCCGCTGCGAGGCCACCTTGGACCAGCGCGACCTCAATCCCGGCATCCTCGCGGAGATGTACCGCGAGGCCCGGGAAGCGAGCCAGCGTTTCGCCGAGGAGGAAAAATGCACGGTCGAGTGGTCGCGGCTTTGGAACATCGAGCCGGTTCCCTTTCACCCCGAGCTTCTGGATCTTTGCGAGCAAGCCGTCCGTGAAGTTTCCGGAACTTCGCAGCGCATGCCGTCAGGGCCGCTCCACGACGCCGCCGAAGTTTCCCGGGCCGGCATTCCCGCGGTGATGATGTTCGTGCAATCGCTCGGAGGCATCAGCCATAACAAGATTGAGGACACGCGCGAAGAACATCTCGAGATGTCCGTCAGGGCTTTCGACCGGCTGGCCTCGAAAACCGTGGAGTGGGTCCTGAAGCACCCCTAGTCCTGCGGTTCCCCCGAGGGTTGCGCCGAGTTGCCGAGGGGCTACGCGAGGTTTGTCGTCAATGCTGTAGGGTGGTAGCGATACCGGGACTCGAACCCGGATTTGAGCCTTGAGAGGGCTCCGTCCTAACCTTTAGACGATATCGCCACTCGCGGCGGTAAACAAAATTTTCGCACGCCAGGACGCCAGCCGCAAGAGTAAGCGGCTGCGCCGGGTCAGCCGCCATATTGCCACGGAGAATCGGCGACGGTAAGCGGCGCAAAATCGGCGTGGCAGGATGCTTCCAGCACTTCCAGGACCACCAAGGCGTGGTCGCCATAGTTCTCGCGAATGTCCACGACGCGGCACTCCACGCAGGCCGGCAGGTTCTTCAAGATGGGCGCGGACGTCTTGCCGTCAACGAACGGCTCGCCGTTGAGCGTGGCCCCCGTGGGCGCCGTCGGCGAGAAGAACTTCTGGGCGATGTCCTGCTGATGGCCGGCGACGATGTGCAGGGCGGCGATGCGGCTCTCCGAGAGGCACGCGAAAACGTTGCTGTCCTTCCGAACGGCAGCCATGAGGAGCGGCGGCTGGAACGACGCCTGCGACACCCAGGTAATGGTGGCGGCGCCCAGGCGTAGGCCGGCCCGCGACGTCAGGATGTACACGCCGTTGGAGAACTTGCGCAGCGCCGCCTGTCGAGTCTTGCGGTCCATGTAGGCAGCTCTAGCCAAGCGAAACAGGCGAAGTCATCCGGATTCTTCGATCAAATAAGAGAAAATCCATTCCTTGCTGCTCCGGCACGAGACTTCAAACGAGTAGCCTCGCGTGTATTTCTTGTCGAGATGGATGAGCAGTTCGCCGCGGAAGGCGTCCTCGCCGGGCAGCCAAACGAGGCGCGCGTCCTTGAAATCGAAATAACGCTTACACCGGGGACTGAGCGCTTTGAACACCGCTTCCTTGCTCGAGAAAATCATGGTCAGAGCGCGCAAAGGCTGGGGATGGCCGCGCATCCAGGCGATTTCGGAATCGATGCAAATGTGACGCGAGATGTCCTCTTCCTTCATTCGAGCGGAGCTTTCCAAATCGATTCCGATGGCGGCCACCGAAGAGCTGCGAGCCGCAACCGCGATGGTCCAGGGATGCGAGTGGGTAATCGAGCCGACGACGCCCTCGGGCCAGAGCGGTTCGCGCATCTTGCCTTGCGGGACCGGCGGAGGCGCGGCGATCCCCAGCTCTCGCATGGCGCGATTTGCGGCGGCGCGGCCGGCGGTGAACTCCTCGCGCCTTTTCGCCACCGCTGCGGGGGAGAGCGATTTTTCTTCGTCCGGGTGCAAGCCGTAGCCGAGCGTGTCTTCGGAGGCGATAAGCACGCAGGCGACGTCCGTGCGACCGCACAGGCCGGAAATTACCTCGAGCGCGCTGTGCTCTTTCGATGGCGGCATCGAACCGGACGAAGTATAGCGCACAACGCACGACGCGAATGGGCGCGGAACGGCGGCCGCTCATGCGCCGCGCCATGATTCAACGCCAGCAAGCCGGTTTTCGCCCGGAAGCGTGGAGCGAATCACGCGGGCGGGATTGCCGGCCGCTACCGAGTCGTCGGGGATGGGGCGCGTGACCACGCTCCCCGCGCCGATGATGCAGTTCTCGCCTACGTCGGCCATGACCACCGCGCCCGACCCGATCCACGTGTTGCGCCCGATTCGTACCCGCGTGAAGGACCTGGGCTGCTGTTGAAATGGCTTATCCCGGTCGAATGTGCCGTGCTGATGCGCGCCGCTCAGAAGCTGCACGTGGTCGGCCAGCATGGTGTCGTCGCCGATGGTGGCCAGGCCGATGAGGCACCGCAGACCCACATAGACGCGGTGCCCGATTCTGGCCGAGCTTTTCGAGATCACCGTGCCAAAACAAATGCGGCAATCGAGCGGGCATTGCGCCAAGACCAGGCGGTAGTAGGCATTGCGGAGCGCGCTGCCCAGTTTGCCGGGAAACAGCGCAAGAGCCTCGCCCTGCGCGTCGAGCCACACGTCACGCTTCATCACTCGCCGCGCAATCCTTTCTGCCACCGCCAGCGGCGAGACGATGATGAGGCCCAATGCCAAAACAACGCCTTTCAGAAGCGGCTTCAAGGTTCCTTCACCTGCGGAGAATTCCGCGCCTTTCTAATCGAACAGAACGGCGGCCAAACGTCAATCCGAGTTCGAGCGAGGATTCTCACATTGGCAATAGCGACAAAGGAGAGCGCCAGCGGCAAGCCGGAGTTTGATTTGGCCCGCGGACTCGCTGACTTTATACTGGCAAGCTTACATGGGTCCCACGCTCCCGTGAGAATGCACGCCCGCCAGTCCGGAGGAATCCTTGCGATGCTTTGCGGATCGGTTTTTCTGGCGTTGCTGTTCTTGCTGGCGAGTCCGGCAGACGCGCTGATTACTCTCGCCACGGTATTGCTTTTCTGCCTGGCGGGCGTTTTTCTCGGCATGGCGCTGTTCGGCCGCATTTCATGGAAGCGGCCGGAGGGACTGATCCTGGGCTCGGCTTTCGGGCTGGCTTTCAGCGAATTCGCCGTCCTCCTAACCGGATACCTGGCGGCGTGGGAAGTTCGCAAGCTGACGGCCGGCTGGCTGCTCGTTACGCTCGCGATGTTTCTTGCGACTCGCCGAAGGTGGGACCGTCCGATTCTGGAGGGCGTGCGCCCGTGGGAGCCGGAGGAGTGGCCCATTCTGGGCGCAATGATTCTCGTTCTGTTTGCCTTTGTCGCGATTCCCTTTCTCAATTTTGGGAAGCTCACCGAATTCGGCTATGGGTACACGTGGCTCTTCGGATTCGATTTCATTTTGAGGGGAAGTTACGTCGCCGGAATCACGCTGGGCCTGCCGCCGGATTTCCTGCACCTGAGCGGGACAACTTTTCGATACTACCTTGTTTCCTACGTGGGTCCGGCGTTTGCCTACACCCTGGGCCACAAGACCGGATCGCTGCTCTCCATTCTTCTGATTTACACGCTTCTGGCGGACGTTCTGTTTGTGGCCTGCCTTTTCACTTTGCTGCGGCACTTCATCGTGAACCGGCGCGCGCTGGGCTGGACGGTCGCGGTGGGTATGGGCGCCTACAGTTATTACAGCTGGTATGCCCTGGCGCGAAGAGTTTTCTCAAGCCTCCCGCCGTCCTGGGGAGATATGGCGTTCGCCGGGGCGCTGCTGAAATACGGGGACGTTTCTCATCTCTTCCAGCGGCTGTTTCTCGTCGAGCCGCAGGCCATCACCGGCCTTGGCCTGATCGCCGCCATCATCTGCGTGCTGGAGGCCCTGCACTATCGGCTGCGGAGATTCGACGTTGCCTGTGTGCTGGGAATCGCACTGGGCGCTGAGTTCGGAATCGACGCACTGCTCGGATTGATCGTGGCGCTGTGGTTCGGCTTTTCGTTCCTGTTCCGCTGGTTTCGCGACCGCCAGCTGATTGGCGACGAGTTCGCTCCCGTGGCGGCGTGCGTGCTCGTCTGCGCGGCGACGAATCTGAGCTACTTCGCGGTGGGGATGTACAGCTTCGCGGACCGCGGCGCGATGGCCTTGGAACCCTACTGGTGGCTGATGCGTCTGGCGCCGGCGTACTTCGTGGTGGAGTTCGGTCCCATGCTCTTCCTGGGGCTCTGGGGAATCTGGAAGATGCGAAAGAACGACCGAACGCGAATCTCCTCTCCGCTGGCGCTATTAGCCGGATTGGTTGTGGCCCAGGTGTTCTTCGTGCGCGTGGGCGTGCTGCCGCGCGAGCGGCTGGCAGAGAGGCTCCTGCCTTTCGTCCTGCTCATCTGGACCGGTTATTTCTTCGAAGATTTGCTGCTTCGCAAATCGAAGCGCAGGGCGCTCTTTGCCGGAGTCCTGATAGCTGCGGCGGTTCCGACTTTCTTCACCGATATTCGCTACACCTCGGCGGTCCACGATCCGGCGCGGACCGGCTACGTGGCCGTCGCGGACATGGAAGCGTGCCGCTGGATTCGGCGGCACGTGCCGGAGAATGCGGTGCTGCAGAGCGAGCCCAATTACTCCGGCCGCTGCGGGCAACCCGCGCACGAAGTTGCGGCCATCTCGCTGATTCCCGATTTCGCCGAACGCCGAGAGACTCTGGGGGAATGGTACGTGGCGGGAACGACGCTGGTGAGCAGCAAGCCCATCGAGGACGTTCGGGCTCACGACGTGACGCGGCTCTTTGCGGCTTCCGATATGGAGGAAGTCGTCAAAATCGTCTCGAAGTATGGAATCGACTACCTCTACGTAGGCCCCTGTGAGCAGAAAGGCAACCCCCGCCTGCTGGATATCCTGCGCGGCTCGCCGCACTTGTTTCAGGAGGTCTATTCCCGCGCCGATGTGCACATTTTCAATTGGAATCATCACTTGCCCCCGCTGAACCCGCAAACGGGAGAGGCGGAAGATTCAGCGGAAGCGCGCTTGGGCGATGGTGTCGCGTCCGGCAAATAACTCGCATCAAGCGGGCGCAGCATGGTACGCCCCTACAAGGGCTTACTGCATCGGACTTGTTTCACGTATTTCCGAGACGCGACGCTAGCAAGCCGGTTTACTCCCCTGTGGAAAACTCGGATTGAGCCCTGCACCTTTTTACCGTACACTCCGACCTTCTTACAAGGAGCCATGCGGCAACTGCACCTTCGACGCTGAGCAGGAAAGAGTTATGGAAGAGGCTGCTGGGCACAGAAAGTGCTATCCGCCGCGCGTCTCAGTTTGAACCGTAAGTAGCGGACGCGATGATGGGTCAGTCGTCGCGCCCGAATCCGGACAGTTCGTCTTAGAGTCTCGGCGGCGCCGCTATTGCCGTCCTGGGTGCAGGCGTCTCCGGGAATCCATCAGTCACAAATCGTGTTCGGACCCTGGGCCCAGGCGACCATTGGCGCGCCCAGCAGCTAACAGGCGTACAGCCATCGCCTTCGCCTGCGTTTCTCCGAATGGAGGAGATGCTTGAGCGGCAGCCGTCCCGACCTGACCTCCCGTACAGGTTGTGCGCGAAAGCTTAACCTGACCCAGAACAGTCCTCCGGGTCAATTGTTGCGTCCCTCGACAGGTTGCTAGCCTTGACTCCGGAGAGAGGGATGAAGACTAACAATCTGCCCGAGCTTGCCAAGAAGTACATTCAGTTTCTAAGTTCCGCATTCTTAACGCTATCTCTCATTGGTTTCACTCTTACGAATACCAGCTGCGCCGGCGTCACTTCGGCCGGCTCGCCCGGCACGGGCGTAGCCCCCACGATCACCACTTCTGCTCTCCCGGCAGCGACAGTCCAAGCGGCGTACAGCGCCGGAATTTCGGCTACCGGCGGAACCGCACCTTACAGCTGGAGCGTGACGTCCGGGCAATTGCCGCCGGGGCTGAGTCTCACGGCGAGTTCCGGCACAATCGCCGGAACGCCGACGCAGGCAGGGACGTCGCTTTTCACCGTGCAACTGAAGGATTCGAGTTCTCCGGCGAAAACCGCGTCGCAGCCTCTGAGCATTTCGGTATCTGCCAGCGCGGCGCCGCTGCAAATCACCACTGCCTCGCTGCCGAGCGGGCAGGCGGGCGCCGCGTATTCGGTGGTGATCGCCGCGAGCGGCGGAACCACTCCTTACACATGGTCGATCACTGCGGGCGCGCTGCCTGCGGGGCTGAGCCTGGGCCCAGCGACCGGCCAGATTAGCGGGACGCCGACGCAGTCCGGCACGTTTCCGATCACCGTACAAGTGAAGGATTCGAGCTCGCCGGCACAGACCGCATCGCAGGACTTCAACATTGTAATTGCCGCTGCAGGTTCGCCTTTGAGTATCACAACTTCCTCGCTGCCGAGCGGCACGCAGAATGCCGCGTATTCGGCCACTCTGGCGGCGACGGGCGGGAAGACGCCGTACACGTGGTCGATTACCTCGGGCAGCTTGCCGGCGGGCGTGACGCTGGCGGCAGCAACGGGCGCGATCAGCGGGACGCCGACGCAGTCCGGCACGTTTCCGATCACCGTACAAGTGAAGGATTCGAGCTCGCCGGCACAGACCGCATCGCAGGGCTTCAACATTGTAATTGCCGCTGCGGGTTCGCCCTTGAGTATCACAACTTCCTCGCTGCCGAGCGGCACGCAGAACGCCGCGTATTCGGCCACTCTGGCGGCGACGGGCGGGAAGACGCCGTACACGTGGTCGATTACCTCGGGCAGCCTGCCAGCCGGTGTGACGCTGGCGGCTGCATCGGGTGTAATCAGCGGGACGCCCACGGTGAGCGGGACGTTCCCGATCACCGTGCAGGTGAAGGATTCCAGCTCGCCGGCGCAGACCGCTGCGCAGGCGCTCAGCATTGTGATCAAGGCCGCGGCGCAGCTGGTGCAGATCACCACCACCTCGCTGCCTAACGGGCAGCAGAATGCGGCCTATTCGGCGACGCTCGCTGCCAGCGGCGGAACGACGCCTTACACTTGGTCGATCACCTCCGGTTCCTTGCCGACCGGCGTCAGCCTGACCGCAGCAAGCGGTGCGATCAGCGGGACGCCCACGGTGAGCGGGACGTTCCCGATTACTGTGCAGGTGAAGGATTCCAGCTCTCCGGCGCAGACGGCTTCGGCCAGTTTCAGCCTGGTGATCGCCGCCAGCTCGTCGGGCAATTGCCCCACCGGCCAGCCGTGCGGCGCAACGGCGCCCTTCTGCCAGAACTACACACCGCCCTCGACCAGCGGCGCTACGGCGATCACTTCGCTGCCCTTCAAGATCACCTCCTCCGGCAACTATTTCCTCAACGCGGATCTGTCCAGCACGGGCGTGGGAATCGCGGTTCTCGCGGACAACGTGGACATCAACCTCAATGGCCACACGCTGACGTACGGCACGACGCCGAACGGCAAGGGAGCCTCGCAGATTGGCGAGTACGGCATTCTGATGTGCAACACCGGGAACATCGGAAGCGAGGGGCTCGACTCGAGCTACGGCTCGAACGGCTTCTGCGCCGGCGGAGGGCTCTCCGCTTCGAGCGTGACCATCGAAAACGGCACCCTCACGGAATCGCCGAACGCCTCCAGCTATTACGACCCGCACAACTGCCCGGGCTCCGGCGTCAACAACGGTTGCGCGCATCCGCACGACACCATCGCCAGCCATGCGGTGAATTTTTCATTCGATCACGGAGTGACGGTGCGACACCTCACGATCAATGTTTCGACCGTGGATGCAAAAGGAATTCAATATCAATGGCAGCAGCCCGGCGCCGGCCACGATATCGAGTGCAATACCATTAACGATCAGGTGCTGCAGCTCAACCAGCGCTCGGAAGCCTACGCGGTCATCTGGAGCGGCAACGACGGGGGCGGAACCGGCCCCGACACGGTCCAGTACAACACCGTTCTGGGGTCGCCGCAAAACGGAATCGCACTGGGCGTGGGATCCACGGAAGTCAGCGGCTCCATGGTCCAGAATAACGACATCAATGTGGGTTACTACCAATTCCCGCCCTTCACACCGTTCGGTGAAATGTACTCGAACGATTACGCCCTGAGCGGCTGTGTTTCGGCGGGAGACGTTTCGTTCAATTACGTTCACAGCGTCAGCAGCCGCGGCATTGGCTGCATTTTCGGCGGCATTCAGAACAACGCGGCGATTCACGACAACTACGTCGCCACCACGGAGCAAACCGTCAACGCGGAGTATTCCTCAGCGGGAGCGACGGCAGGCGCGGCTTGGCCGAATCCGGCGGCCTGCGAGATCGAAGGGGGACGAGGCTTTGAAAGCAAGGCTTCCCCATTCATGCAGATTTACAACAATACGTTTGTGCTGTCGCAGAGCAACTGCGGGGCGAGCGCGCTCGTATTCGTGGACTACCCCTGCGATATAGAAGCGGGAAATCCATCGTGTTCCGCTTCCAGCTCTTTCAACGTTCACGACAACACCATCGTCATGCAAAACACCAGCGGAAGCGCCAGCCTTGCCTCCGGCCAGCCGCTGGCGTGCTATTTGTTCGAATTCGTCGAGGGCAATTTTGGCGGCTACTTCACCACTCCTTTCACCCGCGACAATTGCACCACCGACGGCGAATACATCAATTCGGACGGCTTCGACCCCGGCAACGACTTGTCGTGGGTGGGAGGGACCTTCACCCTCGGCTCGCATCCCCTGGCGAGCCCCGACGGCGGTCTGCTGCTCCGCTGGCAGGGCCAGCAGACGCCGCCTGCGGATGAAACCGGATATGTGATCCAGGACTTCACTTTCACGAACGGAGCGGGGCTCACCTTCGAGCAGGATGGAACGCTTCTAGCGCGAGGAGCGACCGTCCGATGGACCTACACTCCGACGGTGGTCAGCAGTTCGAGCGGCAATCCGGTGAGCGGAGCTCTCGTCAGCGTCGTGGACGCGGGCAACCTGCCGACCACGTGCACCACCGACTCCCAGGGTCAATGCTCCGTGGTCCTGCGCCAGGAAACGGTTACCAGCAAGGCCGGCCAGGCTCTGGCGACCAACTCGATGAACCCGAACGCTGTGACCATCACGGCCGCGAGCTGCACGGCTTTGGCGTACAACCTGACGATCACCGGCACGACTTCTGATACGCGAACCCTGACCTGTCCCTGATGGGCGCCTCGTCCGGTCCGGGGCAGGGCTCAAGGACACTGAAGCTTGCGTGTCTCCTGGGTCCGCTGGGCGATGGAAAAGCTGTAGTTCGAAGTCGTGCAGCCCGGAAGGCTGATCGACAACTGCTGCGGGTTGTGATTCTCGCGAATCTCGGCGCGCGATGAGTCGTTCGAGACTTGCTCCTGAAGCAGCACAAGCGTCGCTTGGCCGCTGGCATCGGTCTTGGCGCTGGCGCGTGAACCGGCGCTATCGAAGGCGGACACCGTGGCGCCGGCGAGCGGCTTGTTCGTCGATTGCTCCACAACCGACACCGTATAGCTCCACGTGGTTGAATAGCTGATCGGGCACCCCGCGCTGCTTGTAAGCATCCTCGTCAGTGGGTTCGCGCCATTTTGGTAAGCCATATCCCGAAACACCCAGCCGCGAGTGGAATGGCGTGCTCCCGCGTCGCCACATCCCCAAAAGAAAAGTCCGGTTCCGCCGAAGTTGCCCGCCGAGGGCGGCAGCGGGTTGCTGCCGAGAATGTAGGTATTCGCGATGAAAGCTCCGGAGTCGCCGCCGTCCCAGGCCACTCCGGCAAACCAGGAATCCGCTGTTACGGTGTTGTTCTTGTAGATGCAGCAGCCCGCCGTGGTACCGTCGTATTCGAACGCTAGAAGCGGCTGCTCGGCCTGGCCGCTGACGTTGATGGTGCTGACGACATTGTCGTGAATCTGAATCGGCGTTTTCCCGCCGCTGCCAAGGTCGGTCACCATTTTGATTCCAATGCCGCCGCATCCATCCGATTTGACGGTGACGGTGTTGTGGTCGATCTCCACGCCGAACGTGGCGCGCGCTTCGATTCCGCGAGTCCCTTCGATTTCGCAGCCGTGGTATTCGGGATTGTTGGCCTGTTCGCTCACGACGATGGTGTTGTGGTGGATGCGGGTTCCGTGGGTGTCCTGGTCGCCGGTTCCGATGCCCCGGCCTTGCGTTGGGTGAATGTAATTGTCGTGCACATCCTGGCCGACCCCCGACGCATAGATCGCGTAGTCGTTCGTATAGGCGCCGTTCTGGGCGATGTCGTTCTTGTAGATTTGCGAGCCTTTGCAGCGCGTCAGGATGCCGCCCTGGGCGCCACCTATGATCTTGTTGTCATGAATGGAGTTGGGCGCCATACACTCGGCGTCGTCCTCCGATTTGATGGACATGCCTTCCAGCCGGTGACGGTTGTTAATCGTCTGCACGTCGTTGTGGATCGTGTTGTTGAATATGCTTAGCCCGCCGCGGGAGGAAAGGATCCAGACCGGCACACTCGATGTCGAGCCGACACGGAGCGTTAAATCATGGATCGACGCATGCTCCCCGCTGCCCGGCGAAATCCGGATCGCGTGCGAATAGGGCGGCGCTGTGGGATCCTCCTCGGAAATGGCGCCGTTACGCACGGTCAAACGGTTCCAGGTGCCGCCGCACGGATTGCCGTTTGCGGCTCCATTCTTCAAATCAGGATCCCAGCACGCCATGCCTACGACACCGTAGCGGGCGTATTTTCCTCCGCCGCGCCCGTAGGTGACGGTGTGCCCGTTCAAATCGAGCGTAATGTCGTCGGCTTGAACCGAGAAGCACGTCCCGTCCGACGAGACGTCGTTCTGCAATAGGTACGTTCTGCCGGCCTGTTTGAGAGCCCCGCACGAGCTCACTGTTGTGGCCGAGGCGGCCATCGCGATTAGGACAAACAACACGTTGGGCTCTCCTCTCCCGGATTCACTTTCGGACGGCGTAAGCAATTAGAAGAGGAGAAAGGATTTTCGGGGACGCATCGATCGCATTGCCGCGCAGAGACATGAATTGGTGGTTGACTCATGCGCCTAAACCGCCTTTCGGGCAGATGGCCCTGTCTCCACGCGATTTCCGAGCTTCGTAGCGCTAGGCTGGGCACCGCGACGACTCCCAACGCCACCCAACTGAGTTTCGGCCAGTGGCGAGGCCGCCGCTTCGGAAGCGCTGGATTCCTGCGCCGCTAGTTGCGCGATCAAGCCGACAAGCGTGCAGACCAAATACCAGTTATAGCGGTAGTAACTATGGGACGAAAACCCCTGCAGAAGCATACAGGTAATCAGCACCGGAACCATGCGGTTCACTTCACCCAAAATGGGCGGCGGATCCCGCAGGCCCGCGAGCAGTCGGCCCGCAGCGCCGCTGGTGCGAAGCACGATGACCACGAAGGCGATAAAAGCGATTCCGCCGGCAAGTCCTTGCTCGCTCAGGACCTGCCCCGGCAGATTGTGCGGCTGGTGCCAGCCTTTTTGGCCTTGGTAGCTGTAGGGGAGCGTGAACCATGCGTCCGGGAAGTTGCCCACGCCGACTCCCAGGATAGGGTAGTCTCGGAAGATCATCATCGCCACTCTGAATCCTACGATCCGCCCGTAGGCTGATTCTCCTTCTGAGGTATTCAGTTGTCCGGTGGGATTGGCGGCAAACCTGAAAATCGTCTCGAATCTCTCTTGGTACTGAGCCGGCATCAGAATCCAGGCGAAGAAGGCAAGAAAGAAGAGAGTCGGCAGCATAATGAAACGCTTGTTGGAGCGCAGCGTCATCATCGTCAGAGCTGCCGCAAGGACGAACAGGCCCGTGCGCGAACCGGTCAGCACAATGCCAACCAGCGCGGTCGCCAGGATCCCGAGAATGATTACCGTCGGCTTCCATTTTTTGTTGGCGTTACGCACCGCCAACATCACCGGAATGACCAGAACCAGGTTGAAGGCTTCGGCGTTGGGATCGCCCCAGGTTTCGGTGAGGCCTTCCGCGCGCTGAATGCCCTGTGCGAAATAGGGATTCGCGTAGTAGTTACGGACGGTCGAACCTGCCTCCCAGGCAAGGCAAAGGATGTAGGTCCAAAGGAAGATGCGGAAACGCTTGGGAGTATTGACGATAATGCTCGCGCACAGAAAGAACAGAAAGAGCTTGCCGAACCTGTCCGCGGTGTCCAGGGAATTGGATCGCCAGATGGAGAACACGATGGTCAGGTAGTTCACCACCACGAGGGCGCCAAACGCTTTCATGGGCGCCGTAAGAACGATGGGACGCGGATTAAAAACTTTGTAGCGCAGAAGCGTCCCCACAAGCAGGCAGATGGCGAACACGCGCTCCATGGGAAGCGAGCCGCCGAGCCCGATCCACGTCTCCTGGGGACGAACCAGAAACCACGCCAGATAGAGGAGCAGCCCCCCCAAGTCGGACACTACGTTTACGATGATTCCAATCGCCAGGATTGCGGCGCCGATGGCGAACAACATTGGACGATTACCCTTTCGCAGCTTTTCTCAAGCTCGGTTTGCCACCGTCTTCATTCAGCGGCCACTCCTTCGGTTCTTAGCACAAACCGCCGGCTCTTCATCCGGATCAACTGACGGTCCGCAGGGTCCAATCCCAGAACCCACAACGCCGGCAGGCACAGAATCAACCCGCAGAGCGCAGCCGCGAAGAGCACGCCATAATTCTGAACGGAGAAAACGCTCCTGTAGAGGTACGTTCCGGCGAAGAAGGCGCACGCGGGCGCAACAGCCGGCATCACGCCGTGCCGCAAGTATTCTCCCCAGCCGACGTTCAAGAGCTTCAGAAACCCGCGGGGGAAAAACCAGCCCCGGATGATGGCCGTCGAGATGGTCGTTCCCGCCGCCACGCCGAAAATCCCATAGCGCCGCACCAAAGCGAGGCTCAAGCCGAGGTTCAGAATCGACTCGATTACCGTCCACACCAGATTCAGGCGATGCTTGCTGAGTCCAAAAAGAATGTGCGAGCTCATGAACTGCGTCCCGGAAGCCAATTGGCCGAGCGCCAGGATGATAAGAACGGTGCCGGAAGGCATGGCGAAGGACGGACCCATCCACAGCCGGATGAAATCGGTTCCCAGGCCGAGCAATCCTGCGACAGCAACAAAGCCGACGATCAGAGAATACTTGGTGGACCGAACCAACATGGCCCCGACTTGCTTGTCTTCGCCGACAGCCTCCAGCGCGCTGGCCAAGGGAGCGATGATCATCGCCGCGGAATTGAGCATCTCGCGCAGATATTCAATCAGCCGGAAACCGATCATATAGAACGCCACTTGATCGACGGGAAGGAAAGCGGCGATGACGATCGAATCGACTTGGTAGTTGATCTTATTGGCAATTCCAAGCAGCAGCGAATACCAGCTGTGCTGCAGGATCGGTTGGAAGCGGGCTCGCTCGGGCCTTTCCAACGCCGGCCGGAACATCGGGAGAAGACGCCGGACAGCCGCCACTTCCCAGAAAAATCCTGCCACGTTCGTGCTCAACTGGATGGCCGCCAGCGTCACCAGGCTGAATCCCGATTTCAGTGCCACCACGATCAGCGCGGTCCGCACACCCAGCGCAGCGAGCCATATGGCATTGATCTTGTCCCAGCGCGACAACCCGGCTAGGCTGCCGTGGAAGATCGCGAACACCAGGTCGGCGGCCATGATGCCCGCCCCTATCACCAGGGTGACCTGCGAGCTCCCCAGGAGTTCCGGTGGGATGTGCATGTGGGGAAGGGCGAAGATTGCCAGCACTCCTCCGCACGCGATGCAAATCGGCGCAATGATCAGAGTGAGCGTGAAGATTCCGTTCAGCAGGCGATGGAGCCCCGCCTGATCGTTTTGCGCCTGGAACCGCGAAACGAACCGGACCAGGGCCGACTTGAGGCCGACGTCAACGACACCCATGTAGCCCGTCAGCTGCAGAACCAGCGCCCAGATGCCAAAGGCGCTATTCCCCAGATGGTGCACGACGAACGGCGTCATCCAGAACGCCACGAGCACGTTGGCGACGAGGTACGACCAATTGCTGAGCACACTTTTCGCCACCAGGCGCTTGGAGAAACTCGTTTTGCGGGGCGCCTGCGGCGTCGCTGGTTCCGAGTTCAGCACCGTATTCATCGCCGATCTGAAGTCCTGCTGCATTCTGCCGAGCTAGAGCGGGAGCAGGGCGCGCCGAGCGTTTGCGCCGCCCTTGCCGGTTCTTCGTCTTTCAAATTGGAAATGCAGAAGCGCGTCTTACCCGAGCGCTCCCGCGGAATCTCGGCCACCTGCTCGAGGGTGAATTGCCCGCAACCCGGCAGGAACCGGCGCAGGTTGGATTGGAGCAAATCCAGGTCGGCGGACGAAACCGATGCGCCGGGGACATACCGAACGCGAAACTGCTCCAAAGACTCCTGAATGATTTGCACCTTAGCCAGCCCCGGGCATGTCTGCAGAACGCGATTGGTCAGCGACACTCCGGGAACCCGGTCGCCGTTCGGCAATCGGAAAACATCGCCGGTGCGGCCCATTATCTGACGAATCAGCGGGTAACCTCGCCCGCAGGGACATTCGCCCGAATCCACCACGGCGCAATCGTTCACGCGATAGCGAATCAAGGGCATTCCGTCGTTGAGCAGGTCCGTGACCAGCATTTCGCACAAACCTTGCTTCTCCGCGCCTTCCACCGGAACGTATTCGACGTAAGCGGCAGCGGGATTTACGTGCATTCCGCGGTGCGATTCGCATTCTCCCGCGATCATGCCGAACTCGCGGCTTCCGTAATGCTCGAAAACCCGGCAGCCCAGCGCTTCTTCGATTACTTTTCGTTGATTCGGAAACAGCGGCTCGGCGGTGCAGATCGCGGACACGGGACGATGAAACGTGAGGCGGCATTCGCGCAAATATTCGCAAAACAGCGCCAGCGGAGTGGGATAGGCGTAAATGATGCGCGGCCGCAGGCGATTGAGAGCCAGCCGGTAAGATTCCAGCACCTCGCTGTTCAGCAACGACGTCGGCGCCCAGGTCCTGCGCATCAAGCCGCTCTCGTACAGGCGCCAGCGCCAGCCGGGGTTTTCGCTGTAGTCTTGCCGCGCGCCCCAAAGATGGAAGACTTTGTCGCCCGGCCAATAGCCCGCCCAGGCGTTGAATCTCCATTGCACGGCGGACTTCTCATGGACCGACGAAGGGCTGCGCAGAATCGGAACGGGAGTGTCCGTTGTTCCGCCGGTGGCGGCGCGCCGCAACTCGCTTGGCTGGTAGCGGCGCGACCTCATTTCGTCCAGGTGCGTAGCCATGTCGGCGCGAGTGAGAATGGGCAGGCGTTCCATGTCGGCGGGCGACGAAATTCCCGAAGGCTTGACGCCGGCTTCATCGAAGCGCCGGCGGTAGAACGGGCTGTTTTCGTACGCGTAGGTCAGAAGGCGACGCAAAGACTCAAACTGCCGCCTGCGATTCTCGGCCAACGGAAGCCGTTCCAGGCTCTCGTAATGAGAGAAGCGCGACGCCAGCCCTCGGTGAGAATTTCGCTCGAAGGCCGGCAACAGGAAATGGAGATACGCCCGATTAACCGCGCGCATGCGCGCCTTCCTTCGACTCCATATTCTTCTCGGCACGCCCGTCCGTGGCCAGCTCGCTGACTACGAATCGGTACTTTCCGGAGATTTCGCTGGCAATACTCTCCGCCATTTCCACGGCGAGAGAAATCTCAGGCGATAGATACTGCATGAGCCGCCGCTGCAGTTCCTTCTCCGTCCCGGGCCCGTAGTTTCTTCCCGGAACCACGCGAAGCACGATGCGATCGAGCGCCTTCTGCACGAACTGCACTTGCCGGACGTCGGCCATGTCGGAAACCACGAGCGTGAGCGCCGGCCCGGAGATTTTCCTTCCGTCCGCCAGCGCGATAAAGTCGGTGATTCGCCCCTGCACGTCTTCCAGCAGCGGAAGGCGCCTGCCGCACGGGCACGTCTGATCGGCGGCCCAGGCGGCGACGTCGCCGATTTCGTAGCGAATGAGCGGCATGGAGAAATTCAGAAGGTCGGTGACGATGATCCGGCCGGCGCCGCCATTCGAATCCGCCGTAGGAACGATTTCGACCAGCAGCGCCTCGGCGTTGACGTGCATGCCCCGGTGATACTCGCATTCGCTGGCGATCACGCTGACTTCCCGGCACCCGTAACGATTGAAGACCCGGCCGCCGTAAACCTCCTCGAGAAAGCCGCGCTGGCCCGGCAACAGCACTTCGGCCGTGGTGATGATGGCGTCGAACTGGATGTCTTCGATGCTCTGCCGGCGCAGGTAGCGCGCGAACAGCACCGCCGATTGCGCGTAGGCCACCAGAACGCGGGGCTTCTTTCTTCGCAGTTGGGCGAGGAATCCGGCCCATCCCCCCTCGCTGATCTGCGAGGTGTTGAGCGACACGGTGCGGTAGATCAGCTCGTTGCGCACGCGATCCCACCAGTTCTGCGGCGCTCCCTGGTCGAGGCGCGAGCCCCACAAACTGGCTTGCCAGTCGCCGGGCCGCATCCCGGCCCATAGATTGTGCCGGTGAGTGCTGGCCATGCGGGAATCGAAGCGCTCGCGGTCCACATAAAACTGCAGCGGGCTGCCCGTCGAGCCGCCGGTCTGGTTGCGCACGCGGTCCTGGGGCGGGAAATTCGACGCCTGCATCTGCGCGCCGAAATCCTGGATGTCCCGCTTGGTGAGCAGCGGAAGCTGTGAAATCTGCTCGAGGGAGTGAACGTTGTCCGGATGCCAGCCGGCCTCGCTCATTCTCTGGCGATAATAGGGGCAGTGGTCGAAGGCGTGGCGAAGCAGCGCTCGCAGGCGAGAGAGCTGCAGGCGTTGCAACTCCTCTTTGGACAAAAATTGCGTCGCTTCATATTCGCGCCGGTACTTGGCATAGGCCGGATGGTCGCGCTTCAGCCAGAAGGGCAGGATCACACCGCGAACCAAGGCGCTCGCGCCTCGCGCCAGCCACGACTGATGGAGCCGCGTCTTGGAGTTCGTCATGCTATGCGTCCGTGCAGCACTTTCCTCTAAGAAATTTCGGCAGCCAGCCGGCTATAGAAGCTCTGCGTGCGGAGGCTGAATTTCTCCAGGCCGAATTCCTCCGCAGCTTCTCGGTAGCGGCAGGACAGCTCTCTCCGGAACTCTGCGCCGTTACACAAGCTCTTGATCTTGTCAGCCAGATCGGCTGGATCACCGGCCTTGAACAGAACGCCGCTGACGAGTTCCCGATTGGCCGGAATGTCGGAGACCACCGACGGCAGCCCCATGGCCATGTATTCCAGCAGTGAATTGGAGCTGCCCTCGCTCAGCGAGGTGAGGATTCCGACGTCCGCAGCCGCCAGGTACGGGCGCACGTCCGGCTGGCGGCCAACGAACTTCACGGACTGGCTTACGCCGAGGCGCGCCGCTCGCCGCTCGAGCATCTCGCGCTCCGGACCCTCGCCAACAAGCACATACTCGGCGTCTGGAAGCCGATCTCGCAACAGCCCCGCCGCCTCCACCAGCGTGGAGAGGTTCTTGACCTGCGCCAAGTTCGCCACCGAGACGAACACCGGACCCTGCGGCGTAAGGCCGAGCTGCTGGCGAAGCGCGAGCTTTTCCGCCGGCGCGGCGCCAACCAGCTTCGAGAGATCGAGTCCATTGGGAAGGATTTCGATCCGCTCGGGCGCTATTTTCTCGGCCTGGTTCGCATACTCCCAGAGAAACTTGGAATTGCATTGCCACACGTGGGCCAGCGGTGTAACCAGACGAAACGCCGCGCGATAGCGGATGGTCTTGAAATAGCCTGCATTTCTGCCGGAGCCTACAACCCGGGGGACGCCTGCCAGCCGGCCGACCAGGATTCCCGCAATGATGCCCTCCGGAAAGAAACATTGCACGATGTCCGGCCGTTTTTGCCGCAGGAACCTCAGCAAGCGAAACAATCGCACCGGAAGAATGCCCGCCGATTTACCCGGGCACAACCAATGCGTCGGGCAGGGATACGAACTGCTGGGAAGGCGCGGGCTCGGCAGCAGGAAACACAGTTCTGGGTCAAAAAACCGGGAGTCGAGCGAGCGGATGAGGGCACGCAACTGGCGCTCCGTGCCGCCCTCCCACTCCGTAATCTGGTCGATGACGAACAGAATCTTGGTGCGTTCGCCGGCGGATTTCGGCCGCGCTGCAGGACGCTTGCTGGGAAACAGAATCGAATTGGCCCAGGAAATGCGCGCCTTTTGCGGCGCGAATCGCCGCACACCGCTTCGCAGCAAGGAATCGCTGACCGCCAGGCGAGGAAGCAGCCAGGGATCGCTCTGCGCCTGGACCAGCCCGGCGCGCGTGGTGACCGCGAATCCGTAGCCCGCTTCCCGGACCTGATCGCGGTTGGTAGGTGTGCAAGCGCCCCAGGGGTACGAGAATCCGTGAACCGCGCTGCGCAGCTGCCCGGCCAGCTCGGCTCGCGATCCATCGATTTCCGTCTCCGCCTGGCGCGGCGTTGCGTTGGTCAGCAAGGTGTGATCCAGCGTGTGCGACCCGAACGTGATTCCGTGTCCGCTCATCCTTCGAATCTCGTTCCAATCGAGAAACGCCCGGCCCCGCGGCGTCGTGCGCATTCCCGTCATTTCCTCGAGCCGCCGGACGAATTCTTCCGCTTCCTCGCGGGGCCGGGTCATCAGCACGCGCCGGAGCGAGTAGTAGCTCTGGTGCCACGATTGGCAGGGAGGAAACCACGGGAAACTCCGCGCGGTGCGTGCGACTTCGCCCCAGCGGAGATCGCTCGCTCGGTCACCCAGGCTTCGAAGGCAAAACCAGAGGCGCTCCTGCCAGAAGCGCCGCTCCGTTCCGATATATCGAACGGGCAAGAAGATCGTCGCGGGAATATTGCGGCGCTGCAGATGCGGGAAAGCGTGATGAAAAATGTCGAGCCAGCCGTCGTCAAATGTCAGGGCGCAGTCAGGCCGGTGGCGATCGCGTGGCTTGGTGCGGCGGGCAATCAATTCCTCCAGCGGCAGGACTCTGTAGCTGGTTTCGAGCCAGTCCAGGAATTCGATGAAAGCGTTCTCCGAAACCACCAGTTCCGGTTCGTAGCTTTCCATGCCTTCCGGAAGCACGCGGTGAAACATGAAAGTTGTCGCGCCCGCTCCACAAATCTCGAGCGCCAGACGCTGGATCAGCGGCAAGCTTCCGACCAGACTCGTTCGCGAGCGGCGCTGTGGCGCGCTGTGGCCCAGAGGATCGGCCTGGCCGCTCCCATCCCTTTCGGCAGGCGTTGCCGGCCCGAAAGTCAGATCCGCGATCATCGGGAAGCTCCGGCCTTCGTCATCGGTCCGCGGCTAGGCGCCGGTGTGCAGCATAGTTCGGCCGAAAACACTTCGGCGATCGGCCCAAACCGGAAATCGCTCACCAGCTGCCGAAGTTTTCCTTCCGCCTCGGAGAGTTTGGAATACTGACGGAATCGCGACCGCGCGCGGGCCGCCAGGCGCGGCTGCCCGGGATCGATCTCCCAGGGATGCGTGTACACGATCCCGCGCTGGCCTTCCTTCTCATTGAGCCGGCGCAGTCCCCAGCGTGTGAACGAATAGGGCAGCATCCGCAGGTAACCCCCGCCGGCTACCGGCATGTTGTGACCCCACAAGCGGATGGTAGTTACCGGGAATTCCATGAGCGCGCCGGCGGCGATCGGGTGCGGCAGGCGCGGGCCGCGAGGATTGTTGTAAAGATCGTGACGCACCGGACACACGCTCGAGTCGTAGCGAAACCCCTGTTCCGCGAGTATCTCCGCCGCCCATTCCGTGCCCGGAGTCATGGAGAAACTCGGCGCGCGGTATCCGCGCACCGCAACGCCCGCGGCGTCTTCGATCGCGCCTTGGGCTCGCCTGGTGTCCTCGCGGAATTCCTCCGGCGACAACTTGTAAACCAGCCGGTGCCAGTAACTGTGGCATCCCAGTTCATGTCCGTGCTGCGCCACGCGGCGCACCAGCGCGGGAAACCGCTCGGCGACCCACCCCAAGAAGAAAAACGTGCCGTGAACGCTGCGTTCGGCGAACAGCTCAAGAACCCTCTCCGTGTTCTGCACCACCCGGCTGGGCAGCCCGTCCCATTGCTCCCGCGGCGCGGCGCTGCTCATGGCCTCGGTGTGGAAGTAGTCCTCGACGTCCACGCTCAGGGCATTGACGAGCTCGCCATTCGTTTCCTTCCCGGTCGCGTCTGAGGATGGTGGGGCCAATGTCACTCGCTCCAGCATTCGGTCAGATTACCTTCTGGAAGGCTGGTTCTGCGGCCAGATGCCCGCAAACTGCCCAAAATGTAACCCTGCCTGGGTACTTTTGAGCAGGTCACATTCCATTTTGCTGGGATCGAATCTCTCCTTAACTTAATGATTCAAAACGACATAGGCGCAGAACTGCCGAGCGTGCTCACCGCCAAAGCCCAAGCCAGTGGAAAGTAAATTCCCTCGGGACAGGAACTTAGCCGATCCAGCCCTGGCCGCGATTCGGAAACCCCGGCGCGCTCAGCCCCCTTAGCGGCGCCACTCGCTGGGAAGCTCGTTTTCAACGCCGACCATAGCCACGTCGCTGCCGGGACCGTAGCGCTGCTGCGGAAACAAGAATTCGGACAGCGAGCCCGCTCCGAGCCCCAGATGAATCGCCAGGTACACCGGCGGCGCCAGGAACAGGTGTCGCAGCCCGTAACGAGCGGCAAGCGTCGCCGAAAAGGCCACGACCACGCACAGGTAAAAAGCCAACGCCGCAAGGTACACGGCAGCGACGCGCCCGGAGAACAAAGAGACCACGCCGCCCAGCGCCAGCCACGCGAGCAGGCCGGCGGGAACGATCTGTCCCAGCGAGAAAGCGTCCCGGTGTTTGCGAACCAGGCGCACGCGCCCGCGTCCGTAGCGGATCATTTGCTTCCAGAGAGATCCCATGTCTTCGCGCGGGCGGTACATGGCGGCGAGCTTGGGGCTCGAGTAGGAAACCATGCCGGCCTGGTGGACGCGATGGTTGAACTCGACGTCCTCGGAAGCATCGAAGCGCTCGTCGTAGTAGCCGATGCGATCGAAGACGGTGCGGCGGTAGATCGCTCCGGAGCTGAAAGGATTGACGCGGCCTTCGAAATCCGTGGCGTAAATCATCGAGCCCCGGCCGTGGCCCAGCGGCGTGGCGCGGACATGCGCCACCACGTCTTGAAACAGCGTGTTGCCCGACATCTTCAGCGGCTGCGGGCGGCACAGGCAATCGGCGCCGGTTCGCGCGAAGAGGTCGGCAATATCGCGCAGCAGCGTCCTGCTCGAAAGATGACAGTGGCCATCGATGAAGATCACGTATTCGCCGCGCGCATTTCGCGCTCCCACGTTGCGGCCCGCGCTCGAGCGCTGCGCGGGATTGGAGAACAACCGCGTGGAAACCGGCGAGCGTTTGGCAAACGCCTCGACGACATCTGTGGTTCCGTCGGTGGAGTTTCCGTCCGCTACCAGAACCTCGAAGCGGTCGCGAGGATAGTCTTGCGCCTCCAGCTCGTTCAGCACCGCTCCCAGGTGCGCTTCCTCATTTCGCACCGGGATTACGACCGAGAGAAAAGGCGAGGCTGGGCCGGCCAGCTTAGGCGGTGTGACGACGGATTCCTCGCGGTCTGCGGACGGGCACAGCTCGCGATAGAGAGAGCGAATCTGCTGCGTTTGCTTTTCGACCGAGAAGGCTTGCTCGACTCTTCGGCGGCCCGCTTGCGAAAGCGCCCGCGCGCGCTCCGGGTTCGAGAGCAAATCGCAGATGGCCTCGGCCAGCTCTTGGGACTGGCCTGCGCGGACGAGTGACAAAGCCTTTTCCGCGCCGGCCATCTCTTCGACACCTCCCACGGATGTCGCGACAACAGGGATCGACGCCGCCATGGCTTCCAGAACGATGTTGGGCATTTCCTCGGAGAGTGATGGATTCACGAGAAGATCCAGCCCCGGAAGCAAAGCGCGCAAGTCGCGATGAAAGCCTGCGAAGGTCACTTGCTCCGTCAGTTTGAGCTCGGCGGCCTTTTGTTCCAGGGCCCGTCGCAGAGCGCCGTCGCCGAAAATCACGAAGCGCGCGTTCGGCAACCGCGAGCGGACGCGCGCGGCCGCCTTCAGGAAGTCTTCCACTCCCTTTTCGGGGCTCAAGCGCCCGGCCGTAGCGGCCACCAGCGATTGCGCGGGGAGGTTGAATCGGCGGCGCAGCTCTCGCCGCGCAAACGACGCTTTCGCGGAGTCGATGGCGGGCGCATCGATCGCGTTGCAGACAACGCGAATCTTCCCGGCGAGCCCGGGCCGGGACGACATGTTCCGCACTTGAGTCTCCGACAGGCAGACGATGCGGTCGGCGAAACGCAGAGCCAGCCGATCCCCCGCTTCATACAGCCGCACTTTCCAATCCTCGCGGGTCCAGCCGCGGAGAAAGCAGGCTACCGGAACGCCAGTAGATCGTCCCGCCAGCAGTCCCAGAATGTCGGCTTTGTAGCCGTGGGTGCAAAGCAGTGCGATGCGCTCGTCGCGGAGCAGCCGGGTCAGGGCGCGCAGCGCAGCGCCCGAGGACTGCGCCGGCACAGGAACCGTCGCGAGCCCATGCCGGCGCGCCGTGGCGATCAGGTCTTCGCCCTCGCGGCGCCCCTGGAACACACCGAGCAGAATCTCCCACGGGCCGTTCTCTCCCGATTCGATGTGGCGGAGCAACTGTTGCTCCGGCCCGCCGACGAAGTTGCTGGCGCGCAAGTGAAGGATTCGCGGGCGATTCATGACGCCACCGGAGCTTCCCGGTCCGTGGAGCCCGCCGGCGCTTCCGCGCGGACGCGCTTGGCCGCTTCCAGCCAGACACTTTCCATGCGCTGGGCGATGCCGTCCCAGCCGTACCGCTCGGTCACCAACCCGCGTCCATTTTCGCCCAGGCGCCGGCGCTCCGCCGGCGAAGAGGACAGCCGGCAGATACATCGAGCGAATTCGCGCGGAGAATCGCCGATCAGCAGATGCGTTCCCGGCTCGAGGTCCAGCCCTTCGGCGCCGACCGAAGTCGAAACCACGGCCTTGCCCGCGGCGAGAGCTTCCAAAATCTTGAGCCGGCTGCCGCCGCCGATGCGCAACGGAACCGCGACAACTCCGGCGCGTTCGAGCGAGGGCCGCACGTCTTCGACTTCGCCGACGAATTCGACTCCGGCGATTCCCGCCATGCGCTGTTGCAATGAATCCGCCGGCCGGCGTCCCACGATTCGCAGAGTGGCATTTGCTCGCGCCTCTCTCACCAGGGGGAAAATGTCGCGCGTGAAATAATCGAGGGCGTCGACATTGGGAAACCAGTCGAGCGAAGCGAGGAAAAGAATCTCGTCTTCGCGTTCTGCGCCTGGCGCAGACGCAAGACTTTCTGCGTCCACTCCGTTCGGTACCAGGCGGACGCAATCGACGCCCCAGTTTCGAATCGTTTCCACATCTGCAGGAGTCACCGCGGTGGCAACGGCCGCGCGGCGAAGAACTCTTCGTTCGAACCAGCGCATCTTCCATTCCTGGGTGCGGAAGAAGAACTTAGCGATGGGGTTGGCAGTGTGGCTGGCGCGGCGCGCCCAGATTTGCGACTCCACGTTGTGCGTGGCGATCACTACGGGAACAGAAAGACGCGGCGGCAGAAAGCGCGCGTATGGCGTCCACTCGCAGTGGATGGCATCCCATGCTTCTTCTTCCAGGAGAGCGTTGAACTCTTTTTGGAACCGCTCGGAGTAGTGCTTGGCCACGGAAAACGGGTGCGGCGAAAGAAGATTTCGCAGGAGCGCCGCATAGAGCCGCCATCCGGCGAGATTCGGCGGCGGTGGGACGGTACGCAAGTGAATTCCCGCCGCTTCAATAGCCGCGGCCGCTGCGCTGGCTTCGCCGTAGCAGAGCAATGAGACGTCGTGCCGAAGCGCGAGCCGCCGCAAGATGTTCCACGTGCGAATTCGTTTGCCGGCGTTGGGCGGGTCGGGAATCTCTTCGTCCAGGACTAGGACTTTCAGGCGGCCGACTGCTTCGCGTGGAGACTCTTCCATCGGCGTGGCGATCCCTCAGCGGGCGCCCCGGCCGATCAGCACGGCGCGAATCGTGTAGAAGACGATCATCAGATCGAGCATCACCGAGACGTTGCGGATGTAATACAGGTCGTAGCGCAGCTTCTCTTTCGACTCTTCGACCGAAGAGCCGTATCCGTAGTTGATCTGCGCCCAACCCGTAAGCCCCGGGCGCGTCAGGTGGCGCAGGTGGTAGTAGGGAATGTTCTGGCTCAGTTCTCCGACGAACTCCGGGCGCTCCGGGCGAGGGCCCACAAAGGCCATGTCGCCGCGCAGCACGTTCCAGAGCTGCGGGATTTCGTCTAGGCGCGTGCGCCGCAGGAACTTGCCCACGCGCGTGATTCGCGGATCCTCATCGCTGGCCCATGTCGGCCCGGTGTCTGCCTCCGCATCGGCGCGCATGGTGCGGAACTTATAGCAATTGTAAACCTGGCCCCTGAGGCCGACACGCTTCTGCCGGTAGAGCACGGGACCCTTCGAGCTCAGCAGGATCAGCAGGGCGATGAAGGGAATCAGCGGCAGCGTCAGGATCGAGACCGCCAGAGCCAGAAGCATGGAAGTGACGCGCCGCAGGAATCGATGGCGCGGCGTCAGCCGGAACCCTTCCCCGAAGATCAGCCAGCTGGGATGGAGCTCGTCGACTTCGATCTGGCCCGAGATTTTCTCGAGCAGCGTGGTGCCGTCCTCGATGCGCACGCCGCTCAAGCGCAGCTCCAGGAGTTCGTTGACGGGCATGAGCAATCGTCTGTCGGTCAGCGCCACAATCACGCGATCGACGGCGCGCCGGCGTGCCAGCTCGCGCAGCACCTTCCCCATGGCTTCGCACGTCAGGCTGCTGTTTCCGGATTCGCCGGCCCAGCCGACCACGTCCATGCCGAGTTCGCCCCGAGTGCGGATCGCCGCCAGGATTCGCTTGGCCCTCTCGCCATTCCCCAGCAAATAGACGCGCTCGCGCAGGGCCGGCACGAACACCAAATGCCCGTAGACCCATCGCCACAGGATCCAGGTCAGCGAAAGAATGCAGATTCCGGTGAAGAAAACGTTGCGCCCCAGAAGCAAACCCGGAAAAGCGTAGGTGAAGCCGGCCAATACCAGGGAAAGAGTTCCGACCAGCATGCAGATGCGGGGATACATCTCGCTGGGCGTGCGCAGCCAGCGCAGGTCGTACAGCTCCATGTAGTGCGAGCAAAGAAAAGCCAGCACGGCGACAAACAGGATTTTCCACAGGGCGCGCGTGTCGTTGAACACCATCCCGCTGTCTCTTCCGAACCGGATCAGAATGGCGAGCGAAAAAGAGGCGCAGATCGTGGCGATCTCGCCTCCCAACAAGAGAAGCGTCCGGCTCGGAATGTAGCGATTGAAGATGCGGATCAAGATGGTTTACCTGCGTGCCTGCCGTATTCCGTCCCGTAGGAATAGTAGTAGCCGGCGTAGCCTTTCTTTTGTTCGCCGCGATTCAGAACGATTCCCACCAGGTTGCGCTCGCGGAATTCCTGGCAAGCCCGCTGGGCAACCTCGGAAGGAGTGCTGCCCGCTTCCACCACCATCAGTACTCCGTCGCAAAAGTCGGCGAGGATATTGGCGTCGGCTACCGGAAGGCAGGGCGGCGAGTCGAGAATCACCCAGTCGAACAGCGGCGTGACCCGTTCGAGCAAGCTCTTCAGGCGGCCGTTGGACAGCAACTCGCTCGGATCCTTCACTTCCTTCCCGCCGGTGATGACGCAAAGTCCGCCGTCGCCATCCTTTTGGATGACCGCCTTTTCGCTGGCTTCCCCTCGCAAGTAATCGGCCAGGCCGGGAGCCAGGGACGCGCCCAGCGGAACGTGGATGCGCGGGCAGCGCAGATCGCAATCGATCAAGAGTGCGTGGCGCCCCGGCTGGCGGACGATGGCCTGCGCCAGATTGGTGGCCACAAATGTCTTTCCTTCCGCGGGGATCGAACTTGTGACCAGCAACTTGCGAAGCGGAAGCGTGGCGCGAAGCTGATAGAGCCGCGAGCGAAGCGTGCGAAACTGCTCGGCTCCATGCCCGCCGGCCTCGGAATTGAAGAATACGTTCACGTTGGGATCCGGATTCCAGCGACGGTGGGAGGATTCGGCGGCGAGATCCTCGAGCCGAAGATGATCGGACGCACTCGTGGAGGCGGCCTGCGCGAAGACCTCCCGGATCTCGCGCTCCGGAGCCGCCGGCTCGACGGGCAACACCAGCTCCGATTGCAAGGCCGCTTGGGGCGCCGCCGCGGTAGCGCGCTCCTGCGCGGCCTTCTTGAGGGCTTCGTGAATGCGGCTCATGACTTCCTTTCGCGCGACGCGGAGGGCATGATCGTGGTTTGCCGCAACCGCCCCAGCAATTCATCCAGGTTCTGCAGCAGAATTTGCGCGTCGATCGCCTGCTTGCTGCGCGGGGAGAGCGACACCGGCGCGATCGGCGCAATCTCGTCCAGCTGGAACTCGCGCGCCACTTCTTCGACCAGATGAGCCGGAACGGGGCGGAGATGATCGACGTAGGCATTGATCAGCGCATGCTCGCAGAGCAGGTTTACAACGCGAGGAATGCCCCGTGAATACATGTGGACCGTTTGGATCGCTTCTTTCGAGAAGATGGGCTCGCCGTTGGCGCCGGCGATGCGCAAGCGCTCGGCGATGTAGCCGAATGTCTCTTCCAGCGTCAATTCGGCGGTGCGGCAGCGCAGCGTGATGCGCTGGCGGAGCTGGCGCAACTGCGGCAGCTTCAGCTTCTCCTCGAGTTCCGGCTGTCCGGTGAGAATGATCTGGAGCAGTTTCTCCGTGGACGTCTCCAGATTGGTCAGCAGGCGGATCTCTTCGAGCACTTCGAGCGAGAGATTCTGCGCCTCGTCCACAATCAGCACGGCCGTTTCCCCGGCGCGGTAACGTTCCAGCAGCCACTGATTCAGCCGCAGCAGAACCTGGCTTTTCTCCCGCGTCTCGCAGGGAATCTCGAAATCGGCGACGATGAAATCGAAGAGCTGGTTCACGTCCAGCTGCGAGTTGAAGATGAAAGCCGTGGCCACGCGCTGCCCGCGCAGCCAGTCCAGAAGCCGGTTGAGCAGCGTCGTCTTGCCCGTGCCCACCTCGCCGGTCAGAAGAATGAAACCTTTGCGGTTCTGAATCCCGTAGGTCAGGCCCGCCAGCGCCTCCTGGATTTGCCGCGTCAGGAAGAGATAGCGTGGGTCGGGGTTGACGTTGAAGGGGCTCTCGCGGAGTCCAAAGAATCGTTGGTACATGGTGTCGTTAGCCTCGGGTTCCCGCTGCCGCTTCTGCGTTAGCCGGCGCTGGGGCCAGTTGTTTGGTCTTGGCCGCTGCGGGCTCGATCTCCGGGATCATGACGAGCATGGGCAGATGCAGAACCACTTCGACGTCTCTCTCGGTGCGCAGCGATGTGTCGCGCATCTCGAGCAGAAATGCCAGACCAAGCCCCAGGGCCAGGCTGCCGCCGAATCCTCCCATGGCAAAAAGCGGCCGGTCGGGGAAGGTAGGCTTGTTGGGCAGATTGGCCGGGTCCAGCACGCGGAACTGCTCGCCTTCCTGCCGCCGCTCGAGGTTGGTGGCTATAGCGGACTGGTCGCGCTTCTTCTGGAGATCGTTGTAAGACTCCAGCGCGGTCTGATAGCCGCGGGTCAATTCCTTGTATTGCTGCTCGACTGCCGGGCTGGACTGCACGCGCTCCTGATAAACCTTGATCTGCCGCTGGATCTGCTCCTGTTCCTTGGTCTTTTCGGCGATGACCTCGTCGTACTGGTGGATCTGCGCGCGCAGTTGCTGGATGGGCGGCGGCTCCACAGCCGGGCGCGACGCGCTGGCGGCGTCCTCGGTTTTCTTCTGGTCGTCCGACTCTGCCAGCTTCTTCTTCAGCGCGGCGATGTCGTTCTTGGTCTTGATGACGTCCGGATAGTCGTCGGTGTATCGCGCCTGCAGGCTGGCCAGCTGCGTCTGCAGAGCGGCCAGCTGCTGTTCCAGGGTCTGCGGATTGTGGCCCGTCTGCGACGCTTGCCACGCCGCCAGCTGCTGGCTCAGCATGGACTCGGCAAAGCTCTTGTCCTGCTGGCCGCGGGCCAGCGCCTGCGTAGTGGCGTCGAGCTGCGTGGTCATGCCCATCAGGAGATTGAGATTGGTCTGCTCTTCATCCGGCAGGGAACCGAGGTACCGGCTCTTGAAGGCCGCGAGCGCCCCATCTTGCTCGTCGAGCTTGACCTTGGCCTCCGCCAGCTGCTGCGCCAGAAACTGTGTGGTGTCTTCGGAATCGCGCTGCCGGAGACGCAGGTTTTCTTCGATGAACATCGAGGTGATGGCGGTGCACACGCCCTGCGCCGTGCGCGGATTGTCGAGCGTGACGCTCACGTAGAATCCGGGGAGCTCCTTGGATCGGGTTTCCGCCATGGGCTGGATGGGCGTCACTTCGATGGTCTTCTGCAGCTTGCCGACCAGCTCCTCCACGGACTTGCGATTGACTTCCGCCGGAAACAATCCGAACTGCCGGATCATGGGCTCCAGGCGGGTGCGGCTCAAGATCTGCTGCTGCATGCTGGCGAGGCGCTGGCTGAGGTCGCTGGAAATGACCGGCTTCACGATGTCCGATGGGACGGTGGGCTGCTCCACCAAGACCAGGGTCTTCGATTCATAGCGGTCGGGAAGAAGCCGCGAAACTCCGTAGGCCAGCGGCCCGCCGACGGCGGCGAGCGACACGATCAGCATCCAGCGGCGGCGGAGCATCGCCATGTAGTCTGCGGCGGTGAGTTGACGCTGCATCATTCCGACCTCTCTCCTTATCTTCCTGCGCGCGGAAGGCCGCGACTAAAACGCAATGGGGTGATCGTGCCAGCTGAAACCCGCCGAAACCAGATGCCGCACAAAGCTCGACTGGCAGGTCGCGCCGACGCAGAACGCCGCATTCGAGTTCTGGTATTGCAACTGATAGCTCAGGAAAACCTTGAGCGCCCGCCCCAGCGGATGGTTCAGGTTCAATCCCGTAAACCAATAATCGAAAGTCTGGCTGCCCTGAGCTGCCGGAGATGTGACTCCCGCAACCGCCAAGCCCCGATTGCGCGAGTAGCCCAGATTCCATTGGGCGCCCAGCTTCCGAGTTACTTGCCGCGTCACGTAGCCCGACACCGTGTCGGCGGTCGATCCGGCAAGAATGCCGGACCCTCCGCTCAAGCCGTGACTGTAGGTGAGGTTCAAAGCCGTCCGGCGCAACTGGTAGTTCAGCGATGTGTTCAGAGACCAGCCAACCTGCGTGGAATTCGCGGGCGTGCTCGTGGACCCCGAAGCTCCGGACAGCGGAAGCTGCAGCAGGGCAATTTCCGGACCGGCGGCGACCTGAAAGGCCAGCTCTCCGGTGATCCGGCGCCCGTAGGAAACCTGCACGATGTGGTCGTTGATCGACTGATTGACGTTGCTGTAGCGATAGGCGTTGAAGCGGTAGAGCGCCGCGAAGGTGTCTTCCCGGCTCATCTTGTAGTTGTAGCCCGCCTGAAAAACGGCGTCGCCGTAATCGAGAAAATTGTTGTCGAAATAATGCAGCACGGAGTATCCGCCGACGAACGTGAACGAAGATCGCGGCGTCGTGTTCTCCTCCAGCTCCGTCAGGAACTCATTGGAGATTCGCTGGCCGCGGGTGGTGAGAATCGTATCGCCCGGCCCCAGGCCTCCTTGCAATCCGAGCGATCCGCCGCCCGGAAGAGAAAGCGCAGTGCCGCCGCCGTAGCCGAAATATGCCTCCGGCAGGTAATCCAGCTTGTCAATGAAGGAGATGACGGTTCGGCGAAACAACAGCTTCTCGTTCAGCTCGAGTTCCTGGGTGATGGAATTGCCGCCATCGCCGTCGTTAGAAACGGTCCCGGCGCCCAAATAGCTGAGGGTCAGATCCGAACCTGGAGCTGTGCGCCGCACATCGATTCCGCCGGCGAACGAAGTGAACGTCGTCCAGCCGGTCTGGTTCCCCGCTTTCAGCGGGTTCGAATCGCCCGTGGAGCTGATATCCATGTGCGGCTGCCAGTAGCTGTGGCCGGCCATGGGGATGCCGAGGGAAAAATCCTGAGCGCCGGCGAGCGAGCGCGTATCGGGCTCCAGCTTTTGCGGATCGGGATCCGCGTCGCCATTGTCCGCAGCCCAGGCAAACGGCGAATGGTACGCGGGGATCGGACGCGCCGCCGGACCCTGGTTCTGATCCTGATCCTGGCTCTGCTGCTGCTGAGCGCGAGCCGTGGACGCCGAAACCAGCGCGCAAAGGATGGCGATACAACAGAAACGTATGGTGCGCATTGTTTCCTCTACGGAACCACAATCGTGTCGCCGGCCTTCAACATCACGTTCTGCTCCGCATGCTTGCCGCCGACCACGTCCTTGTAGTTGAAGGGATACTTGTCCTGCTTTCCGTTTTCCTGGCGCAGAACGTAAATGCTTTTCATCTTCGCAAATTGCGTGAAACCGCCGGCGGCGGAAAGCGCCTGCAGCACGGTCATGCCCGGCAGCAGGGGATAAGCGCCGGCGCGCGTCACTTCGCCCAGGATATAAATCCGCTGGCTGTTGATCTGGCCGACAATCACGGTAACCTGCGGGTTGGTGACGTATTTCTTCAGACTGTTGGTGAGCTGCGCCGCCAGCTGCGACGGCGTCAGGCCCGCGGCCTGCACGTCGTTCAACAGCGGCAGGGAGATCTTTCCGTCGGGCCGCACCGGAACGATGCGGGTGATCTCCGGCTCCTTCCAGACGCTGATATCCAGAACGTCCTGGGCGCCGATCACATAGTTCGGATCGTCGGTCGCGGCCTTTTGCACGCTGACGGCCGCCGGCGCGGGCTTCGAGGCTTTCAAGTCGTCCGAACCCTCTTGTCCCCGGGCCGGGATGGCGAGCGCGGCGAACAGCAGGAAAATCGCCGGTGACATTCGTTTGAACATCGTTCTCTCCCGCCTCAGGTTGCTTCCGAGTCCTCGAATCCGATCTGCTTGAGCTTGTAGAGCAGAGACTTGTAGCTGATTTGCAGCTCCTGCGCGGCGCGCTTGCGGTTCCAGCGCGTGTGCGCCAGCGCTTTCAGAATCAATTCCCGCTCGGCTTCGCGCGAAGCGGCCCGCGAGGCGGCCTTCAGCGAGTAGGTGTGCGATGCCGCCGTTTCGTTTGGGCGCGGGTCAGCCGGCGCCGCCTGCAATTCCGCAATCGCCAGTCGCTCGTCGCCCAGCGCGACGATCTTCTTCACCACGTTCTCGAGCTCGCGGACGTTGCCCGGCCACGAATGTTCGAGAAGGGTCCTCAGCGTCCGCGCGCTCAGCGTGGGCCGCGGCCGGGAAAACTGCGCCGCGTGCTTGGTGAGAAACAACTCCACGAGCAGCGGGATATCTTCCTTGCGTTCCCTCAGAGGAGGCAGCCGCAGACAGACGCCGTTGATGCGGTAGTAGAGTTCGCTGCGAAAATGCCCGGCCCGCATCTGGTCGTCCAGGTTGCGGTTGGTTGCGGAAATCACGCGCGCTGGAACCGTTCCGGTGCTTTCAGGCGCATCGCTGTCGGGGAGCGCATAAAGAAGGCTGCGCTGGCACGAAGCGTCCAGCTCGCTGATCTCGTCGAAGAAAAGCGTACCGACCTGGCTCCCGCTGGCGTCGCCGTTCCCGTTTCGATGGAGTCCGATTTCCGCGCCAAGAGTCACAGAGTTCGCCGCGGCGCAGGCGATCCTCACGAAGGCTTCCGCGCCCCGCCCCGACAATTGATGGATGCGCCGCGCGAGACGCTCTTTTCCTGTTCCGCTCTCGCCAACCAGAAGGATGGGGATATTGGTGGGCGCAATCTCGGCGATGACGCTTTCCAGCGTCTGCATCGCGGGGCTGAGGCCGCCCACAAAGTTTGTCGTCTCCGTGGCTGCACGCCGCCCAGTTCCGGAGTCGGTCACTACGCTCTTCTCGTTATCCGTCATCAATCCTCCCGGCAGAGAACACGGAGAGGGATATCTTTCCTGCCCTAGGGGCTGCAAGGGGGTTGCCAGCGTAGGCGAGACCCCTGAAAGATAGTTAAGCTATTGTTTTTATTACACTTATCGTGACGATGGCCTTGCCGAACCCGATGGCGGCCTCTCGCGGATTTCCTACGGAACTTCCATGAATGGGCAAAACACTTTCCCTTTGTTCCCGCCTCGCGGAACTTCTCAATAACCTCGGCAGGCCATGGCCAAGGGGTGGCCGGGGGTATCTCCAGGGCAACCATCCCCAGCTTCGGATCGACGTTTCGGCCAACAGTTCGTCGCAAGTGGCTTATACTTCGGTTCTCGAAGTCTTCCCTCGGTCGCCGTTGGGTGGAACGGACGACGCTGCTTTGCCCGGGGTGATTGCGACTCCCTGAGATTTCATTCTTTTCTTGGAAGTTCAGCCGGCTGTTGATGAGTGAAACTACGCCGACAAACGGACCCGCCACGCGGCGCTCTGGCGCGCCGCCTTGGGAGGGCTGGCTGCAGGTCTGCGTTTTGGCGGTCTTGTTCGCGCTGCTCTACGCCCGCATTGCGGTAAGCATGGCGCAGCAGTGGTGGAGCGACGCCAACTATTCGCATGGTTTCATTGTTCCCCTTTTCAGCGCGTGGCTTCTCTGGAAGGCGCGCCGGCGGCTGGCCGCCGAGCCCGCGCAGCCGAGCCCGGCCGGCCTGCTCGTCATTTTCGGCGCGCTGGCGATCCTGGTTTTGGGGGTGCTGGGCGCTGAGAACTTCCTCTCCCGGACGTCGCTGCTGTTTCTCTTGGCGGGAATGGTGATTTACTTCCGCGGCTGGCGCTTTTTCCGGGCGGTGCTGTTTCCGTGGGCGGTCCTTTTTCTCATGGTTCCTCTCCCGGTCATCATTTTCAACCGCATTGCGTTGCCGCTGCAGTTCCTGGCCTCGCGGGTAGCGAGCGGCTTGCTCGCGGCGGTGGGTGTTCCTGTTTTGCGCGAGGGCAACGTGATCCATCTGCCGTCGCTGTCGCTGGACGTTGTCGAGGCGTGCAGCGGATTGCGGTCGCTGGTGTCGCTGGTGGCTCTGGCGGTGTTTTACGGATACTTCTTCGAGCCGCGCGTGTTCCGCCGTGTGGTGCTCGTTCTTTCTTCCATTCCCATCGCCATCGTGGCAAACGGCTTTCGCATCATGGGAAGCGGCTTGCTCGGCGAGTATTGGAGCCCGGACAAGGCCGAAGGATTTTTTCACCTGTTTTCCGGCTGGCTGATTTTCGTGCTGTCGCTCGGGCTGCTCGTTCTGTTTCACGGCGCCATGGGCTGGATGGACCGCCGCTTGCAAGTGAGGCAAGCCTGATGCGCGGCTTCGTTCCCTGGCGGCTCTTTGTTCCCGCGGCTTTGCTCCTGGCCGCGACGGCAGCTTTGCTGCGCGCGCGCAGCTTGAATGAGACGCTTCCCGACGCTCGGGAATTGGCAACATTCCCGAGAACGATGGACGGCTGGCAAGGGACCGACATCGCCATTGCCCCAGAAGCTCTGGAGGTGCTCGGACAAGGGCACTTCCTGGTCCGCGATTACCAGGGCTCCTCTGCGCAGCCGCCCGTCAATCTGTACATCGCCTATTTCCCTTCGCAGCGGTCCGGCGACACTATTCATTCGCCGCAAAACTGCCTTCCAGGCGCGGGTTGGGTGCCGGTCGAATCAGGCCGTTTTTCTTTGCCGCGGCCGGACGGTCAGGCTATCTCCGTCAACCGCTACATCATCGCCAAGGGTTTGAGCCGGGAGCTGGTCTTCTACTGGTATCAGGCGCACGGCCGTGTGACACCGAGCGAGTATTGGGCCAAGATTTACCTGGTCAGCGATGCCATTGGCATGAACCGGACCGACGGGGCCCTGGTGCGCATCGTCACGCCCATCGCCCCTCCCGGAGAAGAAGCGGCGGCGCAGGCAAGGGCCCTCGAGTTCGCCCAGAAGGTTCTGCCTTTGCTTGACTCTTACATACCCCGCTGACCGCTTTGCTCCGCCGCGCCGGGGATGGCCGCGCTACAATCTTCGTTCTACGGGATCGGAGAAAGATGAATTTCGGCAAAACACGAAGGCCCGCGGCGGCCGCGCTTCTTGCGGCGATTTGGCTAGCCGGTTGCGCCGGTAATCCGGAAGCCGCAAAGAAAAGGCACCTCGAGCGCGGCGATGCTTATTCGCAAGCCGGAAAATACCGTGAAGCGGCCATCGAATATCAAAACGCCATTCAGATCGATCCACGCTTCGCGCTCGCGCACTACCACCTGGCGCAATGCTATCTGCGGCAGTCGGACTGGCAGCGCGCTTACCAGGAGCTCTCGCGCACCATCGACCTCGAGCCCGCCAACTGGAAAGCGCAGCTCAGCATCGGCAATCTCTATCTCGGCGGCGGCCGGTACGCGGACGCCCGCGCTGCGGCGCAAAAGGTGCTCGAGGGCGAGCCCGGCAACGCCGAGGCGCAGATGCTTCTCGCCAATTCCGACGCGGCCATGGGCCAATCCGCGAAAGGGCTGGAGGAAGGGCGGCGCGCGGTGGAGATGGATCCAAACCGAGCGCAGTCTTACCTCAGTCTCGCTTTCTTGCAGCAGCAGAATCAGGATTTGGCGGGCGCCGAGAAAAGCCTGCAGAAGGCCATGGCGCTCGAACCGAAGTCGGCAACCCCACTCATCGCGCTCGGCGATCTGTATGAACGGCAGAAGCGCGGCGCGGAAGCCGAGAAGCAGTTTCAATCGGCCATTTCACTGGAGCCGCAGAATCCTGTGCCTCGCGCCTCCCTGGTCACGCTCTACTTGACCGAGGGCCAGAAAGAGGCCGCTCAGAAAGCGGCCGCCGATGCCAAGAACAGCATTCCCGACGATTCGGCCGGGTACCGCATGCTCGGCGACTTCTACATCAGCCAGGGGGAATCGGAACAAGCCATCGCCGAATTCGCGTCGCTGCACGCGGAGCATCCCAGGGATGCGGGAGCGGCCCGCACGTACGCCCAGCTGCTGATCCTTCAAAACCGGCTGGACGACGCGTCCAAGATCGTCGATGCCATCCTGAAGGATTCTTCCGGCGATATTGAAGCGCGGGTGCTTCGCGGACAGATTCTCACGCGGCAAGGACGCCCGGGGGATGCGGTGCACGTGCTCGAAGCCGCCGTCAAGGACGCTCCCAACAGCGCGGCGGCTCATTACTCGCTGGGGCTGGCTTATGCGACGTCCTGGGATCTCGGCCAGGCCGAAGCGGAGTGGCGCCAGGCGGCGCGCCTCCAGCCGCGCATGCTGGACGCCCAGCGCGCTCTTGCCAACTTGGCGGCGCGGAAGAACGATGTGAACTTGCTCGCCGAAAGCAGCGCGCAGCTGATCAAGATCCAGCCGCGCGCGCCGGAAGGCTACGTCTTTCACGCACAGGCTCTTTTCCACAAAGGCGATCAGGCGGGAGCGGAAGCGGATCTGAAGAAGGCCATCGAAGTCGCTCCCCAGAACGCCAGCGGTTACGCCAGCCTGGCCGATCTGCGCTTGGCGCAAAAGCGCTACGACGACGCCGAAAAGCTGTTCGCGCAAGCGCTCGCGGTGGAACCGTCCTCCTACGGCGCGCTGGCGGGTCTTGTCAATGTGGATCTGGCGCGCAAGCAGGCGGCCAGGGCGCTGAAGCGTGTGCAGGATCAAATTACCCGCGTCCCGGACAGCAGCGCCTTCTACGTGCTGCTCGGCCAGCTGCAGCTGCAGAACCAGCATTCCGGCGAAGCCGAGGCCGCCTTCCACAAGGCCATCGATCTCGACAAGAACAATGTCCCGGCCTTTCTTCTTCTCGCCGGCGTTCAACTGGCCCGCGGCTCGGTGGATCAGGCCATCGGGGGCTACCAGCGCGCTCTGCTGAGCAATCCGCGCGACGTCAGGCTGTACATGTCGCTCGGCAGCTTGCTCGAAACCAAGGGGCAGTGGGAGCAGGCAGAGGAGAATTACAAGAAGGCTCTGGCCATCCAGCCGGATTATCCGGCGGCGGCGAATAACCTCTCGTACCTGATGCTGGAGCACGGCGGCAACGTCAACGTCGCCCTTTCGCTGGCGCAGACGGCGAGGAAAGGCCTGCCGGAAGCTCCTTACGTCGCCGATACGCTCGGCTGGGCGTACTTCAAGGAAAAAGTCTATCCTTCGGCAATCGATCTGTTGCTGGAAGCGGTGAAGGGAAACCCTAAGAGTCCAACCTACCACTATCATCTGGGCATGGCCTATGCGGAGGCGAAAAACTCGTCCTCCGCGAAAAAAGAGCTGGAGTCCGCTCTGAAGATCGACCCGAACTACGCCCAGGCGGACTCCATCAAGAAGCTGCTCGCCGAATTGCCCGGCTCAGACTGACGGTCAGCGCGGAAGGTACCGCTGCACAAACCAGAAACTCGCGAGCGTCAAGCACGCCGCCCAGAGGATGTTTGCCGCATGGAATGGACGCCGCGCCACGAGGCCCAGAATCGGCTCGAGGATGGCCCCCGGAAGCAGCAGGCCGCACCACAACTTTGCCGCATGGATTCTTCCCGCAATTCTGGCGGTCCACGCGAGGATGCATCCTAATGGAACAAAGACGAGACCGTAATAAATTGTGTTGAATCCGCGTGCGTGATACTGGCTGACCCTCACGAAGCGCCGGAACAGCGCGACGCCCGGGCCAAGCTCGGGCGCGTATCCGGGTTTTCCGTCCAAATAGGACCGCAGAGTCGCGCCGTCGTAGGTCACCAGAACTCGATGCTCGCCGCGCGCCTCGAAAAATTCTCGCGCGCGGTATTCCGCTACGTCTCCTTTAGGCGCCAGGGGAGTGCGCACGAGGAGCACCAGCGTACTGTAGAACTGGCCCAGGAGAAAATTGAGCCGGTCTTCATCGAAGCCGAGCGCCACAATGGGATTTAATCCGGGCTCGAGCGCCCGGTCGGAAACAAACGCAGCATAGATGGTGAACTGATTCGCGCCCCGAATCCGCCGCGCAGCTTCGGCCGCTGCGGCCTCCGACTGCAGCCAGGGTCCGTTGAGGGTGAACTGCGCGCCGGCGTTCGAACTCTCCGCCTCGCGCGGCTTCCACTGCAGCGCCGGCGAGTTTCCCAGCTCGTCTCGCAGAGATTTTTCCAGGGCGTACGACGCCACAAGGTTCCCGCCTGCTGCCGAGACGAAGCCATCGCGAAACGCTTGCTCCGCCTGCGTCCGGGTCATGGCGCGGTCCGCGACTCCCAATTGCAGCAGCCGGCCTTGCCAAGGATGGTTTCCGTTCACGCTGTTGCCGGCGAGAAAGGGAAACGACGCGTCCCAGTTGCTCAAAGCTGACATTCGAGCGAGAGGAATCGAAATCGTGATTGAAGCAGCCGCGTACGCTACAAAAATCGCGGCAAGCACGCGGACACTCAAAATTCGATGAGCGCTCTCCCTACGCCTTGAAAGGAATCCGCCGACGCGGTCGCCCGTCGTGCGCTGCAAAATCCATCCGACGACTCCGCCCGCCGTATTGGCCAGCACGTCGAGCCAGCTCGAGGTGCGCGTGGGCATGAAATTCTGCGTCAGCTCGATGGCGAACGAAAACGCAAAGCTTGCAGCGCACACGGCCGCCAGTGCTTTGGACCACGACGCCCCCCGCGTCCCGAGTCTCCAGCCCAGTCCGAAGCCGAACGGCACGAACAGCGCGGCGTTGGCCAGCAGGTAGCGCCAGTCCGGGCCCTTCTCGAAGAACCACCAGAAGAAGCTCTCCCGGCGATTCGCCGCGGTCTCGGCAGGAAGGACCTGGTAGGGAAACAGCGTGACCAGCGCGATCGAAATCCACGCCAGGTGAAATAGAAGCGGGCTCCAATCATAGGACGTGGCTTCGTCGGGCGCCCGGGAAGCGGGCGAGGAGTGTGCAGTGGTCAATGTTGGTGGCCGCAGGGTATTTTATCTTGAAGAAGCGTCGCTGCGGCTGGTGCGTTCCTTCCTTTCATTGACTCCATTGCGCTGCGAGCGTAGCCTTTGCCAGGTCCCCGCACAAGCATCAAGGAACGCCCGCACACAAGGAGACGTCAGAATGGAAAAACAGATCGCCAAGGCAAGTTACTGGCTCGGGATCGTCTGCGCCGTGGTCGCCCTAGCTTGGCAGCTCCTCAGGGCGGCGGGAATCCTTCGGCTCGCGGCACTCACCAAGCCGCCCATATCCATGGATCCTGGCACGGTCTTAAAGGGAGCCGTTTTACTCCTGGTGATCTCGATCGCGAGCTACCAGACACCCGGCTCGCGCTGAGCAGGTCCAGGGCAAAGAATTGGCACATTTGGGCAATCGCCCGGAGGGCCCGGCCCATCCTGAAGCAGGGCGAAATCGCCGAGACGATTATTTGGCTGTATCTAACTGAAAATACGTGTATTATGGATGGCGTGGTCGGAAATCGCGCCCGGCTCGCTGCTTCCCACTGGAACCGGGAGTGCATCTGTCTATGAGGGAATTCCCGGCCTCGTCCGCTGAGCGTCGAGGCTGAAGAACTGCTATGGCTTCCACGGTCGCTGCACCGCCGGTCTCGTCTTCGCGGCTTTTCACGGCCGAAGCGGAGGAGTTGCGCCGCAATTTCGACCGCGCCAGCTTCGCATTCCAGCATTCTCTCGCCGGTCATCCGCTCTTCGAACTGCCGCGGCTGCTGGAGCTGGCGAAAGAAACGGCGCGCACGCACCCGGACGACCTCTACTACGATGCGGGAAACATCCGCGTGGACCAGCGCTGGGACCAGACTCCGCGAAACTCGTTCTCGATTGTCGAAGCCATGGAGCGCATCGAAAACTGCGGCGCCTGGATCATTCTGCACAAGGCGCACCTCGATCCGGAATACGACGCGGTGCTGCGCCAGTGCATGGCGGAGCTGCAGGAACTGATGGGCGTGGACCTCGACCGCGTCATGCGCGTGCAGGAAATCATCCTGTTCATTACCTCGCCGAGACGCGTTACCTCCTATCACATCGATCGCGAGTGCAATTTCCTGCTGCAAGTTCGCGGGAGCAAAACGCTGAGCGTTTTCGATCAGAACGACCGCGTGGTGCTGCCCGAGGAGGAGCTCGAACGCTTCTGGTCGGTGGACAACAACGCCGCGACGTACCGGCCCGAATTGCAGAGCCGCGCCCGCGAATATCGAATGACGCCGGGCACGGTGGTGCACATCCCCGTGAACGCGCCGCACTGGGTGCAGAACGACGACAACATTTCCGTCAGCGTCAGCGTCAACTTCCAGTTCCGCGACTACCTCCGCGGCAACGTCTATCGCGTCAACTTCGCCCTCCGCAAGCTCGGCCTGCGTCCCAAGCCTCCCGGGCAATCGCCTGTGAGAGATTCCTTAAAGTCCTTCGCAGTTATGCCCGCCGTATGGGCGAAGCGAACTATCAATCGCTTTAGGCAGTAAAGCTCAGGCGCGCTCGCGACGCCAGGTGATCACGGTGTTGACGCCATAGTTCCACACCGAACTGATTGCAGTTCCCGCAATCCCCGCCAAGAGCCAGAAAAGACCGGAAGCCAGTAGAAATTGCGCGAAGCTGACGTTGATGACGGCGCCGACCGAGCATGCCAGGCAGAAAGTAACCAATCCCTTGGCGAGCTGCCATCCCCGAAGGCGGCGATCTCGAAAAGTGACGGCATTGTTGATCAAGAAGTTGGAGATCATCGCGGCCACGGTAGCGAAGGCCTGCGCGGTCACGAAACCGGTCTTCGCCCAGGAATACAGCAGCGCCAGGACCGCAAGATGAACCAGAACGCCCGAGAATCCGACCAAAACAAAAACCGCGAAGCGCGTCGGCACCACGCTCCCGATCAGCTTGTCGATCACCAGAAACAAGTATTCCAACTCCACATTGACGTCCAGCTTGCTTTCGCCGCGCTCCCGGTTGCGAAAGCGGTAGGGCGCTTCTCCGAGCTTGACTTGGCCGCGACTGGACGCCAGGAGGTCCACTAGAATCTTGAAGCCTTTGCCGCTCAGACGATGGACGACTTGGTTCAGGAATTTCCGATCGAGGAGAAAGAATCCGCTCATGGGGTCGGAAGTATTGCAGCGGCACACGAGCCTGCTAATTCGCATGCCGAGGTTGCTCAGCCAAATCCGCCCAGATGCGAATTCCCCCATGCTCCCGCCGTGCACGTTCCGGCTGGCCACGATAATGTCCAACCCGCCCGCCTCCAGCCGTTCCAACATTTGAGGCAGGATGGTCTCGTCATGCTGCAGGTCGCCGTCCATTACGGCGATGTAGGGGGCGGCCGTGGCCATCATTCCCTCGATGCAGGCGGAGGAGAGGCCGCGCCTGCCGATGCGCTCGACAACGCGCACGCGCCGGTCTTTCAGCGCCAACTCGCGGACGTGCTCGGCTGTGCCATCCGCTGAATGGTCGTCCACGAAAATTGCTTCCCAGCTGATTCCCGCGAGCGCTTTTTCGAGAGCTGAAATCACCGGCACAACGTTTTCCCGCTCGTTGAAGGTAGGAATGACTACCGCCAGCTTCAGTGGTTGCACTTCACTCGGTTCGAGCGGCGGCGTCCTTTCACCTGGGAGACTGTCCCTTTTGCGCGCAGATGGGGGAGTGGGCGGCACTTCAGTCCCCTCCAGGCATGGACTCGCGGACGTTGGCGACCGCGCCGGAAGCGGCGAAAATGACGATGTGCTCGAACACCGAAGCCCGGCCGCCGACCGGTCTGTACTCATCCCATTTTCCGGGAATTTTGGCGCAGCTCAAGCAGATCACCGCGCACGGCGCGGGATGGAGTTTCTCGTTCGAGTAGCGGCTCGAGAGGTTGTGAACATCGGTGTACCAGACGCTGCGGTTGCGCCCGTCCGCGTGAATCAAAGCGAGCAACGGATAAACGTAAAAGGACTTGGGGCTATGGTTGATTTTCGAAGCGGGCAAGGCGGTGTAGGACTCAATGGCAATCTGCCCGCAATCCAGCTGGTTAACGGCGTTGGCCGCTGCGATATAGGTCGCTGCCTCCGCATCGTGCGTGTCGGTGAAATAGAGCAGAGGCCGAGGACGGTACACATCGTCCACGCGGCTCCAGGGAATCAGGGCTCGCGTGCGATTCGCAAGCGCAAAGAAAGAAGCGGAGATCAACAGCAACACGCTCGCAAGAGTTGCAATTCTTCGCGAGACATAGCGCTCCAGCGTCAATCCCACGAGCACCGCGCCGAGCACAAATAACGGCTGGTGGTGGCGGCTGGCCCACTTTTGCCAGCGCAACATTGCGCAAAAGAAGAGAAAAGCCGCGATGATTCCGAGTGCATACCATCTTGCTTCCGGACGCACATCCTTCTTGCGCCACCAGAGAAACAATCCGAATGACAACAGCAGAAGCACCAGATGCAACGGATCGGCTGCAATGGTCTCGTCCGTCGAGAAAGCATTCAGCCGGAAGGTAGCGGCAGGCCATATCTCTCGTGGATCGTCGGGATCAACGCCCATTGCTCGGAGGCCCGCGCGCAGGAGATGCTCGGTGGCGCTATTGACCGCTGGAATCGGCGTGGACAGATGCAACGACAGATTTCTTATCGCGTTCGCCAGAATCTCCCGCGCGCTGACGTGATCGACCATCCAGTGCAGCCGCGGACCCCCGTCCGGGAAAGGCAAGCCGATCGGCGAACCGGTCAGGTCGTAACACCGCGCGTACTGGCCTGCGTTGATAGCGAAAATGAGCAGCAGGAAGACAGTGCAGCGCTTCAGGAACACCATCCGTGCGCCGCGCGAGCCCATGAGCCAGCATGCCAAGACCAGGAAGGGGAGGAAGACGTAGGCGCTTCCTTTCGTCAGCAGGGCCAGACCCGCAGCCAACCCGACGCAAATCGTGTTGAGCCAGCTCGCGTCCTCGTTCAACAACATGAGGAAAGCGACCGTGGTCGTGATCCAGAAGGAGAGCACATAGGTGTTCATGGGTCCCGAGGCTTCGAGAATCCCCTCGGGTATCGTCGCGCAAACGAGAACTGCAAGGGCTTGGCCGCGGGCTCCCGCTCCGAGCATCTTTGCGATCAGCGACACTCCCACCAAACTGCCGATCAGACTGAAGAACTCCACGAGATTCACAAGTCTGTCGCTGCCCCAGAGCAGGTAGGTGTGCATCATGGCGTATTCCGCCCAGGGCCCGAAAATCAACTGCGCGTAATCGGGAGTCGCGTAAAGCCTCACGCTGTGATTGCTCATCCACATCACCACGCGCGGCAGGTGGTACTCCATCGCGTCCCAGCCGTCGGGCGGGGCCACCAGCGCGTTGATCCCGACAAGCAGAACGATGACTATTGCCGCAGCGAGCAGCCCTCTTGTCACGCGGTCGAGAGGGGCGTCAGGCGCGGCGTTTGGCGGGTTCACCCGCGGCGTTCGCCGCCGTAGCACCAGCAGGAACGCGAGAACGCCCAGGCAAATTGCCGCCCAGGAAACCGCAACCGCTGCTCGCGTCAAAAGACGCGGCACCGAGAGGATCTCGGTAACGCCCACTACGCTGGCACCCCACAGGACCGAAGCAACCAGGAACGCCCGGCGCCATTCAATCCCCTTTTCCCGCAGAGCCAGGAAAAAGAGCACGAACGCAAGTATGGGGAGGCTAATCATGACCATCCGCACTGCGGAGGCGAGGGTCGCTCATGGAGACAGGTGCAAGAATAACTCCAACCGGCTGAATTTCCGCAAGATTTCCTGTCTATAAGCCAGTTAATATCAGTAACATAGGGCCAGATCCTCGCCGAAGACGCTTGATTAAAGCTCGCCCCACAGACCCGGGGCCGGCGGGGACAAGACCTTTCCTTTTTAGTGGAATTGCTCTGACGCCTCCGGAGCGCGTGATATCTTCTGTTCTAGAGAGCGGGATATGTCCACGATACATCCTCTCGGACAAGTCACCGCGGAAGCAAAGGAGGCGCTCGATGTCTCCGTGGTGATGCCTTGCCTCAACGAGAGCGCCACGATCGGCGCTTGCGTCAAGAAGGCTTTGCAGACCATTCGCGAGGGCCGTTTTCGCGGCGAAGTGGTCGTCGGCGACAACGGCAGCACCGACGGCTCCCAGGAGATTGCGGCATCGCTCGGCGCCCGGGTCGTTTTCGTTCCCAACCGCGGATACGGCGCCGCGTTGCGAGGAGCCATCGAGTCGGCGCGCGGCGAGTTCATTGTGATGGGCGATTCCGACGAGAGCTACGACTTCACGCAACTGGGCGTTTTCGTCGCCAAGCTGCACGAGGGCTACGATCTGGTGATGGGCAACCGGTTTCGCGGCGCCATCCATCCGGGCGCCATGCCTTTCCTTCACCGTTACGTCGGGAACCCGGTTCTCTCTTGGATAGGGAGGCTCTTCTTCAAGAGCCCCATCGGCGATTTTCACTGCGGCCTGCGCGCTTTTCGCAGGGAGGCCGTGGAGAAACTGAAACTGCGAACCGCGGGAATGGAATTTGCCAGCGAGATGATCGTGAAGGCCACTCTGTTCGGCCTGCGGATCGCGGAGGTTCCCACGACGCTCGCGCCCGACGGCCGGAGCCGGGCGTCGCACTTGCGAACCTGGCGCGACGGCTGGCGTCACTTGCGCTTCCTTTTGCTCTACAGTCCCCGCTGGCTGTTCCTTTATCCGGGAGCTGCGCTGTTCTTGCTCGGAACCGCAGCGATGCTTTGGCTGCTTCCCGCGCCGCGCACCATTGGTCCGGTCACGTTCGGCGTTCACACTTTGCTGTTCGCGGCCATGGCCGTTCTGACCGGCTTTCAATCCATCAATTTCGCCGTGTTCACGAAGATCTTTGCGATTACCGAAGGACTGCAGCCGCCGGACGCGCGCCTCAACAAAATGCTTCAGCACGTGACCTTGGAAACAGGGCTCGCCGTCGGGGCCCTGCTCGTGCTGGCCGGCGCCGGTGCGTGGTTCGCCGGGTTGTATCGCTGGAACCTGCTGCATTTCGGCCCCTTGAACCCGGAGAAAACGTTGCGCGTCGTGATTCCCGGCCTTGTGGCGCTGGCGTTGGGAGTCGAGATCATTCTTTCCAGCTTTTTTCTGAGTATCCTGGGTATGGCACGCCGGTGACTGGCGTCTGATGCGCACCCTCGAGCTGGTTTCTCTGCTCTTGCTGCTTTCCCAGGCAATCCTGTCATTGCTTGCAAAGTCTCGCCTTCATTGGTCGCTCCGCGTCACTTGGGCAGCATCTCTGCTGGCCTTGATGCTCCACGCGATCATCGAGGGCGTACATTGGCAACTGATTCCTTTGTATTTTGGCGCTTTACTGCTCTCTTCGGTCGTTTGGAGGACAAAGGGCAGGCCCTCCGTCCTTCGCGCTACAAGCGCCGTCTGCTTGCTTATGGCCGTCTGTTCTGCCGTATTGTCCTATTTGTTGCCCATGTTTCGCTTGCCGGCGCCGACCGGGCCATATCCCGTTGGGACCAGTATCCTTTACTTAGTGGATGCGTCGCGCCCGGAAATTCACCCCAATCCGCCGGGCAGCAAACGGGAACTGATGGTTCAGGTCTGGTATCCCGCGGAGCCTTCGACTGCCCCGCTGGCCCCGTATCGAAGATGGGTGGACACGACCAAGGTCTCTTCGTACATGGCCCTCCTGAAGACGCATTCGCGCCAAGATGCGCCCGTCTCAAGATCAGGTGCGCCTTTCCCGGTGCTTTTGTTCAACCCTGCCTGGGACAATCAGCGGACTCAGAATACCTATCAAACGGAAGACCTGGCGAGCCACGGATTCGTTGTGATCGGCATCGACCATACTTATAACTCTCAGCCCGTTGTTTTTCCGGACGGTCGGCGCGTTCTCGCACTGGCCGGGGCGGACATGCCCGACTTTGCGCACCTCACGCTGGCGCAAGAATTGTCTAAGGATGACGCCGAGGCGAACTATGAGGCCGCAGACGACATTTTCGTGTTGAATGCGTTCGCTCAAATGAACCAGGATCCGCGAAGCGTCCTTTATGGAAAATTAGACGTTGATCGCAGCGGGGCCTTCGGGCACTCCTTCGGCGGAGGTGTATCCATGGAAGCGTGCCGGGAGGACCCGCGCATCCGCGCGGCGATGAACATGGACGGCTGGATCTTCGGCGATGTGGCGCGTGACGGCCTCGACAAGCCGGTGATGTTGATGTACACGGGCATCGCTCTTCCCTCGCAGGCGGAACTGAATTCGTCCAATGTTGTGGAGCGCAGAGTCGCAGAGCTGAACACCTATGACATTCACAACATCTATGCGACCTTGAACAGGTTCGGGGGATTTCTGGTGGTCTTCCGCAAGAGTTTTCCGTTGTCGCACATGAATTTCAGCGATCGGGCGCTCTATTCGCCGATCCGCCGCCTCGCGGAATCAGGTCCGGTGGACCCGAGGCGCGCTCACCAAATCATCGAGGCGTACACGCTGGCCTTTTTTTCGCAGGCTCTCAAGCGGGACGCCCAACCCATCCTTGCGCCGGGCGCAAAGCCCTTTGCCGAAACATCGCTGGAAGTTTGGAAATCTGGGGATCGTCCATCGAAACAATGATGAGCACAACGGACGTCGCTGGCGCCATCCGGGGCGCATTCCGTTTTATCCCGAAAAATCCTTCCGCTGGCACACGGGGCTTTTCCTCCGCCGAAAAAATCGCGGAACCGCCGCCCCGTGAACTTCGATTTCCTCAGCCGATCAGGATCCCGAGATGGAATACAGCGCCCGCAGGCCCGCGAGAATGGTCGCCGCCACCGGCCGCAGCGGCGGACGCGCGTCCGCGACGATGTCTTTCGACATGCTCGACCAATTCGAAGCGTTGGCGCGGTTCACCGAGACGGAAATCGAAGGGGTGAGCATCTTCGCGGTGTGCCACAACCCTGCGGGCACGAACAGAAACTCGCCGGGCTCGATGCAGAAGCGCATCGGCGTGGCCTTGGCAAACAGCGGGAATTTCTCGTAATCCGGATTCTCGATATCTCCGATCTGCACCGCGTTGGCGCGGTCCGCCCGTACATAAAGATAGGGAGTTTGATCCGGCATGAAGCACGTGAATTCTTTCGTGCCATAGACCTGGCAGATGAACGCGTGCGTGTGCAGAGCGTCCCAATGCAGATAAGGGAACTTCCCGCCGCTTCCGCCGATGTAAAGTTCCGGGCTTCCGCGATGCAGCCGCGACAGCATGACTTGCGAAAACGGGCCGTCGAGCCAGTTCGGCGAAAAGTATTCCGGCAGCGGCTGAATGGCCCGCAAAAGCTCCGGCAGGAACTGCTCGATGATGGCGTTGCGAAGGTAGGGCGCCGGGTTCGCGTCGCTCGAGTTCACCACCAGATCGATGAACTCGGCCATCTTGTAGCTCTTGCCGTCGATGCTGAATTGCTTCGCCGGAAACTTCTGCTGGAAGTATTCCGGCGTCCACTTCATGGCTTCCCAGCCGTCCAGGGCGCCCGAAATCACCACGGGCTTGTGGGGCTTCAGGAAATCGCGGACGAACTCCGCGTAAGGCAGCTTGTGCCGCCGCTCGATCGCCATACCGGGTGCTTTTTGCTCCGCTACCGCCATGTTCTTTCCTCCTGTTTCGATCCTAATGTTTTGTGTTCTCCAATCCGGAGAACCAGTTAGTTCCTCTTCCAAGAAAGCAGGCTGCGAATGCCTTCGGAGCGGCGGCCGGCTTCCGCGTCTTTCTCTCGGCGCTCCTGCACCTCGGGAGCCCTCGGCGCAGGCCGGGTTGCCGAAACGGGCGCCGGCTGGACTCGCGGCCCCTTCGGCGCATATGGAGGCGCCGGCTCGCCGGCGAGCTCGGGAAAGGGAAACTCGGAAATCCTGCGGTTGGGGTTTTTCGCCAGCTCTTCGAAAACGTTGCGGATCTGCGCGAGCAGGCGATTCACCGAAGCGGCGTCGTACAAGTCGTAGTTGTACTCGCAGGAGAGACGCCAGCCGTCGCTGCGCCGGACCATGAAAAAGTTCAGGTCGTAAATCGCGCCCGGGGACTTCGACGGAATCGGCGCCATCCTAAGGCCCGCAAATTCGAGCGGCTTCACGAAATCGCGCTGGTAAATGAAGTTGATGCCGAAAAGGGTGGGGCGGCTCAAGTCGCGCCGGGGGCGCAACAACTCGACGAGCTGCTGAAAATGAAGTTCCTGATGGGCGAGTCCCTCTTCCACGGTCTGCCGGATGCGCCCGAGCAGCTCCGGGAAGGCGGGATCGCCGGAAAGATCGGTGCGCAGGATGATCGTATTGATAAACAGCCCGATTAGAGATTCAAGTTCGACGCGGTCGCGCCCCGCCAGCAGCGTCCCGACGTAAATGTCGTTCTGCCCGGTGTAATGGTGAATCAGCATTTTGAGGGCCGCCAGCGCGGTCATGTTGAAAGTGCAGCCGTGCTTGGCGGAGAGCTCGGCCATCGCATCGGTGAGCGCCGCGGGAAGCACGGTCGAAACGATGTAGCCGTTGTGCGTTCGGATGGGCGGCCGGGGATGGTCGGGGGGAATCTCGAGCGCCGGAAGATTCGCCAATTTGTTTTTCCAGTACGCCCGGTGCTCGCCGAGCGCGCTGTCCTGCGCGCGTTGATTTTGCCAGACCGTGTAGTCGGCAAACTGAATGGGCAGCTCCGGCAGAGACGCAGTCCGGCCGGCGGCGAAGGCTTCGTAGAACGCGCCCAGCTCGTCGCTCAGGATTCCAATCGACCAGCCGTCCGAGACGATGTGATGCACGGTGACGAGCAGCATCCCCTCCTGCGGGCCCAGCTGCAGCAGGCGGCCTCGGATCAGCGGGCCGGTTTGCAGATCGAAACGCCGCTCCGCTTCCGCCACGGCGCGCCGCTCCTCTTCAGCGTCGCGCTCGGCTTGCGGTAGCGCGCTCAGGTCATCGACCGGCAGCGGAATGGCAGCCGAGGAATGGAGAAGCTGCACCGGCTCGCCATCGGCGAGCGAAAAGGTGCAGCGCAGAACCTCATGGCGGCGAACCACTTCGTTGAGTGCGCGCTCCAGAGTGCGGGCGTCGAGATCGCCCTGGAGGCGAAAGCGCACCGCAATGTTCCACGCCGGATTGCCCTTCACCAACTGGTCGAGGTAGAAAAACGCTTGCTGGGCGATGGTGGCCGGAAAGCGATACTGCGCCGGGCCGAGCGCTCCCACGGCGTCCGTGGCCGGCGGAACAGGCGAGCCGGTTTTGACTTTTGTTTCCATCGTCCTCTAGTTGGGGCGCTGCGCCGGGCGAATGCGATATTGCTCTCGCGAAACCGGAACGATTTCCGGCAACGCCGTCTTGTTCCCATGCCCGTTGCCCGAACCGTTGCCGTCGAGTTCCGCGGCGACTGCGGCGACCGTGCGCAGGCGCAGCAACTGCTGCGCGGTGATGGTCAGGCCGCTGCGGCCGGCGCGAGAGATGATCTGGAACAGATGAATCGAATCCGCGCCCAGATCGAACAGGCTGTCGTGAACGCTCACGCGGGGAAGCTGCAGCACTTCGGCGCAGACACCCGCCAGTTGCTCCTCGCGCGGGTTGCGCGGGGCCACAAACGAATCGCGCTGCGCCGCGCTTCCGGCTTCGGGCGCAGGGAGCGCTTTGCGGTCCACTTTCCCGTTGGGCGTGTGCGGCAACGACGCCAGCGTCACGAAGAGCGACGGAACCATGTACTCGGGCAGCGACTGCCCGATCCAATTCCGCAGGTCTTCCGGTGACGGCTTCTGCGAATCGTCCGCAACGAGATAGGCGACCAGCCTCTTTCCCGTGGCGTCTTCCCGAGCCACGACCACCGATTCGCGGACCCTGGGATGCCGCGCCAGCACGGACTCGATTTCGCCCAACTCGATGCGGAAGCCGCGGACTTTGACCTGGTTGTCGAGCCGGCCCAGGAATTCGAGCCGGCCGTCCGCGCGGTAACGCACCAGATCGCCGGTGCGGTACATTCTGGCATCCGCTCCCGCGCGGAACGGATCCGCGACAAACCTTTCCGCCGTAAGTTCAGGCCGCTTGTAGTACCCTCGCGCCACTCCGTCGCCGCCGATGAACAATTCACCGGGCACTCCAATCGGAAGCGGCTGTGCGTTCTTATCGAGCACGTAGAATTGCGTGTTGCGAATCGGCGGGCCCAGCATGACCGGGCCGTTGCCCGCTTCCACGCGGGATGTCGCCGACCAGATGGTGGTTTCCGTGGGGCCGTACATGTTCCACACTTCGCCGCAAGGAACCAGTTGGTCGGCCAAGTCGCGCGGCAAAGCTTCGCCGCCGCAGAGAATCTTGAGTCCGGGAGTTCCTTTCCAGCCGATTTCGAGCAGCAGCCGCCAGGTGGACGGCGTGGCCTGCATCACCGTGGCGCCGGAAGCGGCCAGCAGCTTGAGCAGGAGGCGGCCATCCATGGCCGTCTCGCGGCTCGCCATGATCACCTGCGCGCCGGTGATCAAAGGCAGAAACAGTTCCAGCCCCGCAATGTCGAACGAGAGCGTCGTCACCGCGAGCAAGCGGCCGTTCGAACCGAGGCCGGGCTGCTCGCGCATCGAGCAGAGCAGGTTCACGACGTTGCGGTGCGTGACTTCGACGCCCTTGGGCTTTCCGGTCGATCCCGAAGTGTAAATGGTGTACGCGACGCCGTGCGAGTTCGTCGCGGCGTGGGGCGCCGTTTGCGCTTCGCGCGCTATGGCATTCCAGTCACGGTCGAGACAAACGACGCGCGTACCCGCAACCGGCAAGCCGGCGACGAGTTTGGCCTGTGAGAGCAGCACGGAGGGCGACGTCTCGCTTAAGATAAACGCCAGGCGTTCTCGCGGATACGCCGGATCGAGAGGCAGGTACGCCGCGCCGGCCTTCCAGATTCCCAGCAGCCCCACCATCATTTCCAGCGAGCGCTCGACGGAAATGCCCACAAGCGCGCCCGGCTTGACGCCCAGGCCGATCAAGTGATGCGCGAGCTGATTGGCGCGGCGGTCGAGCTCCTCGTAGGTCAGCGGCTGATTCTCGAATGTGACGGCCACGGCATTGGGCGTGCGCGCCGCTTGTTCTTCGATGAGCTGGTGAACGCACTTGGTCCGCGGATACTCGCCAGCCGTGGAGTTCCATTCGACGAGCAGTTGTTGCCGCTCCGCGTCGTCGAGCAGCGGCAGCAAGTCCACCGGCCGGGCTGCGTCCGCGGCAAGCCCCTTCAGAAGCGTCTCGTAGTGCGCCAGCCAGCGGCCCACGGTTTCGTGATCGAAAAGGTCGGAATTGTAGTCGCAGTCCATCAGCAGGCCGTCGCTGGATTCCACCACGTTCAGGAACAGATCGAAGTTCACCGCGGCCTTGGGATTGGAATCCACCTCAACGGCGAGCCCCGGGAATTCGAGGCCCGTCCCCACTTTTTCGAGATTGAACTGCACTTCGATCAGCGGCAGGCGGCTCGGATCGCGGCGCAGCTTCAATTTGCGCACGAGCGTGCCGTAGGTGTACGACTGGTGCTCGTAGGCGTCGAGCAGCGTGCGTTTGACCTGCTGGAGCAGCTCGGCGGCCGTTTGCTTCTCGTTCAAGCGCGCGCGCAATGGCAGGAAGTTGACGCAGTGGCCCACGAGCGTGCCCTCTTCGAGCAGCGATTGCCCCGCGGTGGGAATGCCCACGACGAGATCGTCCTGCGCGGTCAGGCGGCGCAAGAGAGAAACAAACCCGGAAAGAAGCGTGACGAAGAGCGTGCAGCCCTGGCGCGCGCCCGCTTGCTTGATCCGTTTGTAGGTCGCCCCGTCGATTTGCGCGCGATACGTGGAACCCTTGAACGACTTGACCGCCGGACGCGGCCGGTCGGTGGGCAGTTCCAACACCGGAGCTGGCTGCTCGAATTGCTTCACCCAGTAGGCTTCGACCTTGGCGCGCTCTTCGGTTCCAAGGCTTTCCGCGTGCGCGCGCGCGTAGTCGCCGAATTGCACCGGCGCCGGCAGCTCCGGGCTTGCGCCGGAGGCGCGGGCGGCGTAGAGCTTCGAGAGCTCGTCGAGCAGGACGTTCGTGGACCAGCCGTCGCAAACGATGTGGTGGCTGGTGAAAACCAGCGCGTGGTTCTCGGAATCGAAGCGCAGCAGCCGCAAACGAACCACCGGCCCGTTGGCAAGATCGAACGGCTGGCGGGCTTCTTCCTGGACGACAGCGTCGAGGCGCGCTTCACCATCCGAAGGCGCCGCAGAGGACAAATCCTCCAGCGGAATTTCGATTTCGCCGGGCGGCGTGAACCGGAGGCATTCGCCTTCGGCGCCAAACGTCGCGCGCAAGGCCTCATGGCGATTGACCAGGTCGCGCAGCGAATCGCGCAGCGCGTTCTCGTGGAGCGGGCCGCGGATTTTCAGCGTGAACGATTCGTTGTACGCCGAAGAAGCTTCGTCGCTGAGCTGCGCGGAAAGCCAGACTTCCATTTGCGCTTCGGTGAGCGGCGCCTGGCTCGGAGCGGCCGCGGGGAGCGCGCTCTTCTCTCGACGCGGCGAGGCCGACGGAGGCTCGGGGAAGAAGCCGGCATCCTGCATTTCGACCGCGCTTTCCTGGAACGCGCGAACTACCTTCTCGATGTCTGCGTCGCTGTGCGTGGTGGTCAGGAAGCAGGGGAAGCCTTCAAGGACGTGAATCCCCTTCAGGCGCAGGTAGTAGTAGAAGAGCGTGGCGAAGCGCTCTTCGGCCGGGAACGTGAAGTAGCACACGCTCTTGAAATTCGCGAGGCGCGTGGGAATGGCGCGCTGCTCGAAGAATTCGTTGATCCGGCGCGTCATCTTTCCGGCGCGCTCGCTCACGCGTTCCTGCAAGGCGGGGCCTTGCTCTTTCAGGTACAGCAGCACGGCTTTCACCGCCGCCAGCGTCAGCGGATGCCGCACGAACGTCCCGGCAAAGAAAGTGACGCCTACTTCGGGATACGATTCATCGCCGAACTGCCACTTGCCGCCGTCGAGCGCGTCCATGAACGCGGCCTGGCCCGCCAGAATGCCGATCGGCATTCCCCCCGCGACCACCTTTCCGTAAGTGGCCAGGTCGGCGCGGATGCCGAACAGCGCCTGGCAGCCGCCCGGGTGCGTGCGAAATCCGGTTACCACTTCGTCGAAGATGAGCGCGGTTCCGGATTGCTCGGTAATCCTGCGAATTTCCTTCAGGTATTCGGGCAGCACCATCTCGGGATGGCGGCTCTGCACCGGCTCGACCATCACCGCCGCGAGATCCTTCGCGTTTTGCCGGATCAGCTCGAGAGCCTCCGGCGTTCCGTAGTCGAGCACGAGGACGTTATCGACTTTTTCCTGCGGGATTCCCGGCGCCACGGGCGACGAATGCGGCGCGCCGCCGCGCTTGAAGCCTTTCACGAGCACTTCGTCGAACATGCCGTGATACGCGTTGGCGAAGAGCGCCACTTTCTTGCGGCCCGTAACCGTGCGGGCCACGCGCAGAGCGGCCATGACCGCTTCTGAACCGGTGTTGCAGAAGGTCATGCGCTCGTTGCCGGTGATCTCGCAGAACAGCTCGGCCACCTCTCCCGCAAGGGGCGTCTGCGGGCCGATCTCGAAGCCTTTCTTCAGCTGTTCCTCAATCGCGTCGGTGACGAATTTCGGCCGGTGTCCCAGGAAGATCGGCCCGAAGCCGTTCAGCACGTCCACGTAGTCGTTTCCGTCCACGTCCCACAGATGCGAGCCTTCCGAGCGCACCGTGACGATGGGATAGACGATTTCCTTCCATTGCGAGCGGAAGCCCGCTACGACGCGCGGATCCGCCAGCCGGGAACGGTGCTCCTGCGTCATGGCTTTCGACTTGGCCGTGCGCGCGGTGTAGCGCTCGATCAGCGACTCCAGGCCTTTCTTCTGCCGCTCGCTCAGCTCGCTCGACATTCCCTTCAGCGGCGGCTTGTAAGGGCCGAAGGGCTGAAATTCCTGCTTCGCGGTCGCCGCAGGCGCAGGCGCGGCCGGCGCGGGAGCCGGCGAAGCGGAAGTCGTAACGGGGGCCGCAGCGGCGGCTGGCCTTGCGGGGGGAGCGGCCGTGATGCTCGGTGCGGGCGCTGCGGGCGCCGTCGCGGCGCCGCCCAGGGCCGCCAGTTGCTGCGCAAAAAGCTGGTTCATGGCCCGGAGTTGCTCGCGCATCAAGCGCTCAATGGGAGATTCAGACATGGTGGCATCTCCACTTCCGGCTGCGAGCGCCTCCTGGGGCGCCGGCACGGCCGGTGTCGCAACTTGTGTCGCAGCAGCCGCCGGAACCGCGGCCGCAACAACGGGAGCAGGAGCTGGCTCGCTCAGGACCTCTGCGGGAAGCTTGCTGTCCACAAATGCGGACAATGCATCGAGTGTGGATTGCTCGCCGAGAAGCTGGCGAAAGGTGATTTTCAGCCCGAACTTGCTCTGCAACGACTGCGTCACCTGCGTCAGAAAGAGAGAATCAAACCCCATTTCCAGGAAGCTGGTCGAACCGTCCGACGCCGAGACATCGACGCCGGAAAGCTCCTCGAAAATCTCCGCCAGCGTCGCGCGAATTCGCGCGGCGCGATTGGGAGGGTTCACCTCAGGGCTTGAGGGTTGCGTGTGGGCGTTCAAAGGTGTCGATGCCTCCGTGAATTCGACAACCGGCGGCCGAGTTTCTTGCGCGGGAACAACCGCAGCAGCTGGCGCAGCCGCCTGCACAGTCTGTTGGGCCATCTTTTCGCTCGCCGGCATTTCCAGCCAGTAACGCTTGCGCTCGAATGGATACGTGGGGAGCGAAACGCGCTGGCGGCTTTCTCCGGCGTGGACCGCCTTCCAGTCGGGCTTTGCCCCGGCGAGCCAGAGCGATCCGAGCGCGTTCGCCAGGCTCAGGGCATCGCCTTCGCCCGAAAAACCGTCGGAGAGCGAGGAAACGACGATCTGATTCGGCGAGCTGGTGTGCAGCCGCGCTAGCGTGCCGAGCACGTTTCCGGGCCCCGCTTCCAGCAGAACGCACGCGGGATTCTTTCGCAGCTCGGCGACTCCGGCGGAAAACCGCACGGGCTGGCGGAAATGCCGCGCCCAGTATCCCGGGTCGATCGCTTCTTTTTCCGTGATCCATGTGCCGGTGACGCCCGACACGTACGGGATTCTGGGCTCGTTGAGGCGCACTTGCGCCACGCGCGCGGTGAACGGCTCGATGAGCGGATCCATCATCGCGGAATGAAACGCGTGCGAAGTGACCAGCCGCCGGCAAGCCACGCCTTCCCCATGGAGCTGCTCTTCGAACGATTCGAGCGCCTCGAACGGGCCCGCCACGACGCACAGCGACGCCGAATTCACCGCCGCCAGCGACAGCCCGCCATTCAGGCGCGCGTGAAGCTCCTGCTCCGGCAGCCGCACGGAAAGCATTCCTCCCGCGGGTATCGCGTGCATCATGCGCCCGCGCGCCGCCACCAGACCGAGCGCATCTTCGAGCGAGAAAACTCCGGCGAGGCAGGCGGCGACAAATTCTCCGATGCTGTGGCCCAGCATGGCCTGCGGCCGGATTCCCCAGCTGCCCCACAACTGGGCCAGCGCGTATTCGATGGTGAAAATCGCGGGCTGCGCGATGATCGTGTCGGTCACGCGCCGCTTCGCTTCGTCCGACGCGCCCGCGGGCGGGTAGAGCAAATCGCGAAGGTCCGCGCCCAGATGGCCGCGCAGGATTTCGCTCGAGCGATCCACCGCCGCGCGAAACACCGGCTCGGTGTCGTAAATCTCCCGGCCCATGTTCAGGTGCTGCGAGCCCTGGCCGGGGAAAAGGAAGTAGATTTCGGGCTTCTCGCCGGCGCGCAGCCGGGTTTGCACACGCCGGCGATCGCGCTGCGAAAGCGCGCTCACCGCGCTGTTTACATCGCCGACGACGACCGTGCGGCGGCATGGAAACTCTCGCCGGCCGGCCTGAAGCGTCCACGCAACGTCAGCGAGATTCACGGACGCATTGGCCTTCAGATGCTCGGCGAGATTGTCGGTGGCGCGCTCCAGCGCCGCTTCCGACCGCGCCGACAGAACCAGCAATTGTTCGGGGCGCGCGGAAGGCTGCGCAGCTCGCTCCGGCGCCTGCTCGAGCACCACGTGCGCGTTCGTGCCCCCCACGCCGAAGGCGCTGACGCCGGCGCGGCGCGGCGCGCCATCGGTTTTCCACCGGGAAAGCTTCGCATTCACGTAGAAGGGGCTGTTTGCGAGATCGAATTTCGGATTCGGCTTGTGGAAATGAAGCGTCGGGGGAAACACGGCGTCTCGAACAATGTGTGCGGCGTGAATCAGGCCGGTGACCCCGGCGGCGATATCCAGGTGGCCGACGTTGGTCTTGGCCGTGCCCACGGCGCAGAAATTCTTGCGCGCCGCGCGTGCGCGAAACGCCTGCGTAAGCGCGGCAAGCTCGATGGGGTCGCCCAGCGGCGTGCCCGTGCCGTGGGCTTCGATGTAGCCGATGCTCTCGGGATCGACGCCGGCGGCTTCGTGCGCCAGAGCGATCACGCGCGCCTGGCCTTCGACGCTCGGCGCGGTGTATCCGACCTTCGCCGAGCCGTCGTTGTTGGCGGCGAAGCCGCGAATGACCGCGTAAATGTGGTCGCCGTCGCGCACTGCGTCTTCCGCGCGCTTGAGCAGCACTGCCGCGACGCCGCTGCCGAAGACCGTGCCCTGCGCGTCGGCGTCGAACGTGCGGCAATGCCCGTCGGGCGACGTCATGCCGCCGTCCTGATAGTGCGTGCCGCGCTTCTGCGGAAACGTGATGGACGAGCCGCCCGCCAGCGCCATGTCGCTCTGGTAGGTCAGCAGCGACTGGCAGGCCTGCGTCACGGCCACCAATGAGGTCGAGCAGCCCGACACCATCGTGAAACTGGGGCCGCGCAGATTCAGCTTGTACGAAACGCGGGTGCACAGGAAATCCGGATTGTTCCCCATCATCTCCGGGTAGCTGCCTACCTGGTAGCCGCCGGCGTAGCGCTCGATGAACCCTGGCGCGGCGCAAAGGCGCGTCAGAAAGTACGTGCTCTGGCTGCTGCCCGCATAGACTCCGATCAAGCCGGAATAAGCGAAGGGGTCGTAGCCGCCGTCCTCCAGCGCCTGCCAGCAGCACTCCAGAAAAAGCCGCTGCTGCGGGTCCATCAGCTCCGCTTCGCGCGGAAGAATGCCGAAGAATTCGGGATCGAAGAGATCCACATCATCGAGAACCGAACGCGCCATCACGTAGTTGGGGGCCTGCGCGACGCCGGCGGCGTCCGGAATTTCCAGGTCTTCGGCGCGAAAATGAGAAATGGCTTCGACGCCCTGAAGCTGATTGCGCCAGAATTCCGCAACGCTGCGCGCGCCCGGGAACTTCCCGGCCATGCCGATAATCGCGACGCCCTCGACAAGAGGACTCTGCGCGCCGCGCGGGCTCACGAGGCGCCGCCCAGGCGCCGCTCGCGCTGCCGGGAAAAAGCTTCGCGCTGCTTCTGCGCCTGCAATTGAACTTCGGTGAACGAGGGAGCCTCAGGCTTCACTTTGCCAAGATGCTCGGCGAGCGTCCGCACCGTCGTAAATTCGAACAAATCGGTGACCGCAATCTCGGTCTGCAATTGTTTCTGGAGGTTCGAGTGAACCGCGACCAGCAAAAGAGAATCGCCGCCGACATCGAAAAAGTTGTCGTCCAGTCCCACGCGCTCGATGCGCAGCACCCTCATCCACAATTCCGCGATCGTGCGCTCCAGCGCGGTCGCTTCCGCCTCTTCTATCGTGCGGCTTTCCGAAGCGAACACCGGCGCGGGCAGAGCGGCGCGATCCACTTTGCCGTTGCTCGAAAGCGGCAGAGCGGCCAGCGGAACAAAAAGCGCGGGAACCATGTACTGCGGAAGCTTCCCTTGCAGGAACTGTCTTAGTTCGCGCGGCTCCGGGCCCGGTTGCGACGCCGGCGCGTAGTAGGCCACCAGCCGCTTCGCGCCGTTTTCACTGGTGTCCGGCACCACGCAGACATGCTTGACGCCTTTGTGCAGGGTCAGCACGGTTTCGATCTCGCCGGGCTCGATGCGATGGCCGAGAATCTTCACTTGATTGTCGAGGCGCCCGAGAAATTCCACGTTTCCGTCATCGGTCCAGCGCGCCAGGTCGCCGGTGCGATACATCCGGCTGCCGGCCGAGGATGCAAACGGATCCGCCACAAACTTTTCAGCCGTTGCCGCCGGGTTGTTCAGATAGCCGAGCGCCAGGCCGTCGCCGGCGGTGTAAAGCTCGCCGGTCTCGCCGGCCGCTGCCGGCTGCAGTCGCTCGCCGAGGATGTACACGCGCGTGTTGGAAATGGGCTTGCCGATGGGAACCGAAGCCAGCGGCGCAGGGCCTTGCGGCACGCGGTAGTAGGTGCTGAAGGTGGTGTTCTCCGTCGGGCCATACACGTGGTAGAGGGCGCAGTGCGGGAGCGCTTCGTGCGCGATGCGAAAATGGCGCGCGGACACAAACTCGCCGCCGGTGAAAAGCTGCCGGAGAGTCTTCAAGTCTTCCACGCGCTGTTCGACCATCAGATTGAAGAAAGCCGTCGTCAGGAACAGCGTGGTAACGCCGTTCTCGCGAATGGCGCGGCCCATTTCTTCGAGCGCCGTAACGCCCGAAGGCATCACCACGAGGCGTCCGCCATTGAGCAGCGGGCCCCAGATTTCGAACGTCGAAGCGTCGAAGGAAACCGGCGCGAACTCCAGGAACACTTCGTCCGCGCCGAAACGGCAGTAGTTCGTGTGGCGCACCAGGCGCACGATGGCGCGATGGGGAACCATCACGCCCTTTGGCTGGCCCGTCGATCCCGACGTGTACATCACATACGCCAGGCTGTCGGCCGAGCCGGCAGGCGCCGGATTCGTAGAATCGCCCCCGGCAGCATCCGCGTCAGGTTCATCGACGCAGATTCCACGCAGCCCGCGTCCGTCCACCGCCCCCGAGTCCAGCGATTTCTGCGTGAGGATCAAGGTCGCGCCCGTGTCCTGCAGCATGAAATCCAAGCGCTCCTTCGGATAAGACGCGTCCAGCGGCACGTAGGCCCCGCCCGCCTTCAGGATGGCGACGAGAGCCACAATCAGCTCAGGAGAACGGTCGAGGCAACAGCCGACCATGGTTCCGGCCGCGACGCCTACGCGGCGCAGCCGATGCGCCAGACGGTTCGCCTGCAGGTTCAGTTCCGCGTAGGTCAGTCTGCGCTCGCCGAAGACCACGGCAACCGATTCCGCGTGCGCCGCGGCGGTCTCTTCAAAAAGCTGTGCGACGCTTTTCTCCCGCGGGAATTCGGTGGCTGTCTCGTTCCACGTCCGGGAAGGTTCCGGAAGGCGCGATTCGAGGCTCGCCGATGGAATCGAATCCTGCAGATTGTGGGGCTGGGGTGTCATATCCGGATCCGCGCCGCGGACGCGCCGTTACCGCAGGAAGATCTCCTTCTCACCGAACAACCGCTCGGCGGTGATGCCTCGCGCGCGGCAGGTTTCCAGCAAACGGTCCGACTGGATGATGGGGTTCGACTTCGCCGTGTACTTGATGCTGCTGATGTAATTGAGCCAGGGCTCCTGCCCCATGGCGTACACATAGACCTCCTTGCAGTGAAACCGCTCGACCATGGCCATGGCGCGTTCGTAGTTGGATCCGGCGAGCCGCCGCGATTGATCCTTGTTGCGCTCGAGCCGCTGCGTCAGGAGCGGCCCGTAAATCCAGGAGACCGGAGCGCCGTCGCACTCCATGCCCACGAAGAAGGCCTCGACATCGCCTACGGCGCGCTGCACGTGCTCGTACATTTTCGGCGCGATGTTGCAGGAGTCCGCGGCGAAAAGCAGCGTGTGATGGTCCACGCGGAGCAGGTACGCCGATTTCGTGAGCACGTTCAGATCGCCGTGCTCGCCCAGGAACGGCACCGCGGTGATCGAGCCCCGCTCGAAGGGAATCTCCTCCATCTCCGAAATCTCGATGACGTTGCGGAAGCCGCACTGCTTCAGCAGCAAACGCAAGGAAGGATCCTGCAGCGCGCCGCCGCCGTTCCGCGGAACAACGATGTTGCGAATGCGATGGCGCAACTGCAGCAGCGTCTCGAACAAGATGTGGTCCTGATGATTGTGCGTGATCAGGACGTAATCGATCGTTTCCGGCAGGTCGGCGTAGGTGTAGCGCGAGATGTTGTTCTCGTACGTGTAACTCAGAATGGGATCGAGCAGGATGCTGACGTCGCGCGTCTCGAAGAGAATGCAGGCGTGCCCAAAATACCGCCACCGCGCTCCGTCTCCTTCATATTTCGCGTAGGGCGCCGGTTTCTCCGTGGTCAAGAAGAACGGGAATTTCTCCGCCGCTCCGTTATTCAGTTCCAGCGTTTCCCGAATGGCGTCGAACGACGATGCCCGCGTCTTCATCTGGAACAGCGCGTCGAGCTTGGCGCTGGCGAAGGGAATCTGCAGCTGCGCCGAACCGTCTTTAGCGAGGCGCGGCGTGCTGAAGACGAACGGGCGGTCGTCGCCGCTGATTTCCGAGAGCATCACGCTCTGCAGCGAAGTGTCGTAAAGAGGACTGCGATAGAGAAGCGGCTCGATCAGCCGGAACGAAGGGTGATTGTTGAGGTCGTAAACCAGCTCGACGTACCCCTGCAGGCACGCGGGCACTTCCGCGTAGAGCGATTCCAGGGTGTGGCCGGCGGCTTTTTCGCGCAGCAAGGCGTCGAGTTTGGCGATCGATTCCGAGAGGCTGATCAGGTGCCCGCGCTCGCGCAAGGTGCGGTCGCGCAGCGCCCTCACTTCTTCCACGCGATTGCCCCCCAGATCCATAAAGGGTCCGCCGAGGAGCGCCGGATTCTTTACTGCCGCCTGATGCGTTTCGGGAGACTCGATGTACGACTCCATGATGCGCAGGTGCCGCTCGGTGAGGTTACGCGCCGCGGTGGCCGGCGGAATCAGGTGTGACCACGCGTACCAGCCGTCCACAAGAGGCTCGGCCATCACGTTGGGCTTCAAGTAGTACGCGCCGTTCTTCATAGGAATTCCCAAGACTCCTGTGCGGCTCGCGGCGAACAAGGGCCCGGAGTTGCGGCACAGAGCCGAAGTCGAGGACAAAAAGACCAGTCCTCAGTTCCGTGCCTGCCTGGCATTGTGCAACTCACCGGCCACTCACTTTCCAATATAAGCTGCTTCGTTTCACAAACTTACAGTTGCTTTGGCGGTGCAATGGCTAGGGAATTCGCTAGAGCGAGTGGAAATGGTTTTCCCAAATGTATGCGTGCGACGCCACATACTTGGTCATCTCGCGGGCGAACCGGCCCGGTAGAATTGCGGATGGTCTGCTTCCTCAGCCCGCAAAAACAGCCGTAAGTAGTTACAGAAGAATGGCTTGTGCCTATAGCATGCCAAAAAGGCGGCCGACTGCCTGCCACAGGCTGCGGCCTTCGGCGCTGTCACCACCCTGTTTGCAAGTGTGTGCGGGCGTTTCCTTGACTTAAGTGCCCCATAATCTGTGGCTTGCCCATCTCTTTGGCACCGAAACAGATGGAAACTCGATTGCTACCCCTCTCCTAGCGAATCGCTGCCAATGCGGCCATTTCTCTCCCTTGAGACGCCGCTATGCTTGGGTTCTTGCAGGAATCTCAGGGTGTATCGAGCCGAGAACGCTGAAGCGTCGCGATCGGAGAAGCCCAGGAGGGTCGCGCCGAGGGCGAACCTGGCATTGGGAATGAAGTCTTGACGCCGCCAACAAATCGCGCCAGCTCGCAAGCCGCTGCTGCGTATGCCGCTCCGGCGGAGGGCGTCTATGTGTTTCCGATGTCCTTCTTGCAGGAGCACCTCTGGCTGGTCGATCAGCTGCGTCCCGACAACGCGCCTTACAATCTGGCTTACATCCTCGATTGGGACGGCCCGCTCAATCACGCCGCTCTGCGCAAGAGCCTCGATGAAATCGTCCGGCGCCACGAGATCCTGCGAACCGTGTTTCGCACTTTCGATGGCGAACCGTCCCAGGTGGTTATGGATCCGGGGCCCGTGTCGATGCCCGTTGTCGATCTCCAGCCGGAGGCGGACGCCGGGCGGGAATCGAAGTTCCGGGCTTTGACGGCGGAGCAGGCGGAGCAGCAATTCGATCTTGCGGCGGGCCCTTTGTTTCGATTCTGTTTGGTGCGTTTCCACGAACGAAAGCACGTTCTCCTCTTCGTCACGCACAACATCGTATTCGATTCCGCGTCGGCCGGCGTGTTCTTGTCTGAACTCGCGCTCCTTTATGAAACCTTTGTTTCGGGCCAACCCTCCCCTCTTCCCGAGCTGACGATTCAGTACGCCGACTACGCCGTGCAGCAGCGTGAGCTGGCCGCCACATCTCCCGTGCGCGAACAGTTCGACTACTGGAAGCGTCAGTTGCGCGGCGCAACCTCCGGCGTTGAGATTCCGGCGGATCACAGCCGCGGCAGCGAGAAGACGTTCGCGGGCGCGCAGGTAGCCGGCGCGCTGCCGTCGAGCCTTTCCGAATCACTCGAAGCCCTCAGCCGCGGCGAAGGCGTTTCTCTTTTCACGCTGCTGCTCGCTGTGTTCCAGATTCTCCTCCATCGCTACACGGGAGAAGACGACATCCTGGTCGGTTCGGCCAGCGCCCGCCGCGCCCAGAAGGCCACCGAGAATCTGATGGGTCTGTTCACGAACACTGTGGCGCTGCGCACCGATGTGTCCGGGAATCCGACGTGCCGCGAACTTTTGCGGCGCGTTCACAAAACGGTCAGCGAGGCTCACGAACATGCCGACGCTGCCTTCGAAGAAGTGCTGAAGGAATTGCACGTCAAGCACGACATGAGCCGCAGCCCGCTGTTTCAGATCCTGTTTGCCGAAGTCGAGGCGTCGCCGGAGCAACGAGAAATCGCGGGAACAAGATTGAGTTGGCAACGAGCGCCGACGCGAGCGGCATTGTTCGATCTGACGGTCTCGGTCCGGACGCGGGACGAATGCCTGCACCTGGACTTCGGGTACAACTCGAATCTGTTCGAAGAGAGCACGATCGAGCGGCTGGCGGGCCACTATCGCGCGCTCCTGGAGGCGATGGTCTCCGGCCCGGATCAACGCATCGCAACGCTGCCGATGCTGACTTCTGCCGAGCTTCAGCAGCTGCTGGTCGAATGGAACGACACGGCGGTGGAGCTTGCGGAGAAAGGGCGCTGTCTGCATGAAGTCATCGAAGAACAGGTCCGCCGAGTCCCGGACAATGTTGCCGTGGTGATGGGCCGCGACAAACTGACCTATCGCGAATTGAACGAGCGCGCCAATCAGCTCGCGCACTTTCTCCGCAAGCGCGGCGTTGGACCCGACGCGCTCGCCGGCCTTTGCCTCGAGCGCTCTCTCGAAATGATTGTCGGCCTGCTCGGAATCCTCAAGGCCGGCGGCGCCTACGTCCCTCTCGACCCGGCTTACCCCAAAGACCGGCTTGAATTCATGCGCGAAGATTCCGGGCTGAAGGTGCTCGTGACTCAGGAAGAATTGAGCGCGGCCTGGTCGGATGGTCCGGCGGAGCTGATTTGCCTCGACCGCGACTGGCGCGTCATCGCTCAGGAATCGCGCGAAAACCCGGAGCCCATCGCCGGGCCGGACAATCTTGCCTACGTGAGTTACACGTCCGGTTCGACGGGCGTCCCCAAAGGCGTGCAGATCCCGCATCGCGCCGTAGTGAACTTCATCGCATCGATGAGAAGCGCGCCCGGCATCACCGAGCGCGACACGCTTCTCGCGGTCACCACCCTTTCGTTCGACATCGCCGGCCTCGAAATTTATCTTCCGCTCGCCGCCGGCGCCCGCGTCGTCGTGGCGGATCGCCGGACGGCCACCGACGGCCGCGCGCTGGGTCGCGCCATCGCCGAAAACTCGGTCACCATCATGCAGGCCACCTGCTCGACGTGGCGTTTGCTTGTGGAGTCGGGATGGAAGGGGAAATCCAATCTCAAGGTTCTCTGCGGCGGCGAAGCGTTTTCGAGAGACCTCGCGGACGAGCTGCTCGCGCGCGCCGCGTCGGTCTGGAACATGTACGGCCCTACCGAAACGACCATCTGGTCCACCGTCGAAAAGATCGCGCCGGGCCAGGGGCCGATTCTGATCGGGCGCCCCATCGCCAATACCGACGCCTACATTCTCGACAACCATTTGCTGCCCGTTCCCGTTGGCATCATCGGCGAGCTTTACCTCGGAGGCGATGGACTGGCGCGAGGCTATCTGAACCGCTCCGAACTCACCGCCGAGCGATTCATTCGCCATGCGTATCAGCCCGGCGCTCGTCTGTATCGCACGGGCGATCTCGCACGCTTTCACCCGGACGGCCGCATCGAATGTCTCGGCCGCACCGACCAGCAGGTCAAGCTGCGCGGTTATCGCATCGAGCTGGGCGAGATCGAGTCGTTGCTGAGCCAGCAGGACGGGGTCCGCGAGGCCGCCGTTGCGCTGCGTGAGGACGTTGCGGGAAACAAGAAGCTGGTGGCCTATCTCGCGCCTCAGAACGGCGCGACGCCGAGCGCGCCGCAAGTTTCGCTTCTCCTGAAGAAGCGCCTGCCCGACTACATGCTGCCGAGCGAGTACGTCGTTGTGGCCGAACTTCCCCGCACGCTCAACGGCAAGATCGACCGCAACGCCTTGCCCGCCCCCGGTTCCGACCATGCGCCGGCAACCGTCTCTCCGGGCCAGGCGCCGCGCACGGAAACGGAAAAGGCCCTTGCCGCCATCTGGAAGGAAGTCCTCGGCCTGGAGAACCTCGGCGTGCGCGATGATTTCTTCGATCTCGGCGGCCATTCTCTCCTCGCGGTGAAAATGTTCGCGAAGATTTCGAACGTTCTCGGCGTCGAGCTGTCCCTCAACACGCTGTTCGAATCGCCCACCATCGAGCAGCTCGCCGCGCGCATCGGCGCGCCTCCCAAAGAAGATCACGAGAGGCACAGCCTGGTGCCCATCCAAACCACCGGCGCGAGGCCTCCGCTCTACTGGATTCCCGGCGGACGCGCCATCAGCGTGCTGGCTCTTCGCGAGGTCTCGTTGCTATTCGGGCCCGATCAGCCCGTTTACGGCCTGGAGTCGGAGCTCCCGGAATCGGGGCAGGAGTTCGCCACCGTCGAAGAACGCGCCGCTCGCTACATCGAACGCATGCGGGCCGTCCAGCCGCACGGTCCCTACTATCTCGCCGGCTTCTGCACGGGCGGGATGGTGGCCTACGAGATGGCGCAACAGCTCCAGGCCCAGGGCGAGCGGGTAGCGTTTCTCGCCCTGGTTCAGGCCATGGTTCCCAATTACCCGAGGACCAATCTGGCTCGCGGCCATTTCCACATTCGAAGAAAGCGCTACATCCTTGCCGCACTCCTGCGGGCTTTGCTTCTGCGCGTTACGCCCGGCTTTTTCGGCGTTCGCCGCGCATACCGCCAGGAAGCGCTCGATCGCGTGGCCAAATTGTTCCTGGGCTGGGTGGGGACTTCGGCGCAGTTGCCCGACGATACCCAAGCCGCGAACGAACGCGTGATGCGGCGCTACCAACTGGCGCCCTACAAAGGCGATGCGCACGTGTTCCTGGCGGAAGACTGCTTCGAAACCATCGGCGCGGGTCCGCGATTGGATCCCCGGCGCGCCTGGCGCCAATACGTGCAGGGCGCGTGCACCGTGCAGTTTGTTCCCGGCAACCACTACTCGATGCTGACCAGCCCGAACGCCGCGCATCTTGCAGAGGCTATGCGCTCGAAGATGCGCGAGGACGGCGACGACCCTGCCGGCCACAGAGAACCGTTGGAGACGCCTTCAAAGTGAAAGATCTCCGCCAGGCCACCATCCCAGAGTTGTTCGCGCGCCAAGCGCTTCTCGCGCCCGAGGCAATCGCTCTGGTTTGCGGCGGCGAAAGCCTTAAATACGCCGAGCTGGACCGCCGCTCCAACCGGCTCGCCCGATACCTCCAAAAGCGAGGCGTCGGCAAAGAGACGATGGTCGGCGTGCTGATGGATCGAACGGGCGATTTGATCGTCGCATTGCTTGCCGTGCTGAAGGCGGGCGGCGCGTACGTTCCGCTCGATCCCGCCTATCCGAGCGAGCGCATTGCGCTGGTGATCGAAGATTCCTGCGCGAGCGTCATCGTCGTCAACAACCGCACACGGCAAAATATTGCGGGCGCCCCGGCGTGCACCATCTTGGCCGATGCCCAGGCCGCGGCGATTGCCGCGGAAAGCGGCGAGCCTCTCGATTGCCCCGCGGCCGCAGAAAACCTCGCGTATGTAATCTACACCTCGGGGTCCACGGGCAAGCCCAAGGGCGTCATGGTCGAGCACCGCAACGTCGCTTCCTTCTTCGACGCTATGGACCCTGTGATCGGAGCGGATCCGGGCGTCTGGCTCGCCGTGACCAGCATCTCGTTCGACATCTCCGCCCTCGAACTTCTCTGGACCCTCACGCGCGGCTTCCGCGTAATTCTCCACGGCGACGAAGGCACGCACACGATTCCGGCAGAAATCATTCGCCATGGCGTCACGCACCTTCAACTGACTCCTTCGCTCGCACGCATGATCGCCGCCGATCCTCGCTCTCTCGCCGCGCTCGGCCGGCTCGAGAAACTGCTGATCGGCGGCGAAGCGCTGCCCCCGGCCCTGGTCGCTTCGCTTCGGCCGGCTGTACGCGGCGAAATCTACAACCTGTACGGGCCCACGGAGACGGCCATTTGGTCCACGACGTATCGCATTCTCGCGGCAACGGATTCTCGATCCAGCGTCCCCATCGGGCGGCCGCTCGCCAACACGCATACCTACGTTCTGGATTCTGAGCTGCGCCGCGCGCCCGCAGGCGAGCCGGGCGAACTGTTCATCGGAGGCGCCGGTGTCGTTCGCGGCTACTGGCAGCGGCCGGAACTGACCGCCGAGCGCTTTCTTCCCGATCCGTTCGCCGGCGAAGGCCGCGTTTACCGCACCGGCGACGTGGTGCGGCTGCTGCCCGACGGGAATCTCGAGTTCTTGGGCCGCACCGATTTTCAGGTGAAAATTCGCGGTTTTCGCGTCGAGCTCGGCGAAATCGAAGCGGCGCTCGAACGGCATCCGGCCGTCCAGCAGGCCGTGGTTGTGGCGCGCGAGGACCGGCCGGGTGACAAGCGGCTGGCCGCTTACGTCGTGGCGCGCGACTCCCGGACCCCCGAACCCGCTTCCTTGCGTGCGCTGCTCGCTTCCAAGCTCCCCGACTACATGGTGCCTTCGCACTTCATGGCGCTCGACCGCCTGCCGCTTACCGCCAACGGAAAGATCGATCGCAAGGCGCTGCCTTCGCCTCTCGATTCCACGAGCCGAACGTCCGCGCCTGCAGACGAGCGTCCGCGCAGCGAAACCGAGCGGCTCATCGCCCGCGCGTGGGCCGAAGCCCTCGGCCTGGAATGTGTCGGCCTGCACGACAATTTTTTCGACCTTGGCGCCACTTCTCTCATGGTTCCCGAAGTTCAGATGGAATTGCAGCGCAGCCTCAGCCGCGAGATACCCCTGGTTGATTTGTTCGAGTTTCACACCGTGAGCGGCCTCGCCGGCCATCTCGCGGGAGAAGTTGCGGCGCCGGTGAGTTCCGGCCGCGTCGAGCGGCGGCTCGCGGCGCGGGGAAGACGAATTATTCGATGAATCCGTCGGCGATTGCCGTTGTCGGTATGGCCGGGCGGTTCCCCGGAGCTCGCAACGTGGACGAGTTCTGGCGGAACCTCCGCGATGGTGTTGAGTCCATCCGCGAATTGTCCGATGCGCAACTCCGAGCCGCCGGCGTTTCCGACCAAGACTTCGCCAGGCCCGAATACGTGAAGGCCGCCGCGGTGCTCGAGGGCGTGGATCTCTTCGACGCGTCGTTCTTCGGCTTCAGCCCGCGCGACGCGGCGATCATGGACCCGCAGCATCGCCACTTCCTCGAATGCGCCTGGGAAGCGCTGGAAAATGCCGGCCACGCGCCGGATACCTTCCCCGATTCGATCGGCGTCTTTGCCGGCTCGGGCATGAACGCCTACATGATCCACAATCTTCTTGGCAATCGCCGCCTGGTCGAAAGCGCCGGCCTTTTCCTGATCCGCCAGACCGGGAACGACAAAGACGTGCTGGCCACGCGCGTGTCCTATCAGCTCAACTTTCGCGGGCCGAGCATCAGCGTGCAGACCGCCTGCTCCACGTCGCTCGTCGCCGTGCATCTCGCCGGCCAGAGCCTGCTCAACGGCGAGTGCGACATGGCGCTCGCCGGCGGCGTGACCATCGAGATTCCCCACGGGCACGGCTACCTCTACCGCGAGGGCGAAATTCTTTCGCGCGACGGCCACTGCCGCGCTTTCGACGCCGCCGCCAGCGGAACCGTTTTTTCCAGCGGGGCAGGTATCGTCGTGTTGCGGCGGCTCGAAGACGCGATTAAAGATCGCGACACCATCCACGCCGTCATCCGGGGCTCCGCGGTCAACAACGACGGCGCGCGCAAGGTCGGCTATCTCGCGCCTAGCGTCGAGGGCCAGGCCGAAGTCATCGCCGAAGCCCTGGGCGTTGCGGGTGTCAGTCCGGAAGATATCTCCTACGTGGAGACTCACGGAACCGGAACGGCCGTGGGCGACCCGATCGAAATCAAAGGTCTCACGCAAGCCTTCCGGCGCGGCACGAACCGCAAAGGCTACTGCGCCATCGGGTCTCTCAAGACCAACATCGGCCATCTCGACACCGCCGCGGGAGTCGCCGGGCTGATCAAGGCCGCGCTGGCCCTGCGCCATCGCACTCTGCCGCCGAGCCTGAATTTCCATGCGCCGAATCCGCTGATCGATTTCGCGAACAGCCCGTTCTATGTGAACAGCCGCCGGCAGGAGTGGAACGCGAACGGAGCGCCGCGCCGCGCCGGCGTCACTTCGCTCGGCATCGGCGGCACAAATGTGCACGTCGTGCTGGAAGAGGCGCCCGAGGCCGCGCGGCGGGAAAAAGCGGCGCCGTCCCAACTGATCGTCTTGTCGGCGAAAACGGAGAGCGCGCTCGAAGCGGCGACTTCGCGGCTGGCCGATCATCTTCGCGACAACCCCGCGCTGAGCGGCGCCGATGTCGCTTTTACCATGCAGGCCGGACGCACAGCGTTCGCGCACCGGCGCGTCGTGGTCGCGAGCGATACGGCGGATGCGGCCCGCACGCTCGCCTCCCCTGATCCCCAGCGCGTTTTCACGGGCCGCGCGTCGGCAACTTCGCCGGCCGTTGTCTTCATGTTTTCCGGCCAAGGCTCGCAGTATCCGGGCATGGGCGCGGAGCTTTACAAGACTCAGCGCGTCTTCCGCGAGGCGCTCGACGACTGCGCCGAGCGTCTGCGGCCAAATCTCGGCTTCGATCTGCGCGAGCTGCTCTATGGCGGCGCGCCCGATGCTGCCGAGCGGCTCAATCGCACCTGCGTCACGCAGCCCGCGCTGTTCTCCATCGAGTATTCGCTGGCGCGCTGGTGGATGGCCCACGGCGTCAAGCCGCACGCCATGGTGGGTCACAGCATCGGCGAGTACGTGGCGGCTTGCCTAGCGGGGGTCTTTTCGCTCGAGGACGGCCTCGCCATCACCGTTGCGCGAGGCCGCTTGATGCAGCAGGCTTCCCCTGGCGCCATGCTCGCCGTGCCGCTGGCGCCCCAGGAATTTTCCATCCCCGACGCGCTCGCCATCGCCGCGGCCAATGCGCCGCAACAGTGCGTCGTCTCCGGGCCTTTCGCTGCGATCGAAGACCTGGAGCGCAACCTCTCCGCCGGGGGCGTCACCTGCCGCTGGCTGCGAACCTCGCACGCATTTCATTCCGCCATGATGGACCCCATCCTCGATGCGTTCCGCGACGAGATGCGGCGCATCGCGCTTCACGCGCCGCGCGTTCCGTACGCCTCCAATCTCACGGGAACCTGGATCACCGCCGAGCAAGCCACCGACCCCGAATACTGGGTGCGCCACTTGCGTGGAACCGTGCGCTTCGCCGATTGCCTTGCGGCGCTCGTCCATGACCCGGGCGGCGATTCGGAGAAGCTCCTGCTCGAAGTGGGGCCGGGCCAGACGCTCGATTCGCTGGCGCGGCAACAGGCTCGCGGCAAAGCCCGCGTTTTCGCTTCGCTTCGTCGTGCCGACGAAAACATATCCGACACAGTCTTCCTGCTTAAAGCTCTGGGCAAGCTGTGGATCAGCGGCCAGTCCGTCGATTGGACGGCCCTGCACGCGGAAGAAGATGTAAGTCGCGTCCCGCTGCCTGCCTATCCCTTCGAGCGCCAGCGTTTCTGGATTGCTCCCGACCAAGAACCGGCGCATGTTGCGGCGCCGGCCTCATCGCGCGTCGCGGCGCAGCCGGCCGCGGCAGCCGCCAACCAAGAGGAAGCTCGCCCGATCGACGAATGGTTCTATCAGCGCGCCTGGAAGCGCACCGAACCTCCCGTGCTGGCTTCGCTCGATCCCTCCGGCTGGGTTGTCTTTCTCGATCCGCTCGGCCTGGGCGCGCAGATTACCGCACAGCTTCGCGGCGCGGGCCACGACGTGGTCGAAGTCAGGCCGGGCAGCGCTTACCGCCGTGCAAGCCGCTCCGAGTACACGCTTCGTCCGGGGGCGCGCGAAGACTACGACGCGCTGCTCAAGGAACTCGCGAGGCGAAAACAACCGCCGAAGCGAATCGCGCACCTTTGGTCTCTGTTCGACGATTCATCGGCTCTGACGGTCGCCAACAAGCTCGACCTCAGTTTCTATAGTCTGCTTCACCTGGCGCAGGCGCTCGGCGACCTCGATTTCGCGGGCCTCGACATCGCCGCAATTTCCAATCGCCTGCAAGCCGTTTCGGGCGAGACGGTCTCCGATCCGCTCGCAGGCGCCCTGCTCGGCCCGGTCAAAGTGATTCCCAAAGAGCTCCCCGGAATCACGTGCCGCAGTATCGACGTCGATTTGAAGTCGCAAGGCGCGAGCCAGCTGGCCGTTCAGATCATTGCCGAGCATTGCGCGCCCTTCGCGGATTCTGTCGTCGCCTATCGGAACGGCGAGCGCTGGATCGAAGGCTTCGGCAGCGCGCAACTTCGCCCCGGGCCGTCCGCCGGGCGCCTGAAGAAAAACGGCGTTTACCTGATCACCGGCGGATTGGGAGAACTCGCGCTGGCCATCGCCGAGCGCCTGGCGCGCAATTTTCAGGCGCGGCTCGTGCTCGCCGGACGCATGCCGTTACCTCCGGCCGCGGAGTGGCAAAGCGCGCTCGATGCGCCCGGTGTGCCGGAGGGCGTCAAACGGCGGTTGCGCAAGCTGCTCGAAATCCAAGCGCTCGGCTCAGAAGTTTTCGCCGTCCGCGTCGACGTCACCAACCAGGAGGACATAGCCCGCGCCATCGCCCTGGCCCGCGAGAAATTCGGCCCGATTGACGGCGTGATCCACGCCGCAGGCGTAATCGAAGACGCCCCGCTGCAGATCAAGACCCGCGAAAGCGCCGCGCGTGTCCTGGAGCCCAAGGTGCAGGGAACTTTGACGCTTGCGGCGGCGTTGCGCGAGCTTCCCACAGACGCCCCGCTCGATTTCTTCGCGCTGTTCTCCAGCGTCAGCTCCATCGCGCCGCCCGCCGGGCAGGCGGACTACGCCGGCGCGAATGCGTTCCTTGACGCCTATGCCGCCAGCCGGCGCGACTTGCCCGTTGTGGCCATCCATTGGGGGCCGTGGCGCGATGTTGGCATGGCCGCGCGCGCCGTCGAGCATCATCCGCTTCTCGAGCGCCGCCTCGTCGAAGACGGCGGCCACATGCTCTATGCGGGCCGCCTCAGCGCCGAGAAACACTGGGTTCTCGCCGAGCACCGGCTCGGCGAAGGACAGTCGCTGCTTCCTGGCACCGCTTACCTGGAATTGGCCGCGTCGGCGCTGACGCGCGATTCGTTCGGCCGCGGTGTCGAGTTCGAGGATGTGTTTTTCGCTTCGCCATTTTTTGTCGAGGCCGGCAAAACGAAACAGGTGCGCGTGGACCTGCGTCGCAACGGCGGCGAAGGTTTCGAGTTCGCCGTCCTCGGCCGCGACGCCGCCTGGACCGAGTACGCCACCGGCCAGATCGCGCGCGCGAAACAGGCGGCGCCGGCGCCGCGCCGTCTCGGCGAAATCACCGGCCGCTGCCGCCGGCGCACGCTCGCCTTCGACGACGATCACCGCACGAAACAAGAGCAATTCTTCCGCTTCGGCCCGCGATGGCGAAATCTGAAAACGATTCAATTCGGCGAAAACGAGGCCATTGCCACTCTGGAATTGCGCCCGGAATTCTCCTCCGACACTTCCGCTTTCCGTCTCCATCCGGCGCTCTTTGACCTGGCCACCGGCGCTTCGCTCTACCTCATCGAGAACTACGAGCAGACGTCCTCCGTCTATTTGCCCGTGTCGTACAAGAAGGCGGCTATCTATCGCTGCTTCCCCGCGAAGCTCTACAGCCACATTCGCTCGCATGGGAGAAATGTCGCGAGCCAGGACGTCGCGTCGTTCGACATCACTCTTCTCGACGAGCAGGGCCACGTGCTCGCGGAAATCGAAGAGTTCTCGCTGCGCCTGATACGCAATCCGGAAAACGCGATGACCCTCGCGCCCTCCTCGTCGTCCCCCTCGGATTGGGCCGAAGCCGCCGCCGCGTATGACCGCCGCACCATTGCGCCCGCCGACGGAGCCGAAGCTCTGGTTCGAATTCTCTCGTCGGAACTGCCCGCGGAAATCGCCGTTATTCCCGGCGGCCTCGAAGCATCCACCGGCCCTTCTGCGAAGGAAGCTCCCGGGCGGGCAGCGCCGGCCGGCGATATCGAGGCCGTTCTGGCGTCGTGGTGGCAGGAGCTGCTGGGTCTCGACCGCGTCGGCCTTGACGACGACTTCTTCGAGCTCGGCGGGCAATCTCTGGTCGGCGTCCGCCTCTTCGCAAAAATCAAGAAAACCTACGGCGTGAATCTCGGCCTCTCGACGCTGTTCGAAGCGCGCACCATCGGGCAGATGGCCAAGTTGGTGCGAGACGCCTCGGGCGCTCCGCGTTCAGAACCCCAATCCAAATCTCCCATCGTCGCCATTCAGCCCAAGGGCGCGAAGCCTCCTGTGTACGTCATCTCCGGCCTGGGCGGCAACGTGGTCAAGTTCCACAGCATGGCGTTTTATCTCGGCGGCGATCAGCCGGTTTACGGCCTTTTGCCGCGCGGCCTCGACGGCAACGAACCGTATCACACCCGCGTAGAGGACATGGCCGCCTACTACGTGGACGCCATTCAAGCCGCGCAGCCGGAAGGGCCCTACCGCCTGGTCGGCTATTCCTTTGGCGGCGCTGTGGCTTTCGAAGTCGGCCAGCAGCTTCTCGCGCGCGGCGGCCGCGTCACACTCGTCGGCCTCTTCGACACCATCGAATGGCGCTACATGGAGGACGTCGAGCGCTCGCTCAGCTATCGCGAACGCTTCGGCGTTTCCATGGCGCGCCTGAAGGATGAGTTCCCCGAAGACAATCGCTTCCGCCTGTTCGCCCGGCTGCTCGGCGCCCGCGCTTCCACGGCCGTGTATCGCTTGTTTGACGCTTTGGGCCGCCCGCTGCCCCAAAAAGTCGGCGGCCTCGAAGATATCAACGCCTTTGCCGGCGCCAACTATCACCCCAAGCCGTTTCCCGGCGTGGTCACCCTGTTCCGTTCCACCGAGCGCGCCCCGGTGGACGGCGACGATCCCTACCTCGGCTGGGGAGGTCTCGCCGCCAGCATCGAGGTGCATCATGTTCCGTCCACGCACTTCGATATTCTTCAGGAACCCGGCGTGCGCGTGCTCTCGGAAAAGCTGCGGGTGTGCCTCGACCGCGATGTCGCTCCGGAAACAGACGCGAAATCTCCGGCGCTGTCGCGAGCCTGACCCCTGCAATTTCGACTACAATTCTGAGGAACAATGCGCGGCCGGTAGAGGTTGTGACACGATGCCGACAAAGGCCTCGATTTCGTCAGGGCGCGGCTTTTTTACCCTGCGCTTGCCGAAGGGCAGCCGCGCCGCAAGCGGCCCGGAATCGGAGCGGCTTGGGCCGCTGAGGGAAACGAACCGGCGTCTTTCGGCCTATCCTTAGCCATGCGAATTGTTGTCACCGGCGGCGCCGGATACATCGGCAGTCATGCGGTTCGCGTGCTGGCGCGCCGCGGCCATCAGGTTCGCGTCCTCGACAATCTCTCGACCGGCCATCGTTTCCTGGCGCAAGACGCCGAGCTGATCGAGGGCGATATCGGCGATCTCGCCAAGCTTGCGCCCGCCCTTCGCAGCGTCGATGCGGTCATGAACTTCGCCGCGCTCGCTTCGGTGGGCGAGTCGGTCGAGAATCCGCGCCGCTACTTCGACGCCAACGTCGCGGGCGGGCTGCGCTTCTTGAATCAGGTCGTGGACTCCGGCGTTCGCCTCTTCATCCAGTCGTCCACCTGCGCCGTGTACGGCTTGCCCGAGGAAGTTCCCATTCGCGAAAGCGAGCCGCGCCGCCCGGTGAATCCTTACGGCGCAAGCAAGCTTTTCTTCGAAAACGCGCTGGAAGCCTACGCTGTGGCCTACGGCCTTCGCTTCGTTTCGCTCCGTTATTTTAACGCCGCGGGCGCCGATGAATCGGGCGACATCGGTGAGCTCCACGATCCTGAAACGCATCTCGTTCCGCGCATCCTGCAAGCCGCGGTGGGCCGGCTCCCGGAGATTGAAATCTTCGGCGCCGATTACCCCACCCCCGACGGCACCTGCATCCGCGACTACATTCACGTCAACGATCTCGCCGAAGCGCACGCCCTTGGCCTCGACTATCTCGCTGTAGGCGGCGCGCCGGTCGCGCTCAACCTCGGCACCGGTGCGGGCCACTCCGTGAACGAGGTCATTGCCGCCGTGGAAAAGACCGTCGGCCGCCGGATCCCCCAAAAAATAGGGCCGCGCCGCCCCGGCGATCCTCCCGTGCTGGTCGCCGACCCGTCGAAAGCGCAGGCCGTGCTGCGCTGGAAGGCTGTGCGGCAGCTCCCGGAAATCGTCTCGACCGCCTGGCAGTGGTTCTGCCGCTCGAACGGCAGGCGGCCATGAAATGAACATTCTGGGCTTCAGCGGCTTCGAAGGCTCGATTCCGTTCAAGAAAGCTCGCTGGCCGGGGCTCGACGAGCGCGAATACCGCATCTCCCAGGGTCACGATTCCGCCGCCGCGCTCTATGTGGACGGCAGGCTTGTCGCCGCCGCCGCGGAAGAGCGTTTCAGCCGCAAGAAGCACACCGGCGATTTCCCCGTGGGCGCGATCAACTATTGCCTTTCCGAAGCGGGGCTTTCCCTGAAGAATATCGACGTCCTCGCGCACGGCTTCGACTACGGCCCCTATCGCCCCATCTATTCTCTCGATCCCGCTTCCGCCGAACTCTTCAAAAATGTGCTTTCGCCCGAAGCCGTGCGGGCCGAGGTCTCGAGCCATCTCGACGGCTTCCCGCCCGAGCGCGTCCGCCACGTGAATCATCACCTCGCGCACGCCGCCAGCGCCTATTTCTGCTCCGGCTGGCCGGAGTGCCTGGTGCTGGTGATCGACGGCATGGGCGAGATTCAGAGCGCCACGGTCTATCGCGCCGCGGGCGGCAAGCTCGAAAAGCTCGCCGAAATTTCGGCGCGCGATTCGATCGGCATCCTTTATTCCGTCGTCACCCTGCATCTCGGCTTCGATTTCAACGCCGATGAATACAAGATCATGGGCCTCGCTCCTTACGGCGACGCGGCGCGCTTCCGCAGTTTCTTCCAGCAGGCGGTCAAGCTGCGCGACGACGGCGCCATCCAGATTCCGCTTCTGCGCATGAACCGCTCGCGCGACGAAGTCGAAAACCACGTCGCTACGCGCAAGCATCTCGCCGAAAATCTCGTCAAGCCTCGCGATCCTTCGGCCGACATCGCCGATGAACATCGCGACATTTCCGCCGCGCTTCAGGAATGCCTCGACACGGTGATGCTTCACATCTGCGGCCATTTTGGAAGGCGCACCAGCCTGCGGCGCCTCGCCATGGCGGGGGGCGTCGCTCTGAATTGCACCGCCAACTGCAAGCTGCTGCAGTCGGGGATGTTCGATGAGATCTTCGTTCAGCCGGCCGCCGCGGACGACGGCGCGGCACTCGGCGCAGCGGCGTTTGCTGCTTCGCAAAACCGTATCAAGAACACGCGCATCCCCGCACCGTTCTACGGTCCGGGGTATTCGCTCGCGCAGATCGAATCGGCGCTTTCCGAATTTGCGCCGCGCATCGAAGCCGTCCGCTACGAAAATCTCGTGGACGCTTGCGCCGAAGCCGCGCGGCTGGTCGCCGCGGGCCGCGTGCTGGGCTGGTACCGCGGGCGCATGGAGTTTGGCCCGCGGGCGCTGGGCCACCGCAGCATCGTCGCCGACCCGGGCCATCCCCAGATGCGCGACCGCATCAACGCCATGGTCAAAATGCGCGAGGCTTTCCGCCCTTTCGCTCCGGCGGTCACGCTGCGCCAGGCCGATCGCTGGTTCGACGTCGCGCCCGGCGCACACCTGCCCTACATGATCATGACCGTGGACGTTCGCCCCGAGCATCGCTCCAAGCTGCCCGCCATCACTCACGTCAACGGTTCCGCGCGCCTGCAAACCGTGTCGCCGGACGACAACCGCGAATTCCACGCCTTGCTCGAAGCCGTCGGCCGCGCCACCGGCCGCGAGATGGTCCTCAACACCAGCTTCAACGTGAAAGGCCAGCCTATCGTCAATACCCCGCGTGAAGCCGTCGAAACTTTCCTCTCCACCGGCATCGAGTTTCTCTTCCTCGAAAACACCCTCGTCCGCCGCCGCAGTCCGTAATAGAAGTGTCCCCCCGGCTCTTTCATCCCGAATCTCCGGTCGAATCTTCGACCGGGTTGAGGAATCTGCTCACGGTTGCCGCATGCCGGCTGAGGGGCCGGAAACTATTGGAGAATTAAGCGGCTAGACTCCGAGCAGGTTTGTCTGGATTTTGGTGAAGTTGTGCTCGGTGGCCCAGAGGTTCAGGGGGATGCTGGCCAGTTCATCGACGACCGGCACGGCGTGGCCGTCCTTGGTTAGGTCCACCGTTTTTATGTAGCTGTGGCAGGAGTCGCAGGCTTCGACGCGTACGTGTGCGAATTCCTGCGCGGTATAAACAGCGAGCTTGTGCACGTCTTCCTCGCCGCACGCGGGACAAACCAGGCGGCGATGCGCCCATTCGCTGGCGCACAGCGCGCAGATGAACGAGCGCTTCGCGCCGTCGCCCTCAGGCCGCAGGACGCCGACCTGCGGCTTCGCGCCGCAGAGAGGGCACCTCGAGGGCGTGGCGTGAACGGGAAAATGATCGGTGTGATCGGCGAGATATTCCGCATAGGGCTGGAGAAACATCCAGGCGAGCAGGGCCTCTTGAGGCGAGAGGTCCGGCGGAGGGTCAGGCACTGCCTGCCAGAACGCGGTGAGGACTTGCTGCCAGCGGGCGGTGTCTTCCGAGCGCAGCGCGCGGGCAGCTTGAGAGAGCGCGGCGGGAGCGCGCTCCTCGACGATGGCGAGAAACGGGGCGAACCTCGGCAGGAGCACGAACAGGTCGAGTTCCTGCCGCAGCGCGCCCAGCTGGCGGAATTCCTTGGCGGTGCCGCATTCGGATTCCGCGTCCGAGTACAGGGATTTCTGAAACTGGGCGACGTGGCCGTAGAAGCGAAGGCCTTCGGCGGCGAACGGATACCTGGACGCCAGCTCAGCGGCGCGGCGCGTCCGCGCGTCCCACTGGCCGGCCTTCATTTCCTCGAGGAGTCCTTGACGAGCCGCTGATACCACGAGCGATGGTGCTTGTCGGCCCAGGCGCGCGAGACGTCGCCGCGGATCACCGACCCGAAAGCGCCGCGCTCGATGGCCGTGCCCATGTAAATGTGGATGATGAACAGACCGATGGTCAGCAGCGCCGCAATCGCATGGAGCAGCGCGCAAATGGGACGCACAAAGCCCACGCCCCAGGGAATCCACTGCGGATTCCAGAGCACCAGGCCGGTGAGAAGCAGCACGATGCCGTTCCAGAAGAAGCCCCAGAAGAGCAGCTTCTGGCCGGGATTGAAGCGGTCGGCCGAAGGCATCTTTTCGTCTTCATTGCGGACGTAGTGGCGGAGGCCGCGCCACCAGGCTTTGTCCTGCGGCGTTTCCTTCATCTGCGCGCCCCACATGCGGAACATCAGAACGACGGCGAAGACGAAGACCAAGCCGAACCAGGGATGCAACTCGCGCGAGATGGTGCCTCCGCCTAGCGCGATAGCCATCCAGAAAAGCCACGGCGACCAGAAGGCAAGGCCCGTAAGCAGCAGGTACACGTAGGAGATGCCCGCGAGCCAGTGGATGGCGCGCTCCTGGAACGAATAGCGAAGCACGCGGCCATTGGGAAGGAGTTGAGATTCGCCGCTCATCGCGTCCCTCCTTGCGGCTTCGCGCCGTCTTCCACGGTTTTCGGCCCGAAACGCAGGTAGTGTACGAAGACGCCGGCAATGCCGCCGATCATGGCGAGATTGCCGAGCCACTTAAGCGGATGCTTCCACAGCCTGACGCTCCAGGGAATGTGCGGATCCTTGGGCAGGCCGCCGTAAATTTCCGGGTTGGTCGCGTCGTGCAGGACGTAGATGACGTGCGTGCCGCCGACGCCCGGCGGATCGTACACACCGGCGTTGCCGAACCCGGAGTGCTCGCGAAGCTGCTTGGTACGGCGGTCGGCAAGCTCCCTCATGTCGTCCTTCGAGCCGAAGTGCAGGCAGCCCGTGGGGCAGCTCTTGATGCAGGCGGGCTCGAGGCCCTGGCTCACGCGGTCCGAGCACAGCGTGCACTTGAAGACTTTGCGGGCCTCGGTGCTGAACTTGGGGATGTTGAACGGGCAGCCGCTCATGCAGTAGCCGCAGCCGATGCAGCGATCCTGCTGAAAATCGACGATGCCGTTCTGGTATTGCACGATGGCGCCGTCGGCGGGGCACGCTTCCAGACACCCCGGATCCTCGCAGTGCATGCACTGGTCCTTGCGCATCAGCAGCATCAAGCCGTGGTCGGGGTGCTCGTATTCGTTGAACTTGATCAGGTTCCAGTAGTTCCACGCCGTCTCGGGCATGGTCTGGTAGGAGTTGTTGAAACTGGTTTCGCTGAAGGAGTAGCCGTTCCATTCGAGGCACGCGACTTCGCAGGCTTTGCAGCCGATGCAGGTGGTGGTGTCGATCAGCTTGCACACGTCGTAGGAGCGGCTCATCCCCGCGCCGGGGACGGCGCCGGCGTGCCCTGAGATTCTGCGGATTTCCATGGTCGCCTGGCTCATGGTTGCCTCCTAGGCCTTTTCCACTTTCACGAGGAAGCCCTTGAACTCAGGGGTGTAGGCGTTCGGATCGACCACCGTGGGCGAAAGCAGATTGACCGGCGTGCGCGCGTTGCGCTCGGCGTCTTCGGCGATCCCGCGGAAGCCCTGGTGGATGGGGATGCCGATCTGGTGGACCTTTTTGCCGTCGATCTGCATGGGCTTGATGCGCCGCGTCACGAAAGCCTTGGCGATGTACGTGCCGCGCGCGCTGGTGACCTTGATCTTGTCGCTGCCGGAAATGCCCAGCTCATTGGCGTGCTCCACGGACATTTCGACGAACGCCTCGGGAGTAAGCTGGACATTCATGGGATTGTTCTTTGTCCAATAGTGATAATTCTCGGTAAGGCGGTAGGTGGTGCACACGACCGAGAACTGGTCAGGAGTGCCGAACTTGTCCGCCGGCGTGTTCAGCTTCTTGACCACGGGGTTGTTCGACTGATTCGGATGCAGCGGATTCTGGATGGGGCTTTCGATGGGTTCGTAGTGCTCCGGGAACGGCCCGTCGCCCACGGCACCGAGGGGAACGAACAGGCGGCCCACGCCCTCGGGGTTCATGATGAACGGGCCCATGTGGTCCTTGGGGTGCGAATCGCCCTTGAAGTCCGGCACGTCGTTGCCGGCCCACTTCTGAGCGGTCTCGTTCCACCAAACCTGCTTGCGCGAGGGATCCCAGGGTTTGCCGTTCAAGTCGCACGACGCGCGGTTGTACATCACGCGGCGGTTCATGGGCCACGACCAGCCCCAGTTGGGGTAGATGCCGAGGCCGGAGGGATCCTCGGTGCTGCGGCGCTGCATCATCGCGCCCGCTTCGGTCCAGGAACCGCAGTAGAGCCAGTTGCCTGAGGTGGTGGTGCCGTCGTCCTTCAGCCACGAGAAACCGGGCAACTGCTGGCCGGTCTTGATTTCCTGGCCGCTCTTCTCGTCCTTCAAGTCGGCGAGGGCCTTGCCGTTGATTTCCTTGGCCACTTCGGCCAGCGAGGGGTGCTCGGGATTGGTGTACGCCCAGGTGGTGTTCAGGATGGCGTCCGGGAACTTGCCGCCTTCCTTCTTATACAGGTCGCGAACGCGGAGGAAGATTTGCGCCAGGATGTCCTGGTCGAGCCGCGCATCTCCGGGTGGCGGCAGCGCGGCGTTCTTCCATTGCAGCCAGCGCGCCGAGTTCACGAAGGTGCCGTCCTTTTCCGCGAAGCCGGCGCAGGGCAGGCGGTAAACGGTGGTATTGATCTTCTTCTTTTCGTCGTCGCTGATGCCGGGCGCGCGCCAGAACTCGCTGGTTTCGTCCGGATAGATTTCGCCGACCACGAGCCAGTCGGCCTTTTTCAGCGCTTCGATGTTCTTCTGTGAATCGGGCCCGATCATCACGCCATTCATGCCGAAGGCGAACATTCCCTTTATCTCGCCCTTGTACATGTGGTCCCAGATGTTCACCCAGCCGTAGTTGCGGTCGATCTTCGGGAGGTAATGGAAAGCCCAATCGTTCTGCTTGGTGGCCGCGTCGCCGTACATCGCTTTCATTAGCGATACGGCGAATTTCGGCGTGTTCGACCAATAGTTGTAGGAATCCCAGATATGCGGCTTGGAGGCCGTCGGGGTGGTGCGCTTGATATAGGTGGCGAAATCGGCGTCGTTGGGGTTGGGCACCTTCAAATAGCCCGGCAGGATATCGAACACGCCGGCGAGGTCCGTTGCGCCTTGAATGTTGGAATGGCCGCGCAAAGCGTTCATGCCGCCGCCCGCGCGCCCGATATTGCCCATCATCAATTGCAGCATCGCGCCGGTGCGGATGATCTGCGTGCCGTACGTGTGCTGCGTCCATCCCACCGCGTAAATGATCGTCGCCGCCTTCTTCGTGTCACCGTCCTTGCGGACGGAGGTGAAAAGCTCGGCGGCCTTGAGGAACTGATCCTTGGAAATGCCGGTGATGCGCTCGACCATCTCGGGGGTATAGCGCGAGTACTGCTGCTTGAGCAGCTGATATACGCAGCGGGGATGCTGGAGAGTCAGATCGTAGGCCACGTTGGGCGGCAGCGAAGGAGGCGGAGCGCCGCCGGCCTTGGCGGCTGCCGGAACCACGTGCGCGGAGGCGTGCGCCGCCGCGCCCTTGCCGGCCAGATCGCCGCCCTCTTCGTAATTCCACGTCGCTTTGTCATACACCTGCTTGGAGGAATCGAATCCGGAGTAGAGGCCGTCCTCCGGCAGCTTGAATCCGTCTTTGACGACGAAGGCGGCGTTGGTGTAGTTGACCAGGTAGTCTTTGTTGATCCGGCCGTTCTGAATGGCGTAGTGGATCAAGCCGCCCAGGAAGGCGATGTCCGAGCCGGCGCGAATTTGAAGGAAGAGGTCGGCCTGCGAGGCGGTGCGGGTAAAGCGCGGATCCACCACGATCAGCTTGGCGTTGCGGTTGCGTTTTGCTTCGACGACCCACTTGAATCCGCAGGGGTGGTTCTCGGCGGGATTGCCGCCCATGACCAAAATCATATCGCTGTTCTTGATGTCGATCCAGCCATTGGTCATCGCCCCGCGTCCGAATGTAGGTCCCAAACTTGAGACCGTGGGGCCGTGTCAAACCCGGGCCTGGTTTTCCAAATAGACCAGGCCCATGCTCCTCATGCTTTTCACCGCCAGGTAGTTGAACTCGTTGGTGTCCGTGCAGCCGCCGGAAAAGGCGATGCCTTCGCAGCGGTTCACGGTCTTGCCGCTGCCGTCTTTTTCGATGAACGTGGCGTCGCGCGTCTTCTTCGTCCATTGCGCGATTTCATCCAGCGCCTTGTCCCAGGAGATGTCCTCCCACTCTGTGGCGCTGGGCCGGCGCACCTGCGGCTTGAGCAGCCGCCGGTCGTTCATGATGTCCTGTTCGAGCGAGGCGCCCTTGGGACAAAGAGTGCCGCGATTGATGGGATGATCGGCATCGCCTTCGACGTGGATGACCTGCGGCGTGACGTTCTTGGCTTTGTCGCCGATGGTGTAGATGATGACGCCGCAGCTGACCGCGCAATAGGGGCACGTCGAGCGCGTCTCCGTGGCGCGCGCGATCTTCAGCTCGCGCATCTGCGCGTAGGCGGGCGCCAGGTCGAATCCAAAGACCGTGGCTGCGGCGCCACCGACGGTAGCAACCTTCAGGAAATCTCGGCGGCTGGTTTCCATTGTCTTTTCTCTCCCTTCTTACGGCACACCGGCAAAGCGTGACTCGCTGCGATGACCGCGGCGCAACTTCGCCGGGAAACAGGGCGACGAACCATAGAATGTGCGAAGTCTGCTGACAGGAATGACGCGCTCGAAACTCGACCGGGCCTGGATGAACGGGGACACGATCAGCCTCCAGGTGGCGACGAGCGGATTATCCTGGCGTGTCCCGCCGGTGTCAACGCGAATTTTGTTTTTCACCGCTCCGCGCACCGCTGCCGCTCCTTGACAAGGCCGTCGGCCGTTGGAATTCCTGCGGCGTTGTGGGACGATAATCGCGGATGCCGGACGACGCGCGCGCTCCCAGCAACTCCGCCTCGCGAACCTTTCCGCACGCCATGCTGCGGGAAATTTACGAGCAGCCTGCGGCGATTCGCGAAACGATCGCGCGCAACACTTCCGGCGGCCGCATCTTCCCGTCGGCTCTCGTTCCCGTCGAACCGGCGCTCGCCGCGCTCCAGAAGGTGATCATCGCCGCGAGCGGCTCGAGCCGCCACGCCGGGCTGGCCGGCGAAATTGTGATCGAAGACCTCGCGCAGGTTCCCGTGGACGTGGAATACGCGAGCGAGTACTGCTATCGCTCGACGCACGCGGGCGCCGATCCGGTCGTTTTGCTGATTACCCAATCGGGCGAAACGGCCGACACGGTCGCGGCGCAGCGCGAAGCCCGGCGGCGCGGCGCCGAGACGATCGCCGTCTCGAATGTCGCCGGCTCGACGATTGCCTGCGAGGCGAGCGCGGCGCTTCTCACCTGCGCCGGGGCCGAAAAAGCGGTGCCGGCCACCAAGAGCTTCACCTCCCAACTCACCATGCTCTATCTTTTTGCGCTGTTTCTCGCCGAAAAGCGCGGTAGGCTCACGCGAGAAGATGCTCGCGAGCGCCTTGCTTCGCTCGGCGCCGTTCCGGAGGCGGTCGAAAAATCGCTTCCTGCATGGGACGCCCAGGCCGCGCGGTTCGCCGGCGAGCTGCGCGCCTCGAAAACATTCCTATTCCTCGGACGCGGGGTCCACTACGCCATCGCGCGTGAAGGCGCGCTCAAGCTGAAGGAAGTTTCCTACGTGCAGGCGGAAGGAATGCCGGCGGGCGAGCTGCGCCACGGCCCCGGCGCGCTGGTGGACGAGCGGCTCTCCGTGGTCATTCTCGCTACCTGCGATCCATCCGACCCGGATTCTCTGCTCGGCTATAAGAAAACCTCCGCGGTGGCCGGGTATGTGAAGAGTCACGGCGGCAAGTCCGTCGTCGTGGCCACGGAGGGCGACCGCGAGATTGCCGCGCTATCGTCCAGCGTATTTTTTGTTCCGGCTGCGCCCGAGCTTCTGCTGCCCATTTCCGAAGTCGTTCCGCTGCAGCTTTTCGCGTATCACTTCGCCGTGCTCAACGGCGCCGACGTGGACAACCCGCGCAATCTGGTCAAAGCCGTGGTCACCGAATAGCGCCATGCGCGTCGCGCGCACATGAATTTCACGCCCTTCGACTGGCTTGCCATCGTTGCCTATCTGGCCGCGACGCTTCTGCTCGGGCTGTGGTTCCGGCGCCGTTCGGCGGGCAGCACCGAGGACTACTTTGTTTCCGGGCGCAGCGTCTCGTGGTGGCTCGCCGGCACGTCCATGGTGGCGACGACTTTCTCCGCCGACACGCCGCTCCTCGTTACCGGCCTGGTTTACACGCAAGGCATCGCCGGCAACTGGATTTGGTGGGCGCTCCTGCCCTCGGGCATGATGACCGTTTTTCTTTTCGCGCGGCTGTGGCGGCGCTCGGGCCTGATGACCGACGTCCAATTTGCGGAGATGCGCTACGCCGGCAAGCCGGCCGCGTTCCTTCGCGGTTTTCGCGCGCTCTATCTCGGCCTGCTGATGAATTGCCTCATCCTGGGCTGGGTGACGAAAGCCATGATCGGCATCGTCGCAACCACGCTGGGCCCGACGATGCAGTCGTGGCCCTGGCTCGGTTCCTTCGCGGAGACTCTGACGCGCATGTTCGGCCCCGCATTTTCCGGCGACGATGGTCGCGCTCTCATCGTTTGCATCTTTTTCCTGATTCCCTTTACCGGCCTCTACGTCGCACTCGGCGGCCTCTGGGGCGTGCTGTGGACCGATCTTTTTCAGTTTGTGCTGAAGACGGCCATCGTCATCGTCGTCGCTTACTACGCCGTCGTCGCCGTGGGCGGCTTTGGCCCGATGATTGCCACTCTTGGCGGCCTTCGCGCGGCGCATGGCTCGCCGGGTCCCGGGACCGGCAACGCGCTGGCCTTTCTTCCCGATTTTTCTCGCGGCCTGACGCAGGAGGCGCTGTGGACCGTTCCGGTGATCACCTTCGCCGTCTATCTCTGCGTGCAGTGGTGGGCCTTCTGGTATCCGGGAGCGGAGCCGGGCGGGGGAGGCTATGTGGCGCAGCGCATCTTCAGCGCGCGCGACGAACGCGAAGGGCTGCTTGCGGTGCTGTGGTTCAACGTCGCGCACTACGCCCTGCGCCCCTGGCCCTGGATCCTCGTCGGACTTGCGGTCATCATTCTCTATCCCGGCCTGGCGCATCCCGAAACCGGCTACATGCTCGTCGTGAACAACCACGTGCCGCACGCGCTGCGCGGCGTCATCCTCGCCGGTTTTCTCGCTGCATTCATGTCCACGATCGCGACGCAGCTCAACTGGGGCACCTCCTATCTTGTCGAGGATTTCTATCGCCGCTTCATCTGGCGCCGCGCCGCCGAGCGTCACTACGTTTACGTCTCGCAGCTAGTGACGCTGCTGCTGGTGATCCTTACCGCGTGCGTCTCGGCGCAGCTCGCCTCGATCCGCTCGGGCTGGGAAGTCGTGCTGCAACTGGGCGCGGGTACTGGCGCGGTCTATCTTCTGCGGTGGTATTGGTGGCGCATCAATGCGTGGAGCGAGATCTCGACCATGGCGGCGTCGATCGTCGTGACCCTGGCGCTCCACTCGCGATCGCTGGCACTCGCGCTGTTCGGCCGGCCGGAGTATTTCGCAGGCTCGGCCACCGTCATTTTCGCGAAGACCGCACTAGCGACGACGCTCGTCTCCACTTGCGTGTGGCTTGCCGTGACTTTTGCGACCCCGCCCGAACCGTCCGAGATCCTCGTCGCCTTCTATAGCCGGGTTCGGCCGCAGATTACCGGGTGGCGTCCCGTGGCCGCGTACGCGCCGGAGATTCCCGCCACGCGTGACCTGGCGCACAACCTGTGGTGCTGGGTGCTCGGCTGTGCGATGGTTTACAGCGCGTTGTTCGCGGCGGGGAAACTGCTGCTGCGAGACTGGACGCTCGGAATGTTGCTCGCGCTGCTCGCGGTGGCGTCGGCCGCGCGCCTGTGGCGCCAACTCAGCGGCACGCGAAATGTTTTTTCCTAGGACCATGAAGACTCGCGCAACCAAGCGCCCAACGAAACGAGACAGCGTGCTCGTCGGCGTTGACATCGGCGGCACGAAGGTTCTCGCGGGACTGGTCAGTTCCCGCGGAAAAGTCCTGCATTCGGCGCGCGTGCCGATGGTCGCGCGCAAGTCTGCCCGCCAAGGCCTGCAGGCGGTTTTCGACGCGCTCGACGCTGTGTTTCGAAACCCTCGCGCGAAGCGCGCTCGCGCCATCGGCGTAAGCGTTCCCGGCTGGGTGGACTCGGCTCGCGGCGTTTTGCACAGCGCGCCAAATATTCCTTGCTGGCGCGATTTCCCGCTGGCGCGCGAAATCCGCCGCCGCTACCGCCTTCCCGCGGGCATCGAAAACGACGCGAACGCGGGCGCCCTCGCCGAAGCGGCCTGGGGCGCGGGCGCGAAATTCGCGGACGTTTTCTACGTCACGGTGGGCACCGGCATCGGCGTGGGTATCGTTCTCCGTGGGCGTCTTTGTTCCGGACGCACCGGCGGCGCGTCGGAGGGCGGCCACGTGACCATCGATTTGCACGGCCCGCGCTGCGGCTGCGGCAAACGCGGCTGCATCGAGGCTTTCGCTTCCGGCACGGCGATCGCTCGGCGCGCGCGCGAACTTCTCGATAAGCCCTCGGCGCGCCATTCGAAGACCCTCAGCGCGGCGGGCGGACGCATCGAAGCAGTCACCGCCGAGCATGTCGCATCCGCCGCGCGCCAAGGCGACCGCCTGGCAAAGTGCATCCTCAATGAAGCCGCCGACTATTTCGCCGTGTGGCTCGGCAGCGTCATCGACATGCTCGAGCCGGGCGTCATTGTCATTGGCGGCGGCATGGCCCCGCTGATGATGTCGCTGCTGCCGCGAATTCGCCGCGGCCTCGGCACCTGGGCGGCGAATCCCCGCCACGGGGAGATCCCCATCGTCCGCGCGCGCTTCGGGGCGGACTCAGCACTGATTGGCGCGGCCTCCCTGACCATCAAGTAGCAATGGGGCCTAGCGCCGCGATGCCTGAAGTCTTCCGTTGCGTTCTCATATCAGTGAGGTCACAGGTTCGAGAGGAAGCGGGAGGCAAACGTGAATGAGCGCGCTGAAAGCTGCGCTTGGAGCAGGTGCCACACAAAGCTTTGACGGTCATTGCGTTTGTGGCGAGTCGCGTTGCTTCTCCTGCAGGCAGTAGAGGACTAATTCCACACGAGTGGAAATGCCGAGCTTATCGAAGACGTGAAAGAGATAGTTTCGGATGGTGTGCTCGCTCAGGCCCAGTTCGTTCGAGATCTGCCGGTTCGTCATGCCCTCGGCGACCAGGCGGGCGACTTCCTCCTCCCGCCGGGACAGCAGAGCGGCGCCCCGCGCATCCTGCAGATGCAGCGGCACGGCGCGGCTGAGCGCCTCGAGGACGTGGCCAAGCTGCTCGCTGTTTGCCCAAATCTGGCCGTCGTGAACCGCATGAATGCACTTGCACAGGGTTTCCACGGGCTCGTTGCGAAAAATCACGCCGTGGGCGCCGCAGCGAAACGCGCCGACCACCATCTGACGGTCGCGCGAAGCAAGCAGCATCACCACGCGCGTTCTCGATTGCCAGGCGCGCAGTTCGCGGGCGACGCCGAACCCCTGCGCGGGGCCGTCTTCGAGCTCCGCGCTGATGACCGCTACATCAGGCTCGCGCTCTTTGAGCAGGGAAAGAGCAAGTTCAGAGTGCACCGCGCTTCCGACCACGGCCACGTGGTAGCGTCGGCGGCGCAGGGCGCTTGCCACCAACTGGCAATTCATTTGATTCGCTTCCGCGATCAAGATGTTGACCACCGGACTCTGCGCGTGCAGCGCCGTCGGCATGAGTTTCCGTCCTCGACAAGTCTTGAAACGAAGCCGAAAGGGGGTTGAGAGGAAATACACGCAAGGCTAAGCGAAAGCAAGATGAATATATACTCAGATGGGAACTTCAGAATTTCGTAAATGACGGGTGCCAAGCATCAGTACTTTCACGCGCTTTCGATCTCCTGAGAACTGGCGGCCTCCTCTACCATTTCGCGCCAAACAGTGGCTGCTGTTGGCGCCGAATTCCGCGGTTATTTCTTCTTCAGCAAGACCTTTTCTGACTGGCAGCTCTTGTCCTAAACGCTTTGAAGACAATAACCTGGCTACGGGCGCGATACCGTTGGCGGGGATTCGAGATGAGCTTGGTCTAGGAACAATAGTCTCTGATGAGTGGCTCAGCGTTCCATACCTAGTCACGCTAAGTACTTATGTCCTCCTGTAAGGGACAGCCGTCTTCCTACGGCTGTATCGCAGGATGCCCGCTCCCCCAGGAAACAAAAAGCCCTTTCGCTTCGTGACGTTCCGCCTCTTGCGCCCGGCCCGCCGAGCGCATATACACGCCATCCACCATGAGCCAGCCGAGAAGTTGCCAAACTCATGTGGTAACGCCGCCGGGCAAGGCCGGCTCGCACGGCCGCGAGGGCCGGGACGCGAGAGCCACCGTCCGCTATTCGCTCGATGCTCACGTGGACTTCAGTTGGAAGGACCGTGGAGGCGCGGCGCGCCGGGAGTTTGGAAGCACGCGCGACATCAGCCACAGAGGCGCATTCATCCTGGCCCCGGTGTGCCCGTCGGCGGGAGCGAGCGTACTGCTCAAGATTCACCTGCCCACTCTCCTCGGCGAGACGCGCCGGCTGCGCATGGACACCGAAGGACGCGTGCTGCGCGTGGAACCTGCTGGCAACGGGCAAGGCGGCGCCGGCTTCGCCGTGGCCAGCGACCGCACGGCGCTGCGAGCCTCTCGCGAACCCATGGCGCTGGGTGACACGCTGGAGGAATGGCAATGAAGCCCGCAACGTGGGTGGCGCTCTTCTGCGCCGTCCTTCTGTTCCTCGGCGCGCGCACCGCTGGAGCCCAGCAGGGTCCGGAGCGCGGCGGGAGCGCTGCGGCGCCCGCGCAAGTACAGGATGCCGAGGGAGGCGACCGCATCAAGCCCGCCGCGTTCGCCGCACGCGACCTGCGCTACCAATTGTGCCCGAGCGACGTGATCGCGCTCACTTTTCCACTTACGCCCGAATTCAATCAAACCGCGGCCGTGCAGCCAGACGGCTTCGTCAGTCTGGTGGCCGCCGGCGACGTCCACCTGGCAGGACTGACGACCCGGGAATCCGCGCAAACGGTGAAAGCCGCCTACGCCAAGATCCTGCACGAACCGATCGTGTCGGTCGAGCTGAAGGAATTCAACAAGCCGTACTTCATCATGGGCGGCCAGGTGGCGCGGCCCGGAAAATATGACTTGCGGGGTTACACCACGGCCACACAGGCGGTGGCCATCGCCGGCGGATTCAACGAAGCGGCGAAACACTCGCAGGTGCTGCTGTTCCGCCGGGTCAACAACGACTGGTTCGAGGTCAAGCCGCTTGACCTGAAACACATTCTGCGAGGCCACAACATGAATGAAGACGTGGAAATGAAGCCGGGAGACATGCTGTTCGTTCCCCAGAACTTCGTCTCGAAAATCAAGCGGCTCATTCCTGTGAGCAGTCTCGGCACGTACTTCCGGCCCTGACGCGGGAGAGAAGAGCGATATGGACGAACTGGCCGTTCCAGAAACCGGACGCGGGCCTGTTCTCGCGATGACTCTGCGCGATGCTGTCGCACCGGTGTTCCGCCAGCGGCGTCTCGCCAGCGTGATTTTCCTGGGAATCCTTCTGGGGGGAATTCTCACTGGGCTGCTGCTGCCGCGGAGGTACGAGGCGCAGATGAAGATGCTGGTGAACCGCGAGCGCGTGGATCCGGTGGTGACCCCGAACCCGGCTATGCCCGTGCCCGCGGAGCCCGCTCCGGTCATCAGCGAGGAGGACCTCAATTCCGAGGTGGAGCTGCTGAAGAGCCGTGACCTGCTCGAAAACGTGGCGCTGGCGTGCGGGCTGCCGTCACGGGGCACCGCGGTCTGGGAGCGCATGATCGAACGCGCGAACGATGCTTTGCGCGGAGTCACGCCCACGCCGGAGACGCGGCTGGCGCGCACGGTACAGAAGCTTGAAGAGCGGCTGGTGGTGGACCCGCTTCGAAAGACGGCGCTCATCCGCGTGACCTACGCGGCGCGCGACCCGCAGCTGGCCGCCCGCGTTCTGCAAACGCTCGCGACCATGTACCAGGAAAAGCACGCGGCGGTGCACCGGCCCGCCGGCACTTTTCAATTCTTCGAGCGGGAAACCCAGAGTTACCGCGACGACCTGGCGGCGGCCGAAGAGCGGCTCAGAGAGTTCAACAGCCGCGAAGACGTGGTTTCCGGCGGGGCGGAGAAGGATCTGGTTCTCCGACAGCTCAGCGAATTCGAAGCGGAGTTCCAGCAGGCGCAAGCGCACGCGTACGAAGCGCGCCGGCGCGCAACGGCGCTGAAGCACGAGGCTGCGGCGGCGCCGGAGCGGCAAACCACGGCGATGAAAAAGTCGGCGAACGCGCCCCTGCTCGCGCAACTCGAAAGCGCGCTGCTGAATCTCGAGTTGAAACGCAGCGAATTGCTGGCGAAGTACGCGCCCACGTACCCGCTGGTGCAGGAAGCCGAGACGGAAATCGCCGAATCGCGCAAAGCCATCGCACAGGCGGAACAATCGCCGGTCGAGGAAGTCACCACCGACCGTCCGCCGGTTCAGGACTGGATGGCTACGGAGCTGGCCAAGGCGGAGGTCGATGGCGCAGCGCTCGAGGCGCGGGCGGAGGCCGCCGCTCGCGTCGTGCGGCACTACGAAGAGTCTGCGCATCGTCTGGATGAAAAGGGCGCGCAGCAGGACGACCTGATTCGCAACGTCAAGACCGCGGAAGACAACTACCTGCTCTACCTCCGCAAGCGCGAAGAAGCGCGGATTTCCGACGCCCTCGACAGCAAACGGATCGTGAACGTGTCGGTGGCCGAAGCGGCGACGGTTCCGGCCCTGCCCACGCTGCATCTGGGCTGGCTGCTGGTCGGGAGTTTTTTCGCCGCGGGAATCGTCAGCGTCGGGTCGGCATATGCCGCCGACCGCCTGGATCCGCTGTTCCGCGGGCCGGACGAGCTCAGCCGCTATCTCGAGGTTCGCGTGCTGGCGGAGATTCCCAGAAGCGCGCGGTAGGCAAACATGTTTCTCGAGTTCTTTGGCCTTCACGAACAGCCCTTCGGCGTCACACCCGACCCGCGTTTCCTCTACTTCGGCGCGCAGCATCGCGAGGCGCTGGCCTCGCTGCTCTACGGGACGGAAACCGGCCGGGGATTCCTGGCTCTGATCGCGCCGCCGGGCATGGGAAAGACGTCGCTGTTGTTTCAGTTCCTCGAAGTGCTTCGCAGCGACGCGCGCAAGGCCCGCGCCGCGTTCATCTTCCAAACCGATTGCCAGCCGCGCGAACTCCTGCGCCACATCCTGGCGGACTTGGGCCTCGACGCCGCGGGAATGGATCTTCCCGCTATGCATGCGGCGCTCAATCAAATGCTGGTGGCGGAGATGAATGCGGGAAGGCGATTCGTGCTGGTCATCGACGAGGCGCAGAACCTGGAAGAGCGAGCGCTCGAATCGGTGCGGCTGCTTTCCAATTTCGAAACGCCGTGGATGAAGCTGATGCAGATCGTAATCGCGGGCCAGCCGCAGCTGGCTGCGCGCCTGGCGAGGCCGTCGATGGCGCAGCTTCGCCAGCGCATATCGGCTGTCGTCCGGCTGGAGCCGTTTTCGGCGGACGAAACGGCGGACTACATCGCTCACCGGCTGTGGGTGGCGGGCTACGAAGGCGCTTCGCCCTTCACGGCCGGCGCGACGCTGCTCGTTGCGGAGCACAGCGGCGGAATTCCCCGCAACATCAACAACCTGTGTTTCAACGCGATGTCGCTCGCCTACGCGATGGGCACGCGCAAGATCGATACGAAAATCGTGCGCGAGGTGATCGCCGATCTGGAAATTGCGCCGCTCGCCCGAGCTGCTGAGCCGCCTTCTGGCTCCACTCGCGCCCCGGCGCGCGCTTCCGTTCCCTTCGGATCGTCGCTTGTAGCCGGGCAGTCCGGCCGCTTCTCGCGGACGCTCCCCGCATCGCTCGCGGCCGCTTTCCTGGCCTTGGCCGCAGCGTCTGGGTTCTTCTTGCGCGGCGCGGCAAGGGCGCCCGAAATCGCCCAAGCGGCGCCGCGGCAAGCCCCAGCTGCAACCGCGAGCGTGGCGGCGCCAATCTCGCAGCCTTTGGAAGCTCCAGCGAACCATCTGGAACCCATCTCGCTGGCCGGCACAGCCGCCGCTGGCGAGGAGCGTTCCGACGTGCTCACCGTCGTGGTGCCTGCGGGAGCGACCCTGCGGCATTTGAGCCTTGAGTACCTTGGACGATTCGATCTCCGGGCGCTGGTGGAGATCAGCGCGCTCAACCCGCAGATTCCCGATCCGGGTCATATCGAAGCGGGCCAGCAAATCAGAATGCCGCTCTACCTGCGTCGCGAGACGGCAAGCGCAGGAGAAACTGCGGAGGCTCGAACACTCGGGACCCTTGGAGGACGCCCATGAGCCGAAACTTCGACATTCTGCAAAAAGCGCAGGGTGACGCCGCATTCCGGCCCATGGGGGCGCCGGCGCGCGAGCTGCGCGGCAACGGGCGGACAAACGGGCGCAGCGGCCGCGCCACCATCGAGGACGAGATCGTCAAGCTTGCGCAGCGAGTGTTCATCCTGCCCGGAGAAGCGAAAGCCCCGGCAGCCGTCGCCTTTTGCGGGATTAACCGCAGCGCTGGATGCAGCTGGGTGTGCGCGCGCGTGAGCGAAGTACTGGCCGACCAGCAGAGCGGCTCGGTTTGTCTGGTGGATGCGAACCTGCGGGCGCCGTCGCTGCATGCGCACTTCCGGTTCGAGGCAAGCCCAGGATTCGTGGACGCCGTCGGAAGCGCACAGCCCATTCGCGAGTTTGCGCGGAGCGTGGCCGGCGCCAATCTGTGGCTGGTTCCTTCGGGCGGCTCGGACAACAGGCAGAATGGCGCGCTGCCGCCCGACCGCATCCGCGCCCGGATTATGGAGCTGCGGCGCGAGTTCGACTACGTCCTCATCGACACGCCGGCGATAGATTCCTACGGCGATGCGGTGCTGCTGGGGCAGTCCACCGACGGAGTCGTTCTTGTGGTGGACTCGAGCGCCACCCGGCGCGCTCCGGCGCGCATCGCCAAAGAAGCGTTCGAGGCGGCGAAGATACCGGTGCTTGGCGCGGTGCTGAACAAGCGGACGTTCCCGATTCCCGAGCCGCTGTACCGCAAGCTGTAAGCCGGAACTTGAACGCGCACGCTCGCCAGGCGGGGTTCCGCAATGGGACTCACGGGGCGAAGCTATGCGCCGGCGCTCTTCGAAACGCCTGGCGCGCCTCTGCATCCCTAAAGTACAGTGCCATCTGGACGAGGTGTGAATCTCAACAAGAACTGAGGCCGCCGCATGAACAGCATCTCGGTGAAACCATACCCGCAAGCTCGGATCGTCGCGGCACGCCAGTGGCTGCGGTCGTGGCGCGACGCCCGGCCAAGAGCGCGCTCGGTGGGCACGTCCGCCGCGGTCCTTGCTGCCGAGCTTATGCTCGCAGCGTTCTCCTACACGCTGGCTGTGACGGTCGTGGCCGAGTCGCGTGGGGCGTCGTGGGCCGGGGATGTTCTAAGATCAACGCTGGCGCTCACGATGCTCTTCAGGCTCGCCGCTCTCCTGGGCGTGCAGCTTTACCGTCGCTCGCTGCGCCACGCCAGCCTGCCCGATTTGATTGCCATTGCCCAAGGGGTATGCGGCAGCAGCTTCATCTACTGGCTCTTCACAAACTGGCGATTCCCGCAGCTCCGGCTTCCGGCGGCGGTCTTCATCGTGGACGCCGCGTTCCTGCAAATCTTCTGGAGCGGCCTGCATTTCGGCGCGCGGGTGTTCGAGGCGCAGCGGGCCGTGCGCCGCAAGAGCGGGAAACCCGTGGTCATCGTCGGCGCCGGCGATGCGGGAATGATGTTGCTGAAGGAACTGGCGCTGAATGCCGACTCCTCCTGCCGGCCTGTGGCTGTGGTGGACGACGACTCGTCAAAATGGGGCCGCACCGTCCACGGCGTCCCCATCGCAGGGGGCACCCACGACTTGGCTCGGCTGGCGGCCGTCAAACGCGCGGAGGAAATCCTGATCTGCATACCCAGCGCCACGCGTCCGCAGATGCAGAACATCTTGAAGGCGTGCCGCGAAGCAGGCCTTCCGGTGCGGACGCTGCCGACACTGAATGAGCTGGTGGAGTGCCGCGTGTCGCTGCGAGACCTGCGCAATCCGCGCGTCGAGGACCTGCTGCAGCGGGACGAAATCCGCGTGGACGCGCAGGAGACCCGCAAGGTCGTCGCCGAGAAAACCGTGCTGGTGACGGGCGCGGGCGGCAGTATCGGGTCCGAGCTGTGCCGGCAGATCGCCACGGCGGGCGCGGCCAGACTGCTGCTGCTGGACAAGGCGGAGAACAGCCTGTTCTACGTGAACCTGGAGGCGGCGGAGCGTCTGGGGTCGCATCGCGTGAAGCCGCTGCTGGCAGACGTGCTCGACAAGGAGCGGATACGTGACATCCTGCAACACGAGCGGCCAGAGATCCTTTTTCACGCCGCGGCGCACAAACATGTGGGCTTGCTCGAGCTGCATCCGGTGGAGGCCATCCGCAACAACGTCTTCGGGACGCGCAACGTCGGCGAGGCGGCCCTCGAGGCCCGGGTGCAGACGTTCGTCAACATCTCCACGGATAAAGCCGTGCAGCCGCGCAGCTACATGGGGCTATCGAAGAAACTCGCGGAACTGTGCATCCAGGAGCTTGCCCGCGTCAACGGGACGCGTTTCATGAACGTAAGGTTCGGCAATGTGGCGGGCAGCACCGGCAGCGTGCTGCGACTCTTCTGGGACCAGATACAGCGCGGCGGCCCGATCCGCGTGAGCGACCCCCGCGCGACACGCTACTTCATGTCTGTGCCCGAAGCCGTTCATCTCATTCTGCGCGCGGCCGCGCTGGGCAAAGGCGGCGAGACGTTCGTGTTCGACATGGGCGAGCCGCTCAACATCTACGAGCTGGCCAAAACGATGGCTCTTTTCGCGGGCCTGAAGCCGGGTCACGATCTGCCCATCGAGTTCACCGGCCTGCGAGAAGGCGAAAAGATCAGCGAAAAGCTCTGGGAAGACTGGGAACAGCCGGCGCCTACGGAGACCGTCCGGGTGCTGGTCATCGCGGAACCCAATCCGCTTTCGCACGGGATCCTGGAAAAAATCGAAGGCCTGAAGGAATACGTCGCGCGCTACGACCGCGAGGGGCTGCTCGGCTATCTCCGCGGGATCGTTCCTGATTTTCACGTAAACCGAACGCGCCCTGCCGCCGACAGCGCGCCGGACAGGATTCGCGCGAAAGCGCACTGGAGCGTCGGCGCCGCATGAGAATTCCTCTGGCGCGGCCGGACATCGGCGCGCGCGAAATCGAATACGTCACTCACGCTCTGCGCTCGGGGCAATTGAGCCTGGGCCCGCGCCTGGCGGAGTTCGAGGCCAAATTCGCAAGCTTTGTCGGCTCGCGCTACGCCATTGCGACAAGCAGCGGAACCGCCGCTCTGCACCTCTGCGTGAGGGCCCTGGAAATCGGAGCCGAGGACGAAGTTCTCACCACTTCGTTCAGCTTCGTCGCTTCCGCCAATTGCATTCTTCAAGAGCGCGCCGGACCGCAATTCGCGGATATCGACCCGGCCACGCTGAATCTCGATCCCCGCGAGATTCACCGGGCCATCACGCGCGACTATTTCTGGGAGCAGGCCGCCGGGCGGCTGGTGAACCGCAGGTCATGGCGCGTACTCAAGGCCATTCTTCCCGTGCACGTGTTCGGCCTGCCGTGCGATATGGCGCCGATCCTCGAAGTCTCCTGCGAGTACGGACTGCGCGTGATCGAGGACGCGTGTGAGGCCCTGGGCGCCGAATACCGCGGCCGCCGCGCCGGAACCTTCGGCGACGCCGGCGTCTTCGCATTTTACCCCAACAAGCAGATCACCACGGGCGAGGGCGGCATGGTGGTGACGAACGATCCGCGCATCGACGCCGCTTGCCGCTGCCTGCGCAATCAGGGCCGCGATGAAGATGCGCCGTGGCTGCGACACGTGCGCATGGGCTACAACTACCGCTTGAGCGAGCTGCACTGCGCCCTCGGACTCGCGCAGCTCGAGAGGATCGAGGAGTTGCTGGCCGCGCGCGCCGGCGTTGCCGCCGCCTACTCGCGCGGGCTCGCCGGAGTTCCGGGCATCGCGCTGCCGGCGGAAGCCGCCGGAACGAAGCGAAGCTGGTTCACGTATGTGATCCAGTTGCAGGGGCGCCGCGGGCCATCGCGGCGCGACGCGCTGATGGCCGGCCTGCGCCAGCGCGGCATCGCCTGCCAGTCGTACTTTCCCGCCATCCATCAGCAGCCATACTTCGAGCAGCATCCCGCCGCAGCGAACCGGCCCCTGCCCCATGCCGAGGCGGCGGCGGGCCGCTGCCTCGCGCTTCCTTTCTTCGCGTCGATGAGCCAAGCGGAAGTGGACGAAGTGTGCGCCGCAGTTCGCGAGCTGCTCGGTGAGACCTCTGCGGCCACCACCTTGCGCCTGGAGCGTCCCTCCGAAGCGCCCCGCTTCGCTGATTGACTGGCGAACCCATGGCTCTCGCGGAGCAGATACGGCAACTGCGATTTGCGGCTCTTCAAGCCGACGGCGCAAGCCGGCGGCGGGAAAGTCCGGCCTGCCCGCTTTGTGGCTCGGTGGAAACGCGACATGCGTTCCGAGACGGCCGATGTTCGTTGCGCGGGTGCAGCGTATGCCAGCTTTTCTTCGTTCATCCGTTTCCCGCGAGCGACACCCAGCATGCGCGCGTGTCCCGGGGCGCGTTCGCCGAAATCGAAATCCTCGATTGCGAGCGGCGCTACCAGGGTGAGAAGCTGTACTACGACAGGCACTTCGCAGTCATCGCCGAAGAATGCCAAGGCGCGACGGCGCTCCTCGATGTCGGTTGCGGCACGGGAAATTTGCTCGAGCGGCTGGCGTCGCGGCCGCAACTTCACCGCGTGGGCATCGAGCTGAACGCGCAAGTCGCCGAATTCGCGCGGCGCGTTTCCGGATGCGAAATCGTGGAGGCGCCGTTCGAGCGTTTTCGCAGCAGCCGGAAATTCGATGTGGTCACGCTCGTCAACGTTTTCTCGCATATTCCCTCATTTGACGCGCTGTTCCGCTCCGCGCGCGCGGCGCTGCGGCCGCAGGGCAAACTGATCCTGCGAACCAGCGAAATGAGCGGCAAGGTCAGCCGGCTGGAACCAGGCGCACTGGGGCGTTCCGGACGATCTGCATTTCCTGGGCCTGCGCACGCTCGATTTTCTCTGCGCGAAATACGGCTTCGCGGTGGCCCGGCATGTTCGGACTCCGTTCGAGGAGGAATTGTTCCGGCGCTCGCGATGGCGGCAGCCGGGCCGCAGCCGCTGGGTGAATCTGGTGAAGACCGCTGCCGTCCACATTCCCTTCGCGCTGCGGGGTTTGCAATCCGTCTATTCGGCCGTCCTCGGGCAGAGGCTCTTCGTTTCCTTCATTGTTCTGACGCCGCTCGAAGACGCGCGCTCCTGAAGCCGCTATGGACAAGGGCGCAAGACTTCCGCTTCAACCGCCGTTTCTGCTCCGCACGCTGCGAAGCCAGCCGCGGCTCTATAGCGCCGTTTGCCGGGCGCGATTGTTCTGTTCCCGGCGGGTGGCGGGCGCCGGAGCGCGCCGCATGTTCCGCGCTCACCAGCGCCTGTTCGGCATGAACGCCTTCGAGAAGCAGCAAGTGGAGTCGCTGAGGAATCACGGCTACAGCCTGGCCCGCGACTTCTTCCCGAAGGAGCTGATCGACCGCATCCTGGTCCAGGCGGACCGCATGTTCTGCGATCTTCAAATCGATGATGCTCGCGCCTATTCCGTGCAGACCGGAGAACGCGCCAGCCTGGCGGAACTTTCTTACCGCCACCTCGCCGCAACGGAAAAGATGATCGCGCTGCGCGACCCCCTCGTTCACATCCCCGAGGCGCTGGGAATCGCCTTTCACGAGAGCATTCTGCGCGTCGCCGCCAACTTCCTCGGCTGCGTTCCCCCGCTTTATCGCGTCACCCTGGTGCGCGATTTTCCGCACCATCCGCCGCTGCACTCCAGCAACTTTCACAAGGACAACGACGAGTCCGACTCGCTGCAGATTTTCATCTACCTCGTGGATATCGACGACGCCCACGGCCCGCTCGTCTATGTGCCGGGATCGAACCGCTACGATGTGCGTTCCTGCCGTCCCCGCCTTTCCCGCGATCTCGGCATCGATGCCAACAGCGGCCGGTTGAGCGACGAACAGGTCGAACGCATCTACCCGCGCAATACCTGGGCGGTTTTGCGAACCGGGCGCGGCAGCATCGCCGCCATCCACGGCAATGGGATTCACAAAGGGCCGGCGTGGGCCGACCCGGCAGACCCGAGTAACCGGGCCAGGACGGCTATCAAGCTCGATCTGCACGGTTACAAGAGAGGCGTCGCGCGGGATATGAGGGAAAACCGGATTCGCCGCGACGATTTCGTGCGCATGACCGAGCTCCAGCGATTGTTTTCCCACGCCACCCTCGTCGAGGAACACCGCGCAGCCATGGCCGCAGCCGCCCGCTGAAGCTGCCAGGGAAGGCCGGTTCTTAGGGGGCCGGAGCCTAAGCTCCGGCATGGGCGCCGGCATTCCCATCAGGGGTTTCAACCCCTGGGGCGCCGCTTTTTCCTTTTGACCAGCGCGAGAGTCCCAGTCGCGCAAGCCAACCAGAAATGCACCTCCGCGCCGCCGCATCGCGAGCCGCCACGCTGCTTACGAGGAATCCGTCGCTGTTTTGCCGGATCGCGCTGGCCAAGCTGAATACCGCGCGGCCGATGCCGCCACTGCCGGCCAAGAGGCGAATTCGCAACGTGGTCTTCGAATGCGGCCTGCCGGACTATCGCGGCGCCGCGCCCATGTATTTCGGCTCCTACGCCCTGCTCGTCGTTCACGCCATGGAGCGAATGCTGAAGCCGGGGGATGTGTTCTTCGACGTGGGCGCCAATATCGGTTATCTCTCCGCCGTCGCCGCGAGCCTGGTCGGCCCGCAGGGCCAGATTCACGCCTTCGAGCCGGTGAGCGCCCACTGCGCAAGACTTCGCCAGCTCGCCGAGGCCAACCCGGACTATCGCATCGCCGTGAATTGCTGCGCTGCCGGCGAGACCGCAGGCATGGCGAAGCTATATGTAACGCGCGAAGCGGGACAGAGCACCATGGTCGCCAGATACAAGAGCGCGCCCGAGATTGCGTCTATCGCGGAAGTTCCGGTTGTACGGCTGGATTCCTACATCGCCGAGCGCCGGCTCGGCCGCATCGCGCTCATCAAGATTGACGCCGAGGGATTCGAACTGCCGGTGCTCAAGGGCCTGAGCCGTTACCTGGGCGCCGGCGGCCAGCGCCCTCCAATTCTTTGTGAGATCGCACCGCGCGCCTATCCGCTGATGGGAAGAAAACCCGGCGAGCTCGCGGCTTACATGTCGGCGTTCGGTTACAAAGCATGCGACTTGGTTGACGCCTCGACTCCCGTCGATCTCGGTTCCCTGCGGCGCGTCGAGGACGTGCTGTTCTTGCCTGCGTCACGACAAGAATGAATCTCGAAGAACCTGCGCGCACTCTCGGGCCAGGCGCCGTCGGCGTCAGCCTGGCAGTTTGCGCGCTGGCGTTGGGTCTTGGCGTTGCGTTAGTTGCGACGGATGCGCCGGGCGTCCCCATCCTGGCGCTCGCTGCCTGCGCTGCCGCGATCGCGCCGCTGGTTCTGTGGCCCGAGCTGACCCTCGCTCTCTACGTGGTGGTCGGCGACGTCAAGGGCGACGAACGCATCGTGTCTCTGGGCGGCCTCGACCTCACCCTTGCGCTCGGCGCCATTCTGCTGGCTGGCGTGGCGCTGCACCTGGTGCGCAGAAAGCGCATTGTGCCGCTGCCTTCCGCGTTTTTCCTCTATCTGGCGTTGGTCGCCATTATGGCCGCGAGCCTGGCGTACACGCCCGTGCTCGATGCCGGGCTCGAGAAGCTCGGCCGGTTCCTGACGATGACGGGGATCGTCATCGTCGCGCCGTTTTTCGTGCTGGGAACTCCGCGCGCGATGAAACGCTTTCTCGTCGGCTACGGCGTATCTGCACTCGCGATCTGCGGCTATTCGCTGACGCGGCTGGGCGGCGCGGAACGGCTGACCACCCCGAGCAATTTCACCATCGGTCTGGGGCACATCGCCTGCGCGTCGATTCTGCTCATCTGGTTCGGGCCGATGGCGCGGCTCCCGTTCCGAAAGCGAATCGTCCTGTACCCGCTCCTGGCCTTGCCCCTGGTGGCGTTGCTTGGGTCGGGTTCCCGCGGCCCATTGATTGCCCTGGCGCTGGTGATCGCCGCAAGCCTCGTATGGCGCCGCAAGCAGCTGGCGGACGCGGCGTTCCTCGCGGCTTGCGGCGA
>Ga0187846_10000013_pt1 | contig 102415 bp, 98 predicted proteins | sample TC_taG_FD_161473 | JGI IMG/M metagenome (GOLD analysis project Ga0187846, IMG submission 161473) | Biofilm microbial communities from the roof of an iron ore cave, State of Minas Gerais, Brazil - TC_06 Biofilm (v2) | ecosystem: Environmental > Terrestrial > Deep subsurface > Cave > Wall... | reverse complement strand
GCGCTCATGCACTCTCCCGCACCTCGAGCGCCGCGGGCGGCAGCTCGATCGGATTCATCGGCGCATCCGGCGGCACGCCGAGGATGCGCAGGCTCCCCGCCATCACCTCTGCGAACACCGGTGCCGCCACGGCGCCGCCGTAGTACTCGCCATCGGTGGGCTCGTCGATCATCACCGCGACCACCAGCCGCGGCCGCGAGGCGGGCGCGAATCCGACGAACGACGCGATGTACTTGCCGGGCACATAGCCGCCGTTCTCCTGCTTGTACGCGGTGCCGGTCTTGCCGGCCACGCGATAGCCCATGATGCGCGCGCGCGGCGCGGTCCCGCCCGGCTCCACGGCGAGCTCGAGCATGTGACGCACCATCCCCGCCGTGCGCTGCGAGAGCACCGATTTGCCGGGCGGCGGCCCGTCAAGCTTGAGGAGCGACAGCGGCAGGAGCTCGCCGTCGCGGGCGAACACCGTGTAGGCGCGCGCGAGCTGCACCAGGCTCACCGCGATGCCGTGCCCGTAGGACATCGTCGCCTGCTCGATCGGCCGCCAGCTCTTGTAGGGTCGAACCCGGCCGATCGCCTCGCCCGGAAAGCCGAGCTGCGGCGCGGTGCCGAAGCCCACGTCGTCGAACATGTCCCACATCGCCGCCGCCGGCAGCTGCAGCGCGATCTTGGCGGCCCCGACGTTGGACGATTTCTGAATCACCTGCTCGACCGTGAGCGCTTTTTCCGGATGGGGGTCGCGGATCGTAGCCGGCCCGATCGTGAGCGAGCCCGGCGCCGTGTCGATCAGCGTCGTCGGTGCGAGCCGGCCCATCTCGAGTGCGAGCGCAATCGTGAACGGCTTCAGCGTCGAGCCCGGCTCAAACGCATCGGTGACGGCGCGGTTGCGCAGCTGGCTCCCCACGAGCTTCGCGCGGTTGTTGGGGTTGTACGTGGGGAGGTTCGCCAGCGCGAGCACCTCGCCCGTGGTCGCGTCGAGGACGACGATGCCCCCGCCATTCGCACGGTGGTGTTCGACCGCACGCTTGAGTTGCGCGTAGGCAAGGCTCTGGATGCGCGAATCGAGCGCGAGCACGAGATCGCGCCCATCGCGCGCCTCGCGCACGCTCTCCACGTCCTCGACCACTTGGCCGAGCCGATCCTTGATCACGCGGCGGCTGCCGGGACGCCCGGCGAGCTCGCTCTGGTACGCGAGCTCGATCCCCTCCTGCCCGACGTCGTCCACGTCGGTGAAACCCAGGACATGCGCCATCGTCTCGCCCGCGGGGTAGTACCGGCGGTACTCCTTGCTCTGATAGATGCCAGGCATCCCCAGCGTTGCCACGCGCTCCGCCGTCTCCGGCGGCACCTGGCGCCGGAGGTAGACGAAGTCGCGCTCGGTCGCGGCGAGCCGGCGGCCAACCTCCTCGCGCGGGACACCGAGTGCCCCCGCCAGCGCCGCGAGCTGCCGCGCCGACAGCGCGACATCGTCGGGCATGGCCCAGATCGATTTGACCGGCGTGGAGATCGCGAGTGCCTCGCCGTTGCGGTCGAGGATGCGGCCGCGGTGGGCGGGGATCTCGAGCGTGCGGCTGTAGCGCGATTCCCCCTTCGCCTGCAGGAAGTCGCGATTCCACCCCTGGAGATAGGCCGCGCGGCCGACCAGCACCCCGAACGCGACCCCGAGCGCGATCAGGACCAACCGCGCACGCCACGGCGGGAAGGTGGGCGCGAGCACCGGGCTGTGGGCAAACCTCATTGGCGCTCCGCCGGCGGTGCCTCGAGGACCTGGATCCGCTTCGCCTCCGGCGAGCGCATGCGCAGGCGCTCGCGCGCGAGCCGCTCGACCCGCGTGTGCATCGACCAAGTGCTCGCCTCGAGCTGCAGCTGGCCGGACTCGACCTCAAGCTGCTTCCCCCGCGCCTGCTCGTGTTCGAGCTCGACGAACAGCTTCCGCGCCTGGTGCTGCGAGGTGACGAGCCCGAGGGCGCAGACCGTGAGCGCGATCAGGGCGACGAAGCTGAGACGCGCCATTACGCGACCCGCCACAACGCGGCCTGGGCCCAGGGAGCGCGGGGCTTCACGCGAGCTTCTCCGCGACCCGCATGACCGCGCTCCGCGATCTGATGTTAGCGCTCACTTCTGTAACAGTCGCACGAATCGGCTTGCCGATCAGTTTCAAACGGGCGGGTGGCATTTCCGTGGCTTTCACGGGCAGGCGCTCGGGCAAACTCGGGTGCGCGTGATCGCGTAGGAACCGCTTCACGATCCGGTCCTCCAGAGAGTGAAAGCTGATCACGACCAAGCGCCCCGCGATGGCGAGCGCTTCGAGCGCCTGCGGCAACGCTAGCGACAATTCCTCAAGCTCCTGATTGACGTGAATCCGTACAGCCTGGAAGGTGCGCGTCGCCGGGTCCTGCCCCCTTTCACGCGTCCTGACGGCCGCAGCCACGACACGGGCAAGCTCACCTGTGGTCCGTATCCCTCCTCCCGCCCGAGCAGCAACAATCGCCGCTGCAACCGCGCGAGCAAACCGTTCTTCGCCATGGTTCTTGATCACCCCCCTGATCTCGTCCTCACTCGCGCGTGCGAGCCACGCCGCCGCGCTCTCCCCCTGCGTCGGATCCATGCGCATATCGAGCGGCGCGTCGGTCCGAAAGCTGAACCCGCGCGCCGCGCGCTCGAGCTGCGGCGCGGACACGCCGAGGTCGAACAGCACGCCGTTCACGGCCCCGATCCCCGCCGCGCGCAGCACGGCCCCGAGCTGCGAGAAGCGCGCGTGCCGGATCGCAAACCTCGGGTCCGCGATGGCCCGCGCCGATTCGACCGCCTCCGGATCCCGGTCGAGCCCGACCAGGCGACCGCGCGACCCGAGTCGGGCCAAGATTGCGCGCGCGTGCCCGCCGCGGCCGTAGGTCGCATCGACGTAGATGCCATCGGCCTGCACCGCCAGCGCTTCCAGCGCCGCCGCGAGGAGGACGCTCTGGTGGGTGGTCATAGGGCGGGCCCGTCACAGCGTGAAGTTCTCCGTCCCTGGCGGCGGCGCGGACCCGGCAGTCGCGAGCGCTTGCTCGAGCTTCTGCTCCCAGACGGCGCCCGCCCAGATCTCGAAGTGGCTGATCCGCCCGACGAACATCACGCTCTTCTTCAGGTCGGCGAACTTGCGCAGCGCGGGGGAGAGGAGGATGCGCCCGGCGGTGTCCGCCTCGAGGTACTCGGAGTGGCCGAGCAAGAGCCGCTGCCACCACCGGACTTTCTCGTCGAAGCCGGACAGGGTGGCGAGCTTCTGGCTGATCGGCTCGAACGTCGCGCGGGGGTACAGCAGCAAGCAGCGGTCCGGATGCGCGGTCAGCACGACGCCGCCGCCCGCAGTGAGCGGTTCCCGATGTTTGGTCGGAATGGCGAGCCGCCCCTTGGCGTCCAGACTCAGCTCGGTCGCTCCCTGAAACACCGATCCCCCTCGCAGCGGTGGCGGAAAAAGGGGACTTCCGCCCCCTTTTTCCCACCAATCCTCACTTCTCCCCACTTTAGAAGAGAAGTACAGGGGGGTCAAGCTGGAATGGGGATTTTTTTTAGGTGCGACAATGACTTAACCGCGATCCTTCCAAGAAACTTTAAGTCCTCACTATTCAATTAAATCAATCAGATACACGATCTAATACAAGTAGTTTCTAATGTGCTCGACGGGCATTGGCTTTCGCTCCCGAACCGTGCACTAGTTCCGGACCCTGGCGCCGCATTCCCACCGACTTACGCTTCCGTTCGAGGCGTGACGCCCCCCTCGCGCGCTTTTTTTGCGTCTTTTTTGCATCCCTCGGCCGCTAATTCACGGGCCGTAGACGCCGCGTGCGGACACTCCGTCCCGAGGCTTGCAACCGCCGCTCGCCGCACCCGTGCCGTCCGGGCTGGTGGCGAAGCGCTTTGCAAGGTCCTACTCCACCATGAACGGGGCCTTACGATGATCCACAGTCGTGTCGCATCGACCGGGCGCAAATCGGCTCAAACCCCACAACGCCCCCGACGCAATCGCCGGGCGCAGGTCGCCGCTGCTTTTCGAACGATCGCGAACGGCGTCGACGAACCGACGGCCCGCGGCCGGACCAACGACTTCTACCGCTCGAGCGGTGCGGATTGGGCGCGCAACTTGCGTTGAGGGAAACGCGCGGCCTAGCGAGTCCTCAGGTCCTCGAGCAGCGCCTCGGCCTCTTTGAGATCAATCGTGCCGCGGCCTTCGGTGATCGCCGCGTAGGCCGGTTGCAGCAGGCCGCGGGCCTGCGCCCGCTCGCCTCTGCCTGCCAGCAGCCGCGCGAGGCTCATTGCCGAGCGGAGCTTCGGCAGCTTCGCACCCTGCTCGTCCGCCGCCGCGATCGCGGCGCGAAAGCACGCTTCCACCTCGGCCAGCGCGGATTTCGAACGCATCGCCAGCAGCTCGCCTTTCAGGCGCAGCATCTCGGAGATCTGGAAGCGCGCGCCGTGCTGATTGGCGGTCGCAAGCGCCCGGTCGATCTCCTCGAGTCCGGCCTCGGGCTGGCCCGCTTTGCCGAGCGCCTCGCCCAACAGGGCGACGAAGTACGGCAATCCCATCTCGGCGCCCGTCGCGCTGATCGCTTGGACCCCCTCGCGCATCCGAGCGATTCCCTGCTCGAGATCGCCGAGCTCCGCGAGCGCCCAGCCGAGCTGGAAGGTCCCCTGCGAAAGGAGCAACGGCAGCAGATACTCCTCACAGACCGCGATCTCGCGCTCGGCCCAAGTTCGCGCCAGCCCCGGCTCGCGACGCAAAAGGTGCACAAAACTATAGGCCCAGTGCGCGAGTGCAGTGGTGAGCGGATGTTCGACCCGCTGCGCTAGATCCAGGGCCTCTCGACAACGCTCGAGCGACCGATCGGCGTGTCCGTAAAGGCACTGGATCAGCGCCGAGAAGCAGCGGCAACACACGCCCGAGTCGTGGCCCGAATAGACGTAGGTCAGCGCGTGGTCTCGCTCCGGCTCGTAAAGCGAGATGCCCTTCGCGCAATGGAAATCCGCATTTGCGTATTCGCCCATGAAGAAGTTGCTGGTCCAGAAGAGATGGTGCGTCTCGATCTGAACGCCCCGGTCATTCGAGCCCGCCGCCAGGGCTACACACCGGTCGCCCAGGTTGCGGGCGATCTGCAACTCGCCGCGGATCATGTGATATTGACCTTCGCCGCGCAGAACGATGAAGAGCTCGCGCTCATCGGCCAGCTCCTCGCACAGCACTCGCGCGCGCGTGTAGGCGTCCAGGACCTCCTTGGCCGCCCAGCCCTTCGCCGCCATCATCGTTACGCCCATCGCCTTTCGACACGAGCCGCGACTTTCCCATTCCCGGCTCGCCCACGATCGTCGTCACCTGCCCCGACCCGCGTGCGGCGCGATCGAGCAGCTTGCCAAGGTAGACGATCTCGGTCTCACGCCCGACGAATTGCGTGAGCTTTCGTGCCGAACGCGCGTCCCAGCGCAGGCGCAGCGGCGTCTTCGCGCGCAGCGTAAAGAGCTCCACCGGCTCCGGAACACCCTCGAGCCGCTTCGACTCGAGACGCGAGAGCTCGACGAATCCTTCCGCGCGCTGGGCCGTGTCGGCAGTGAGCCCGATCTCGCCCGGAGCGAGCGCGGCGTCGATGTGGCTCGCCAACAGCGGCACGGGACCCACGGCGTCGTAATGTCGCGAGCGCTCGTCGCTGATCGTCCGCACGACCGCCTCCCCGGAATGGATGCCGATCCGCACATCCACCGGCTGCTGAGCGAGCAACGGCATCGCCTCCCGCATTGCGAGCGCGGCGTAGCAGGCCCGGACTGCGTGGTCCTCGTGCGCGAGCGGCGCGCCGAAGAGCGCCGTCACACCATCGCCCCGAACGTGGCTGATGATCCCCCCGAAGCGCTGGACCGCGTCGACCATGGCCTTGAGGACCGGATCGACGCGTTCTAGCGCCGCCTCGGGATCCGCGCCGTCGAAGGCCTCACGGATGCGCGCGCAAAGCACCGTGAGCCGTTTGCGCTCAGCCGGCAACACCGGCGCCGGTGCGCTCGGTCCCTCCCCGGCTGGTACAGCGGCCGCAGCCAGCTCGTGGGTACGCGGCGCAATGGCGTCCGCGGCGGTCGCGCGCGGCCCGTTGCCGACCGCCGATTCGCGAGTGATTTCTGCGGCCAGCCGTTGTGTCTCCGCCGCTGGCGAGATCCCAAGCTCCCGACTCAGGATGCGAGCGCACTCCTGATACTGACGGAGCGCCGCCTCGCGCCGTCCGATCCGCAAATACAGCCGAATGAGCGCGCAATGGGCCCATTCGAGCAACGGATCGAGCGCCACCAATCTCTCGGCGACAACTATCCCGCGATCGGCGCGGTCCACTCGCGCGTAGTGGCTGACGAGATCGGAGAGGACTTGCACTGCGAGCCCGTGCAAACGGCGCCGTTCGGCCGACAGCCACTGCTCGAAGCGTTCCTCACGCAGGCTGAAGCCGCTGAGCAGCTCCCCGCGGTACAGGGCAGCGGCGCGCTCCAGCGCCGCCGCGGAGCGGTCCGCCGCGGCGCGCTCGAATTGCAGAACGTCGACCTCCACCGCTCCCGCGTCGAGCCAAACGGAATCGGCGTCGGTGTTGATCGGCGGGTGGGGGGGCGAGCGCGACAGCGTCTTGCGCAAGCTGGAAAGGGTCTGGCGCAGGCTCGCACGCGCCTGCTCCTCGGCGCTGCGATCCCAGAACGTACCCGCCAGGTGCTCGCGGGAGCGCGTCATCCCCGGCGACAGGGCGAGGTAGGCCAAGAAGGCCCTGCTCTTCCGCGTCGGCAGGTTGAGCGGCGCATCGGCTCCGGCGAGCTGGACATTCAGCCCTCCCAGGGCTGCGATCGTGAGCCGGATCATGCCGCCTGTGACATTGAGCGCCTTGCTGCGGAAAGCTTACCTCAGGCCAATGGTTCGAGCCGCCGTTTCCCGGGCGGCACGCTCTGGGCGACCACAGTAGGCGTCGCCTCGGCGTCGTGCCTCGCGGGTCGATCCCGGGGCCGCATCCTATTTTTCCCGAGCGGTGCCGATTCGCGGCCGTTTCTTTTTACGCCTTTTTTACGCGTCCGGGCCGGCAGTTCACGGACCGGTCACGACTCGTGCGGAGACTCCCTCCCCGTCGCGACCCCGCTCGTGACCGCCGTTTCCCCAGCGATGGCGGTCGCCAGGATGGCACGGCGACGTTCCGCGACCGAGAAGGAGGAAAGCGGTGCTTCGGGTCAAACATCAAGGCGATGTGAATCCGCCCGCGCACGAGACGAGGCATGAGCTCGATGCGCTCGCGCGGCGCTCGGCCGCGTCAAACGGTTTCGCCGCGGCCGAGGTGGCCCTGCACGACATCGATGGCGAGGCGACGACGCACGAACCGCGCGCGACGCAGCGCGATCGCGCCGCCGGGCCCTGCGGCGCGGCCGCAGATCCCGCGGCGAGCTCGCACCCTCGCGGCGCCGCGTCGCGGCGACCCGATCGCGCAGAAGTTCCGCGCGTGGTCGCGGCGATGCGCCGCTCGCGGCAGGGACTCTTCGCGGCGCGAGCCGTCAAGTATTTGCAACGGGCCTTTAGGCGCTTTATTTCTTCAACCGCAATCGACAGCTAGGAGACCACCCCATGCAAGCGCCCGCAACTGAACACGAGATCGACACCAACCGCTACGCCAAGTGCATCGCGAACTCAAAGCGCGTGCGCTGGGACATCGACCGCGACGTGATCCGCGGGCGAGCGTTCGACTTCACCAAGCAGTTCCTGCCCGATGCGCTGTCGCAGGTCGACCAGCTCGAGTTTCTGGACGCCGAGGAGCAGCGGCTGCTCAGCCAGATCCAGGGCCGCAGTTATGCCAACCTCTTCGGGTTGGTCGAGCGCTTCATCGCCGCCAAGGTCCTCGAGGTGAGCCGCGAGCACTGGTTCGGCGACCAGACCGCGCTCGAAGCGCTGATCCGCTTCTCCGACGAGGAGCTCAAGCACCAGGAGCTGTTCCGCCGTATCGAACGCATGATGGCTGCGGGCATGCCGGAGGGCTATACCTTCCACCCGGAACCGAACGCCGTCGCGTCGGTCGTCCTCGGCAAGTCCACCTGGGCGGTGCTCGCGCTCACCTGCCACATCGAGCTCTTCGTGCTGACGCACTACCGCGAGAGCATCGCCGCGGACGAGAACCTGTGCGCGCTGTGGAAGGACGTCTTCCTCTATCACTGGCGCGAAGAGTCGCAGCACGCCATCCTCGACGAGCTCGAGTGGATCCGTGCGGACGCGAGGCTCACCGCCGCGGACCGCGACCAGGGGGTGACCGACCTGATCGATCTAGTGGCGGCAGTGGACGGCATCCTGCAGCTGCAGTCGGGCGCCGACGCCGACTACTTCCTGCAGACCTGCGGCCGGGCGTTCCGCGCGGGCGAGGTCGAGCGCATCCGCGCCGGCGTGCTACGCGCCTATCGCTGGCAGTACATCGGGTCCGGCGTTCGGGGCCGGTTCAGCGAGGTCCTCGGCCGGATGATCGACGAGCGCCAGGGCCAGCGCATCGGTCACGCGCTCGCGCCGATCATGCAGTAGGCAAGCCGCCAACCGTCCTCCCGGGGCCGCTTGCGGGCGGGGAGGACGGGGCGATGGCGCAGGCTCAAACGACGCGTAGCGCGCCCGACGTCCGCCCGCCGACGTCCCGCTGACGAGCGAGCTGCCTGGGGGGTTGGGCGCGGCGAGTCCTCAAGCGCGTTCGAGGACCAGCGCAATGCCCTGGCCGACGCCGATGCACATCGTACAGAGCGCATAGCGGCCCTTGGTCTGCTCGAGCTGATTGAGCGCGGTCGTCGCGAGCCGCGCGCCCGACGCGCCGAGCGGGTGGCCGATGGCGATCGCGCCACCGTTCGGATTCACGTGCGGCGCGTCGTCGGGAAGGCCGAGGGTGCGCGTCACCGCGAGCGCCTGCGCGGCAAAGGCTTCGTTCAGCTCGATCACATCCATCTGTGCCAGGTCGAGACCGAGCCGCGCCAACACTCTGCGCGTCGCCGGGGCCGGCCCGATGCCCATGATGCGGGGCGCAACGCCGGCCACGGCCGCGCCGAGCACGCGCGCGCGGAGCCGCAGCCCGTGCCGCTTCGCCGCGGATTCCGATGCGATGATCAGCGCGCATGCGCCGTCGTTCACGCCGGAGGCGTTCCCCGCCGTGACCGTGCCCTCCGGCTTCACGACCCCGTTCAGCTTGGCGAGCGCATCCGGCGTCGTCTCCGGCCGCGGGTGCTCGTCCGTGTCGAACAGCTTCGCATCGCCCTTCTTCTGCCGGATCGCCACCGGAACCGTCTCGGCCTTGAAGAACCCCGCGTCGCGCGCGGCGAGCCAGCGCTGTTGGCTGCGCAGCGCAAACGCGTCTTGGTCGGCGCGCGCGATGTGGAAGTCCTGGGCCACGTTTTCGGCCGTTTCCGGCATCGCATCCACGCCGTACTTTTGCCGCAGCAGCGGATTCACGAAGCGCCACCCGATGGTCGTATCCTCGATCTTGGCCGCGCGCGCGAATGCCGCGTCGGCCTTGCCGAGGACGAACGGCGCCCGGGTCATGCTCTCGACCCCGCCCGCGATGACGAGCTCGGCTTCGCCCGCTTTGATCGCGCGCGCCGCAATCCCCACCGCATCGAGGCTCGAGCCGCACAATCGATTCACCGTGCTCCCCGGCACCTCCTGCGGCAAGCCGGCGAGCAAGAGCGCCATGCGCGCGACGTTGCGGTTGTCCTCGCCCGCTTGGTTGGCGCAGCCGTAGACGACATCGTCGATCGCTGCCCAGTCGACCTCCCGGTTGCGCTCGATCAGCGCCTTGAGCGGAATGGCCGCCAGATCGTCGGTCCGCACCGACGCGAGCGCGCCACCGTAGCGCCCGAAGGGCGTGCGAATCGCATCACAGATGAATGCCTCTGACATGGCGAACGCTCCTTTGTCCAACGCACCGGACGGTCAACAGCAGTTCCGCTTAGCATAGCGCACTAACACCAGGCATCCGAGTCGCGGGCAGCCGAACCGCAGCGCGGTCGACTGGTCGGCTACGCTCGGCTGCTGTCACAATACCGTCCGTTCGCCCCCCACGAAAGGCAACCAATGCTAAGCGACGAGTGCCTGGACACCATCTTCCGCAACGCGCGCACCCACAATTCGTTTTCCGGCGAAGTGACCGACGCGCAGCTGCGCGCGCTGTGGGACCTCACCAAATTGGGGCCGACGACCATGAACTCCCAACCGGCACGGATCCTGTTCCTGCGCAGCCGCCCCGCCAAGGAACGGCTGCGAGCGCACCTCAGCCCCACCAACCTCGACAAGACGATGGCCGCGCCGGTGACCGCCCTCATCGCCTACGACACCCACTTCTACGAGCTCCTGCCCCGGATGTTTCCACACCGGCCAACCATGAAGGACGCCTTCGCCGGCGGGGAGAAGAAGGCGCATGCCGAAACCACCGCGTTTCGCAATGGCTCGCTGCAAGGCGCCTATTTCATCATCGCCGCGCGCGCACTCGGTCTGGACACCGGGCCGATGTCGGGCTTCGACAATGCGGGCGTCGACCAGGAATTCTTCGCCGGCACGACCTGGAAGTCGAACTTCCTCTGCAATCTTGGCCGCGGCGACCCGTCGAAGATCTTCAATCGCAACCCGCGACTCGAGTTCGACGAAGCCTGCAAGGTGCTGTGACCCGGCGCTAACCGGCGGGGTGCCCGCGGCGCGCCCCGGCACGGCGCGCCATCAATGGAGGCCGCCATGGACGACGAGCAACTGCGCCACAGCGCGCTCGAGTACCACCGCCTGCCCACGCCCGGCAAAGTCTCGATCGCCCCGACCAAGAGCCTGGCCGATCAGCGCGATCTCGCGCTCGCTTACTCGCCCGGCGTGGCGTACGCCTGCCTCGCGATCAAGGCCGACCCGGGCGCCGCCGCGCACCTCACGGTGCGCGCCAATCTGGTGGGCGTGGTAACCAACGGCAGCGCGGTGCTCGGACTCGGCAACATCGGCCCGCTCGCCGCCAAGCCGGTGATGGAGGGCAAGGCGTGCCTGTTCAAGAAGTTCGCCGGCATCGATGTCTTCGATATCGAGCTCGACGAGCCCGACCCCGATCGGTTCGTCGCGCACGTGGCGGCGCTCGAACCCACGCTCGGCGGGGTGAATCTCGAGGACATCAAGGCCCCGCAGTGCTTCGCCATCGAGCAGCAGCTGCGGGAGCGCCTCAATATCCCGGTGTTCCATGACGATCAGCACGGCACGGCGATCATCTCGGCGGCGGCGCTGCTGAACGGCCTGAAAATCGTCGGCAAGCCGCTCGCGGACATCCGGCTCGCCTGCTCGGGCGCCGGCGCGGCGGCGATTGCCTGCCTCGATCTGTTCGTGCGCCTGGGCGTGCGCCGTCAGAACATCCATGTCGCCGACTCGAAGGGCGTGATCTACGCCGGACGCGAACCCAACCTGGAGGCGAATAAGGCGCGCTACGCGCAGCACACGAAGGCGCGCTCGCTCGCGGACATCGTCGAGGGCGCCGACGTGTTCCTCGGCTGCTCTACGGCCGGCGTGCTGACCAAGCAGATGGTAAAGCGCATGGCCGAGCGGCCGCTCATCCTCGCGCTCGCGAACCCGGACCCCGAAATTACGCCGGAGGACGCGCACGCCGCTCGCCCCGACTGCATCATCGCCACCGGCCGCTCCGACTACCCGAACCAGGTGAACAACGTGCTGTGCTTCCCGTTCATCTTCCGCGGCGCGCTCGACGTCGGGGCGACCAAGATCACCGCGGAGATGAAGCTCGCGTGCGTGCACGCGCTCGCCGCGCTCGCGCAGGCCGAGCAGCCGGACGTGTTGGCCATGGCCTACGGCGGCCAGGAGCTGTCGTTCGGTCCCGGCTACATCATCCCGCGGCCGTTCGATCCGCGACTGCTCCTCAAGATCGCGCCGGCGGTCGCCAAGGCGGCGATGGATTCGGGGGTGGCGACGCGCCCGATCGCCGACCTCGACGCCTACCGCGACCGGCTCAATGCTTTCGTGTACCACTCCGGCGCGATCATGAGCCCGGTGTTCGCCGCCGCGAAGCTGGCGCCGAAGCGGGTGATCTACGCCGAGGGTGAAGAGGAGCGCGTGCTGCGCGCCGTGCAGAGTGTCGTCGACGAGGCGCTCGCGAAGCCGATCCTGATCGGCCGGCCCGAAGTGATCGAGATGCGCCTCAAGCGCTTCGGCCTACGGCTGCGCGCCGGCAGCGATTTCGAGATCGTCAATCCGGACAGCGATCCGCGCTATCGCGAAGTGTGGACCGAATACCACAAGCTGATGCGACGCCACGGCGTCACGCCGGATGATGCGAAGGAACACGTGCGGCGGTACCCGACGCTGATCGGCGCGATGCTCATCCGCCGCGGCGATGCCGACGCGATGCTGTGCGGCGTCGTCGGCCGCTACCACGACCATCTGCGCCACGTCGCCCACGTGCTCGGACGCGGGGCGGGCGCCAAGATGTTCGCCGCGATGAACGTGCTGCTGCTCGCGCAGCACACCGTGTTCATCTGCGACACCTACGTCAACGACAACCCCACCGCCGAGCAGCTCGCCGAGATCACGGTCATGGCGGCCGAAGAGATGAAGCGCTTCGGCCTCGCGCCGAAGGTGGCGCTCGTCTCGCACTCCAACTTCGGCAGCTCCGACTCGGCCGCCGCGCGCAAGATGGCGGAGGCGCAACAGCTGCTCGCGCGAACCGCCCCCGACCTCGAGGTGGACGGCGAGATGCAAGGCGATGCGGCGCTCTCCGAGGAAATCCGCACCCGCGCCTACCCCGACTCGCGATTGCGGGGTGCGGCGAACCTCCTGATCATGCCCAATCTCGATGCGGCGAACATCGCCTTCAACCTGCTCAAAGTGAGCGGCGGCGAGGGCATCACGGTCGGACCGATCTTGCTCGGCGCGGCGAGCCCGGTGCACATCATGACCCCGGCGACCACGGTGCGCCGGTTGGTGAACATGACCGCGCTCGCGGTCGCCGACGCCGCCGACCAGCGGCGACAGATGGACTGGTGACCGCTAGCGCGCCGCGGCCGCGTCGCTCGCGGCGATCGTCGCGCGCGCCTTGGCGCTCGCCGCCGGCGCGAGCCGGACATCCCAATCGAGCCGCAGGAACGGCGACGGCATCCCGAGCCGCTTCGCCTCCTCCGGCGAGTCGACCTGCTTGAACTCGGCAACCAGGGAGTGCTTGACGGCGAACACGGCGTCCGAGTCGAGATACGGATCGCTCGCGACGAACGCGTGCGTGATCACCTGCTGGTAGCCGGGCGCCGAGACGATGAAATGCAGGTGCGCGGGGCGCATCGGGTGGCGCCCCATCCGGTTCAGCAACCCCCCGACCGGCCCGTCGGTCGGCACGCCGTAGAACACCGGCTTGTAGGTGCGGAATGCATAGCGTCCGTCCGCGTTCGTGCGCAGCCGGCCGCGCAACTCGAACTCACCGGATGGATCCTGAATGTCGTAGACACCGTTCGCGCGCGCTTGCCACACATCGAGCGTCGCGCCGGCGATCGGCTTGCCATCGATCGAGAGCACGCGCCCGCTGACCCACGTCGGCTCGCCCGCGAGCCGCGCGTTCTTGGTCAGGTCGGCGCCGTACTCGAACTCCGGCGCTCCGTGCACGAAGAACGGCCCGAGGACGGTGGACTCGGTGGCGCCGGCAGGCAGGTCGTGATTCATCGCGACCACCAGCATCGACAGCCCGAGCACGTCCGAGAGCAGGATGAACTCCTGACGCTTGTCGTCGCATTTTTGGCCGGTGGCGGTGAGGAACTTGATGCCCTCGAACCACTCCTCCTCGGTCAGCTTCACCTCCCGGGCGAACGCATGCAGGTGCTTGATCAGGCTCGTCATGATCTGCTTGAAGCGCGGATCCTGGACGTCCGCGATCTGGGCGATGACGGCGCTGGTCAGGTCTTGTTCGGTCAGTTGACGCATGGACTGTCCTTTCGTCCCTTCTTCAATTGGGTTTGATGCCGGCGGCGTGCGCGAGCTTCGCGTTGTCCGCGAGTTCCTGCCTGATCATCGCCCCGAACTCGGATTGCGACATCGCCAGGATCTCGGCGCCCAGCTTGGCGACGCGTTCGCGCACCTCGGGTGCCTGCATCGCCTTCGCCACCTCCTGATGCAGGCGATCGACGGTCGTGCGGGGGGTTCTCGACGCCACCAGCAGACCGACCCAGAAATTGTAGTCTGATCCCGGGTAGCCCGCTTCGACCGTAGTCGGGATATCGGGCAGCGCCGCGGCCCGCTGCGCCGTCCCCACGGCGAGCGCCTGGAGCTTGCCGTCGCGGAGGTGCGGCAGCACCGCGACGATCGGCGCAAAAGTGTAGTCGACACGGCCGGTCATGACCTCGGTCAGCGCTTCCGGCGCGCCCTTGTACGGGACGTGTACCGTGTCGATACCGGCCGCGAAGCGGAACTTCTCGCCCGCCATATGGGTCGAGCTGCCGACGCCCGCCGAAGAGAAGTTGAGCTGGCCGGGCCGCGCCTTCGCCGCCGCCACCAGCGCCGCCACGGTTTTGTAGCCTCTCGCCGGCGCGACGACCAGCACGTTCGGGATGGTCGCGAGCGTCGCGACCGGCGCGAAGTCCTGCACCGGATCGAACGGCGGGCTGCTCGTATAGGGGACGACGGTCAGCGCCGAGGTGTACACGCTGATCGTGTGGCCGTCCGGGTCGGCCTTGGCGACGTAGTTGGCCGCAATCACGCCGCCCGCCCCGAGCCGGTTCTCGACGATCACCGGCTGCCCCAGGCTCGGCGGCAGTCGTTCCGCGAGGATGCGTGCCATCGTGTCCGAGGCGCTGCCGGGCGTGGCGCCCGACACGAGATGGATCGGTTTCCAGTGAAACGCCGGCCCCGCGCTCGCCGCGGGTGCTTGCGCGTGCGCCGCGGCCGCGAGCGCGCAAGCGGCGAGCGCCGCGAGCCGCGCGATCCGGTACACCGTCTGTCCCGCTCGCGTCATCGTTTCGGCAGCCCGAGCCGCTCCGCCATCCAATCCGCGCTGCGGCTACGGTAGCGATAAGGCCGATTGTTCGCATTGTGCCCGCCATCCTCCACCATCAACAGCTCGACCGGGCCGCGCACCTCGGCCGCAATCCGCTCGGCGTGCTGATACGGGATCAGTCGGTCGAGCTTGGCACCGACCACGAACAGCGGACACGTGATGCGCCGCGCCGCGTCCTTGAGGGTAAGGCCTCTGCCGTGCGCGAGCGCCGCGGCGGGCGTCGCCGTGTGGCTGCGCACCCGGAACGCCTCGCGCGTGAGCGGCGGCAACTGCTCCCAGATCGCCGCCCAATCGTACGGACCCGAGATCGAGATGCACGCCTTGAGGCGCGGCTCGTAGGCCGCGGCGCGCGGCGCGTAGTAACCGCCCAGGCTCACCCCCCAGACCCCGATCCGCTCGCGATCGATATCGGCGCGCTCGCCCAGCCAATCCACGACCGCCGTCACCGGCGCCTCGAAATCACCGCGTATCGGCAGCTCGTATTCCGCCTCGCCCTGCCCCGGACCGTCAAACGCGAGCGTCGCCATGCCGCGCGCATGGAACGGCGCCTCGTAGGCGTCCATCTCCTCCTTGGTCGAGTCCAGACCCGAGATCATGATCACGATCGGCGCTCGCGCCTCGCCGGCGGGCTTGCGCAGCACGCCCGCGAGCACCGTGCCCTCGAACGGGATCAAAACGCGCTCCCCCGGCGGCCGCAGATGCGGCAATGCGAGCCGCTTGCACTCGATCGCCTGCAGGTGGGCCGCGCGCATCTGGTCGCGGTCGATCACGAACACGAATTTCGCGAAGTGGTAATACACCGATGCGCGCGCCAAGTGCTCGCCGGCGGTCAGGGTCCACCCGGCGGCGAGCGCCTCGCGGCCGAGCCGTTCGTGGACGGCGGCGCGCGCGCACCAGGCGCGGCACCAGTCCTCCCAGCGCGCCAGGCTCGCCGTCACTTCCTGGAAATCGGCGAGCAGCACGCCGTTCGCCACGAACCGCGGCGCCCAGTGCGCGATCGCCGACGCGACGCGCGGATCGGCGCTCAGCGTCGCGTCCTCGCTCATGCCGGCCGGCGTCCGAAGTAGGCATCGTCGAGCAGCTTGCGGATCGCGCTGCGCTCGATCGGGCGCGGGTTCCAGTACGGCGCCGTGGTGGCCAGCTCCGCCGCGCGGTCGAGGTCCGCGGCGGGCATGCCGAGGTCTTTCAGCCCCGCCGGCGCGCCGAGCGCGCGCCCGAGATCGTACAGCCCGTGCGCGGCGTTCGCGGCGCCGAGCGCGCGCGCCGCGCGCGCCATCGCCGCCGGTGCGGCCGCGGCGTTGTACGCGACCGCATGCGGCAGCACGACGGTATGCGTCGCCGCGTGCGGCAGATTCCAGGTGCCGCCGAGCGTGTGGCACAGCTTGTGGTGCAGCGCCATGCCGACCGCGCCGAGCACCGCACCGCAGAGCCAAGCCCCGTATAGGCAATCGGCGCGTGCGGCGAGATCGCCCGGGTTGCGCCGGACGCGCGGCAATCCTCCCGCGAACGCGCGAATGCCCTCCTCCGCCAGCATCGACATGATCGGGTTCGCGTCCTGCGCGTAGAGTCCCTCGACCGCGTGCGCGAGCGCATTCATGCCGCTCGCGACCGACAGCGCAACCGGCAAGCCGACCGTCAGCGCCGGGTCGTAGATGACCGCTTTCGGCAGCACGCGCGGATCGCGCCCGGTCCGCTTGAGCCCGCCCTCGGTGATGCCGTAGATCGGCGTCATCTCCGATCCGGCGTAGGTGGTGGGAATCGCGAGAATCGGCAGCGCCGACTCGAGGGCGATCGCCTTGCCGAGCCCGGTGGTCGAGCCGCCGCCGATCGCGACCGCGCAGTCGGCGCCGAGGCGCGCCGCCTCGGCGCGCGCCGCGCGCGCCGTTTCGAGCGGCACGTGCATCACCGCCTGCGGGAAGGCGCCCGCGCACCGCGCGCCCAGGCGGTGCGCGACCTCATCGGCCTGCGCCTGCTGCTCCGGGGTCGACAGCACGAGCGCGCGCCGCGCGCCGAGCAGTTCGATCTCGCGCCCCAGCTGCTCGAGCGCGCCGAGGCCGAATGTCACCCGCGCGGGCAGTCCGACGTAGGTGAAGGCCTGCATGATCGCCCCGGCAGCGTGCCGCCGCGCGCCCTACTGCGGCTTGGCACCCGCCTCGCGCATGACCGCGCCGAGCACGGTGTACTGGTCGGCGATGAACCGGTCGAACTCCGTGGGCGTCATCGACATCGACTCGGCGCCGAGCTTGAGCAGCTGGTCCCTCGCGTCCGGCGCCTGCAGCGCGCGCGTGATCTCGCCATTCAGTTTCGCGATCACCTCGGGCGGGACTTGCGCCGGCGCCAGCATGCCGACCCAGAAGATGAATTCCCCGCCGGGGAAGCCCGCTTCGGCGATCGTCGGGACGTCGGGCAGCGCGGCGATGCGCGTCGGCGTGCTCACCGCGAGCGGAACGAGCTTGCCGTCGCGCAGCGGCCCCATGCTGGAGACGACCGGCACCCAGGCGAACTGAATGCGCCCGCCCATCGTCTCGCCCAGGATCTCCGGCGTGCCCTTGAACGGAATGTGCACCGCGTCGATGCCGGCGGCGAGGCGGAACTTTTCGGAATTGATGTGCGCGGCGCTGCCGATCCCGGCGGTGCCGTAGTTGAACTGGCCCGGCTTCGCCTTGGCCGCCGCCACCAGCTCCCGCACCGTTTTCACCCCCAGCGCGGGCGAGACGGCGAGCACGCTCGGCAGGCTCGCGAGCGGCGCGACGCCGGCGAGGTCTTTCAGCGTGTCGTACTGCAGGTTCGCGTACAGCACGTGGTTCACGACGTGTCCGGTCGACACGACGAGGAGCGTGTAGCCGTCGGGCGGAGACTTCGCCGCTTGAGCGGTGCCGATCGTGCCGCCGGCGCCGGGCCGATTCTCGACGATCACCGGCTGACCCCAGGCGGCGTGGAGCTTCTCGGCCACGATGCGCCCCAGGATGTCGGTCGCGCTGCCGGTCGTGAACGGCACAATGACCCGGATCGCCTTGCTCGGATAGCTCGACGCCTGGGCGATCGCCGGCGCGACGTGCGCGAAGCACGCCGCGCCGGTGAGCGCGATCAGCAAGCCCCGCTTGTACACCCGGATCTCCTCCACCCGCGCTGGCGGCCGCCCGTTCGCTACGCCTTCGCCGGCGCAGCGGGAGTCTTGGTCCAATACTCCGGCGCGGCTTTCGAGCTCGCGAGCGCCTCCCGGGTCTCGAACCCCGGCGCCATCGATGCCGATGTTCCGGCGAGCACTTCGTGATGCTCGATGTTGAGCAACCGCAGCCAGCTCTGCTGTCCCATCGTCAGGGCGATGAAGCAGCCCAGTTCGACCAGTTCGGGCTCGGTGTAGTGCCGGCGGAGGCGATCCCAGAACGCATCGTCGGTGTTGAGCCGCCAGGTAATCGCTTCGGCATACGCGAGCGCGGCCTTCTGCCGGTCGCCGTAGCGGACCGAGCGCTCGAAGTCGAGCAGGTCGCGGACCTGGTCCTCGATCACGCCCTTCGCCCGCGCCTGGATCGAGCGCTGGTTGCCGCAGTACTCGCACTGCACCGAGCGCGACACGTACAGCCGGCACAGCTCCTTGATCGCGTGATCGCACACGCCGGTGCGGAACAGATCGCGCCAGGAATTGGCGAACGCCCAGAAGCAGGCTGGCACGTGTGCGCGCACGGCCGAGCTCTCCGGGCGCGGTGTGCCCTCGCGCCGGCACCGTTCCATCTCCTCGCGCATCGCCGCGTCCATCTGGTCCAGCGCGACGTAGCTGATTCGCTGCTTCTCCATGACTGCTCCTTTCCGAGCCCTCGCGTGCGAAGTCTACTGCGGCTGGATGCCGGCCGCTTTGATGACCCGCGCGTAATCGTCCATTTCGCGCCGCACGAACTTGGCGAACTCTTCGGGCGACATGTCCATCGGGTCGTTGCCGAGGTTGGCGAGCCGCTCGCGGACCGCTGGGTCGGCCAGCGCCTTGCGCGTGTCGGCGGAGATCTTGGCGACGATACTCGCCGGCGTGCCGGCCGGCGCCCACACGCCGAACCAGAGCGGGGCGTCGGCGCCCGGCACGCCCGCCTCGCCGGTGGTCGGAACCTGCGGCAGCTGGCTGTTGCGGCGCGCGGTGCTCACCGCGAGCGGCCGCAGCTTGCCGGCCTTGATCTGCGACATCGCGGCCGAGATCGGCGCCCAGTAGCAGTCCACCGACCCGCTGTACATCGCCTGGATCACCTCCGGCGTGCCCTTGAACGGCACCTGCGTGACATCGATCTTCGCCGCCGCGACGAACTTCTCGGTGTTGAGGTGCGTGCCGCTGCCGATGCCCGCGTGGCCCCAGTTGATCGCGCCCGGCTTCGCCTTCGCCGCGTTCACGAGATCCATCAGGGTCTTGTAGGGCGAGCTCGCGTTCACCACCAGCACATTCGGCTGCACGGCGAGCGGCACGATGTCGATGAAATCCTTGGTGGTCTCGTACGGCAGCTTGGCGTAGATCGCCGGGTTCACCGAGTGCGCGTTCGAGTTGATGAGCAGCGTGTAGCCGTCGGGGGTGGCCTTGGCGACCGCCGCCGAGCCGATCGAGCCGCCCGCGCCGGGGCGGTTTTCCGCCACCACGGGTTGGCCCCAGATCTCGGCGAGCCTCTGCATGACGATGCGCCCGACGATGTCGGTCGAGCTGCCGGGGGTGAACGAGATGATCACCCGCACCGGCTTGTTCGGGTAGCCCTGGGCGAACGCGGCCGGCGACGCGCTCGCCGCCAGGACCGCCGCGACGACCGTGAGAATGCGCTTCATGCTCCCCCTCCGCTCCGAAAAAATCATGTTAGCCCGTCGCCGACGGGTACGTTTTCCGGTTTGAGAGTGACCCCCGCGGCCTGCGCCTGTTGCACCAACAGCGTGGAGAAATCCTCCTCGGTCATGCCGCGGCCCATCATCGACTGGATCAGATCGCGGGTGAGCGAGGCGAGCGGCAGCGGCACCTCGAGCCGACGCCCGGCCTCGAGCCCCAGGTCAAGGTCCTTGCGCAAGAGATACGGCGTGAAGGTCACGTGGAAATCGAGGTTGACGAACGCCGGGGTCTTGTACCGGGTGAAGGTCGAGCCCATGACGCTCTGGTTCAGGAACTCGAGAAACGCGTGGCGCGGGACCCCCGCCTTTTGCGCGAGCACCGTGATTTCCGCCAAGCACTGCGTCACCACGCCCAGCATCACGTTGTGACAGATTTTCACAATGCGCGAGAGCTCCCCTTCGCCGACGTAGGAGGACCCCTGCCCCATCAGCGCGAGATAGGGCGCCGCCGCCTCGTAGGCCGCCCGGGGGCCGGACGCGACGAAAGTGAGCTTGCCTGCCTTGATCACCTTGGCGTTGCCGGAGACCGGCGCCGAGAGGAGCTCGACGCCGCGCGCGGCGAGGATCCGGCGCAGTTCCGCGGAGCCCTCGAGCGAAATCGACGAGCATTCCACCACCGTGCGCGGCGTGCCGGTCGCGCTGGCGGCGCCGGCGAGTAGCCCGTGCGGCCCGGCGATGACCGCCTTCACGTCCTCCCAGGTCGAGACCATGCAGAACACGATGTCGCGGTCGGCGAGGTCGCTGAGCGACGCGGCGATTTTCGCGCCGTCCGCGGCGAGCGGCTCGGCCTTCGCGCGGGTGCGGTTCCACACCGCGAGGTCGCAGCCCGCCCGCGCGAGGCGCCGTGCCATCTCGAATCCCATGCGGCCAGTGCCGATCCAGCCGAGCCGCGCTACGCGTGCAGTGTTCAATTGATTTTCCCTCCGATCGCAGCGACCGGTCGCGCACGCGCCGCTTTCGCGCGCCGCCCCGGGCCGAACCGCGACGCGCCTCGCGACGCGCAATTCCGCGCCCGACGCGCCTCGCCGGCACTCCTATCGACACTCACTTCCTTACTCCCGCCCTCATTTTTCAGCGCGCGGCCTCGCGCATCCGTTTCGGACCGGCAGGCGCCGCGGTGACCGCAGCGGTTCGGCCGCGATGGCTAGTACGGATTCGCGATCGGCAGCTCCTCGGCCGGATAGAGCGAGATGATCTGCGCGCCTTTCGGCGTGAGAATCACCTCCTCTTCGATCCGCGCCGCGGAGATGCCGTCGGTCGCCGGGCAGTACGTCTCGACCGCGAACACCATCCCGGCCTTGAGCTCGATCGGCTCCTTGAATGAGGTCAGCCGCGAGATGAGCGGCCGCTCGTGCAAGCCGAGCCCGAGTCCGTGGCAGAAGTTGAGGCCGAAGGCCTCCATTTCGCTCGCAAAGCCGATCTCTTTCGCCTCGGGCAAGGCGCGCGCGATCTTATCACTGGTCATCCCCGGCTTGAGCAGCTCGATCGCGCGGTCCATCCACTCGCGTGCCTTCTGGTAGGCGGTGCGCTGCGGGCCGGTCGCCCGGCCGACGTTGAAGGTGCGGTAGTAGCAGGTGCGGTAGCCCATGAACGACTGGATGATGTCGAAGAACGCCTGATCCCCGGGGCGGATGAGCCGATCGGTGAAGTTGTGCGGGTGCGGCGAGCAGCGCTCGCCGGAAATCGAGTTGATCGCCTCGACGCAGTCGGCGCCCATCTCGTACAGGCGCTTGGTCGCGAGCGCGACGACCTGCGACTCCTTCACGCCGGGCTTCAGCGCTTCGGCGATGTCTTGATAGACGCCGTCCACCATCGCCGCGGCCATGTTGAGCAGCGTGAGCTCGTCGATGCTCTTCACCTCGCGCGCCTCGAGCATCACCTGCTGGCCGTCGCGGACCTCGATCCCGAGCGCCTGCAGCTCGAACAGCATCGGCGGCTCGACCACATCGAGGCCGACCGGCATCTGGCCCACGCCCTCGGCGTCGAGGATCGCCTTCACTTCGCGCGCCGCCTCGCGGAACAGCGTGAGGTCGCTCCCCACCGCGCCGCGCAAGCCGAGGAGACCCGCGCGGCAGTGGTCCTGATGCAGCCACGGCGCGTGCAGCCGGTGATGCTTCGCCGCCGAGCCGAAATCCCAGATGTAGGGATCGCCGTTGCCGGTCAGCAGCGAATAGCGCGTGAGCTTGTCGCGCGCCCATTCGCCGATCACCGTGCTGGTCGTGTAGCGGATGTTGTGCTGGTCGAAGCAGAGCAGCGCGCCCATGCCCGAGCGGGCCAGCGCCGCGCGCACCCGCGCGAGCCGATACTCGTGCAGCCGGCGGAAGTTGATCCGCTCCTCGAAGTCGACCTGGGTGTGGCCGGGCGCCTGCAGCGGCCGCTCCCAGCGGTGGTGCGGGTCGATGTCGTCGGGTCGGAGGTTCGTCGGTTCCTTCGGCTTGGCCATCCGCGTTCTCCGTGACGTGCGATCGCTCATTTCACCGAGCACGTGCCGTTCGTGCACAGGTCGCCGATCACCGCGACGCCCTGGATCTCGATCTCCATGCCGGGACGCGCGAAATTGCTGACCGTGATGAGCGCGCTCCCCGGAAAGTTGCCGTCGGGGAAAAACTCCTTGCGCAGCTCGACGAAGCGGTCGCCGTAGCGCGGCTCCTTGATGAACACCGTCATCGTCACCAGGTTCGCGAGCGAACCGCCGGTGCGGTGCAGGGTGCGGTCGATCAGGCGCAACACCGTGCGCGCCTGCGCCTCGAAATTGCCGGCGATATTCTGGCCGCCCTCGTCCATGGTCGCGGTCTGGCCGGCGAGCCACACGATCCGTCCGCCCTCGGTGACCACCGCCGGGGAGAACGCGCGCGACTTCTGGAACTCGGTCTTCTCGAGGTAGTCGGCGGCCTGCGCGGACGAGCCGCAGAACACAACGGCGAGGAGCATTGCACGGCAGCGCGTCATCCTGTCCTCCTGGACGAGTGAAATCCATCGGCCGCGGGTGCCGCGCGCTGGCGCACTTCGCGCCGGCGATACGCGTGCGAGCCGGTACGGCCGGCGGCGATCATTTGCCGCGAAGATAGGCTATCGGCGCGGCTGGTGGCAAGTCCCGCTCGATCGGACCCGGAACAGCGGGACATCGAGGCTAGAATGCGAACGCCCGATGCCGCCCGATCCCGCCGCCCGCGCGCCGATGACCCCGCTCGAGACGTTGCGCAGCTTCCCGCCGCACGACTACACGCTCGCCGGCGCGCTCGCGAGCCGCGCCAGCCGCGATCCGCGGCGCGCCTTCCTGCTGTTCGACGGCCGCGCCTGGACCTGGGAGGACATGGCGGCCGCGAGCGAGCGCGCTGCCGGCGCCTTCGCGGCATTGGGCGTCAAGCCGGGCGATCGCGTCGCCACGCTCGCGCCGAACCGGCCGGACCTCGTCGTGACCCTGTTCGCGCTCGCCCGCCTCGGGGCCTGGCTCGTGCCGGTAAACCCGGAGCTGCGGCGCGACGAGGTCCGCTACGTCCTCGAGCACGCCGGCGCGTGCGGCGTCGCGTGCGCGCGCGAGGCCGAGCCGCTCGCGCGCTCGGCCGCCGCGCACCTGTCGCCCGCGCCGTGGCGGATCCTGCTCGAACCCGCCGGCGCCGGCGGGTTGCCAGCGCTCGGCGAACTCGCTGCGCGCGCCGCGCCGCACGCGGCCAACGCGAGCGGTCCGGACGACGTGTGCATGGTCGTCTACACCTCCGGCACGACCGGTTTCCCGAAAGGCGTGATGCACAGCCAGCGCAACCTCGTGCTCGCCGGCGAAGGGTTCGTCGAGCGCATGCGCCTGCAGCCGGAGGATCGGCTGCTCACGATCCTGCCGCTGTTTCACATCAACGCCGTCTTCTACTCGCTCTGCGGCGCGGTCGCCGCCGGCGCCTCGGTGGTGCTCGCGCCGAAGTTCTCCGCCTCGCGCTTCTGGCAGGTCGCGGCGGCAACCGGGGCGACGGAGGTCAACATCATCGCCGCGGTCGGGACCATCCTCGTCCAACGGCCGCGGTCGGAGTTCGTGCCGCACTCGATCCGTAAGCTGTACGGCGGACCGGTCGCCCCGGAGGTGGAGCGCGCGTTCCGCGAGGAGTTCGGCGTCACCGTTTCGCTCGAGGGCTACGGGATGACCGAAATCCCGGGGGCGTGCAACAACCCGTTCCCGGGTGCCGGGCACGGCGAGAACCGCATCGGCAGCATGGGGCGGCCGGCCCGGCATCCGGACCCGGCGGTGCGGTTCGCCGAATTGCGCGTCCTCGACGATGCCGGGGACGACGTGCCGGAGGGCGCGGTCGGCGAGCTCGCCGTGCGCACGCCGATCGTGATGAAGGGCTATTACCGCGATCCGGAGGCGACCGCGGCGGCGTTCCGCGACGGCTGGTTTCTCACCGGCGATCTCGTGCGGCGCGACGCCGAGGGCTACTTCTGGTTCGTGGCGCGGAAGAAGGACATCATCCGCCGCCGCGGCGAGAACGTGTCCGGCGCGGAGCTGGACCGCATCATCGGGCTCCACCCCGCGGTCGCGGAGGCGGCGGCGATCCCGGTGCCCGCCGCGCTCGGCGAGGACGAGATCCTGGTGGCCATCGTGCCGCGCGCCGGCGCGCAACTGAGCGCCGACTCGATCGCCGCGTGGTGCCAAGCGCGCCTGGCGCCCCACAAGCAGCCGCGCTACATCGCCTTCGTCGACGAGCTGCCGCACACGCCCACCCACCGCGTGGCGAAGTTCAAGCTGCGATCCGACCCGTCCCTCCTCGAACGGGCGGTCGATCTCGGCGCGGGGTAGCGGCGGCGCCCGCGACGCCTATTCCAGCCGGATGCCGGCGCGCTTCACGATGTCGTCCATCCGGCGCAAGCCCGCTTCGGTCCACTGCGTGACCTGCGCCGGCGGCGAGCCGATCGGCTCGAGCCCCTGCGCAACGAGCTTCTCGCGCACCCCGGGGTCGCTCACCGCTTTCACGGCCTCGGCGTTGAGCCGGTCGAGGATCGGCTTCGGTGTGGCGGCCGGCGCGACGATCGCGGCCCAAGTGCGCCACTCGAACCCGGGGACGCCCGCTTCGCTCATCGTCGGCACCTCGGGCAGCAGCGGCGAGCGGCTCGGGCTCGGCACGGCCAGCGCGCGGAGCTTGCCGGCCTTGATGTGCGGCTGCAGGATCGATACGGCGCCGAAGTGGACCTGCACCTGCCCGGGAATCACGTCGAGCGCCGCTTGCGTCGCGCCGCGGTAGGGGATGTGCACGAGGCGAATGTCGGTCGCCTCCTTGAACGCCTCCATCACGATGTGCTGGGGACTGCCGTTGCCCCCGGACGAGTAGTCGATCTTCCCCGGCTCGCGCTTGGCGAGCGCGACGAACTCCGCCACGGTCTTCACCGGCAGATCGTTGTTCGTCACCATCACCCAGGTGATCCCGGCCACGATGCTCACCGGGGCAAAATCCTTGAGCGAATCGTACGGGACCGTGCGCATGCTCGGGATCATGGTCAAGATGCTGTCGTTCAGCGCCCCGATCGTGTAGCCGTCGGGCGGCGCGCGCTTCAGCCGCTCGGCGCCGATCATGCCGGCCGCCCCGGGCTGGTTCTCGATGACGATCTGCCGGCCCATGTCGTCGGACATCTTCTGCGCGACGATGCGCATCATCACGTCCACCGCGCTGCCCGCTTGGAGCGGCATCAGCATCAGGATCGGCTTGGCCGGGTAGTCCTGCTGCGCCGGGGCCGGGACGGCGGCGAGCAGCGCCGCCACCGTAAGAGCAATGCGCCAGAACATCCTGTCCTCCTTCATGCGAGCGGCGCGATGCCGAGGTCGGCCGCGAGGTGGTCGAGGCTCGCCTTGAGCGCCGGCGGGATGGGCACGCCGGACGATGCGCGCTCGGCGTGCTTCTCGGCGCTGCGCTCGCCGGGCACCCGAATCCGCTCGACGCCCGGCAGCGGCTGCGAGGCGCGGATCTCGCGCACCACCCGGTCGACCCGCTCCCGGAACGCGGTCGGATCGCCGAACGCCGCCGGGTCGATCGCGACGATCGCATGCCCGGTATTGGTGACGGATGAGTCGTCGGTGTTGAAATCGATCACCGCGCGGCCCATCGCGGCGTCGTTCAGCGTGCCGGCGAGGAGCCCCAGCACGAGCGCGAGACCATAGCCCTTGTAGCCCGCCTCGAGCCCGCCCAGCGGCAGCAGCAGCGCCTCGGCGGCGCGCTTCGCGTCGGTGAACGCGCGGCCTTCGCGGTCGATCATCCAGCCTGCCGGCAGCGGCTTGCCCTGCTGGGCATAGGTCTTGACCTTGCCGTAGGAGGCGACCGTGGTCGCCATGTCGAGCACCACCACCGGCTCCTCGAGCCCGGGCACCGCGACCGCAATCGGGTTGGTCGAGAGCAGCAGCTCCACGCCGCCCCACGGCGCGAGGTGGTTGGCGTTGCCGACGCACAGGTACAGCCCCGCCATGCCGGCGGCCGCGAGCATGCGCGCGTAGAGCAGCGCCGGGCCGGCGTGGTTGCTCATGCGGGCACCGACCCAGGCGACGCCGCTCGCGCGCGCCTTGTCGATCGCGGTGCGGGCGGCGAAGCGCATCACGAGATGCCCCATGCCGTTGTCGCCGTCGACGAGCGCCATCCCGGCCCGCTCGCGGACGATGCGGATGTCCGGCGCGACGTTCACGGCACCGGCCCGAATGCGGCGCACATACTGCGGGAGCCGGAACACCCCGTGCCCGTCGGCGCCGTAGAGATCGGCCTCGGCCATGAGCTTGGCCACCGTGCGGGCGTCCGCCTCGGGCAGGCCGACCGCGCGCAGCGCCGCGGCGATGAACTGCCGCAGCGCCTCGGCCGGGACGGTGATGGTCATCGGATCGCGCGCTCCTCCACTGGTATCGCCCGCGCGCCCGCGGGCGGGCGCGGGCGCATTATCGGGACTTCTGCCGGTCGCCGGCAACCTCGCGCTTGCTTCTCGCTAGAATGGCCGCTCGCGGCCACTCGCCCGTGCCGGAATCGACCGATGCCCCGCAAAACGCCTGCCGAGCTCCGCAGCCACCGCTGGTACGGCGCGAACGACCTGCGCTCGTTCGGCCACCGCTCGCGCGCGGCGCAGATGGGCCACGACCGGTCGGACTACGCCGGCAAACCCGTGATCGCGATCGTCAACACCTGGAGCGATATCAATCCCTGCCACACCCATTTCAAGCAGCGCGTGGAGGAAGTGAAGCGCGGGGTGTGGCAGGCGGGCGGCTTTCCGGTGGAGATGCCGGCGATCTCGCTGTCGGAGCCGTTCCAGAAACCGACGACGATGCTGTACCGCAACCTCCTCGCGATGGAGTGCGAGGAGTTGCTGCGCTCCTATCCCGCCGACGGCGCCGTGCTGATGGGCGGCTGCGACAAGACCACCCCCGCGCTCATCATGGGCGCAACGTCGATGAATCTGCCGGCCATCTTCCTGCCCGCCGGCCCGATGCTGCGCGGCGATTGGGGCGGCGGGACGCTCGGCTCGGGCTCCGACTCCTGGAAGTACTGGGCGGAGCTCCGCGCCGGCAACATCGGCGCCGCCGAGTGGCAGGAGATCGAGCAAGGCATCGCGCGCTCGCCCGGTCACTGCATGACCATGGGCACCGCCTCGACCATGACGAGCGCCGCGGAGGCCATGGGCGTCACGCTGCCCGGCGCGGCCTCGATTCCGGCCCCCGATTCGCGTCATGCCGCCATGGCAACCCTCACCGGCCGGCGCATCGTCGAGATGGTGTGGGAAGACCTCCGGCCGTCCGCCATCCTGCGCGCCGCGTCGTTCCACAACGCGGTGACGACCGTGCTCGCCCTGGGCGGCTCGACGAACGCGGTCGTGCATCTGGTCGCCATGGCGCGCCGCGCCGGGGTCCAGCTCGACCTCGACACCTTCGATCGGCTCGCGCGCCGGACGCCGCTCGTCGCGAACATCCGCCCGGCGGGCCAGTACCTGATGGAGGACTTCTACTACGCCGGCGGGCTGCGGGCGCTCCTCAACGCTATCCGAGCGTTGCTCGAGTTGGAGGCGCCCACGGCGAACGGGAAAACGCTCGGCGAGAACATCGCCGGTGCGAAAGTCTTCAACGACGACGTGATCCGGCCCCCGGACCGGGCGCTCGTGGGCGCCGACAGCCTCGCCGTGCTGCGCGGCAACCTCGCCCCGGACGGAGCGGTGATCAAGCCGCCCGCGTGCGAACCGCGCCTGCATCGGCACACGGGCCCGGCGGTCGTGTTCGCCGACTACAACGACATGGCGGCGCGGATCGACGATCCGGGCCTGCCGGCCGACGAGAATTCGGTGCTGGTGCTGCAGCACGCCGGTCCGCTCGGCGGCCCCGGGATGCCCGAGTGGGGCCAGCTGCCGATCCCGAAGAAGCTGCTGCAGAGCGGGGTGCGGGACATGGTGCGCATCTCCGACGCGCGCATGAGCGGCACGAGCTACGGGGCGTGCGTCCTGCACGTCGCGCCGGAGTCGTTCATCGGCGGCCCGCTCGCGCTGGTGCGCGACGGCGACCTGATCGAACTCGACGTTCCCGGCCGCCGCCTCACCCTGCAGGTGGGCGAGGCGGAGCTCGCCCGCCGCCGGGCGGCCTGGAAGCCGCCCGCGCCGCGCTACGGGCGCGGCTACGGGGCGCTGTGCGCGCGCCACATCACCCAGGCGAACGAGGGCTGCGACTTCGACTTTCTGGCGGCCGGCGCACCGACCGCCGACCCGGAAATCTACTGAGCCAGGCGGTCGGGGGCGGCGCAGCAGCCGATCGGGTCCTCGCCGGGCGGGTCTGCCCAGCGCGGGCTAAGCACGATATAGTCGGGCCGATTCGCGCTGTAGGCGCGATTGGCCAGGGAGGAACAACCGTGCACGCGATGCGGATCCGACAGAAAGACGGCGTCTTCTATTTCGTCAGCTACCCGGCGCCGGACCTGCTCGCCAAGGTCCGTTTCATCAGCCGGTTCTACAGCGAGGGGGAGGAGATCGCCCCGGGGCCGATCGCTCACGACGACGACGTCGCCCAGTTCATCGCCCGCATCGAGCGCAACGACAAGGCGTTCCAGCGCGCGCTGTCGCGCGCCAAGGTGCGGCAGCTCAGGAACTTCTACGAGACCGCCGTCACCCAGCCCCCGATCCCGGGTACGGTGCTCCTCTTCACGCACGAGCGGCTGCGCTTCCAGTCGAACGCCGGGGAGGCCGGCAGCCTCGCCGAGCCGGGGGCGAAGTTCCTGATCATCGACGGCCAGCATCGGCTCGCGGCGCTGCACTTCTATCTTCAAACGCACCCCGAGGACGCCGCCACCATCAGCGTGCCGTGCGTGGTCTTCGACGGCCGCAGCGAGGAGTTCGCGAGCGAGATGTTCGTCATCATCAACTCCACGCCGACGCGCATCAACAAGAGCCACCTGGTGGATCTCTACGAGCGCGTGTCGTGGGCGGCGCCGGACCGCAAGTTCGCCGCGCGCTTGGTGGAGAAGCTCTACACCGAGGGCGACAGCCCGCTCCGCTACCGCATCAACCGCTTGGGCGGCCGCAGCCAGCGCGACAAGTGGATCCTGCAGGCGGAGCTGTTCAACGAGCTGCACCGCTGGGTGCGCGCGCGCTGGCGCAGCATCCAAACCTCGGGCGGCAGCGCGCGCAACGTCGAGCGCTACTACGGCATCGTGCGCGACTTCCTGAAGGCGGCGCGCGCGGCCTTCACCGATGCGGCCTGGGGCAAGGAGAACTACATGGTCACTAAGCCCGTGACGCTGAAGGCGCTGGTGCGCGTGTGCGCCGACCTCGCCCGCGAGGACGCCGAGCCCGAGGCCGGCCGAGCGTCGCGCTGGGAAGAGCGGCTCACGCCGTGGACCGAGCAGGTGCGCCAGTTCCGCGCCGAGGGCTTCTACGAGCGCTTCCCCGCCAAGGGTGAAGTCGAACGCGTGGCGCGGATCCATCGCGACCTCGCGCGCGCGGCCGGGATCGAGGTCGGCAAGAAAGAGTAGGCAGCGCGCGGCCGCGTTAGCCGACTAGGTGCGCGATCGAATTGGCGTAGTACCGCAGCAGCGGCAGCGCGGCGGGCGGCGCGCGGTACAGGCCGTCCGCTTCCTGCACCAGCCGCCGCAGCTGCAGCATCTGCAGGCCGGCCGTCAGGGCGTAATCGCGATCGCGTTGCGGGACGTAGACCTGCGCGCCCGCGGCTTCGAGTCGGGCCGCCAACGCCTCCACCCGTGACTTGATCTCGATCGGCGCGAGCGGTGCGCCGCTCGCTTGCAGGAACACCGTCGCGACCAGCGGCACCGGCAGCACCGGGATCAACCCGGCGACCGCGTCCATCAGATGGCGGCCGAGCTCGCCGATGCGCGCAAAGCGTTCGTCCTTCCCGAGCGCCCGGAAATCGATGCCGCGCGCGGCGACGTACTCGCGCATCGAGATCGGCGTGCCGAAGTTGACGCACGCGTAGCCGAAGCACTTCCACTCGCTCCGCAGGACGAGCACCGCCTGGTGCAGCACGAAGCCGAGCGTGCGCGCCGCGGCGCGCACGGCGCTCGGCCGGCGCGCCTGCGGGTCGAGGTCGGCGAGGAGCGTGCGGTCTTCGAGCACGCGGTCGTAGTTGATGCCGAGCGGGATGAACACGAGGTCGCGCTCCCCGTCGGGGCGGAAGCCGCGCACCATGTAGTCGAGAGCGCCGAGCTTGGGTGCCTGCATCCGGCCGTCGCGCGACAGTCCGCCCTCGGGATAGATCGCCTGGGTCACGCCGGCTTCGGTGGCCATGACGATGTAGCGCTCCAGCACGCGCCGGTACAAATCGTCGTGCGAGTTGCGGCGCACAAAGTACGCCCCCATCGCGCGGATGAGCTGCTGCAACGGCCAGATGCGCGCCCACTCGCCCACGGCGTAGGACAGCGCCGCCTGGTCGGCGGCGAGATACGCGGCGAGGATGTAGTCCATGTTGCTGCGGTGGTTCATGACGAATGCCACCGTCGCGTTCGCCGGTACCCGCGCGAGGCCGGCGCGGTCGCTGTAGCCGATCCGCACGCGGTAGAGCGAGCGCGTGAGCCGGCGGCCGATCGAGTAGCCGATGCGGAAGTAAAAATAGGCGTTGAATGCGGGGACGATCTCGGCCGCGTAGTGGCGCACGCGCTGGGTGACGAGCTCCCGGGGCTCGTCGTGCGCGCGCGCGTGCGCGGCCGCCGCCTCCTGCACCCGCGCGTCGTAGACGAGCACGTCGATCAGCGCCTCGCGTCGCGTGCGCTGGAATGGACGGATCTCGAGGTGCAGGCGGCTGCCGACCTCGTCGAGCACGCGGTTCGCGCGGCGGCGCAGGTACCAGCGCAGGCTCGGCGCCATGATCCGGGCATAGAGCGCCCAGACGGCCAGCAGCCCAACCGCGATCGCCAGCCAGAGCGGAACAGTGACCGCAGCGGACACGTGGCGATGCGTGGTCTAAAGGACCTGCGTCCGGTTCGCGCTAACGACTCGCGCCTTTGCGCGCGGCGATCGCCTCGCGCAGCGCGCCGGCGATCACCGACGCCATGGTCATCGGCAGGTAGCGTGCGCCCATCGCGGCGTAGCGCTGGAAGTCCATCGGCGAGGGCGCGAGCGCGCCGGAGGCGATGCCGGCTGCGGCGGCGCGCTGGAAGATCCGCTCCAGCGCCGCCTGCACCCGCGGATGCAGATTGTCGCCCGGATGGCCCATCGAGAGCGCGAGATCGGAGAGCCCGACGAAGAGCGCGTCGATGCCGCGCACCTGCACGATCGCGTCGAGGTCGGCCAACGCCGCCGCCGTCTCGATCATGAGGATCACCGCCACCCCCTCGTTCGCGCGCTCGATCTGCGCGGTGCCGCCGAAGAACGTATAGCCACCGGCGCGCGAGGTGAACGCGGCACTGCGCCGTCCGAGCGGCGGATACTTGCACGCCTCGACGATGTGGCGCGCCTGGGCCGCGCTGTTCACCGCCGGCACCTGCACGCCCGATGCGCCGGCGTCGAGCACGCGCAGGATATCGGCCTCCGCAGTGCGCACCACGGGGAGCGTGCCGCCGCAGCGCGCGGCGCGGACGAGATGCTCGGTCGTCTCGAGACTCGCCGGCCCGTGCTCGTTGTCGATGATGACGAAGTCGAACCCGGCGTAGCCGCACATCTCCGCGAGCGCCGGGCTCGGGATGCCGAGGAACATGCCGGCGAGCGGCTGCGCGCCGCGCAACCGCGGCGGGAGGCGGGTGTCCAGTACGCTCATGGGATCTCCTTCAGGGGCGCCGCCGGGAGCCTACCGGAGGCGGGCGGTGCGGTGCAACGAGCGCGCGCGATCGACGCTGTCGCGGACTCGGCACCGATTGACCGAACGATGACAGCTCGGAGGCGGGACTTTTCGGCAGCGGTGTGGCGCGGCCCCGGCCCCCGTGCCGTTGTTCCTCGCGAGCGGGCAGGCCCCCCCCCCATCATCGTCCGTGTCGAACGACGCGGGACGCGGAAATCAGATGCCGCCAGGGGTCGCAGTGGTCGCAGTGCTCGCGCTGAATGTCGTCATTCAGCTCGGCTTGATCGTGGATGTGTACCGCTCGGGTGCGCCCCGGTACTGGGCGCTCGTCATCCTGCTCGTCCCGGTGGCCGGCTGCCTCGCCTACTACTTCCGGCAGCTGCGCCCCCGGTCGCGCCAAGCGGGGGCGGCGCGCCGCACCCCCGACGGGATCGAGCCGGCGCTCGATTTCGCCAGCGTATTGCGCGCGCGGGCGGAAGAGCTGGCGCTTTGCGGCAGCATCGACAGCCGCGTGGCGCTGGCGGAGCAGTGCCGCGCAGCGGGGATCCCCGACGAGGCGGTGAAGCTCTATCGGCGCTGCCTCAGCGGCGCCTACGAGTACGACCCGCACCTCATGTTCGGCCTGGCGCGCGCGCTCCTTGAGCACGGCGCGACCGACGAGGCGGCCGACACGATCGCTCGGCTGCGCGCGGCCCACCCCTGCCACCGGGCGAACGAGGCGCGCCTCCTGCACGCGCGCGTGCTGGAAGCGACCGGCGAGACCGAGACCGCGCTCGCCGAGTATCGCGAGCTCGCCCCCGCTTACGTCGGACTGGAAGCACGCTGCCGCTACGGCTTGCTGCTCGAACGCTTGGGGCGTCCCGCCGAAGCGCGCGCGGTCTTCGAAGGCGCGGCGACGCAAGCGCGGCGCGCCGGTGTACTGATCGAAGCCGAAGCCCGCTGGGCCAAGCTCGCCCGTCAGCGTCTCGCCGGCCCGCGCGGCGCCTAACCATCGCCCCCGCGTCCACGCCGCGGGGCGCCGCGAGCGAGGTCGGCTACAATCGGCCGCCTGGACCTGCGGGAATCCCATGGACCTGCCGACCAACCGCTTCAAGCACGCGATCGCGGCCGGAACGCAGCAGCTCGGCCTGTGGCTGTCGCTGTCGGATCACTACAGCGCCGAGGTGTGCGCCGGCGCCGGCTTCGACTGGCTGCTGATCGACACCGAGCATTCGCCGAACGAGCTCGACATGGTGCTGTGCCAGCTGCAAGCGGTCGCGCCCTACCCGGTGACGCCGATCGTCCGGCCGGCGTGGAACGACATGGTGCTCATCAAGCGGTTCCTCGACGCCGGCGTGCAAACGCTGCTCGTGCCCTACGTCCAGACCGAGGACGAGGCGGTCGCCGCCGTCGCATCCATGCGCTACCCGCCACGCGGCGCGCGCGGCGTCGCGGCGGCGACGCGGGCCACCGGCTTTGGCCGGATCAAGGACTACCCGCGGCGCTGCGCGGAGGAGCTGTGCCTGCTGGTGCAGGTCGAGACCCGGCTCGGCCTGGACAACCTCGAGCGCATCGCCAAGGTGGACGGCGTGGACGGCGTGTTCATCGGCCCGGGCGATCTCGCCGCGGCCCTCGGCCACATCGGCGACATTCCCCATCCCGAAGTGCAGGCGGCGATCGAAGATGCGATCCGACGCGTCAAGGCCTGCCGCAAGGCGCCCGGCATTCTCACCGCCGACGAGAAGCTCGCGCGGCGCTACATCGAGCTCGGGACGCTCTTCACCGCGGTCGGTGCCGACGTCGGCCTGCTCGCGCGCGGCGCCGATCAGCTCGCGGCGAAGTTTAAAAGCTGACCCGCGGCGCGCGCGCGAGGGACTACGGGCGCCGACGGCGTCGAGCGAAGACCCCGTCCCCTCGGGCCCAAACGCGTGCCAGGTAGCCACCGTTCGTCTTAATCGCAACCATGAAAACAGAAATCCTCTCGGTCGCGCGGATGTACGCGCCCTCGATGGAACGCTTGGAGCGCGAGTTCACCGTGCACAAGCTGTGGCAGGCGCCGGATCCGGCGCAGCTCCTCGGTGAGGTCGGGCCGCGCCTGCGCGGCATGCAGGCGACCGGCGCTGCCGTCGTGGACGCGACGCTGATCGACCGCCTGCCCGCACTCGAGATCATTTCCTGCTTCGGCGTCGGCTACGACGGCATCGACGTCGCGGCGGCCAAGCGCCGCAACGTCATCGTCACCAACACGCCCGACGTCCTGAACGACTGCGTCGCCGACCTCGCCGTTGGCCTGATGCTCGCGACCGCGCGGCGGCTGTGCGAAGGCGACCGTTGGGTGCGCGCCGGCAAGTGGTTGCAAGGGCCGCTGCCGCTCGCGCGCAAGGTGAGCCGGAAGCGGCTCGGTCTCCTCGGCCTGGGCCGCATCGGCCGCACGATCGCCAAGCGCGCGGCGGCGTTCGACATGCCGGTCGCCTACCACGCCCGGAACAAAGTGCCCGACGTTCCTTACCGGCACTACGACCGGCTGGTCGATCTCGCCCGCGACAGCGACTTCCTGGTGGTCATCGCACCCGGCGGCGCGGCGACCCGGCACATCGTGAACGAGGCGGTGCTGCGCGCGCTGGGCGAGAAGGGCATCCTGGTGAACATCGCCCGCGGCTCGCTCGTCGACGAGCAGGCGCTCGTGAAATGCCTGCAGGAGGGCGCGCTCGGCGGCGCCGGATTGGATGTGTTCGAGCAGGAGCCGCGGGTCCCCGAGGCGCTGTTCGCCTTGGAGAACGTCGTGCTCCAGCCGCATGTCGGGAGCGCGACGCACGAGACGCGCACCGCGATGGGCAATCTCACTGTGGACAACCTGCTCGCCCACTTCGCCGGCCGGCCGGTGCTCACGCCGGTGAGCTAGCAGTCATGCGCGCGCGGACATCTTGGCCGGCCATCCCGCGCACGCTGCTTTCGCTCGCCGCCGCGGCGTTCCTCGGCGCGGCGGCGAGCGTCCATGCCCAAGCCTGGCCCGCCAAGCCGATCCGCTGCATCGTGCCGTTCGCCCCCGGGGGCACGACCGACATCCTCGCGCGCCTGGTCGCGCCGAAGCTCGGCGAAGCGCTCGGGCAGCCGGTGGTGGTCGAGAACCGGCCCGGGGCCGCCGGCTCGCTCGGCGCGGAGCAGCTCGCGAAGTCGGCGCCCGACGGCTATACGATCGGCGGCGGGACCATCAGCTCGCACGCCATCAACGTGACGCTCTACCCGAAGCTCCCCTACGACCCGGTCAGGGACTTCGCGCCGATCACGATGCTCGCGACGCTGCCGAACATGCTGGTTGTGCATCCGAGCCTCAACGTCTCGAGCGTGCCGGAGCTGATCGCGCTGCTGAAGCAGCAGCCGAACCAGTACAGCTTTGGCTCGGCCGGCAACGGCACCTCGCAGCACATCTCGGGCGAGCTGTTCAAGACCATGGCCGGGGTGTCGATGCAGCACATTCCGTACAAGGGCAGCGGCCCGCTCCTGCCCGACCTACTGTCGGGCACGGTGTCGATGAGCTTTGACAACATCATCACGGCGTTCCCGCCGGCGAAGGCCGGCAAGCTGAAGGCGCTCGCGGTGACCTCGGCCACGCGCTCGGCCGCGGCGCCGGGGGTGCCGACGCTCGCGGAGGCGGGACTCGCCGGCTACGACTTGAGCTCCTGGCAAGCGTTGTTCGCGCCGGCGCACACGCCGCACGAGATCATCGTGCGCTTGCATCGGGAAGTGGCGAAGATCTTGGCGCAACCCGATGTGACCGGGCGCCTCGCCGAACTCGGCGCCGACCCCGGCGGGATGCCGCCGGAGGCGCTCGCCGCGCTGATCCGGGTCGAGATCCCCCGGCTCGGCAAGATCGTCAATGAGTCGGGCGCGACGGTCGACTAGGTGCGCGTGATCGAAACGGTACGTGCAATGCAGGCAATCGGGCCGGGGCAGCGGTGCGCTCGCGTGTAGGCTTGCGGGTCGTCGAGGTGATGCTCCTGCTGGCATCGTCGAGCGCAGCGTTTGGACAGCAGCGCGCGCCGACCGATTTGGAGCTGCACGCCGCCTACTGCATTCCGCTCATGCAGAAAGCGGTGCAGACGTTTGCGACCGCTCGCGAAACGCTCAAGCAGCAAGCCGGCGCCGCGGCGCCCGGGGCGAACCCCGAATCCGCGACGGCGCTGCGGGCCGCGCTCGCCGAGGCCGAACGCTCCTTGGCGGAGCGGCAGGCCGCACTGGATCGGCTGCAGCGCTATCTCACGCCGCGCATCGCTAGTCTGGACCCGGCCGCCTTGCAGGCGGCGATGCATGGGGGCGAAGGCGATGCGCGATACATCGCGCAGCAGGCCGCGCAGTGCATGGACCGGAAGAACGAACGGAACTGTCTGCAAGCGGCGGACGCGGCGAGCTGCGTCAAGCAGTGCGTCGGTCTCGAGCTGAGCGCACGGCTCGAACAATGCCGCCAGCCGTCGTGGCTTCCCTAGCGGGGGAGCGCGCGCCGGGCAGCGCCGCGGTCGACCCGCCACGGCCAGTCCACGCGGGGGCGTCGGCGACGCGGACTAGGCGCGCGCCGCCGATCGGCCCGACGCCTATCCCGGCAGTCGCTGCTCGCGCCAGAAGCCGAGCTTCTGCTGCACGCCTTGGTCCGAGTAGCTGAATAGCACCGCATCTTCGAGCGCGGTGTGCACGCAGCGCATCCAGCTCGGCACCACGAAGACGTCGTGCGGCTCCCAGTCGAACGTCTCGTCGCCGACCTGGGTTTTGCCGGTGCCTTCGACGACCGCGAAGACGGTGCTCGCGGTCGATCGATAGGGCTGCGTGGCGAAGCCCTGCGGCAGGAGCTGCATGAAGGTCGCGAGGGTCGGAATCGCGTCCTCGCCGCTCGCCGGATTGATGTAGCGCAGCTTGTAGCCGTGCCACTCGTCGAGCGGGTCGGTGCGGCGCATCATGTCGAGCGCCTCGCGCGTGCGGCGGTAGGGATAGTTGAAGATCGGCGAGGTCTGGCCGGTGGGCCGATAGCTGAGCGGCAGCATGCCGTTGCCGAAGCGTGCGAGCGCCGCACCCTCGACCCGCACCGCCGCGCGCGCCGCCTGCGATTGGTCGTTCTCGCGAAAGCTCGCCTCGAAGAGATTCACCATGTGCATGTCGAGGCCGTCGAGCCACACCATCGGCCCGGCGCCGGGGTGACCGTGGTCGTGCCAGGTCCAGGACGGCGTGATCACGAAGTCGCCCGGATACATCGTTGTGCGCTCACCGTCGACCGCGGTGTACGCCCCTTCGCCCTCGACGATGAACCGCAGCGCAGCCGCCACATGCCGATGCGGCGGCGCGATCTCGCCGGGCAGGATGATCTGCAGCCCGGCGAACAGGCTGCGCGTAACCCGGGATTGCCCGCGGAGCGACGGGTTTTCGAGCACCAGCACGCGGCGCTCGGCCTCGCGTGCGGTGATGAGCCCGCACGCATCGAGTAGATGCGGGCGCACCTCGGCGTAGCGCCAGCGGTACGGCTTGCACACGCTGTCGGGCGCGGCCGGGACCAAGCCGTGGATAACTTGCCATAGCGGCGCGAGGTTCTGCGGTCCAATCCGGTCGTAGAACCCGGCCAGGTCATCGGCGCGCTCGGCGCGGGGCAGATCGGCGGTGCGTGCGTGCATGGATGTTTCCTCCTGGCGATGAGGCTTTAGTTCGAGTTCGAGACGTTAGGCGGCCGCCTCGCGTTCGGGCAACCCGCCGCTTTCCAGCTCGCGCGCGAGCTGGGCAACGGCCCGCTTGAGCGTGGCGCCGATGCGCGCCCTGGCGGCGCTGTCGAAGCGCACCGAGGGCGTCGCGACGTTAATCGCGGCCACCGGCTCCCCGGCTGAATTCAGCACCGGCGCGGCCATCCCGACGATCCCGACGCTGAACTCCTGGTACGAGTAGCCGCAGCCCTCGGCGCGCACGGCCGCGAGCTGCGCGGCGAGCTCGGCGACCGATGCGAGCGTGTGCGGCGTGATCGCCTCGAACCGCACGCGCGCGAGATAGGCCTCGCGCCGCGCCGCGGGCAAGTGCGCTAGGATCGCCTTGCCGCTCGAGGTGGCATACAGCGGCGCGCGGTCGCCCACGCGCATCGTGTAGAGCAGCGGGCGGGTCCCGGTCGCGCTGTAGATCACCTCGGTCCAATCGTCCCGGAGCACGTTGAGACCCGCGGTCTCATGGGTGTCGTCGCGCACGCGATCGACGATCGCGCGCGCGAGCGCGACCAGATCGAAGGTCTGCTCGCGGCGCCGCGCGAGCGCGCCGACGGCCGACCCGAGCGTGTACCCCCGTCCCGCCGCGAGCTGCAGGTAGCCGCGTGCGGCGAGGTTGCGCAGCAGGTGGCTCAAGCTGCTCTTCGGGATGGCGAGCGCGGCGGCAAGCTCCGCGTGCGACATCTCCCGGCCGCGTTCGGCCAGCAGCTCGAGCACGTCCAACACCCGGTCCGCGGATTTGACGATGGCCGGTGAGCCGGGCCCGTTCGGCGGTCTGTTCATGGATGTGAACAAGATCACACTTGTGAACGAGCCTGAGGATAGGCCCGAGGGGAGCGTTCGTCAAGGGCGAGTGCATGACGCTCGCCCACTAGAATCGCCCCCGGCGCCAACGAAAGACTCGGACCATGCACCGACACACCAGCTGGACGGCCGTGTCCGCCGCCCTGCTCGCCGGGATCGCGAGCGCAGCGTACGTCGGGAAGATGCCGCCCGCGCTGCCCGCGTTCCAGCAGGCGCTCGACCTCTCGCTGGTTGCGGTGAGCTGGCTCGTCTCGATCTTCAACCTGATCGGGCTCACCGCCGCGCTCCTCTTCGGGTTGGCGGCCGACCGCGTGGGCGCCTACCGCTTCTGCCTCGCCGGGCTCGCCGCGCTCGCAGCGGGCGGCGTGCTCGGGAGCCTGGCCGACAGCGCCGCCGGGCTCCTCGCGTCGCGCGTGCTCGAGGGCGCGGGGTTCACCGCCGTCACCGTGTCGGCCCCGGCGCTGCTCGCCGCGGCCAGCGCGGCGGCCGATCGCAACCTCACGCTGGAGCTGTGGGGCGGGTATCTGCCGGCGGGTGCCGCCGCAACGCTCGCGCTCGCGCCGGTGGCGCTCGCCGCGATCGGATGGCGCGGCATGTGGCTCGCGATCGCCGCCCTCACCGGCGCCTGTGCGGCGTGGCTTGCCTCGCGCGCCGCCGGCTATGCCGGGGTCACCGCCGGCCGCACCCGCTCGCTCACGGACGTGCGGCAGGCGCTCGGCCAGCCGGTGCCGTGGCTCTTTGGCTGCGCGTTCGGGGTCTACACCTTGTCGTTCACCGCCGTCACCGTGTGGCTCCCGACCTACCTCCAGCAGACGCAGTCCGCGAGCCTCGCGCGCGGCGCACTGCTCACCGCCGCCGCCGTCGTCGCGAACCTGCTCGGCAATCTCTACGGCAGCCGCCTCGCCCACCGCGACGTGGCGCGCGGCCGTACGATCATGGCCGCGTTCGCGCTCGGCGCGGTCGCCGCGGTCGGGATCTTCGGCGCGGCGCTGCCCGCGGCCGCGCGCTACGGCTCGGCGCTGCTCTTCAACCTGATCATCGGCGTGATTCCGCCGGCGGTGATGTCCGGGGTGCCGCGTTACGCGCGCACGCCCGCCGATGTAAGTGCGCTGCAGGGACTCCTCGTCCAACTCGGAAATCTCGGCACCTTCGTCGCGCCGCCGTTGGTCGCGTGGGCCGTCAGCGCCGCCGGCCGCTGGGAGGCGGCGCTCGCGGTGCTCGTCGCCGCGGCCGCGATCGGAGCGGTCCTCGGCGCGGCCATCGCACGATTCGAGCGCTCGCGTCCCCGGCCCGCCGCCGCCCGCTAGCTCAGCGCGGGGGGGTGGCGACCGCGGGCCGCCCCTATGCGGTGCCCCCCGACTTCGTGCGGTCGAGCACCGTCATCGCCGTGCCGATCACGCCCGCCAAGTCGCCGAGGTTCGACGGCACGATCATGGTGTTGCTCGCCTTGGCGAGATTGGCGAACGCGCTGATGTAGAGTTCGGCGACTTTCAGGTTCGCCGCGCTCACGCCGCCCGGCGCGCTCATCGCCTCGGCCACCGCCCGGACCGCGGCGCCGGTCGCCTCCGCGATCACTCGCACCGCGGTCGCTTCGCCTTGCGCGCGGTTGATCGCGGCGGTCTTGTCGCCCTCCGATTTGAGGATCGCCGCCTGCTTCTCGCCCTCGGCGATGTTGATCTGCTGCTGCCGCTCGCCCTCCGATTTGGCCACCACCGCGCGCCGCTCGCGTTCGGCGGTGATCTGCTGCTGCATCGCCCGCAGGATCGCCTCGGGCGGGGTCAGGTTCTTGACTTCGTAGCGCAGCACCTTCACGCCCCACGACCGGCCCGCCTCATCGAGCACCGCAACGATCTGGCGGTTGATTTCGTCGCGCGATTCGAGCGTGCGGTCGAGCTCCATCTTGCCGACCTCGGACCGCAGCGTGGTCTGCGCGAGCTGCGTGATCGCGACCAGATAGTCCGAGGTCCCGTAGGACGCCAGCCGCGGGTCGGTGACCTGGTAGTAGACGATGCCGTCGACCGCGAGCTGCGTGTTGTCCTTCGTGATGCAGACCTGCTCCGGCACGTCGAACGGGACCTCCTTGAGCGAATGCTTGTAGGCCACGCGGTCGACGAACGGAATGATCACGTTCAGACCGGGCTGCAGCACTTCGTGGAACCGCCCCAGCCGCTCCACCACCCAGGCGCTCTGCTGCGGCACCACGCGGATGCCCTCGACGACGAACGCGATGATGAAGGCGACGATCGCAATCGGGATCGCCGCCGGGCGCGTGGCGTCCCAGGCAAAGGCGGCGATCGAGATGACGAGCGCGATGATGAGCTTGGGAACCATGCTGGTCTCCTTGGTACTTGGATGTTCCGGCACCGCGGCAGCGTTCGCGCCCGCGCCCCGTCGCAGGCGCAGCGCGTAGCCCGCTTTGCGTCCTTCCTCGGCGCCAGGTTTCTGGCCTTGCAGGAGCTGCCCCAACGCCCGGAACAGCTCTTCGAGGCCGGGTGGCTTCTGCGGATTGGTGGCCACGCGAATCGCCCCGAGCGCGCTAAGCGGCCCGCTTCGCCACGCGCAGCGTGCTGCCGTTGACCGCCGTGATATAGAGCACCTCGCCCGCCTCGCCGCGGCACTCGCCTTCGATCACGGCGTCCCACAGGGCGTCGCGGTACTTCACGCGGGCGCGGCGATCATCGCGATTCACCCACGAATCGAGCATCACCGCCTGGCCAACGTCGAGCGGCGCCATGCTGGGCGGCGTCATGGCTTGCTTGCGCCAGCGGATCCAAAGGATGCCCGCGATCGCGAACGCGCCGCCGACGACCACCTGGACGAGGAGCGTCCCGCCCGCATGCGCGATCGCCGATGCGAGCAGCGCGGCGATGCCGAGGACGAGCAGGTAGAAGGTGCCGGTGAGCAGCTCCGCGACGACGAGCGCAATGCCGGCGATCAGCCAGACGAGATAACCTGCCACTGCGCCTCCCCCCTGCAGCAAGGTCGCGGCGCATGATACCGCATCGCTTGGTCGCCGCCGCCGGCCGCGCGCACGCGCCGCGGACGACGATCTAGCCGTGGCACGCCGGCAATGCCAGGGCTTGCAGCACCTCGCCAGTGCGGCGGCTTTGCACGAACGCCGCGACGCCGCCGTTCGCGAGGCGGCCCGCGCCGACCGGGCGGGTGATGTCGACCTTCCCGGCGGCGTCGAGCGCGATCGGTCCCCACCACTCGCGCGCCACGAAGTCATGGCGGAGCGTCGCGCCGCGGTTTTCGCCCGCGGTGACGCGATTGCTGAGTCCGTTCTCGTAGACGGCAAAGTAGAGCACCGCATCGGTCCGCTCGCCAGCTGGCGCGACGGCGGCCGATGCGTGCAGCTCGAATTCGCCCGCCCGGGCGGCGCGCAGCGTGAGCGCGATGTCGGCCCGCGCGCTCGTCGCGTTGATCGCCTTCACCGTATCGGCGAATTGCCCCGGGCTGGACCAGTCGCGGTAGTCGCGTCCGCCGAGCACCACCTGCGGCGTATAGACGGTGTGGCTCCGGTTGATCGCCGCGGTTTCGCGCTGCCGCGCGCTGAACCCCGGATTCGCGAACGGGTCTTTCCAGCCGATGTAGTCCCAGTAGTCGACGTGGAGCGCAAGCGGCACCACGCGCTCGGGGCCGAAACCCGCCGCGGGCAGCTGCCGCAGCCACCGGTCGGCGGGCGGACAACTGTCGCAGCCCTCCGAGGTGTAGAGCTCGACCAGCACCGCCGTGTGGGGCCCGCTTTTCGCGCCACACTCGCCGGGCGCGGCGTAACCGAGTGGGACGAGACAAAGCAGCGTCATCGCTGCGACCCAGTGCGAAATCATTGCGCCTCCTTGCCGCCCGCCCGCGCGGGCGCGAAGAACCAGGATGACCGATGCCCCAGCCCGATAGTCGGCGGCAGGAGCTCGCGCCTTACACGCGCAGCGCCTCGCCCGCGCGCCGCTAGGCGCGGGCGAGCGCCGCCTTGGCCCGCTCGGCAGTGAGCGGCGCGCTGCGCAGGCGCACGCCGGTCGCGTCGAAGAAAGCGTTCGCGACCGCGGCCGGGATGCAGCGGATGGTGGGCTCGCCGGCGCCCGAGGGCGCAACCTCGGGCCGGTTGATCAGCACCACCTCGATCGACTCGGGCGCGTCCTGAATCTCGAGGATCGGGTAGCTCGCCCAGTCGGTGCTCGTGACCGCGTTGCGGTCGAAGCGCACCTCCTCGAACAGCGTGCGCGACAGGCCCTGCACCACGTTGCCCTCGATGGTGTAGCGCAGCCCTTGCGGATTGATGACCAGGCCGCAGTCGTGCGCGACGGTGAACTTGCGGCCCCAGATGCGGCCGCTCGCCGGATCGACCTCGATCTCGGCGACCACCGCGACGATCGTTCCGCCCCGCTGCGCGTAGGCGATGCCGCGACCGCTCAGCGCACCGCCCGAGCGCTCGCGCCGCGGCGCCGGATGCGGCGCCCATCCGGCCCGCTCGGCGGCGGCCTTCACCACTGCCGCATCGCGCGGCGCGGTGATGTACTTCAGCCGGAACGCGACCGGATCCTCGCCGACCGCCGCCGCGAGCTCGTCGATGAACTGTTCGCTGCCGAAGTGGATCTCGGGACCCACGGGGTCGCGCAGGTGCGCCGTGCGCAACGGCGAGCAGCGGTCGAGCAGCGGCGGGATCGTCTCCCAGGCGAGCAGCTTGTGGTCAAACCCGTAACTCTCCGCCGGGGTGCCGAAGTTCGCGTCGGAGTGGAGGGGCAGGCCGAGCGCCATGCCGGCGAGGCTGTGGCGCGGGTCCGATTCGTTGGTCGCGATGTCGAGGCGCGAGAAGCCCTTGCTCACGAACTCGTAGGCGACCACGTTGCCGGCGGCGTCGAGCGCGGCGCGGCCGCGGTGCACGCACGCCGGCCCCTTCGGATCCCACGTCGTCCCGTCATGGCGCATGCCTTGGACGCGCACCGGCCGGCCGGTGAGCTTCGACAGGTAGGCGGCGTCGAGCGCGGCGTCGCCGGCGTCGTTGCGACCGTACGATCCCGGCCCCATGACCCAAATTGCGCGCACGTTCTCGACCGGCATCCCCAGCAGTTTGGCGACGCCGTCGCGGCCGAAGTGGGGCTTTTGCGAGCCGGTCCAGATCGTCGCGCCGCTCGGCTTCACGTCCGCGACGGCGCACGCCGGGCCCATGCTCGCGTGCGACTGGAACGGCCACTCGTACTGCGCCTCGACCATCCGCGCGGCGGCCTGGAACGCCGCCGCGACATCCCCCTTCTTGACCGGCTCCTCGCGCTTGAGCGGCGGCGCCGCACGGATGTAGTCGTGAAGCTTCGCCATCGGCGGGAACACGTCGTTCGGCTCGTGCCACGTCACCTTCAGGGCGCGCGCCGCGCGCACCGCATCCCATTCGGTTTCGGCGACCACCGCCAGGAACTCGGCGTCGCGGATCACGCGCGCGCCCTTGATCGACTTGATCGACGCCGCATCGAGCTTCGCGATCGCGCACGCTGCCTTGGGCGGGCGGATCATGCGCGCGTGCAGCATGCGCGGCACGCGGATGTCGGTAACGAAATCGGTCGTGCCGAACACCTTGCCCTCGACGTCGCGCCGGGGAATCGGCTTCCCCACGACCTTGTACTCGGACGGGGACTTCGGTTTCGCCTGTCCTTTCACGTCCATGGCGTTGCCGACCTGCTTGTTCCACTCGACCTGCGAGTTGAAGTACTTGCCGCCGATCAACTCGGCATAGCTCACCGCCCGCGCCGGATCGTCAAGCGAGCTCACGATGCCGTCCGCGACCGTCAGCCGATCGGCCGCTATCCCGAGCCGCTGCGCCGCGCCCGCGACCAGGATGCGCCGTGCCTCGGCCGCCGCGTTGCGCAGCGGGCGGGCGCCGCTGAAGATGCCGGTGCTGCCCGATGCCCCGCCCTGGTTGCACGAGGTCGCGGTGTCGCCCATGAGGACATCGACCCGGTCGACCGCGACATCCAGCTCGTCGGCGACGATCTGCGCGATCGCGACCTCGAGGCTTTGCCCCATGTCCATCTTGCCGAAGAACGCGTTCACCCGGCCGTCCGGCAGCACCGCAATCCAGGCGTCGAGCTCGGTCGGCACGAGGGCCGGCCGGCCGGAGGCTGCCATGGTTGGCGCGAGGGCGGCGGCCGTGCCTTGCGCGAACGCTCGCTCTGCAAGCGAGGGCGCAGCGACGGAGACGACCAGCGCGCCGGCCGATTTTAGGAACTCGCGGCGGGAGCAGGTTGGATCGATGCGTGCGTTCATGGCGTCGCTTCCTCAGGCCATCAAGCTTTGGGCGCGCTTGATCGCGCGCAGGATCGACACATGCGTGCCGCAGCGGCACTTGAGGCCCGCGAGCGCCGCGCGCAGCTCGGCGTCGGTCGCCTTCGGATTCCGCTCGAGCACGGCGGCGGCGGTCATGATCCACCCGTTCACGCAGTAGCCGCATTGCGGCACCTGCTCCGCGACGTACGCCTGCTGCAGCGGGTGCGGCTTCTCCGGCGTGCCGAGCCCCTTGAGGGTGGTCACCTTCTTCCCCTGCGCGGCCGCAACCGGCAGCACGCAGGCGCGCACCGGCTCGCCGTCGAGGTGCACCGTGCAGGCGCCGCATTGCGCGAGCCCGCAGCCGAAGTGCGGGTTGTTCAGCTTGAGGTTGTTGCGCAGGGCGTACAGCAGCGGCAGGTCCGGAGCGGCGTTGACCGACGCCGGCTTGCCGTCGAGGACAAACTTGACCGTGACCATGCTTCCTCCTTGCCGGCGCGCGCGCGGTGGTCGTGCGCGAGCGAATGCCGCGGTCGCGCGCCGCGCGCCAGTGCGCGACGATTCTACGCTCGCCGCGGCGCGCGAGCGCGGCCGGACGATGCCGCTCGCGGCGCGGCTAGGCTCACAGGCGATCGGTCACCAAGACGCGGCCTTTCGCGCCCACCGCGGTCGCGCCGTCGGCGCCCCGGATTCGACCGCGCAGGTCCACCACGTCGCCGCGGCGGCGCGCGTTCGGCGTCACGCGGATCACCAGCCACTCCAGCCGAATCGTCTCGTCGGCGTCGACCGGACGGCGAGCGCGCAGCCAGAACTCCAGGCCGACCATGGCGCCGCGCCGGGAAAAGTGCGCTGCCGTCAACCCGAGCAGCAGCGCGCTCGTGTGCGTGCCGCTCGCGATCAGGCGGCGATACCTCGTTCCGGACGCGAACGCCGGGTCATGATGGATCGGGTTGTCGTCCCCCGCGGCGCGGGCGAATGCGGCAACCATCGCCGGGGTGAGCGCGACCTCGGCGGCGAAGCGCCCGTGCGGTCGGGTTCTCATGGTGCAATGCTTCCGGCGTTGCCCGCGGGATGCCGTAGGGGGTCTGGTTTTGCGCCCTCGCTCAAGGCCTCGGTCGCGCCGCGGCGGTGGCGGCGAGGCGGCGCGCGGCCCGCCGCCGCTCGCCGATCGTCGGCAATCGACGCGCGGGGTGCCACCCCGCTGCCGCGAGGCGCGGCCAGTCCTCCGCCAAGGCTACGGCATCGTCGTAGACCACCCGATCATTGGCCACCTCAAACAGGTAGGCGGGGCTCGCGATATACAGCACTTCGCACGGCCTCGCGCCATCGTTCGCCAATTGCAGCAACGTGCCGCATTCGGTGAGCACCGCCTGATCGGGCCCTACCCGCAGCCGATAGGGCGCAGCGTCGCGCGCGGCCTTCATGCATACCTGCAGCTTGCCCCGGCGCACGAAGGTCACCTGCGTTACGAACGGCAGCAGATGGATTTTCGACTTCGATCGTGGCCCGATCGTGCCGGCGGCGATGCTGAAGTCGTCGAGCAAGCCAAACGGCAGCCCGCACCGGCGGTCCTTGGAGTTGAGCAGCGCGGCGACCAGCGTGCCGTCCGGCACGCGAAACGGCTGCGTCGTCTCGAACACTCGCCTCATCCAGCACCCCCGTCGGGCCCAACCCGCATAAGTGTGCCGTAACCCCGCGGGAAACGGGTCCGTTGCGGCCCCGCTTCGACTGCGGCCGCGACTTGGCGAGTTTGACGCGCGCGCTGCCGGTCACCGATGATTGCGCGCCGCGAGTCCACGCCCATGACCGCTACGCTTCCGCGCCGCGCCTTCACGCCGTTCTTCGCGAGCGCATTCGCCTGGAACTTCGGGCTCGGCATGTCGCACATCCTGATCCCGCTCTACGCGGACCACCTCGGCTATTCGGGCGTGGCGATCGGCAGCCTGGTGTCGCTGCCGGTGCTCGCGCAGATCACCATCAACCTCCTCGGCGGCGTGTGGACCGATCGCGTCGGCGGGAAGCGCCTGGCCATGTACTCGGCCGCGGCGCTCGCGGCCGGCAGCGTCGTGTTCGCATTCGCCTCGACCATCGCCCTCCTGTTCGTGGGACAGCTCTGCTTCACCGTCTCGCGCGCGGTGTTCTGGCCCGCGACCTGGGCACTCGGCTCGCAGTTGCCGGGCGACCGCAGCACGCAGCTCGGCCGGCTCAACTCGATCACGAGCGCCGGTCAGATCCTCGGCACCGTCGTCGCCGGGCTCGCGATCGCCGACCTCGGCTTCCGCCCCGGATTCTGGCTGCTCGCGATGGGCGGCGGTCTGTCGCTCGCGCTCATGAGCCTGTTCGCGGCGCCGGTTCACCGCCAGCCGGCCGCGCCGCCATCGATTTTTGCCGCGTACCGGATGCTCGCCCGCCGCCGGTCGATTTGGTACGGGCTCATGTGCGCCTACGTGTCGGCGCTGCCGTTCTCGCTCAGCTTTTCTTTCTATCCGATCTTGCTCGTGAGCCACGGCCTGTCGAGCGATGAGACGGGCTGGATGATGGCCCTGCGCGCGGTCGGGGCGGTGTGCGCCGGGGTGACCGCCGCGCGCTTCGTGCGCAGTGTGGCCGGCTGGTCGATCCCGGTTGCCACCGCGCTGGTCGTCGCCGCTTCCGTGCTGCTCATCGCCGCATCCCGGGAGCCGCTGCCGATCAGCGCGCTGCTGTTCCTGGTCGGCCTCGCCTCGGGCGTGATGACCCTCTACTTTCAGCTGCTGATCAGCGATCTTTCCTCGGCCGAGACGCGCGGCTCGGCCCTCGCGCTCGGCGGGCTCGGCTGGGGGCTGTCGCACCTCACGACCCCGCTGATCATGGGCGCGCTGAAGGACGCCTTCGGGATCGAAGCGGCGTTCTACTCAATGGGCACGATCGCCGTGACCTGGGCGCTCGCGCTCGCGCCGATGCACGCGTGGGCCTTCCGCGGCGGCAAGCCGCGCTAACGCCGGCGCGGCCCGCGCCGCGGCCGCACGGCCCCGAGGCCCTACAATCGGCGCCAGGACGACCAATCGCTCGAGGGAGGCAGGATGTGGAAATGGGCGGGCATCACGTTCGGCGTCGGCATGCTGCTGATCGCGTTCGAATGGCAGATCGCCAAAAAGAAGAAGGAAGGCGTCACCTGGACTGACCGGCAGCGCATGCTCGGGATCTTCTGGATCTCCATCGCCCTCGCGCTGCTCGTCGCGGCGCTGGTCTGGGTGGCGGACTAACGGCGCGGTGCCGCTGCGGGCGCTCCGGCCGCCGCCCGCCGACCCTCACGATCGGCGCGCGACTGTCCGCGGGTCGCCGCGCGTCGCTCCGCCTGGGTGCGCCCGCCATAGCCCCAAGCCTCGGCCGGCACTTCGTGGATATGGACGTAGCTCGCGTCGTGAGCGTCGCCCAGAATCTCGCGCAACCGAACGAAGGCGGCCGCAATGTAGCGGGCTTTCTCGCTGGTCGTGTTGGTGCCGTGCGTGACCCGCACTTCGAGGAAGAAGATCGGCCGCGCTAACGCCGCAACCGAGCGACCGTCGATCGACCAGCGCTCCGGCGCGACATCCTCGATCAGCACTTTGGTGACCTGCGGATCCTTGCGCAGGATGTCCACCGTGAGCTTCACCAACGCCGTCGCGAGCGCGGTGCTCCGCTCCGAGGTCGGCGCGTTGGCGAGCTTCAGCGTGAGGATGGGCATGCGACGGCCGCCGCACTCGTCAGCAGGACTGCGGGCGCACCAGCGCCGGCTCCTTGGCTGCCTTCCCGGCGACCCGGCCCGACGCGAACGCCTTGATCAGCCACCGGCCGAGGCGCCGCACGGAGACCGCCATCGCCCGCGCGCGCAGCGCTCGAACGCGTCGCTGCAGGGCCGCCATCTCGGCCGGGGTGGGATAGCTGTAAACATGATCGTCACGCATGATTCGCACTCCTTGCAGCCAGCGGGACCAACGCTCGTACTGTAGTGTCCAGTGAGCAAGAAGTGAAACGAGATTTGGGCATGCTATTCATGCGCAAAGCGCATGGGCAAACAGGCCGAACGAGACCCCTAGGGCAGCCGGCGCGCCGCACCGGCGAGCGGCTCGCGAAACGCCGGATGGGCGAGCGCGATCATGCGCCGCGCGCGCTCGGCGTACGGCACGCCGCGCAGCTCGGCGACGCCCCATTCGGTGACGATCGTGTCGGCGTCGGCGGCGGGGGTGGTCACGGCGACGCAGCGCTCGACGATGCGGCTCGCCTTGCCATCGCGCGACGCCGAGGGCAACGCGATGATCGCGCGGCCGCCTGGCGCCGCCGCGGCGCCGCGGATGAAGTCCGTCTGCCCGCCGATGCCGCCGACGTAGGTCGCGCCGGCCGACTCGGCATTGACGCGCCCGAAGAGATCGACCTCGACCGCGGAATTGACGCTGACGAACCCCGGCAGTCGTGCGATCACGCCGACCGCGTGCGTGTAGTCGGGTCCGGCGAGCCGCAGCGCGGGGTTGGAATGCGCATGACGGTAGAGCCGCTCGGCGCCGATTAGCATTCCGGTCACGGTCACGCCGGCGTCGATCGCCTTGCGCGCGTTCGTGACGACGCCGCGCTCGAGCAAGGGCAGCAGGGCGCTCGTCAGCATTCCCGAGTGCAGCCCGAGATCGCGGTGGCCCGCGAGCGCCTCGAGCACCGCATCCGGCACGCTGCCGACGCCAAGCTGCAGCGTCGCACCGTCGGCAATCAGCGCCGCGACCCGCGCGGCCACCGCGCGATCGAGATCGCCCGGCACGGCGTCGGGATAGCGCGGCAGCGGCCGCGAACTGCGCACGATGGCATCGATCCTGAGGCCGGCCGGAAGCTCACCGCCGTGCATCCATGGCGCCTGGTCGTTTTCCTCCGCGAGCACGACCCGCGCGCGCTGCGCCGCGGCGAGCGCGAACCCGTGGGCGGCGCCGAGCGTCGCGCGACCGCCGACCGGCGGCGAGACCCCGAGCAGCACGACGTCGGCCTTCCACGGCCCCGCCTGGAAGAGCGCGGGGAGCTGGGAGTAGTGGCATGGCACGACTTCGAGCCGCCCGGCCCGGGCGAGACGGGCGTTCGTGCCGAGCGCCCCGTAGCTCACGTAACGGATGCGCGGCGCCTCGCCCGGGCCAAACGTCTCCGAGTAGGTCGCGCCGATGAACACGGTAATCGGTCCGATGCGGTCGGCCTGCGCGACCAGCGCTGCGGTGAGCGTGAGCGGCTCGGCCGGCCCCTGCGCGACGACCACCGTGTCGCCGGCACGGATGAACCGCGTGAGGTCGAGCGCCGCGGCATCGAGTGCGAGCGGCATGCGCGCGGCCCGGGGGACGCACCCTAGATCACGCGCTCGGCATGCAGCCGCTCGAGGTCGGCCTCGCCGTAACCCAGCTCGCGCATGATCTGGTCGGAGTGCTGGCCGAATTCCGGCACCCCGAGTTCGGGCCGCGCCGGCTCGCGCGCGAACTTGATCGGCACGCCCAGATGCTCGCAGCCTTCGCCGTCGACGAGCAGCATGCCGCGCGCGCGCGTGTTCGGATCGCGGATCGCTTCCTGCAACGTGCGCACCGGCGCATAGCAGACATCGATGTCCGCGAGCCAGTCCAGCCATTCCGCCAGCGTCTTTTGCCCGAAGAGTTCGCGCAGGTAAGCCTGGAGCGGCGCCTGCGAGCCCGGGGGCTCGAGCGCGTACGCCGCTAGATCCGGCCGCCCCGCCTTGCCGAGGAAGCTCGCCACGAATCGATGCTCCGCGCCGCCGAGCGCGAGCCAGCCGCCGTCCTTGGTCCGGTACAGGTCGTAGAACGCGTTGCCGCCCCAGAAGCGCTCCGCCTCGGGGTTGGGCGCTCGTCCCCCGGCAAACACCGGCCCGACCGCGTGCGGCGTCCAGCCGAGCAGCGCATCGTGCATCGAGAGATCGAGGTAGTCGCCGCGTCCCGTTTGGCGCTGGCGGAGGAGCGCCATCAAGATCCCCGCCAGCGCCGTGAGCGATGCCGCCATGTCGGCCGCCGGCACGCCGGGCAACGCCGGGTTGCCGTCCCGTCCGCGGTTGAGGCTCACCAGTCCGGCGATCGCCTCGATGGCGAGATCGTGCGCCGGCCTGTCGCGGTAGGCGCCGGTCTGGCCGAAAGCGGAGATCGAGCAGTAGACGATCTGCGGCGCGCGCGCGCTCACCGCCGCGTAGTGAACGCCGAGCCGATCGGCCACGCCGGGCCGGAATCCTTCGACCAGGACATCGGAACGCTCGGCCAACCGCAAAAGCGCCTCGCGCCCGGCCGGGTGCTTGAGGTTGAGGCGCAGGCTGCGCTTGCCGCGGTTGGTATTGCGAAAGTAGACCGAGTGACCGGCCTCGCTCGGGCCGATGCTGCGCGTCGGCTCGCCGTCTTCGTACGGCTCGACCTTGACGACCTCTGCGCCGTGATCCGCCATCGTCATCGTGAGATGCGGACCGGGCAGGAAGCGCGTGAGATCGACGACTCTGACCCCCGCGAGCTTCATGGTCGAGCGTCTTCGCTCGGCGCGCGCGCGCCGGGCTCCGGCTTCGCGCGCGCTGCGTCGGGCGCGGTGCCGGCGGCCGCCGGCGGCGCGCGCACCGAGGACGGCGGCTCGCGGATCACTTCGACGCTCGGTCCGCGCGACGCTTGTCCGGGGCTCTTCAGCCACGGCGGCGGGACATTCGTGAGCTTGATCCGACCGGTCTGCGGATCGCGGTAGCGATACACGTCGGCGCGCGCGTCCGCGCTCGGGGCGCCCAGCGCGGCGACACCGATCAGCAGCAGCAGGACCTGGATCACGGGCGTCCTCGTCGGTGCGGTTAACCCGGGCGCGGCGAACCCTTACTCGAGAAACAAGTCGAGCAGGAACTTGTTGTTGCCCGGCAGCACCGCGTACTTGCCGAGGTCGGTGATGCCCTCGGCGGCGAGGACCTCCTCGTCGATGTAGCAGTTGCCGGTGTGCCGCCGGCTGTCGCGATTCAGCACGATGTACGCCGTGTCGGCGAGGATCTCCGGCGTGCGGCACAGCTTGGGGTCGACACCCGGGATCATCGCCAGCGCCGCGGTGTGGATCACCGTCCGCGGCCACAGCGCATTGACCGCGATGCCGTCGCCGCGGAATTCTGCCGCCATGCCGAGCACGCACATGCTCATGCCGTACTTCGCGATCGTGTAGGCGACGTGGTTCTGGAACCACTCCGGCCGCAGGTTGACCGGCGGGGCGAGGTTGAGGATGTGCGGGTTGCGGCCCGCCTTGGCGGCCGCCTTCAGATAGGGCACGCACGCCTGCGAGCAGCAGTAGGTGCCGCGCACGTTCACGCCGAACATGAGATCGAAGCGCTTCATCGGCGTCGCGAGCGTGCCGGTGAGCGAGATCGCGCTCGCGTTGTTGACCAGGATGTCGATGCCGCCGAAGTGCTCGGCGCAGCGCTGCGCCGCCTCGTGGACCTTGGCGTCGTCGCGGATGTCGAGCGCGAGCGCGAGCGCGCGCCCGCCCGCACCCTCGATCTCCGCGGCGACGGAATGGATCGTGCCCGGCAGCTTCGGGTTCGGCTGCTCGGTCTTGGCGGCGATCGCGATGTTCGCGCCGTCGCGCGCGGCGCGCAGCGCGATGCTGCGGCCGATGCCACGCGAGGCGCCGGTGATGAATAGCGTCTTGCCTGCGAGACTCATGGGACCCTCACTTGTGCCCTCGCTCTTTAGCCGAGCCGCGAGAAGTCCGGCTGGCGCTTCTCGAGAAACGCGCTGAACGCCTCCCTCGCCTCGGCCGAGACGAGCAACGCGCGGAATGCCCGCGCCTCCTCGGTCAGCGCCGCCTCGATCTGCGGCATGAGCGCGCGCTTGAGGAGCTGCTTGCTGAGCCGCAGCGCAGCGGGCGGCTTCGCTGCGAGCGCGCGCGCGGCCGCCGTCGCGACGGCGAGCAGCTCGGCGTCCGGCACGATTTCGGTCACCAGCCCGACCGCGCGGGCGCTCGCCGCACCGAACGGCTCGCCGAGGAGGACGAGCGCTGCCGCGCGCGCGTAGCCCGCGAGCGTCGGCAGCAGCACGCTCGAAGCGGCTTCGGGGCACAGTCCCAGATTGACGAACGGCAAGTGGAACCGCGCGGACTCCGCCGCGTACACGAGGTCGCAGTGCAGGAGCATGGTGGTGCCGATGCCGACCGCCGCCCCGTGCACCGCGGCAACCAGGGGCTTGGTCGCGTGGCTGATCCCCTGCAGGAAACCGAATACCGGGCTCGCCTCCTCGCGCGGCGGATTGGCGAGGAAATCCTGCAGGTCATTGCCAGCGGTGAACGCATCGCCCGCGCCGTGCAGCAGTACCACGCGCACCGACCGATCGGACTCCGCCGCGGCGATCGCCGCGGCGAGCGCGGCATACATCTCGGTCGTAATGGCGTTCTTCTTGTCCGGCCGATTGAGCTGGATGCGCTGGATCGCGCCGTCGCGGGTGGTGGCGATGTGACTCATCTCGGATCGCGTTCCTCGCCTGGAGCAATGCGGCAGCGAAGGGCGGTGCCGCCGGCAAGGCGATTGGGATGATAGTCCGCAAGCGCCGCGCCCAACAAGCGCCGGCGCCGCGACCCGCGATCGAGCCGGGTCGCGACGCCTCCTTTCGGCCACCGTCGCACCCCTGCCACGCCGGGCGGCGTTGTGCTGTAATGTGCCTGCGCGGCCGCTGCAGGGGAAGCACGGGCGCGAGTCCGCCCGCAACGCGCCCGGTCTTCGCGTTGCACACCGAGGAGGAGACGAGCATGAAGCTCTACTATCACCCGGCTTCGACGACCAGCCGGATCGTCATGATGTACGCCGCCGAGGAGGGACTCGACATCGACATGCAGGTGGTCGATCTCTTCACCGGCGAGCACCTGAAGCCGGCCTACGCCGCGATCAACCCGAGCTTGATGGTCCCGGTGCTCGAAGACGGCGACTTCCGCCTGACCGAGAGCTCGACGATCCTGAAGTACCTCGCCGACAAGACCGGCTCGCCGGCCTACCCGAAGGAACCCCGCCAGCGGGCGCGGGTCAACGAGATGATGGATTGGCTGAACACCAACTTGTACCGCGACTTCGCGTACGGGCTGGTCTACCCGCAGGGATTTCCGAGCCACCGGCGGCGCAGCGACGAGGCCCAAGCGGCGACGCTCGCCTGGGGGAAGGAGAAATCCAAGGGCTGGCTCAAGATCCTCGACCAGAATTTGATCGGCCCGCGGAACGGCTATCTGTGCGGCGACCGGATCACCATCGCCGACTATCTGGGCGCGGAGATGGTGGCGGTCGGCGAGCTCATCCGGTGCAATTTTGCCGGGTATCCGAACATCGAGCGCTGGCTGCGGAACATGAAGGCGCTCAAGAGCTGGCCGAAGGTGCACGAGGTCTTCTACGGCTTCGCCGCGTCGGTCAAGGACACCGCGTTCGAGGCGATCTGACCGCTCGCCTGGAGGCCGCGCCGCAGGAGACACCGCCATGCTCAGGAAGCTCCATCACAATGCCTACCGCTGCCGCGACTCGGAGGAGACGCGCAAGTTCTACGAAGACTTCCTCGGGCTGCGCCTCGCCTGCACGCTCGAGATCGCGGAATCGAAGACCGGCCGCAAGACCACCGCGCTGCACACGTTCTACGAGCTCGACGACGGCTCGTATCTCGCGTTCTTCGAGGCGCCGGACATGCCGTTCGAGTTCAAGCCCCAGCATGACTACGACCTGCACATCGCGCTCGAGGTCGACCGGCCGGTCCTGGAGCCGATGCTCGCCCAGGGCCGGGCGCGCGGGATCGAGACCCGCGGCATTTCCGACCACGGCTTCATCCACTCGATCTATTTCCGCGATCCGAGCGGGTACGTGATCGAGCTCACGGCGAAGACGCCCCGGCACGCGCAGGAGACGAACCCGGCGACCAACGGGGCGCGCGCAAAGCTCGACCAGTGGCAGGCCGCCAAACAACCGGGAGCAAGAGGCGCCGGATGAACCAGCGCCCGCGCGTCGGGGACGCGGGCAGCGCAGGATCGCTTGACTACACACCAGAGGAGGGGGGGATGAAATTTCGTGCAACCGGATTTCGCTGCGGCGTTGCGGCCGTGCTGCTCGCGGCGGCGATTGGCATCGATTGCGGTATCGCGCTCGCGCAAAGCGCGGGCGGCAAGCAGATGTCCGCGGACGCGCGGCGCGGCCGATACCTCGTGCAGATCGGCGGCTGCAACGATTGCCATACGCCCGGCTACCCGGCGGCGGGCGGGAAGGTGGACGAGAAGCTGTGGCTCACCGGAGACAGCCTTGGCTGGCGCGGGCCGTGGGGCACCACCTACGCCTCGAATCTCAGGTTGGTGGCGCAGAAACTGACCGAGGATCAGTGGGTCGCCGACGCCCGCCGCCAACTGCGCCCGCCGATGCCGTGGTTCAACCTGCGCGACATGGCGGACCGCGATGTGAGAGCCATCTACCGCTATCTCAAGTATGTCGGGCCCGCCGGCGTGCCGGCCCCGGCCTACGCTCCGCCCGGCGAGGAGCCCAAACCGCCCTACGTGCAGTTCCCGCTGCCGCCGAAGTGACGCGCGCCTCACCCCGGGGTGAGGCGCGCGCTCCGGTCGCGAGCGCTCACCCCGTCGGCAGCTGGTAGTCGTTGAACTGCTGTCGCAGGGTGAGCTTTGAGAGCTTGCCGGTCGCGGTGTGGGGCAGTTCGGCGACGAACACCACGTCGTCGGGGATCATCCACTTCGCGACCTTGCCCTCGAAGAAGCGGAGCAGTGCCTCCCGCGTCACGTCCGCGCCCGCCTTCTTTACCGCAACCAGAAGCGGCCGTTCGTCCCACTTCGGGTGCTTCACGCCGATCGCGGCCGCCTCGGCGATCGCCGGATGCGCCACCGCGATGTTCTCCAGCTCGATCGAACTGATCCACTCGCCGCCCGATTTGATGACGTCCTTCGAGCGGTCGGTGATCTGCATGTAGCCGTCGGCGTCGATCGTCGCCACATCACCGGTGGGGAACCAGCCCGCACGCAGCGGGCCCGCGCCCTCGTCCTTGAAGTACCGGCTAGCGATCCAAGGGCCGCGCACGACCAAGTCGCCAAACGCCGTGCCGTCGTGCGGCAACGGCTGGCCCGCCCCGTCGACGATCTCCATGTCGACGCCGTAGATCGCGTGGCCCTGCTTACAGAGCAGCTCGAATTGCTTCTCCGGCGGCAGCGCAAGATGCTTTTGCTTGAGCGTGCAGAAGGTACCGAGCGGGCTCATCTCGGTCATGCCCCAGGCATGCTGGCACTGGACGCCGAACTCGGCGCCGAACTCCCGGATCATCGCCGGCGGAACCGCCGAGCCGCCGACCACCGCGCGCTTGAGGGTCGAGAACTTGAGCTTGTTCTGCTTCATGTAGACGAGCAGCGCGAGCCACACGGTCGGCACGCCTGCGGTCAGCGTGACCTGCTCCGTCTCGAACAGCTCGTACAGACTCCGGCCGTCGAGCGCTGCGCCGGGAAATACGAGCTTCGAACCGTTGAGCGGCGCGAAGTACGGAACGCTCCAGGCGTTGACGTGGAACATCGGCACCACCGGCAGAATGACGTCGCGCGCGGAGGGACCGAACACGTCCGGCAGCGAGGCGCCGTACGCGTGCAGGATGGTCGAGCGATGCGTGTACAGCACGCCCTTCGGGTGGCCGGTCGTGCCGGAGCTGTAGCACAGTCCGGCGGCGGTCCATTCGTCGAAGACCGGCCAGTCGTAGCGGCCGTCCTCGGCGGCGAGCAGCTCCTCGTAGCACAGGAGGTTCGGGACCGCGGCCTGCGGCAGGTGCGCGCGGTCGGTCATCGCGACCCAGCCCTGTACCCCTGGGCACTGCGGGGCGAGCTTCTCGACGAGCGGGGTGAACGTGAGATCGAAGCAGACGTAGCGATCCTCGGCGTGGTTGATGATGTAGCCGATCTGTTCCGGGAACAGGCGCGGATTGACGGTGTGGATCACCGCGCCCATGCCCGAGACGCCGAAGTACAGTTCGAAGTGGCGATAGCCGTTCCACGCGAGCGTCCCGACGCGCTCGCCCGATTTCACGCCGAGCCGGCCGAGCGCCTGCGCGAGTTGACGCGCGCGCCGGTGCGCATCGCGGTAGGTGTAGCGATGCACGGCGCGCGCGCCGTCCTGGTCGGGGCCCTCCACCGTCCGCGACACGATCTCGGTGTCGCCGTGGAATCGGTCCGCGTGGACGATGAGTGACGACACGAGCAGCGGCACGTCCATTGTCAAGCCGCGCAGCATGGCCTCCTCCTGTGGTGAGTCTTGGTGAATCCCCAGGGACCGATTTTGGGTCCAGCACCAAGTTAATCCGGCGGCGCGCGGGGTGTCAAATCGCGCGCCAGGCGGCGGTCCGAGAATCCGGCGCGCGCGCCGACGGCGGAAGCGCGCGCGGACTAGAATCCTGGGTCTGTCATCCCCGCGGGTCGTCGCCTGAGGCCCCGCCAGCCATGCATCGGATCACGCTCGCAGCGCTGCGTGCCGCCACCGCCGTCCGCGGGTTTGTACTGCCGACGAGCCCGGTCGAGCCGGGCTACGCGGTGTGGATCGGATTCGACGCCGTCGGCGGTGCGATCCTCGGCATTGGGCCGATGCCGCGGCCGGATGGTCGGACTGGCGAGGGCCGCGTACCCGATCGACGCTGGCCCTGGAACGCAGCATGAACGCAGCCGAGTATGCCGTCCACGGCGACGTCGCGGTGGTCACCTTGAACAACCCGCCAGTCAACGGGCTCGGTCACGCCCTGCGCCGGGGGATCGTCGCCGGTCTGGAGCAGGCGCAGGCCGATCCGAACGTGAAGGCGATCGTGCTGATCGGCGCCGGGAACGCGTTCTCCGGCGGGGCCGACATTCGCGAGTTCAATACGCCGGCGGCGGCGGCGAGTCCCGGCCTGCGCGCGGTGATCGCCGACGTGGAGCGCTGCCCGAAGCCGGTCGTCGCGGCGATCCACAAGGTCGCGATGGGCGGCGGACTGGAGCTCGCGCTCGGTTGCCACTATCGGATTTGCGCGCCGGGCGCGCAGCTCGCGCTGCCGGAGGTCAAGCTCGGGATCTTGCCCGGCGCGGGCGGCACGCAGCGCTTGCCGCGGGCGATCGGCGCCGGGCCGGCGCTCGAGCTGATGACCACCGGCGCCGCGGTCGCTGCGGAAGCCGCGCCGGCTGGACTGATCGATGAGCTCGTGCCGGGCGACCTGCTCGCGGGCGCGCTCGCCTTCGCCCGCCGGGTCATCGCCGAGGGGCGGCCGCTGCGCAAGCTGCGCGACGAGCGGGTGCGGGTCGACGGTGATCCGACGTCGTTCGTGGCCGAGGCGACGCACAAGATCGGCCAGGCGTCGCGGGGTTTCCCGGCGCCGCCGAAGATCGTCGACTGCGTCGCGGCGGCGATCGACCTGCCGTTCGAGCAAGGGCTTCGATTCGAGCGCGACCGGTTCGAAGAGCTGCTCGTCTCGACCGAGTCCAAGGCGATGCGCCACGCGTTCTTCGCCGAGCGGGCCGCCGCGAAAATCCCCGACCTGCCCGATTCCACGCCGAGCCGCGCGATCAACCGCGTCGCGATCATCGGCGCCGGCACCATGGGCGGGGGCATCGCGATGGCGTTCGCCAACGCGGGCTTCCCGGTGCAGCTGCTCGATGCGAGCGAGGCGGCGCTCGAGCGCGGCCTGGACACGATCCGCAAGAACTACGCCGCAGCGGTGTCGAAGGGCCGCCTCGCGCCAGCGGCGATGGAGCAGCGGCTGGCGCGCTTCGCCACGACGCTGTCGTACGCGGCGATCAAGGATGCGGACCTGGTCATCGAGGCGGTGTTCGAGGACATGGCAGTGAAGGAGCGCGTGTTCCGGGCGCTCGATGAAGTCATGCCGGCCGGCGCGATCCTCGCCACCAACACCTCCACGCTCGACGTGAACCGGATTGCCTCGTTCACGAAGCGGCCCGAAGACGTGGTCGGCCTGCATTTCTTCAGCCCGGCGAACGTGATGCGGCTGCTCGAGATCGTCCGCGGCGCGAAGACCTCCGGCCCGGTGCTCGCCACGGTGATGAAGCTCTCGAAGTCGATCAGGAAGGTCGGCGTGGTTGCCGGCGTCTGCGACGGCTTCATCGGCAACCGGATGCTGGAGGAGTACGTCCGGCAGGCGTACTTCCTGGTCGAAGAGGGCGCGCTTCCGCACGAAGTCGACCAGGCGCTGCAGGACTGGGGAATGGCGATGGGGCCGTTCGCGATGATGGATATGGCCGGCCAGGACATCGGCTGGCACATCCGCAAGCGCCGTCGTGCCGAGGCGCCCGCGCAACAGGTCTATCCGGCGTGGATCGATCGGATCTGCGAGCTGGGTCGCTTCGGTCAAAAGACCGGCCGGGGCGTATACCGTTACGACGCCGGCAGTCGCACGCCGGTCCCCGACCCCGAGGTCGAACAGCTGATCCTCGACCATGCGCGAGCAGCCGGGGTCGCGCGGCGCGCGGTGACCGGCGCGGAGATCGTCGAGCGGTGCATCTACGCGCTCGTGAATGAAGGGGCAAAGATCGTCGCCGAAGGCATCGCGCTGCGGGCGAGCGACGTCGACCTCGTCTACCTCACCGGCTACGGCTTTCCGCTCTACCGCGGCGGGCCGATGTTCTACGCCGACACCGTGGGACTCGCGAGCGTCGTCGGCGCGATGCAGCGCCACGCCCAGGGCCGCTACCCGCAGTACTGGCAGCCGGCGCCGCTGCTCGCTCGCCTGGCGGCGGCCGGAAAGACTTTCAACTGAAGGCGCCGTACGCCGCGGACCACGCGCGCGGATCCCCTTGACGGAGTTCGCCATGACCGAAGCAGTGATCGTTTCCACCGCCCGCACGCCGCTCTGCAAATCCTGGCGCGGCGCGCTCAACGTGACGCACGGCGCGACCATGGGCGCGCATGCGGTAACGCATGCGATCGAGCGCGCGCAGCTCGATCCCGCGGAAGTCGAGGACGTGCTGATGGGTTGCGCCAATCCGGAGGGTGCGACCGGCTGGAACATCGCGCGCCAAATCGCGCTGCGCGCCGGCTGTCCGGTGACCACCGCCGGTGTCACCGTCAACCGCTTCTGTTCCTCGGGCCTGCAGACGATCGCCTGGGCGGCGCAGCGGATCATGACGGGCGAGGGCGAGATCTACGTCGCGGGCGGCGTGGAGTCGATCTCGTGCGTGCAGAACGAGCTGAACAAGCACATGTTCGCCGAGCAATGGCTGACGCAGCACAAGCCGGAAATCTACTGGCCGATGCTGCAGACCGCCGAGTACGTGGCGAAGAAATACCACATCGGCCGCGAGCAGCAGGACCGCCTGGGCGTCCAGAGCCAGCTCCGCGCCGCCGCGGCGCGCGAAGCGGGGAAGTTCAAGGACGAGATCGTCCCCATCACCACCACCATGAAGCTGGTCGACAAGAACACCGGTATGGAGTCGGTGAAAGAGGTGACCGCGAGCGAGGATGAGGGCATCCGCCCCGATACGACCTACGAGGGCGTCTCGCAGATCAAGCCGGCGCTCGAAGGCGGCGTGGTTGCGGCGGGCAACGCCAGCCAGTTTTCTGACGGCGCGTCGGCGTGCGCGCTGATGAGCGATCGGGCGGCCGCGCGCAAGGGCCTCCATCCGCTGGGCGTGTTCCGCGGCTTCGCCGTCGCTGGCTGCGAGCCGGCCGAGATGGGGATCGGTCCAGTATTCGCGGTGCCGAAGCTCCTCGCGCGAACCGGCAAAAAAGTGACCGACATCGGCCTGTGGGAGCTGAACGAGGCGTTCGCCGTGCAGGTGCTGTACTGCCGCGACCGGCTGGGCATCCCGAACGAGGTGCTTAACGTGAACGGCGGCGCGATTGCGGTCGGCCATCCGTACGGCATGACCGGCGCGCGGCTGGTCGGCCACGCGCTGATCGAGGGCAAGCGCCGCGGCGTCAAGCACGTCGTGATCACGATGTGCATCGGCGGCGGGATGGGCGCCGCTGGATTGTTCGAGGTGGTCTGACCCGTCGCCGCGCGCGACCGCGCGGCGCTTCGACCGTCCCGGCGAGCGCGCCGGATCCGGGGTTCAGACTGGAGCGAGAGGAGTGAGCCGATGAGCGTGCGCAAGCTACTCGATCTGACCGGCAGGGTGGCACTGGTCACCGGCGGCTCGCGCGGCCTCGGCCTGCAGGTCGCCGCCGGTCTGGGCGAGGCGGGGGCACGCCTCGCGCTCACCGCGCGCAAGAGCGAGGAGCTCGACGAGGCCCGGGCGCAACTGGCGCGCGACCAGGTGGAGGCGTTCACGGTCGTCTGTGATCTCGCGCGGCCGGAAGCGGTCGATCCGATGGTCGAGTCGGTGCTCGCGCGCTACGGTCGGATCGACATCCTGGTCAACAACGCCGGTGCGACCTGGGGTGCGCCGGCGGAAGAGCACCCGCTCGAGGCCTGGCAGAAACTCGTCAACCTCAATCTGACCGCGGTGTTCCTGGTGAGCCAGGCCGTCGGCCGGCGGTCGATGATCCCGCGCCACTACGGCCGCATCATCAACATGGCGTCGATCGCCGGGCTGCGCGGCAATCTGCCGGGGCAGCTGTGCACGATCGCCTACAACGCGACCAAGGGCGGCGTGGTCAACTTCACGCGCGCGCTCGCCGGCGAGTGGGGTCAGCACGGGATCACGGTGAACGCGATCGCGCCCGGCTTCTTCCCGTCGAAGATGACCAAGGGTGCCCTCGCGCGGATCGCCGACGACGTGATCGCCGCGACGCCGCTGCAGCGCCTGGGCGGCGACGAAGATCTGAAGGGCCTCGCACTGCTGCTCGCGAGCGACGCCTCGCAGCACATCACCGGCCAGGTGATTGCCGTCGACGGCGGCGCGAGCGTGGTCTAGACCCGTGCCGGAGAGACGCCACGCGCCGCGGCGCCCGCCGGCGGCGATCGAAGTCGGGCGCGAGCAGGCGGCGCAGCTCGCCCGGGCGCTCGCGGAGATCCGCTCCATCGCCCAGTGCCGCATCGCGCCCGCCGGCGACCAGAACGCCTCGAGCGCGACATTGAAACCGATTTCGCCGCGTGCGATGATCGCAGTGTGAACCAGCCCCTCTCGCGCCTTCGCATCCCGTTCGTCGAGCACCTCGGCATCACACTCACCGAGCAGTCGAGGGAGCGCGCGTCGATTATCCTCGATAAGCGCGCCGAGCTGCTGAACAGCTGGGGCGCGGCGCACGGCGGGGTCGTCATGACCATGCTCGACTACGTGATGAGCGCCGCGGTGCGCGGCCACTACGGCGTCGACGGCGGCGTGCTCACCGTGGACCTCTCGGTCGGGTTCATGAACGCGGGTCTCTCCGACCGCATCCTCGCCGACGCCCGCGTCCTGCACGCCGGGCAGTCGACGGCGTTCTGCGAGTCGGAGGCCCGCGACGAGGGCGGCAAGCTCCTCGCCAAGGCGATCGGCACGTTCAAGCTGCTCGGCGAGCGGAAATAGCGCGTTCGGCGCGCCGCCGGCACCTACGCCGCCGCGGGTCCGAGCCGCATCTCTTTGCCGCCCAGCAAGAGCCGGTTCCAGGTGGGCGTGATGACGATCTCGTTCAAGCACACGTGCGCTGGCGATTCCGCGACGAAGCGGATGGTGCGGCCGAGGTCCTCCGGCTTGAGCATCCGATCGATATCCTCCGGCGCCGGCGGCACCGGCCGGGTCTTGAGTATCGGCGTCGCCACCTCGCCCGGATAGATTACGCAGCCGCGAATCCCGTTCATCCCCTCCTCGAGGTTCAGGTGGTGGGTGATCGTCGCCATGGCGTGCTTGCTCGCGCCGTACGCCGGGCCGCCGAGGTAGCCGACCCAGCGGCCGAGCCAGGACGAGATATTGATGACCAGTCCGCTCCGTTGCCCGCGCATCGCCGGCAATACCGCGGCGATGCAGTACAGCGCGCCGTTGAGGTTGATGTCGATCACCTTGTCCCAGTCGTCCGGCGACAGATCCCGGAACAGGCGTTTCGGCACGTTCAGCCCGGCGCTGTTGACGAGGATGTCGCATCGACCGTAGCGCTCGAGCAGGTCCCGCGCGCTGCGGGCCACCTGCTGCTTGTCGGACACGTCGAGCGCGAGCGGCTCGACCCCGCCGTCGGCGGCGGCGGCGAGCCGCCGCGTGTCTTCGAGCGCTTCGACACGACGGCCGGAAACCACCACCGTCGCGCCTGCCTTCGCAAGCTCCACCGCCCCCGCCTGCCCGATGCCGCTGCCGGCGCCCGTGACCCAGGCGACTTTGCCGGTCAGTGTGCCCATAGCCGCCCTCTCACCGCCGCGCGTACTGGATCGACCCGAACATCACCTCGCGCTGCTCGGGCGTGATCGGCCCCTGCCGGCGGCGCTCCGCGAGCACCGCGAGGCCGCGTTGGACCGCCGGGCGGGCGTTGATGCGATCGAACCAGTGCTTCACCTTGGGATACTCCGCGATGTTCACGCCTTGCCTCTCGGATGATCGCAGCCAAGGCATGATCGCGATGTCGGCGATGGTGTATTCGTCGCCCGCGATCCACTCGCTTCCCCCGAGCCGCCGCTCCAGCACGCCGTACAGCCGGTTCGCCTCGTTGCGGTACCGATCCATCGCATAGTGGATCTTCTCCGGCGCGTAGCCGAGGAAGTGGTGCGCTTGGCCGAGCATCGGCCCGATGTGCCCCATCTGGAACATCACCCATTGCATGACCGCCCAGCGGCCGCGAAGGTCGTCGGGGAGCAGTTTCCCGGTCTTGGTCGCGAGATAGAACAGGATCGCGCCGGACTCGAACATCGATAGCGGCCGGCCGCCAGGGCCGTCTCGATCGATCATCGCCGGGATCTTGTTGTTCGGACTGATCTTCAAGAACTCGGGTTTGAACTGGTCGCCGGCCTGGATGTCGACCGGGTGCACCGTGTAGGGGAGGCCGGTTTCTTCCAGCGTGATGTGGACCTTGTGACCGTTCGGGGTGGGCCAAGTGTAGACGTCGATCATTCGCTTCCTTTCAGCGGAGCTGTACCAACTGTTTACCGAAATTTTCGCCGCGCAGCATGCCGATGAACGCGCGCGGCGCGTTCTCCAGACCCTGCGCCACGGCTTCCCGATACTTGAGCCGGCGCTCGCCCAGCCAGCGCCCGAGATCGTCCAGGGCGCGGGGCCACACCTCCAGCCGGTCGCTCACGATGAACCCCTGCAGCCGGATGCGATTCACGAGCAGCGATCGCATGTTCTTGACGCCGTAGGGCGCTGCAGCGTTGTACTGCGAAACCAGTCCGCACAGCGTGATGCGCGAAAACGGGTTCATCAGGCGCAGCGCGCTATCGAACACTTTGCCGCCCACGTTCTCGAAGCAGACGTCGATGCCCTTCGGCACCGCGGCGCGCAAGCGGTCGTGGAACTTCGCCGTCTTGTAGTCGACGCAAGCGTCGAAGCCGAGCTCGTCCACCACGTAGTCGCACTTCGCCTTGCCGCCGGCGATGCCCACCGCGCGGCAGCCCGCGATCTTCGCGAGCTGGCCGACCACGCTGCCGACCGCGCCGGAGGCGGCCGATACGACGACCGTCTCGCCGGCCTGCGGCCGCGCAATATCGAGCAGCCCGACCCATGCCGTCACCCCCGGCATGCCGAGCACCCCGAGGTAGTACGAGAGCGGCGCCCGCGACGGATCGACCTTGCGCACCCCCGTGCCATCGCTCAAAGCGTATTCCTGCCAGCCGAACGCGCCGCTCACAAATTCGCCCACATTGAAGCCCGGGTGCTGCGACGCGATCACTTCGCCCACGGTGGCACCGACCATCAAGCCGCCGACCTCGACCTGCGGCGCGTAGGATTTCGCGTCGTCCATGCGCCCGCGCATGTACGGGTCGAGCGACAGCCACAGGTTGCGCACGCCGAACTGTCCGGCGCCCGGGGCGAGCACCGGCTGCTCGACGAGCTTGAAGTTCTCCTCCGTGACCCATCCCTTGGGTCGGGCGGCGAGCAAGATCTGGCGATTGATCGGCACGGGCGAGTCGCGTCCGGGCGAAACCGGACCGGAGTACTCTCGTGCGGCAAGTGTAACAGGGCGGGTAGGCGGTCCGCCGCTACGCGGACGATGACGCTACAACGGAAAAGCGGCTCGGACGGAGCTTACCGCCCCGCCGAGCCGCTCAAGGGGATAGTCGTTGGATGCGAAGCGTTAGTTCTTGTTTGCCAGCGAGCCGGAGGTGGCGCTCACCTTCCGCGTCTCGGCGACGCTGCGGATCTGGAACCGCCCGTCCCCGCGGAACAGCCAAGTTTCGTAGTAGCTCACCACCGAGGCGCCGCCAATGACGGCAGGCGACGGCGCCGGCAGCGGTCCGGCGCGCCGGACGCTCGCAATGGCGGTCTGCTCGAGATCCTTGAAGCCATTCGACCGGCGAACCACGATTTGCGTGGGATTGCCTTCGCGGTCAATGCTGATCTCCATCACCACCACCGACTTCAGGATCGGGGGCAGCGAATCCGCGACCGAATCGGGGTTCTTCGCGGCGATGCGCCGCGCCACATCCGTGCGGTAGCCCTCGAGCGTCTGCGCCGGCGACATATTCTGCGGCGCGATTCTCGCCACCGGTGCGGCAGGCGGCGCAGGCGGCCGCACCGCAACCGGGGCGGGCGGTGGCGGCGGCGGCGCGGTGGCGCACCCGGCGACGATCACACTGGCAGCGAGGCTCACCCCGCGCATGATTTTCAAATACCGCATCGCTTTACTCCCTAGAAATTGTGCGACGCGGAGCAGGCTAACATGAGACAACCCCATGTCAGCGTCATAAGTTGGCATTCCCCAGGTGCTTATTGCCGCCCTAATGCGACAAACGACTCGGTATGCCAGTCACTGTCACCAAGCCAACAATCGATCATCGTCAGGCGCTTGGCATAGTGCGCTGCGGGAAGCTCGTCGGCGACGCCCATCCCGCCGTGCATCTGAATCGCCTCTTTCGCGATCGCGCGGCCGGCGCGGCCCACCAGCGACTTCGCCGCCGACACCGCGCGCCGGCGCTCCGTGGCATCGGCCGATCCGGCCTTGACCGCGGCGCGCATCGTGATCGATTTCGATTGCTCGCAGTGAATCAGCATGTCGACCGCGCGGTGCTGCAACGCCTGGAAGCGTCCGATCGGCTGGCCGAACTGCCGGCGCGTCTTCAGGTACTCGAGCGTTGCGGCGTTCAGCGCCTCCATCACCCCGACCGCCTCGGCGCAGAGCGCGGCGACCCCGCAATCCACCGCGCGCTCGAGCAGCGGCAGGCCGGCATCGAGCGGACCGAGCACCGCGTCCGATCCCACGCGCAGCGCCTCGACGCCCACGTCCGCCGCGCGCAGGCCGTCGATCGTGGCATAGTCGGTCACGCTCACGCCGCGCGCCTTGGCATCGACCAGGAAGAGCGTGATGCCGTGGCGATCCCGCTGCCCGCCGGCCGTGCGCGCCGCGACGATCAGCGTGTCCGCCGCCGCGCCGTGCAGCACCACCGACTTCCGGCCGTTCAGCGCGAAGCCCGACCCGTCCCGCTTGGCGCTGGTCGCCACGTCGTGCAGGTCGTACCGGGACTGCGGCTCGCCATAGGCCACGGCGAGCAGCGATTTGCCTTCGGCGACGCGCGGCAGGATCGCCCGCTTCTGCGCCGCCGTTCCCGCGAGGTCGACCAGTCCGCCGCCGAGGACGACGGTGGCAAGATAAGGCTCGACCACGAGGCCGCGGCCGAGCTCTTGCTGCACCACCATCAGGTCCACGGCGGTGCCGCCGAAGCCGCCATCGCTCGCCGCGAACGGCACGCCGAGCAGGCCCATCTCGGCGAACTTCCCCCATACCGCGCGCGACCAGCCTGAGGGCGAGGCGACGATCTTCTTGCGCGCCTCGAACGTGTACTCGTTCGCGACCAGGCGCGCGATCGCATCGCGCAGCAGTTGTTGCTCCTCGGTGAGGCGGAAATCCACGGCTACAGACCGAGCACCTGCTGCGCGATGATGTTGCGCTGGATCTCGTTGCTGCCGCCGTAGATCGAGGTCTTGCGCGCGTTGAGGTAGCGCGCCGCGAGCGGCGCCGCGTACTCCGGCGCGAACGGCGCCGCACCGCCGCCGTCCTCGATCGCGCGCCGCGAAAACGGCGCGGCGTACGGTCCGAGCGCCGCCATCATCAGCTCGGTGAGCGCCTGCTGGATTTCGGTGCCCTTGATCTTGAGGATCGACGCCTCCGGTCCTGGTTGATCGCGGGCGCTCAGCACCCGCAGCAGCGTGGTCTCGAGCGCGATGAGATCGATCTCCACCTGCGCGATCCGCGCGCGAAATACCGGATCGGCGGCGAGCGGCGCGCCGTCCTTCAGCTCCCGCTCGACGATCTCCTTGAGCAGCTCGAGCTCGCGCTTGGACGCCCCGACGCCGGTGATTCCCGTGCGCTCGTGCCCGAGCAGGTACTTCGCGTAGGTCCAGCCTAGGCCCTCCTCGCCGACCAGGTTTTGCGCCGGCACCCTGACGTCGTCGAAGAAGACTTCGTTCACTTCGTGCTCGCCGTCGAAGAGCATGAGCGGGCGCACGGTCACGCCGGGCGAGTGCATGTCGATCAGCAGGAAGCTGATGCCCTCCTGCTTCTTCACCGTCGGGTCGGTGCGCACCAGGCAAAAGATCATGTCGGCGTACTGCGCGAGCGTGGTCCAGGTCTTCTGCCCGTTCACGACGTAGTGATCGCCCGCGCGCTCGGCGCGCGTCTTGAGCGACGCGAGGTCGGAGCCGGAGCCGGGCTCCGAGTAGCCTTGGCACCACCAGTCCTTGTTGTCGCGGATGCGGCCGAGGTAGTGCTCCTGCTGCCACCGACTGCCGAATTTCATGATCACCGGCGCGACCATGTTCAGTCCGAATGGAATCAGTCGCGGCGCGCCCGCCGCGGCGCCCTCTTCGTCGAAGATGTGCTGTTGCACCGGCGTCCACCCGCGACCGCCGAACGCTTCAGGCCAGTGGCCGGTGAGCCAGCCCTGGCGCGCGAGGAGGTCCTGCCAGCGCACCCAGTCATCTTTCGCCAGACTGCGGTGACCACGGACCTTCTCGCCGATGTCGCGCGGTAGCGCGCGCCGTATAAACTCGCGCACTTCCCCGCGGAATGCCTGCTCTTGCGGACTGTAGTCGAGATCCATGGACGAACCGATTCGCGCGTGCTAGGACGCGGTCATGGTAGCCGGTTCGCTACCACCCGATCAACCGTCCGGGCGCCTGGCTGCGGTATCCGGCCAAGCGATCCGCGCCGCCAGGAAGATCCCCGCGAGCAGCAGCGCCATGCCGGCTAGCTTCGCCGGACCGACCGGCTCGTCGAGGAGCAGCCAGGCGAGGGTCGTCGAGCCGATCGGTTCGCCGAGGATCGCGAGCGCGATCATCGTCGCCGACAGGTACTTCAACGCCCAATTGAAGCTCGAGTGCCCGAGGAGCTGCGGCCCCACGGCGAGCGCGAGGAGCATCGGCCAGGCCGCAGCAGCGTAGCCCCCGAGGGGTGCCCCCCCGACGGCGGCCCCCACCAGCAAGCAGATCGCCGCGGCGCCGTACACGATGCCGACATAGGTAAGCAGCGACATCACCCGCCGCAGGCCGCGCCCGATGAGCAGATAGCCGCAGATCGCGGCCGAGCCGGCGAGCGCGAGCGCGTTGCCGAGCGCCGGCGACCGCCCGCCCGCGCCGCCTGCGCTATCAGCGAAGAAAATCGCCGCGCTGCCGACGAGCGCGAGCGCGATCGCCGCAAGCAACACGCCGCTCGCCCGCTCGCGGAAGACGAGCCAGGAGGCGATGCCGATCCAGATCGGGTTGGTCGTCACCAGCGCGACGCTGGAGGCGACCGAGGTGTATTCGAGCGAGACGATCCAGGTCGCGAAATGGGCGGCGAGGAATACGCCGGCGGCCGCCGCGAGCAGCCATTCGCGCGCACCGAGGCGTGCGAGTTCGGCCCGGCGCCGCAAGGCGAGCGCCGGGGTGAGAAGCAGCGCCGCAAGCGTGAGCCGCCAGGCGGCGATCGCGATGGATGGCACGGCCTCCGCCTGCAGCCACCGAATCAGGATCGACGCCGTGGAGACGACGAGCACGCCGAGCGCGAGCACGGCGAAGACTCGCGCCCGAGAGGGTATGGGGCTCGCGTTGGGTGGCACGCTCTCGATCTCGCTCGCGGCCGGCGGAACGAACGGGCGATCCGGACCCGCATGCGGCGGCCGCGCGATTGTACCGGCCCCGCGCCGTCCAGCGCCGCGGCGGATCGGCGACAATACGGGCCCGATGCGCCCGCCGCTCCGCCACCGCCTCTGCACCGCGCCGATGATGGACTGGTCGGACCGGCATTGCCGCGTCTTCTTCCGCAGCCTCGCGCCGTGCGCGGTGGTCTACAGCGAAATGATCACGACCGGCGCGCTGCTTCACGGCGACGTCCCGCGGCACCTCGACTTCGATCCTGCGGAGCATCCGGTCGCGCTGCAGCTGGGCGGATCGGAGCCCGATGCGCTCGCCCACTGCGCGCGGCTCGGCGAGCGCTGGGGCTACGACGAGATCAACCTCAACTGCGGCTGCCCCTCGGAGCGCGTGCAGCGAGGCGCCTTCGGCGCCTGTCTGATGGCCGAACCCGATCTGGTCGCCGACTGCGTGCGGGCGATGCAGGACGCGGTTTCGATCCCGGTCACGGTGAAGCACCGTCTCGGGATCGACCGCATCGAGGACTACGGCCTGGTGCGACGCTTCGTCGAGACCCTGGCCAACGCGGGCTGCCGCGCGTTTCTGGTCCACGCGCGGAACGCGGTGCTGAAGGGGCTCTCGCCGAAGGACAACCGCGAAATCCCGCCGCTCCGCTATGCCGAGGCCTACCGCCTCAAGCGCGAGTTTCCGGAAGTCGAGATCGTCGTGAACGGCGGCATCACGGGCGAGTGCGCGATCGACGCGCACCTCGCTCAGGCGGACGGCGTGATGCTTGGCCGCGCGGCCTACCATGACCCGTTCCTGCTCGCCATCGCGGATCGAAAGCTGTTCGGCGGTTCGCTGCCCGCGCGCGGGGAGATCGTGCGCCGCATGCATCGCTACGCTGCGGAGCAAGTCGCGCGCGGCGCATCGCTCCGCGCCATCGCGCGGCACATGCTGGGGTTGTATCAGGGCCGCCCGGGCGCACGCCGGTGGCGGCAGCTCCTGTGCGACGCGACGCGGCTCGCCCGCAACGATCCGGCGCTGCTGCTCGAGGCGCTCGAGGAAATCGAGCACCCGCCGTCGCCGTCGCGACGGTCCGATCCGCGCAGCGCCGCCGAGCTTCACGCATAATCTGCCGCATGAATCAGCGGACAGGCGCCGCCGCGCAGCGGCGGGAACCGACGCGACCGATCCAGGTCCGCGAGGAGCGCGCGAGCGACGCGCCCGCGATTCGCCGCGCGATCGAGAGCGCGTTCAAGGGCCGCGCCGAGGCCGACGTCGTCGACAAGCTGCGGGCGCGAGGCGGGTTCGCGCTGTCGCTGGTGGCCGCCCACCGTGGCTCCGTCGTCGGTCACGTGCTGCTCACGGCGGTCCAGCTCGTCGGCCAGGGGCCGGCGCCGCGCGGCGCCGGACTCGCGCCGCTCGCCGTGCGGCCGGCGTTCCAGCGCCGCGGCGTCGGCGCCGCGCTCGTGCGCGCGGCGCTCGATCGCGCGCGCGAGGCGGGCTATGGCTTCGTCGTCTTGCTCGGCAATCCGACGTACTACCAGCGCTTCGGCTTCCAGAGCGCGTCCGTGTTCGGGCTCGCCTGCGAGTTCAACGCCCCCGAAGAAGCGTTCATGGCGGTCGAGCTCGCGCCCGGCGCGCTCGCCGGGGTCTCGGGGACGGTGCGCTATCGGCCCGAGTTCACCGACGCGGTCACCCTGTAGCGCCACCGCTACGGCGTCGCGGTGTGGCACTCGGCAAACAGGGTCTGACCGCCCTCCTCGACCGTGGCATCGGTGCCCTTGGTGCTGAGCGTCGTGCGGCCGTTCGTGTAGCGCGCCCCGGAGGCGCTCGACTCCCGGTCCAGGCGAAACTCGCGGTCGGGGTAGATCATCATGGCTGACTTCCCGCCGTCGAGGTAGCGCACCGCCAGCTGCTTGCCGTCGTTGCACTTGTACACGGTGGCGCCGGGCGGATAGCGCGGCCGGTCGCGGCCCGCGCTGTCGGACGACCACCAGCTCGAGCAGCCGCCGAGCGCGACCGCGGCGACGATTGCGAACGCCGTGCATGCCTTCATGTGCACCCCCTCACCCGACGATCACCAAGATAACACCTGCCACGGCCAGCAGTACACCGAACGCCTGCGCGGCGTCGAGCTTCTCGATGCGCAACACGCACGCGCCGATGGCCAACGCGACGAAGGGGTGCGCCGCCACGATGGTGGAGACGACCGCTACCGGGCCGGACTTCAAGGCGTGGTACATGATCAGTACCGCCGCGCCGTTGCACAGTCCCGCCAGCGCAAACCAGCCCGCGCCCTTGAGATGCGACGCCGGCGACGCGCTTCGCGCGCCCACGCTCCGCGCCGCGACGACCGTGATCGCCGAGATGGAGTAGCCGGTCAACGCCGCCGCGAACGGGTTGGGCCACAGCGTGAGGCCGACCTTTATCAGCGCCTGCGACAGCCCGCGAATCGCGGCCGCGAGCAAGGGCAAACCGATCGCCGCGCGCGGCCACTGCACCGGGATGGCGGTCGGACGCCAGGCGAGCACGGCGATGCCGAGGACGACCGCCAGCGCACCGAGGGCGATCAGCGGCGTGAGCGCCTCGTCGAGAAAGAGGATCGCACCGCAAACGGCGAACAGCGGCGTGGTGGACGAAATCGTGCCCGCCACCGTGGGGCCCATCTGGTCGTTCGCCTCGAACATGAGCAGCGTCACCGCGGCCGGAAAGAAGACGCCCACCACCGCAAATATCGCGATCGCCGCGGCGTTCCAGCCGGACGGGTCCAAGGCGAACGGCGCGGCGCACCAAAACAGCACGGTCGCGCTGGGAATGCTCACCGCCGCGCCGGCGCGGGCGGTTATGTACTGCAGCCCGAGCTTGGTCAGCACCAACGCGACGCCGAAGCCGCACGCGGCGGTTACGGCATAGAGAACCGTTGCCCCCATCGCGCGCGGTACGCCTAACGGCAGCGACCGGAGATTCGCCAACGATTGAATGCCATCAGTCTCAAGCTCTGGTCGCGGTTGAGGAGCCTCACGCTAGATCTTGGCCAAGATCGCTTGCTTGATTTCCTTGATACGTTTTTCGTCCCGCTGATAAAACGTCCATTGCTTGATCCGTTTGGCACGGATCAGCCCCGCCTGCGACAGGATCTTGAGGTGCTCGCTCACTGTTGGCTGGGTGACGCCCAGCTTGTCGGCGATCCGCACCCCGCACACGCCATCTTTCACGAGGTCGCCATCCACCTGCGGCGGAAAGTGTGCCGCCGGATCCTTCAGCCACTCCAGAATTAGAAGCCTGCGCTCATTGGCGAGCGCCCGGATCGCAGTTGTATTAGGCATATTGCTAATTAGCCAAGTGGCGAATTATACTCGACCGATTGAACGGTGGAGCGACGACGACACGAATGTCCGACGGCACGATAAGCCGAGAACGTATTGCAGCCACCGCGCGGCTCATCAAACCCTACATACGCCGCACACCGCTGATCGAAATCGACGGCGCCGACCTTGGCCTCGGTTCGACCTCGGTATGGATGAAGCTCGAGCTACTCCAGCATTCAGGCTCGTTCAAGGCGCGAGGCGCCTTCACCAATCTGCTGACGCGGGAGGTCCCCGGGGCTGGCGTCGCCGCTGCCTCGGGCGGCAATCACGGCGCAGCGGTCGCCTACGCAGCGTTGAAGCTCGCCGTGCGGGCGAGGATCTTCGTGCCAAGCATCTCGTCACCGGCGAAGATTCAGCGAATCCGCGACTATGGGGCTGATCTGGTCGTAGGGGGTGAACGCTACGCCGATGCGCTGGCCGCAAGCGAAGCGTGGGTTGCCCAGTCAGGCGCGCTGGCGGTTCACGCCTTCGATCAAACCGAGACGCTCCTCGGTCAGGGGACCATCGGCATGGAACTGGAAGAGCAGGTGCCCGAACTCGATACGCTACTCGTCGCCGTCGGCGGCGGCGGGCTGATCGGCGGAATCGCTGCGTGGTATGCGGGCCGAATCAGGATTGTTGGTGTCGAGCCAGAGATGGCCCCGACGCTTTCCCGAGCGCTCGAGGCCGGACGACCGGTCGATGCCGAAGGAGGAGGCCTCGCGGCTGACTCGCTCGCTCCGCGCCGCGTCGGCGAGCTTGCGTTCCCGATCGCGCAGCGCTACGTGAATCAGGTTGTGCTGGTTACCGACGATGCCATCCGCAACGCACAGGAAACGCTCTGGCGAACCGCACGAATCGTCACCGAGCCAGGCGGCGCCGCGGCGTTTGCGGCGCTCGCATCCGGACGCTACCCGCTGCAACCGCAAGAGCGGGCCGGCGTTTTGCTCAGTGGCGCCAATACCGTGGCGGTTGACTTCGACCGCTCCAGACGCGGGAGCGGCGAAGTCCCGCAGTCTAGATTCATGTCGTGACGACCAACTCGGGGAAAGGCTGATGCCGCATCGCTTCGTCATTGCCGACGTCTTCACGGCGCAGGTCTTCGGCGGCAATCAGCTTGCCGTCTTTCCGGACGCGCAGGGCTTGTCCGACCGCGCGCTGCAAGCGCTCGCGCGCGAGTTCAACTTCGCCGAGACCACGTTCGTGCTGCCGCCGCGGGACGCTCGTCATGCGTGCCGCGTGCGCATTTTCACGCCGAGGACGGAACTGCCTTTCGCCGGGCATCCAACCGTTGGCACCGCGGCGGTGCTCGCCCGCCTCGGCCTGATCGAGACGCCGGGGGGCGCGGCGACCGTCGTCTTCGAGGAAGGCATCGGCCCGGTGGCGGTCGAAGTCCGGCTGCGCGGCGCCGCTACCTTCACCCGCTTCGCGATCGAGAAAGAAATCGAGACCGGGCCGAGCCGTCCCGCGCCGAAAGCGGCGGCGGCGGCGCTCTCGCTGCCTGAGGAGACCGTGCTGGAGGCGTGGTTCGCCAGCGCCGGCCTGCCGTTCTGCTTCATCCGCCTGGCAACCAAGGAGGCGGTCGATCGTGCCGCGCTCGACCGGACTTCATGGTCCGCGAATTTCTCCCGCGCCTGGTCGCCGAATCTGTTCCTATTCGCCGGCGAGCTCGCGCCGGGGAGCCGTCTTTACGCGCGCATGTTCGCCCCGGCGTTTGGCATCGAGGAAGATCCGGCGACCGGCTCCGCCTGCGCCGCGCTCGCCGGCCGTCTCGCCGCGGGCCTAGCCGATCGCGAGGGCACCTTCGAGTGGCAGATCGAGCAGGGCGTCGCCATGGGCCGCCCGAGCCTGATCGAGGCCGCAGCCGACAAGCGCGCGGGCCGCACGGTCAGAGTGACGGTCGGCGGCGCCACCGTGCTGGTCGGCGAAGGAACCATGACGGTGCCGGCCGGATACTGACCCTGCGCGTACGCCGCCGGTCCGGCAAGGCGCCCGCGTTTCCTCCCTTGGGCACGGCCGCGGCGCCGATGTCGCCGCCGCGCGACCCCTTCGCCGTTGCCGCAGCACGGGCTACCGAGCTCATCGGGTCTCCAAGCTTGTGGCCCGCCGCGACCATGACCGGCACGCTCGGCGCGGACGCTGCAGCGCCGGAGCGAATCGAGCCGTTACGCGCCGCACGATGATACGATCGTGCGGCCCGACAGGAGGAGCGCTGATGAAGGCCGATGCCGGCTCGGTAACGGATGTCGACTGCAACCGCTTCCGGCTGCGCCGCTTCCTCGAATCCCTCGGCCCGGACGAGCTCGAGCGGCGCGATGCGCCGATCGATCTCGCCGATGTCGCCGCGGCGCTCGAAGGCAATCCGAAGGCGCTCTGGTTCGCCCGGGTCGGCCCGGAAGGGGCTGCGCTCTGCGGCAACGTCGTGGCGAGCCGCTCGCGGCTCGCCCGCGCGTTCGGCACCACGGCGGACCGGCTGCTGCCCGAGGTGCTACGCCGCCTCGCGACTCCGGGCGAGATCATCGAGGTGCCGCGCGCGCTCGCGCCGGTGCAGGAGGTGGTGCTGACCGGGGAGGCAGCCGATTTGACGACGCTCCCGGTGCATCTCCAGCACGGGCTCGACGGTGCACCGTACATTTCGGCTTCCATCGACTTCGCGTTCGATCGCGACGCCGGCTGGGTCAACGTCGGCGTGCGACGGCTGATGCTGCGCGGACGCCGGGAATGCGGCATCGATCTGGTCGCGCCGTCGGATCTGCGCGCGATCTACCTCGCGCAAGCGAAGCGCGCCGAGCCGCTCCCGGTCGCCTTCGTCGTGGGATCGCACCCGATCGATCATGTGGCAGCGACGATGCGAATTCCCGCCGACGAGCTGCGCCTGCTCGCGGCGCTCCGCGGCGCGCCGCTGCCGGTGGTGAAGTGCGCGACGAACGACCTACGGGTGCCGGCCGACAGCGAATACGTGCTGGAGGGCTACCTCGACGCCCGCGGGCACGTCGAGGCCGAAGGCCCCTACGGCGAGTTCCTCGGCTACTACGGCGCCGTCAAGCGCAATCCGGTGTTCCATCTCGCCGCGATCACGCGCCGGCGCGATGCCCTCTTCCAGACCGCGACCATCGGCGGTCGCACCATCAGCCGCACCGACACCGCGCAGCTCTGCGCGCTGCGCACCGAAGTGACCGTGTGGCGCGCGCTCGAGAGCGCCGTGCGCGAGGTGCGCGCGGTGTACGCGACCCCGTCGAGCGGCGGCATGTACAACGTCCGCATCGCTTTGCGCCAGCGGGTGCCCGGGGAGGCGAGAAACGCAATCGCCGCCGCGTTCGGGTGCCTCGCCAACGTGAAGCATGTGTTCGTCGTCGATCCCGACGTCGACGTCTTCGCCGACGAGCAGATGGACTGGGCGCTCGCGACCCGCTTCCAGGCCGACCGCGACTTCGTCGCGCAGTCGGGCTTGCGCACGCTGCCGCTCGATCCTTCCCTGGACGGCGCGACCACCGGCGCGAAGGCGGGGTTCGACCTCACGCTGCCGTTCCTCGCGCCCGGGGCGACGCGACCGATCGAGCACCGGGTGCCGACGCCGCCGACCTACGATGCGCGGCGCTTTGATACGGTCGCCGCCGCCCTGGCCGACGGACCGAAGTTCTTCGGCGAGCTGATGGGCGCGACCGGCAGCCGCGACGGCCGCGAGATCGTGCGCGCGATCGAAGCCATCCGCGCCGCCGGCGGCCTGACGCGCGACGCCGAAGGTCGGTACGCGCTGCAGAAGCTTCCCCATACCCCTTCATGAGCCGTTACGTCGGCCGGCCGATCCCGCGCGTCGAGGATCTGCGGTTCCTCACCGGGCGCGGCCGTTACACCGACGACATTCAGGTGCCGGGCCAAACCCACTGCGCGTTCGTGCGCTCGCCGCACGCGCACGCGCACATCGAGCGGATCGGCACCGATGGCGCGCTGGGCGCCGCGGGCGTGATCGCCGTGCTGACCGGTGCCGACTACCTCGCGGACGGGTGCGCCGGGATCGAGCATCAGGCGAATCCCGCGGATGCACTCGACCTCTCCCAGCGGGCCTTCGTCGCCGCACCGGGCGCCCGCATCGTCGAGCTGCCGCACTGGCCGCTCGCAATCGGCCGCGCGCGGCACGTCGGCGAGCCGGTCGCGGCCGTGGTGGCGGAGACGGCGGCGGCGGCGCGCGATGCGCTGGAGTTGATCGAGGTGGACTACGCGCCGCTGCCGGTGGTGCAATCGCCGGTGGAAGCGGTGCGCGCCGGCGCGCCGCAGCTCTGGGACGAGGCACCGGGAAACCTCTGTTTCTCGGTCGCGTTCGGCGACGCCGACGCGACGCGACGCGCCTTCGATCGCGCGCACCACGTGATCCGCCACGAGTTCCGCAACAACCGCCTCGCCAACTGCCAGATGGAGCCGCGCGCCGCGATCGGCGACTACGATGCGCGCACCGGCGTCTGCACGCTCATCTCCGGCAGTCAGGGAGTGGTCCGCCAGCAGGAAGCGCTCGCCGCGGCGCTCAAGGTGCCGCCCGCGGCGGTGCGCGTCGTCTCGCCCGATGTCGGGGGCGGGTTCGGCCCGCGGACCTTTCTCCAGCCGGAGCAGGCGGTGGTGGTCTGGGCGGCGCGACGGCTGGGTCGGCCGGTCAAGTGGACGAGCGACCGGAGCGAAGCGTTTGTCTCCGACTACCAAGGGCGCGACAGCATCCTGCATGCGGCCTTGGCAGTCGATCCGGACGGTCGGATTCTGGGCTACGAAGTGGACCTACTGGGAAACCTCGGCGCCCATACCGTGTCCTTCGCCCCGCTCGCGAACGCGCGGCGCATCCTCACGACCGTGTACCACGTGCCGGCCGCCAGCTGCCGCGTGCGCGGCGCGCTCACCAACACGGTGCCCACCGCGGCCTATCGCGGCGCGGGGCGCCCCGAAGCGCACCACGCGATCGAGCGCCTGCTCGACATCGCCGCGCGGCGGCTGCGCATCGACCGCGCCGAAATCCGGCGCCGCAACCTCGTGCGACGCGACAGGCTCCCCTATCGGAGCGCGATGGGGCTCACCTACGACAGCGGCGACTTCGCGCGCTACATGGAGCGGGCGCTCGCGCTTGCCGACTGGGCTGGCTTCCCAGCGCGGCGCGATGCCGCCGAGCGACGCGGAAAGCGCGCGGGCATCGGGCTCGCGAACTATGTCGAGTCCCCGGTGGGGGCGCCGCACGAGCGGACCGACGTGGCGGTGCTCGGCCGGGGAGCGATCGACGTGATCGTCGGCACCCAGTCGACCGGCCAAGGTCATGAAACGAGCTTTGCGCAGGTGGTGGCGGACGAGCTCGGTGTCCCGCTCGAGTCGGTGTGCGTGCGCTACGGCGACACCCGGTTCGTCACGGCGGGCGGGGGCACGCATTCCGACCGCTCGATGCGCCTCGCCGGCACGCTCCTCGTGCAGGCGGCGGCGCAGATCATCGGTCTAGGAAAGTCGGCGGCCGCGGCGATGCTCGAGGCCGCGACGGCGGACCTCGTGTTCGAGCAGGGTCGATACCGAATCACCGGCACCGATCGCGCCGTAAGCCTGTTCGAGGTCGCGCGCGCCATCGAATCGGCTGCCGTGCCCGCGCCGGCGCGCGCGCCGCTCGCCGCGGCGAGCGAGTTCGCCGGGCGAATTGCGGCCTATCCCGCGGGCGCGGCGGTCTGCGAGCTGGAGGTCGACCCGGAAACGGGGACGGTCGAGATCACTCGTTACGCCACGGTGGACGACGTGGGCCAGGCGATCAACCCGCTGATCGTCGACGGCCAGACCCACGGCGGCATTGCGCAGGGCGTCGGGCAGGCGCTGCGCGAGGACGTGTCGCTCGCCGCGGAATCCGGTCAGGTACTCGCCGGCACGTTCATGGACTACGGCCTCAGCCGGGCCGACGATCTGCCGTCGTTCAAGGTCGAGCTCGCCGATGATCCGACCGCCGGCAACCCGCTGCGCGTGAAGGGCGGGGGCGAGAGCGGGATCACGCCGGCGACGGCGGCGGTGATCAATGCACTGTGCGATGCGCTCGCCGTGGCCGGCCTCGACGATCTGCCGATGCCGGCGACCTCCGAGGTGGTCTGGCGGGCGCTAGGCGCGCGCGCGCGCCTATGAGCGGTCTTTGGCGGCGGGCGCGGTTGGCGCGCCGGCCGCGGGCGTCCCCCCTGGCTTCGGCGCTTGATACTGGATCCACTTCTCGTGCTCGGCGCCGAGCACGGCCTCCACACGCCGCACCAGGACGGGCAAGCGATTTTCGGCCTCGTACGGGCCCGCGCCGGTCAGGAACATGAATTTCTCGCGCTTCAGCGCTTCGCCGGCGGCGCGGTACTCGACCCAGTTCTCCTGAAACCTGAAGAGCGAGATCGTGCCGGCGATCACGGCGACCGTCGCGCCGAGGGCCGCGACGACGATTTTGCCGGGAACCTCGCCGAGCGGCAGGATCGTGATCAGCGGAATCACGCTCGCGAATGCGATCTCAGCCAAGCGCAGCTGCTTGAAGCGGCGCTGATTCCACGCGCTCTTGGCGCCGTACCATGCGATCTGGTCGTCCACTCGCCCATGCAGATACTGCTCAGCGTCCATGCTCTCTCCCTCCGTGCGGCCGGGCTGCGGCCGGTCCGCTCACGCAAACCCCTGGAAGTGCTCCGATTCGACGCGCTGCGCGGCGAACGCTTTCCCGACCCGCTGGATGTCGTCGGTGTAGGCGACGGAGTCGAGCGTCTGCACGTGCGCCGGATCGATGTCGGCGAGACCGAGCGCGGCCAACCCCTTTCCGGTCACGTTCGGGTCGTAGCGCACGTACGTGAAGAGCTTGGGACCGGTCCAGGTCGCGCCGGCGGTGGCGATCAAGCTGCCGACCTCGCGGTCGATCTCCTCGCCGCTCAGACACTTCCCGAGCACCCGACAAGTGAGGTCCTGCCCGGCCGAGGCCGCATTCATGAGCGCGGCGGGAATGGCCGCGGCGTTGTAGAGCAAATTCAGGTCCGACGGCTTGAGGGCGACATTTTCCTTCGCCGCCGCACCGGTGCCGACGGAGACGATCAGCAGCTTCGCCTCGCCGGTCTCCCAGTTGATCTGGTACGGCGTAGCGGTGGCCATAAGGAACGCGAGCCAGGCGGGGTTGTTGTAGGTCGTCACGCCGCCGTCGACGAAGACGAACGTCTTCGATCCCACCTTGACCACCTCCGGCGGGAAGTAGGTCGGTGCCGCCGTGCTCGCGCGAACCAGCTGCCAGAGCGGGATGTCGAGGTTGCAGTCCTCGCGGCGGCGGTCGTTGTACTTCGCGAACGGATTGTTCGAGACCGGCCAGGGCGAGTCGGTGGACGCGTTCCGCATCACGACCATCAGCAGGGCGCGCAGCCTGGGATCGCCGATTCTCGTGTCGGCGCCGAGCTCGCGCTGCAGCTTCTTCGCGATCGGCTCGTCTTCGTACTTGTAGCGCAGTCGCTCGAGCAGCGACGCCGGCTCGAACATCTCGCGCCCGCTCTCGAGATAGAAGTTGCGGATCTTCGCCATCGGCATCCCCCACGCGATGCAGGTCGCGATGACCGCGCCGGTGCTCGTGCCGCAGACGAAATCGAAGTAGTCCGCCAGCACGAACTCCGGACCCCGGCCCAGGCGCCGGCGCAGCACCTCCTCGATCCGGGCGAGGATCTCCACGCTCATCAGACCGAGGATCCCGCCACCGTCGCAGGCGAGGATCTTCTTCGGACCGAGGCGGCGGATGCGTTCGGCAACGCTCATGTGTTCCCCCTGGAAGCGCCCGCTCACCATAGCTTCCTCGTGTCGAGCACGTACACCTGGCCGGTCCGGCGCTCCACCTCGTCGTGCATGTGCTGGGTGCCGCCGGGGCCGTCGCCGCCCTGACCGTCCCAGAGGAGGACCGCGTGCACCTTCTCCGGCCCGTACGCGAGTGCGCTGTAGAGCTGCCAGAGGTTCAGCCGCTCGTAGGCATTGCGCTGCGGCGGCGGCGGGCCGAGCTCGTCCGGCATCACGAAGAGCGTCGCCTTGGGGTCGCTCTTGATCGCGTAGTACCGCTCCCGCCAGCGGTCCTCGACGTTCGCCGCCGATTTCTCGAACGCGACCGAGTTCTGCACGAAAGTCGGCTCGTCGAACGGGATCCGGATCTGGAGCCGCGCGCCGCGCTTGAGCGCCGCTTCGGCGAACAGGATGTCGCCGCCGCACGCGCCGGGGCACAGGCCGACATCGTCGGGGCCGATGCCGAGCCGCTCGAGCACGGCGGCGATCGCGTTGGCGGCGATTTGCTCCTTGTCCGCCGGAAATCGCGGTTTGGCGCGGTCCTTCGCGTCGATCATGTGGCCGCTAAACAGGCAGACGCGCTTCGGCTTCCAGGCCTCGCGCGGGCGCTCGATCTTGCCCAGTGCCCGATCGAGGACGGCGATCGCGGCCGCCACCTGCTCCGCGCGGTAACCGAGGTCGCGCATCAGCACCAGCTGCTCCCGCGAGGAGTTCAGCGCGAACCAGTCGCCCTCGGCAATGGCGACCGCATCCCGGTAGGCGCGCTCGACGGCGGCGCGTTCGCCGACCAGCACTTCGAGGTCGCCGAGCGTCACGGCGGCCCAGTAGTTGCGCTCGTTCTTGCGCTCCGCCCGCGCGAGCGCGGCCTTCACCGCCCAGCGCACGGCGCCCTCCATCGCCGCGCAGTCTTCCTCGAACGCGTGCGCTTCGCCGGTGACGAACCGCAGTAGATGGATCAGCGTGACCGCATTGATGCCGGGGTAGTAGTCCTCTGGCTGGATGCGAAAGCCGTCGGTGTACCACTTGATCGACTCCCGCAGCTGCGCATCCTCGAGCGCCGCGTCCGCTCGCATCTTGGCGGGGTCCTGCCCGGCCTCGCGCCAGGAGGCGGTCCAGGCATCCTTCTCGAGCCGCCCGATGTAGCCGAAGGTCTCGCCGTCGGTGGGGTGATCGCGCACGATCGCCTTCAGCCACTCCTTCGCCGCCTCGTAGCGTCCGAGCTTGCCGAGCAGCATCCCCTTTTGACGGCGAGCCTCGAGATCGTCTGGCTCCAGCCCGAGCGCCTTCTCGTACTGCTCGAGCGCGAACTTCGGTTGCCATGCCGCACGGAGCTCCGCCCCCGCGCGGCGGTGGGCCTCGACGCGAAAAACCCGCGTCGACCCTTCCTCCGCGAGCACCATGATGTCCCCCGGCCGCCCGAGCTTCTTCGCCACCGCGATGCGCTCGGTCCATCTTCGGTGCGCCTCCCAGAACTCCTTCGCCCCGCCGAGCTCGAGGCGCTTCCACTCCGGCTCCTCGAGGTAAGCGAGGAGCTGATAGACGGGGCTCACCGGCCGCCCATGCCACGCCCGCACGGTGTCGGTCGCCATCCTGGCGAGCGCGTCGCGGTCGCCCTCCAGCGTGGTCGGGTCGGGAACCCCGTCCCGCAGTCGATAGCGCAGCTTGCGCTCGGTGTAGATGTCGAACGGCTGATACGGCCGGTCGGACTGCACCAGCACGACGCCGCGGGCGCGCAGCGCGTGGCGCACCCCGAGCTCGTACCAGACGTTGGGGTTGTCGATCGTGAGGTCGGCAACGACGAGATCGGCGATCAAGAGCTCCTGGAACATGTCGGTCTTGATGTCGCCGCCGCGCGTCTCCGCGTCGGCGCGGAACACCTCGAATCCGACGCGCTCGAGCGCGGGTTTGATCAGCGCCGTGTAGACGGCGTTGAAGTCGATGTCCCGGCCGTCGAGGCCTTGCTTGACGCCGAAGGGCATGGCAACGAACACGTGATAGCCCATGACCGGCCTCCTGCTCTGGATCGGTTGCCGCGCCCTGCCATCGCTCCTCGATTCGCCGCGGCAGCGCATCACCGCCACTCGGGGAGCCGGGTCGATCGGCCTTGACTTATCGGGCATTCTCGCAGAGGCGCCCGGGGTTGGGATAATCTCCAACGCCGGCGGCGCTCGAGCGCCCTGCACCCCGCCCCGAGTTGCGGCGCGCGCGCGGTGCGTGGCCGCCATGCGTCGCGCCGGCCAAGGACCAAGGTTGACCCAGTCACGACAGGGACTTCGCGTGCTGATCGCCGGTGCCGGCATCGGCGGTCTCACCGCGGCGCTCGCACTTCTCAAGCGCGGCTTCGACGTCGAGGTCTACGAGCAGGCGCCCGCGCTCGGCGAAGTCGGGGCCGGGGTGCAGATCAGCGCCAACGGCACGCGGGTGCTGTATGCCTTGGGCGTCGGCGACGAAGCGGCTGAGCTCGCCTGCGCACCGTCCGGCAAGGAGGTGCGGCTGTGGAACACCGGCCAGCGCTGGAAGCTGTTCGATCTCGGGGCCGAATCGGTCCAGCGCTACGGCTTCCCGTACCTCACCGTTTATCGCCCGGATCTGCACGGCGTTCTCGCGCATGCGGTGCGACGGGAGAAGGCCGACGCCATTCACTTGAACGCGCGCTGCATCGGGTTCGACGCGGACGGTGCAAGCGTCGTGCTGCGCCTCGAGGATGGCAGCGAGGCAACCGGACACGCGCTGATCGGCGCCGACGGCGTGCACTCCCGGGTGCGCCAGGCGCTCACCGGCGCCGACCGGCCGGTCTTCTCCGGCTGCGTCGCCTGGCGCGGCGTCATCCCGATCGGCCGCCTCCCCGAGCGGTTGCGACGGCCGGTCGGTACCAACTGGATCGGTCCCGGCGGTCACGTCATCCACTATCCGCTGCGCCGGGGCAAGCTCATGAACTTCGTCGGCATCGTCGAGCGCAGCGACTGGCGAATCGAATCGTGGAGTGCACGCGGCACGACGAGCGAGTGCGCGCAGGACTTCAGGGGCTGGCACGACGACGTCCAGGCGCTCATCGGCAACATCGAAACGCCCTACAAGTGGGCGTTGATGGGCCGACCGCCGCTCGAGCGCTGGACCGCGGGCCGGGTCGCGCTGCTCGGCGACGCGTGCCACCCGATGCTGCCGTTCCTCGCCCAGGGCGCAGTCATGGCGATCGAGGACGGCTTCATCCTCGGCCGCTGCCTGGAGCGCTACCGCGACGACATCGAGCTCGCGCTCGCGCGCTACCAGCACGTACGCCAGGATCGCACGCAGCGCACCGTGCGCGGCTCGGCGGAGAACACCCGGCGGTTCCACAACCCGCTCCTCGCCGATCCGGTCGAGGCGCAGCAGTACGTGGACCGCGAGTGGAGCGAACGGCGCATCCGCGAACGCTATGACTGGCTGTTCACGTACGACGCCGGCGACGTCGAGCTCTGAGCGCTCGGTCGCGGGACCGCGCTCAAGCCCGGTGCGCCGCTAGCACTCGGCCTGCCCCGGCGCAGGCTTCGGCGCCGGGTCGAAGCCGAACCGCTGCGGCACTTCGGCGGCACCGATCGATCCGAGGGCAACACGGTGCTGGCCGAGGACGAGCGCCAGATTCGGACGCTTGCCGTCCGCCAGCGACTCGAGCACCGTATCGTCGGCGGGATTGCCGTCGCGGACCACGATCCGCTCCAGCAGCGCGGGAAGATCCCGATCCAGCACGACCCCCGGACCATGCTCGGTTTCGAGGACCAGCATGCCCGCGTCGTCGACCCAGGCGGCCTTGGGCGCCGCGACCAGGGCGCCGGCGTGGGTCTCGATCGATCGACCGTCGCCGCGGAGCCGGTAGACGAGCGGTGTGTACTCGAGCGTCACGAAGACGCGCTGCGGCCCGTTCTGGAAGAACCATCGACCGCGCGCGTCGGGCTGGTAGTTGCGGCCGATGAATTCGATGACCGCGGCGTTCGAGATGCGGTCGAATGCCGGCTCTCGCTCCGACGCGGCGCGCGTCTTCACCAGCCAGTTGCCGCGCCGGTCGAGCTTCAGCCAGCCGAACACGTTGGGCACGTTCGGCCATTTCTGCATCGCGCGAGTGACGATCTCGTCCATCGGGACCCCGCGGCTACAATGCGCCACCCATACTACCGCCGCCACCCGCCGCGCCCATGCTCCGTCCGTCCCTCGCGCGCCGCGGCCGACGCCGTTGACCGTCGTCGCGCTCGCGCTGGTGCTCGCCGCAGCGGCGGTGCACGCGGGCTGGAACTACGTTCTCAAGACAGCGCACGGCGGCCCGGCGTTCATGGCCCTCGTGGCGATGGTCGCCGCCGCGCTGTGGGCACCGATCGCCCTCGGGCAGTGGCTCGCCACGGGCTACGCGTTCCAGCCCCTGCACCTCGTGCCGATCCTCGCGAGCGCGGCGATCCACACCGCGTATTTTGTGCTGCTGGACCGCGGCTACCGGCACGGGGACTTGTCCGTCGTCTATCCGCTCGCGCGTGCGACCGGACCGGTCATCAGCATCGTCGCCGCGATGCTCTTCCTCGGCGAGCGGCCGGGCCCGAGCGCGCTCGTCGGCGCGGCGCTGGTGATTGCCGGCGCCTACGTGCTTACCGGGAACCCGTTGCGCCTGCTCTCGCGCGACCGTCCGAAAGGCGCCGGCTTCGCGCTGCTGACCGGCGGTACGATCGCGCTGTACACGCTCGTCGACAAGCTCGCCGTCAGTCACTACCTGATCCCACCGATCGTGTTCGATTGGACGTGCCTCACCGCGCGCATGTTCATGCTGTGGCCGCTCGCCGTGGGCGGCGCGCCGGGGAGTCTCCGCCAATCCTGGCGCGTCGACCGCCGCGCGATCGTCCTGGTCGCGGTCCTGTCGCCCCTCGCCTACATCCTGGTGCTCACCGCGATGGTGTTCACGCCGGTGAGCTACGTCGCGCCGGCACGCGAGGTGAGCATCCTCTTCGCCGCGCTGTTGGGCACCCATTTCCTGAAGGAGCGCGATCCGGTGCGGCGGCTCCTCGCCGCGGGTGCGATCGTGCTCGGGATCGTCGGGCTCGCGCTGGGCTAGGCGCGCGCTCGCCCGCGCTCGCTAGTCCCGCACGCTGAAGCGAAACACCGCCCCCTGCCCCGGCGCCCCCTCGGCGTGCACCACGCCGCCGTGGCGATGCACGATGCGCTGCACGATCGCGAGGCCGACGCCGGTGCCTTCGAACTCCTGCGCGCCATGCAAGCGCTGGAACACACCGAACAGCCGGTTGGCGTACTGCGGATCGAAGCCGGCGCCGTTATCGCGCACGAAATATTCGACGCCTTCGCCGTTCCGTGCGCCGCCGAGCTCGATCCGCGGCGCGGCGGCAGCGCGCGAGAATTTCAGCGCGTTGCCGATCAAATTGAACCACACCTGGTGCAGGAGCGAGGCGTCCCCGCACGCCGGCGGCATCTCGCCGACGATGATCTCCGCGTTCGACGGCGCCACGTCCCGCAACTCGGCGAGCACGGTATCGACCAGGGCGCGCATGTCGACCGGCTTGCGCTCAACCGCCCCGGCCGCGTTGCGCGAGAACTCGCGCAGATCCTCGATCAGCTGATCCATGCGCGTCGCGCTCGCCTCGATGCGATCCAGGTAGCGCGACGCGTTTGCACCCGGCGTCGCATGTTCCTCGCGCAGCAGGCGCGCGAAGCCGGCGATCGCGCGCAGCGGGGCGCGCAGGTCGTGTGAGATCGAGTAGCTGAAGCTCTCGAGCTCGCGATTCGCCGCCTCGAGCTCGCCGGTGCGCCCAGCTACACGACGCTCGAGCGAGACGTTGAGGTCGCGGACCTGCATCTCGGCGCGGGTGCGCTCGATCTCGGCCGCCGCCCGCGCGGCGAAGATTTCGAGCAACGAGACCCAGAAACTCGTCCGCTCGATCCGGCGCTTCGACATCACCACTAGGATCCCGAGCGGCAAGCCGTCCGCGCCGTGCATCGAGGTGCCGATGTAGCCTTCGACCCCCAGCCGCTTGAGGCCGGCGTCGCGCGGGAATTGCTCAGCGACGTGCTCGCTGTAGGCGACGGTTCCGCGCCGCATGACGTGCTCGCACGGTGAGCCCTCGAGCGAGTATTCGAAGTTCGGCGCGATCGCGCGATCGGCAAAGTACGCAAGCGTGCTAACCCGGTCAGGCGCCTCGGGCATCGTCTCGCCGACGAAGACGTAGTCGGCGCCGAGTTGGCGTGCGAGGTGCTCGACCAGCGAACTGAAGAACGCCGCGCCCAGCTTGGCGGACACACCGCGCGCGACGTTGAAGAGCAATTGCTCGTTGCGCTTGCGTTCGGAGACGTCGCGCACGATCGCCTGGATGTTGCCGTCGGGCAGCGGTCCGGCGAGGATCTCGGCCTCGAGCAGGCTGCCGTCCTTGCAGCGCACGGTTCGCTCTACGCGCACCGAGCCGAGCGCGAACACGTCCTGCACGCGCAGCGGGCGGCGGGTGACGTCGGCGTCGTCGAACAGGGTCGCAAAATGCCGCCCGAGGAGCTCGTGGCGCGCGTAGCCGGTGCCGCGGCAGCCAATCGGGTTGACGTCGAGCAGAACGCCGGCCGAAGAGACGATGAAGATGCCGTCGAGCGCCGAGTCGAACAACGCCCGGTAGCGTCGCTCGCTCTCGACGATCGCCTCGCTCGCGCGGCGCTGTTCGGTCACGTCGCGCACCACGACGATGCCGTGCGGCACATCGCCGAAGTCCAGGCGCTCGACCGAATAGAGCACGGCGCGGCGCTCACCGGAGCGCGTCACCACCACCCCTTCGAAATCGCGGATCGGACGGTTCGCTCGCACGCGCGCGCGCATTCGCTCCTCCTCTTCGGGCACCGCCCACAACCCCATCTCGACGCTCGTCTTGCCCACGGCCTCGCGCGCGGTGTATCCGGTCATGCGCTCGAAGCCTCGATTCACCTCGACGATGCGACCGTCTTCGATCCGGCCGATGACGATCGCATCAGGGGTCGCGAAGAACGTCTTCGAGAACCTCTCCTCCGATTCGGCGACGGCGCGGGCGGCCCGCTTCTGGTCGGTGACGTCGCGCCAGACGTGTACCAAGCAGTCGACGCCGTCGATCTCGATGCCCTCGCACGAGAGCAGCACATCGATCGGCTTGCCGTCGCCACCCAGGAAACGCGTCTCGAAGTTCGAGACGCGGCCTTTCTCCTGCAACGCCGCGAGCAACCGATCGCGCTCCGCCGGCACCGACCAGATGCCCAGCTCGAGCGCCGAGCGGCCGAGCGCTGCCTCGCGCGGGTAGCCAATCAGACGCGTCCAGGTTTCGTTCACCTCCAAATGCACGCCATCGTGGCGGCGCGCAATCGCGATCGCCTCGGGGGACGTCTCGAACAAGGCGCGGTACTTGCGCTCAGACTGCTGCAGCTCGCGCCCGGCGCGCAGGAAATCGGCGATGTCGTACGCCTCGACGATGAGATGGCGCTCGCCGCTGACCTCAAAGGCCGTCGCCGAAAGGGTGCAGATTCGCGGTGCGCCGTCCTTCCCGCGCAGGTGAACGCGCCGGTCGCGCAGGTTGCGGTCCCGATTCAATGCGGCGCAGTAGGCATCGCGTTCCTGATGGTCGACCCATAGGTCGAGATCGGCGTCGCTGCGTCCGATCGCTTCGGCAGCGGACCAGCCGAGCAAGCGCTCGAACGCGCCATTGATCTCGACCAGCACGCCGAGACCGTCGTGGGTCCCGCCCGTCGCGCGGTCGCTCGCGCGCACGATCGCGAGCGCTTCCGGGGCGGCGTCGAACGCCTTGGAAAAATACTCTCGCGACGGGCGCGGCTTGGGCCGTTCGGCCCGCTTGCGCGCGTCGCCGGCCCCCCGCGGGGTTGCGGGTTTGGCGCCAGAGCGCGCGTTCGTCTTGTGTCGAGTGGCCATCGAGGATCGGGGCCCCCTGCGCCCCGGACCCAGCGCTTTGGAAAAGCATACACCCGCAGCTTGGCCCGCCGCGGGGCGGTTGCGTCACACTGCCGCGCCGGCCGCGAATTTCGGGTAGGTCTCGGCGATCTGGTCGCGAATCTTGCCGCGGATGAGTTCCAGCACGCGCGGCTCGGGCGCGGCGCTCGCCGGCACGCTCGCCGGGCGGTCGAAATCGAAGCCGGTGTTGGCGACGATATCGTCCACCGTGTGCCCCGGATGCACGCTCTCGAGCACGAAGCGCTTGCGCCTCTTGTCGAACCCGAACAAGCCGCGGCTGGTAAGCATCTTCCACGGTCCGCCCGGGCGGTAGATTCCCGGGGCGCTGGTGCCCGGCGCGCTCACGAAGTCGACCTTCGGCACCATCACGCGCCGGGTGTGTTCGTCGCGAAACAGAATCACTTTCGGCACCAGGTAGTAAAGATAGGCCGAGCCGTACGAGCCGGGCCAGCGCACCTCGGCGCGCGGGTACTCGCCAGCGCCGACCAGGTTGATGTTCGCCTCGCCGTCGATCTGTCCGCCGCCGAGGAAAAACGCCTCCACGCGCCCCTGGGCCGCGCGGTCGAACGTCTCGACCCCGCCGTTGGTGAAGTCGTTGTATTGACGCGACCCGAGAATGGTGACCCGCATCGCGCCGCCGGAAAGCTCGCGCGCGAGCAGCGCCGCGGACCCGGGGATCGGCGAGGCGTTGCCGACGACGATGCTGCGGCAGCCATCGAGCAACCGTGCCGCGGTCGCGACCAACAGCTCGGTCGGGCTCGCCGTCATGCGGGCGCGATCTCCGCCGCGAGCCAACTGTCGAGCCACGCGCGGAAGCCGGCGGGCGTCCGCGCCGCCTGCGCATAGCGCGCGAGTGCCGCCGCGTCGGCGCCATAGCATCCGGAAAGGCCGAGCGGCCAGGCCCCGCGCTTCGCGACCGCAATCCGGGTCACGTAGATGGCCGGGATCGCGCCCGCCGCACGTTCCGGGTCGGCCAGCAGATCGTCCGCGCGAATTTCCTCGACCGTGACGAAGCTCGCGCGCGCGGCCTGCGCCATGGTGAGCAGTTCGCGGCTGCGGCCGATGAACACGTTGCCGTCTCGATCCGCCCAGGGGGCATGAAACAGCGCGACATCGGGTCGGATGGCTGGCAGCACGACGATCGGGTCGCCGCGGGCGAACGGGTTGTCGATCAGCTTCCAGTCGGGGCGATGGGTCAGCAAATCGCTGCCGATCAGGCCGCGCAACGGCATGAACGGCAGCCCCTTCTGCGCGGCCTGTAGTCCGGCGTAGATCGCGGGACAGGTTGCATCGAGAATGCGCACGCGCGCCGCGCGCACTGCCGCGCTGAACTGCGGTGCGGCGCCGTGCTCGCCGAGGGCGACGGCGGATGTTTCGATCGCCGCGACCCCGCCCGCGCCGATCAGCACGTCCGCCTGGATGCCGCTGGTCGGGACGCAAAGGAGGTGCAGGTCGCGCACGCCGCGCCGCACGAGTGCGCGCGTCGCGGCCATCGCGACGCCGTGGGAATCGCTCGGGACCGCGAGCCGCGTGCCGTCGGCGATCGCCTCGGCCATCGACTCGAGCTCGCGTGTGGCGGTTTCGTTCATTGCGGCAGCTCGGGGTTCATTATAGGTTTTATACTGCGCCCTCTCCGATCGAAAGGCGCCCAATGGCCCGCATCGCCTATGCCAACCTCGACCAACCCGATGTCGCGCCGGTCGCGGCGCGCATCAAGGCCGAACGGGGAAAGATCCTCAATCTGTACCGCATGCTGCTGCACAGCCCGCCGGTCGCGGACGGCTGGCGCATGTTCCTCACGTCGATCCGGCAGCAATCGAGCCTCCCCGGCCGCATCCGTGAGCTGGTGATCATGCGGGTCGCAGTCATCAACGGTGCCGAGTACGAGTACAGCGCGCATCGCCCGTTCGCGATCAAAGAAGGCCTCACCGAGGCCCAGCTCGAGGCGCTGCGCAGCGGCCGCTTGGACGCGTTCGACGCCCGCGAGCGCGCGGTTCTCGACTATGCCGACGCGATGACGCGCCAAGTGCACGTGCCCGATCCGGTGTTCGCGGCGGTGCGCGGCCATTTCAACGATCGCGAGATGGTCGAGCTGACGGCGACCGTGGCCGCCTACAACCTGGTGTCGAGATTCCTCGAGGCGTTGCAGGTCGATCGCGAGTGAGGAACCGACGCGCGCCGGCGGGGGGCTCGACGTTGCGCGGACGGTGAGCAGGCACCTTGTCCGAAGCAGCCGATAGGGCGCTCGCGCTGCATCGGGCAGGGCGACTCGCCGAGGCGGAGTCCGGGTACCGCGCGGCGCTCGCGGCGAACCCCGACGATGTCGACGCCTTGCGCCTGCTCGGCGTCGTGCGAACGCAGCAGGGCCACCATGGCGAGGCCTTGGCGCTCGTGACCGAGGCATTGCGGCGGGATCCCGGCTCGGCCAAGGCCCACGCAACGCGCGGTTCGATCCTGCAGGCGCTGCGCCGCCCCGAGGAGGCGCTCGCGAGCTACGACCAGGCGGTCGCGATCGACCCCGCACTCGCCGAGCCGCACTACAACCGCGGCCTTGTGCTGCAGGCGCTCGGCCGCCATACCGAGGCGCTCGCGAGCTATGACCGGGCGCTCGCGATCAAACCGGACCTCACCGAGGCGCTCATCCACCGCGGCAACGCATTGCAGGCGCTCGACCGCCATGCCGAAGCGCTGGCAAGCTACGAGCGGGCGTTGGCGATCAAGCCGGACCTGGTCGAGGCGCTCAACAACCGTGCCACGGCGCTCCAAGCGCTGGGCCGCGACGCCGAAGCGCTCGCGAGCTATGACCGGGTTCTCGCCCTCAAGCCGCGCTCCGCCGGCGCGCTGTTCAACCGGGGGACCGCGCTCGACGCGCTCAATCGCGACGCCGAAGCGCTGGCAAGCTACGACCAGGCGATCGCCATCGATCCCGGGGTCGCCGAAACCCACTATAGGCGGGGGTTTGCGCTGCAGGCGCTGAACCGCCACGCCGAAGCGCTCGCGAGCATCGAGCGCGCCCTGTCGCTCAACCCGGACTACGCCGACGCACGCTGGTCGCTCGCGATGTTCCAAATACCGCCGGTCTACGCAGCCGGCGCGGATCCGGGACGCTACCGAGCCGCATTTGCGAAGGAACTGGACCGGCTCGACCGTTGGCTCGATTCAAGCCGCATCGCGAGCGCCTGCAGCGCCGTCGGCAACCAGCAACCGTTCTATCTCGCCTATCAGGAGGAGAACAACCGGGATCTGCTGCAGCGCTATGGCAATCTTTGCGCCCGGATCATGGCCGCATGGCTGGAGCGCCAATCCTTCGCCCCACCTGGCCGACGCGGTGCCGGCGGCCCGATCCGCGTCGGCGTCGTGTCGCGGCACTTTCAGTACCACTCCGTCTGGAGCGCCATCGTCAAGGGTTGGTTCCAGCGGCTGGATGGCGCGCGATTCGCGCTGTACGGGTTCCATCTCGGGCCAAGCGGCGACCAAGAGACGCGGTTCGCGCAGTCCCGCGCGACGCACTTCGAGCAAGGAAGAAGGGGGTTGCGGCAATGGGTCGAGGCGATCCTCGGCCAGCAGCTCGACGTGCTGATCTATCCGGAGCTCGGGATGGATCCGATGACGGTGAAGTTGGCGAGCCTGCGTCTCGCGCCGGTCCAGGTCACGACCTGGGGACATCCGGAGACGAGCGGACTGCCGACCATGGACTATTTCCTGTCGGCCGAGGACCTGGAACCCACCGGCGCGCAAGCGGGGTACGTCGAACGGCTGGTAACGCTCCCGCACCTGGGATGTTTCTATCAGCCCGGGCAAGTGATCGCCCGCGCGCCCGATCTGCCCGGCCTGGGGCTTGACCCGAACGCGCCGATTCTGCTGTGTCCCGGCATGCCGTTCAAGTACGCGCCCCAGCACGATCGCGTGCTCACCGAGATCGCGCGCCGACTCGGCCGCTGCCAGCTGGTTTTCTTCGCTTACCAGACGCGCAACCTATCGGACCAGCTCCGGCAGCGCCTCGGGCTCGCGTTCGCCGGCGCGGGGCTGGACAGCGGCCGGTTCGTGACCTTCATTCCCTGGCAGAACCGGGAAGCGTTCTATGGCTTGCTCGCGCGCGCCGATCTCTTTTTGGACACCATCGGGTTCTCCGGCTTCAACACCGCGATGCAGGCAATAGAGTGCGGCTTGCCGATCGTGACCCGCGAAGGTCGTTTCCTTCGCGGCCGGTTAGCGAGCGGGATTCTCAGGCGGATGGGCTTGCCGGAGCTCGTGGCGGGTGCGGAAGACGAGTACATCCGGCTCGCGGTCAAGCTCGGTCAGGACGCCCACTATCGCGCGCAGACCCGCGAGCGCATTGCAGCGAGCCGTCACCTGCTGTTCGAAGACATCGCCTCGATCCGCGCGCTGGAAGACTTCCTGACCACGGCAACCGCCTGATTTGAGGGGAAGACAAGTTTCAGGCGGCGCCGCCGAGCAGGGCCGGAACCGGGGTAAAGTCGTGCATAGGGCTCGTAGTCCGCGAAAATATAGACATCTTGCCCGAACGTCCGCATGAACCGCCGCGACTTCACGCTCCAGCACCGCCTGCGCGTACGCTGGTCCGAGGTGGACATGCAGGGCGTCGTGTTCAACCCGCAGTACCTCGTCTATTTCGACGTCGCAGTGGCGGAGTACTGGCGGGCGATGGCCGCGAGCCACCCAGCGGCGCTCCACGACTACGCCCTGCGGCTCTACACGGTCAAGGCGACGATCGAGTTCCACCAATCGGCACACTACGACGAGGAGATCGACGTGTCCTGTCGGGTCGCGCGTATCGGTCGTTCGTCGCTCGGGTTCGCATTCGGGCTATGGCGCGGCGAGCAGCAGCTCGCGTCCGGGGAGATCATCTACGTGTATGCGGACTCCGAAACCAAGCGGCCCGCGCCCCTGCCTGAGCCGCTGCGCTCGGCGATCCTTGGCTACGAACGCGTGCCGCCGGAGGTTGCCCCAGGCGACTCCTGATCGAGCGCTGCTCGCGCGGCGAGCGGGAGGGGGTCAGCGGCCCCGGCTCACTGTCGCGTCGCGCCGAGCCTATCGACCATCGCCTTCACCGCGCGTATCTGCGCGCCGGCCTTGGTGTGGTACTGAGAGTCGGTATAGCCCCACCAGTCCCAGCAGCCGCGCGGGTTGTAGACGAAGCTCGAGCGCAGGCCCCAGCCGTTGCGCGCGATCGTCTGCGGGTACAGCACGATCAGGTGGTTTGTGTCGGCCCAGCGGTTGTAGCCCGCCTCGCGCACGAACTGCTCGCCGATCGCCTCGACGCTCTGCCGACAGCCGTGGAACGCAACGTGCACGCGACAGCGCTCGCTCTGGCACGCCTGCGGCACATACACGTAACCGGAATCCGCCATGCTCACCCCGTACGCGTCGCCGCCGGCGAATGCTTTCTGATCGAAGGCGATCAGGCGGCCACTCGCCTGCGCGGCCGGCGGTGCGAGCGGTCCAAGCAGGTGCCCGAGCAGCTCGCCGGCGGCGTCGTAGTTGCAATCGTTGATGAACGGCGAGCGCGTCACCGCGCACGGTGCGCCGGTGCCCTTCGTCACCATCGCATGCCCCGCCGGCTTGTCGCGCACGAAGACGAGGTTCGCGGACGGCACGCCGAAGAGCGCGTAGAAGCTGCGCAGCCCGTCGACCACCGCCGCCTCGACGGTGTGGTCGTTGGTGCCCGAGAACAGCCACACCCGCGCGCTCGCGAGCGCCGCCGTGGGATCGATCTGCTTGGCGCGAGCGAGGGTCTCGGCGTCGGCCTTGAGCGTTCCCGCGCTCGGGAGCGGCGCCCACGCGCTCGGCGTGGTGCAGTTGTAGTAGGCGGTCCAGACGCTGTCCTGCGCGCAGTAATAGGGGCCGGCCGCCAGCACCCCCACGCCCTTGACCGCGCTCGAGTGCGCGACATGGAACTGCACCGCCATATAGCCGCCCGAGGAGATGCCCGAGACGGTAACGTTCGCCGCGTCGGCACCGTAGGCGCTGAGCGGGTCGGCCGCGAGCGCCGGAGCGCTCGCGAGGAGCACGAGCGCCAGCAGGCAACGGGGCCACATCAAACGGGATGTGCGCGCGGCGCCATCGGCTATGGACATGCCCCTATAATACGATGCTCTCGGTCTTCCTCCTCCAGACGCGAACGAGGCTCCGATGCAAATCCGTGACCAGCTCTATATCAACGGCGCGTGGGTCGCGCCGCACGGTACGCGCGCGATCGACGTGCATGCCGCCGCGACGGAAGAGATCATCGCGCGCATCCCCGAGGGCGATGAGCGCGACGCGCATGCCGGAGTCGCGGCGGCGCGCGCGGCGTTCGACGGCTGGGCGGCGACGCCGCCGGCGAACCGCGCGGCGCTGCTGCAGAAGATCCACGAGGGCATGAAGGCCCGCGCGGAAGACATCGGGCGCACCATCGCGCAAGAGGTCGGTATGCCGCTCAAGCTCGCGACCCGGATCCAGGCCGGCTCGCCGATATTCACCTTCGGGATGTACGCGAAGCTGCTCGGCGAGTTCAAATGGGAAGAGCGGATCGGCAACTCGGTAGTGCTGCGCGAGCCGGTCGGCGTCGTCGCGTGCATCACGCCTTGGAACTATCCGCTGCACCAGATCGCCGCGAAGGTCGCAGCAGCGCTCGCAGCCGGATGCACCGTCGTCCTCAAGCCCTCGGAGATCGCGCCGCTGAACGCTTTCATCCTCGCCGAGATCATCGATTCGGTCGGCTTGCCGAATGGCGCCTTCAATCTCGTGACCGGCTACGGTCCGGTGGTCGGCGAGGCGCTCGCGAAGCACCCCGACGTTGATATGGTGTCGTTCACCGGCTCGACGCGCGCCGGCAGGCGGGTGTCGGAGCTCGCGGCGCAGACGGTGAAGCGCGTCGCGCTCGAGCTGGGCGGCAAATCGGCGTCGATCGTTCTCGACGACGCCGATCTCGCGACGGCGGTGAAGGGCACGTTGAGCGCGTGCTTCCTCAACTCCGGACAAACCTGCAGCGCCCATACGCGCATGCTGGTCCCGGAGTCGAGGTATGCGGAGGCGGCGAAGCTCGCCGTCGAGGAAGCGCAGAAGTACACCGTCGGCGATCCGTTCAAGGACGACACCCGGCTCGGACCGCTCGTCTCGGCACAGCAGCGCGAGCGCGTCCGCAACTACATTCGGCAGGGCATCGAGGATGGCGCGCAGCTGCTCGTCGGCGGCCCCGAAGCGCCGAGCGGCTTGGACAAAGGCTACTACGCCAAGCCGACCGTATTCGGCCGGGTCAATCCGAAATCGACCATCGCGCAGGAGGAGATCTTCGGACCGGTGCTCGCGATCATCACCTACCGGGACGAGGAGGAAGCGATCCGCGTCGCGAACGACACCCCGTACGGCCTCGCCGGCGGCGTGTGGTCGAAGGACGAGGCGCACGCGATGCGCGTCGCGCGGCGGCTGCGGACCGGGCAGGTCGACATCAACGGCGGGCCGTTCAACATGCTCGCGCCCTTCGGCGGCTACAAGCAGTCGGGACACGGGCGTGAGCTGGGGCGCTACGGTCTCGAGGAATTCCTCGAGTACAAGTCGCTGCAGCTGCGGCCCGAGCCGAAGCCGGCCTGATCGCGCGCGCGGTTGAAATTTGCCAGCGCAAAAGGCATAGTCGACTGACTATCACCGCACCGTCGCTCCACCATGAAGCTTTGGACGCCGCTCGTGGCCGCCGCGATCCTTGCCGCGCCGGCGGCCTTCGCTCACCACGGTTGGAGCGCGTACGATTCGGGCCAGGTGCTCACGCTTACCGGCAAGATCGTCGAGTCGGGCTATGAACACCCGCACGGCCACATCCGGCTCGAGACGCCGGGCAAGACGTGGTTGGTGGTGCTCGCGCCGCCCGCGCGGATGAACAACCGTGGACTGCCCCAGGACGCGCTCCAGGTCGGGGGCGCCGCGACCGTGGTCGGCTACCCGAACCGCAACAAGCCGGAGGAGATGCGCGCCGAGCGCATCACCGTGCAAGGCAAGACCATAGAGCTGCGCTGAAGCGGGGAGCGACGCGCGACCGGAGGCCGCGCGTCGAACAAGGACAAAAGCTCCCGCTGTGCCGGGTCACATCACCGGCCTTCGCCGGCCGGGTGACGAGAGGAGAGGGGCGCCCGCGCGCCGATCGGATGGACATTGCCGGCCTACTCGCCGCGCTCGAGCAATCGTCGCTTGCTGCGACCATGCGCCAGTCGCTGTGGCTCTATCCGATCATCGAGATCGTTCACATCGGCGGCTTCGTAATGCTGGTCGGCGCGGTCGCGATGTTCGATCTGCGACTGCTCGGCTTCTCGTCCTCGACCGCGGTGCGTTCGCTCGACCGCAGCCTCCTGCCTTGGGCCTGGGTCGGGCTGCTGGCCGTCGTGCCGAGCGGGTTCGCGATGTTCTGCGCGCATGCGAGCGAATTCGCCGCCAATCCGGCGTTTCGCGTCAAGCTCGTCCTGCTCGGGTCGGCCGCCGTCAACGCGCTCGTCTTCCACCGCGGCGCGTTCCGTTCGGTCGCGAACTGGGATCGACACCAGCCGACCCCGGGCGCGGCCAAGGCGACCGCCGCGCTCTCGCTCGCGATCTGGCTCGGCGTGATCGGCTGCGGGCGGCTGATCGCCTATCTGTAAAGCGCGCACGACCCGGGGCAGGGCGCGCGCTACCGATGCCGGCGGATGAAGTCGCGGATCCGCGGCGCGATCACTTCGCGCCACCGCCGTCCGCTGAAGATGCCGTAGTGGCCCACGTTGGGCACCAGGAAGTGCTCGCGGCGGCTGGCCGGAATTCCCGCGCAGAGCCGGTGCGCGGCTTCGGTCTGGCCGCTGCCCGAGATGTCGTCGAGCTCGCCTTCGATCGTGAACAGCGCCGTCTGCGTAATCGCCGCCGGATCCACCAGTTGTCCGCGCACGCGCCATTTCCCTTCGGCGAGCGCATTCTCCTGGAACACCGTCCGGACGGTGTCGAGGTAGTACTCGGCCGGCATGTCCAACACCGCGTTGTACTCGTCGTAGAACTTGCGGTGCGCCTCGGCGTTGTCGCCGTCGCCTTGCACCAGGTGATGGTAGTAGTCCCAGTGCGCGTCGGCGTGCCGCGCGGGATTCATGGCGACGAACCCGAGGTGCTGCAAGAAGCCGGGGTATACGCGGCGCATGAACCCGGGGTATTTCGGCGGCACGGCATGGATCAAGTGACGCTCGAACCAGGAATAGGGCTTCTGCCGCGCGAGGTTGTTGACCGAAGTCGGGCTGCGGCGCGGATCGATCGGACCGCCCATCATCACCATCGTCCGCGGCGTGACCTCGCCTGCGGCCGCCATCAGCGAGACGGCCCCGAGCACCGGGACGGTCGGCTGACAGACCGAAATCACGTGGACATCGGGTCCCAGAAACCGGATGAATTGGCGAATGTAGTCGACATAGTCATCGAGGTGGAACGGCCCGGCTGCAAGCGGCACCATCTTGGCGTCCACCCAGTCCGTGATGTAGACATCGTGCGCCGGGAGCAGCGCGCGCACGGTATCGCGGAGCAGCGTCGGAAAGTGGCCGGACAGGGGGGCCACCAGGAGCACCGTCGGGTCGTTGCGCACCACGTCGCGCCGGAAGTGCAGCAACCGACAGAAGGGTTGCTCGACGGCCACCCGCTCGGTGATCGGAACCTCAACGCCGTCGATCGCGGTCGACCTCAGTCCGAACTCGGGCCGCTCGTACCGGTTGGTGAGGCGCAGGAACAGGTCGTAGCCGGCCGCGATGCGCCGACTCTCCGGTATATAGGCAAGCGGGCTGAACGGGTCCGTGAGCAGATGGTGATATAGCTTCGCAACCGCATTGAGCGGCGCGAGCATCGCGTGACGCAGTTCATGCAGCGCGTACAGCAATCCGGTCGCCTCCCCCGGTGCCAGTTCCCCGGTCCAAGTTATAACCTGGTCAACCGCTTGTGCTCGTGCGCTTATACCAGGGCATGGCCCAGACTGCATTGTCCGAGGTCGTCCCGGCGCTGATCGAGCGATCAGGTCGACCAAAACCGGCCTATTCCGGGAATAGATCGCTCGTCGGGGAGGCGCGCGCGGGCGGTGCGCGCTCGCGCGCGGCGCTCAGCGCTTCGGGATGCCGGCCGCCTCGATGACGCGCGTCCAGCGCTTCTGCTCCGCGACGAACAGCTCGCGCAGCTCGCCCGGCGTGCTCGCGCGCGCCTCCACCCCGAGCTCGAGCAAGCGCCGCCGCACCGCCGGGCTGGCGACCGCCTTGACCACTGCTTGGCTCAGGCGATCCACCACCGCGCGCGGGGTCTTCGCCGGCGCCGCGAGCCCGTTCCAGGAGACGACGTCAAAGCCGGCGAGACCGCTCTCGCTCGCTGTCGGAACGTCCGGCAGCTCGGCGTAGCGCTGGGCCGAGGTCACCGCGACGGCGCGCAGGTTCCCGGCGCGGATGTTGGATATCACCGGCGCGATGAACTCGACGCCGAACTGGATGTCCCGGTTCTTGAGTCCGGCCAGGACCTCCGGTGTCGCCTTGTAAGGGATGACCTGGACGTTGATCCCGGCCATCGAGCGGAACAGCTCCGCGGCGAGATTCTGCGTGCTGCCGACGCCGATCGTCCCCGCATTCAGCGCACCCGGCTTCGCTCTTGCGAGGGCGATCAGCTCCCGCACCGATTTCGCCTCAAATCCCGGATCGGTGATGATGACAAGGCTGAAGAAGCCGATCGTGGAGATCATCGTGAAATCGTTGAGCGGATCGTACGGCAGCGCGGCGAACAGCGCCGCGCTCACCGCGTTGCCGTTGCTAATGAGGAGCAGCGTGTAGCCATCCGGCTCGGCCCGCGCCACCGATTCGGCAGCGAGGATGCCGCCGGCACTCGGCTTGTTCTCGATGATCACCTGCTGACCTAGCCCTTCAACCAGGCGCGGCGCCATGGTGCGCATGACGATGTCCGCGACGCCGCCGGGCGCGAACGGCACGACGACCTTGATCGGCTTGGTCGGATAGCTCTGCGCCCGCACCGCGGCGGCCGCGACGGCAATCAGCACCAAGCAGAGTACGCGTGCGACAGTGCTCAACGCGCTGCCTCCGCCGTCCCCGCATCGGCCCGGATGCCGGTGACGCCAGCGCTCCGCAATCCGCGCGCGATCGTCTGCCCGGCGTCGCCGCAGCCGATGAACGCGATGCGCGGCGGCCCGTCAGATGCCGTCGACATCGCCGGATGGCCAATCGATTGGGCCGTCGACGTACTTCAGGCCCTTGGCCGCAAGCTGCGGGCGCATGCCGTAGATGTCGAGGCCCAGCTCGCCGGCCGCGAGTCGCTTCCGGCTCGCGGCCTCCTTCTGCTCGCGCTCCAGGCCAGCCTGCATGACGGCGCCGGCCTGCCGCCGCGGCACCACCACCACGCCGTCGTCGTCCCCGACGATGACGTCGCCCGGCACCACGTGCACGCCACCGGCCACGACCGGGACATTGACCGAGCCGATCGTCGCTTTGACCGTGCCCTTTGCGCTCACCGCGCGGGACCACACCGGGAAGTTCATCTCGGTGATCTCGCGCACGTCGCGGCAGCCGGCCTCGAGAACGAGTCCGCGCGCGCCGCGCGCCCGCAGCGAGGTCGCGAGCAGCTCGCCGAACATGCCGTCCGTGTTCTCGCTCGACACGGCCACGATCAGGACATCGCCCGGCTTCACCACCTCGGCCGCAACATGGATCATCCAGTTGTCGCCGGGATGTCCCAGCACCGTGACCGCGCTGCCGACAACGCGCGCCCCGGTGTAGATCGGCCGCAGATAAGGCTGCATGAGGCCGGTGCGCCCCTGCGCTTCGTGCACGGTGGCGGCGCCGAGCCGCCCGAGGGTCTCGATCGTGTTGGTTTCGGCGCGATGGATGTTGCGTACGACGACGTTCATGCGAGCTGCTCCGTCAGGTGCTGGTAATTCATTCGCTCAACCAGCGCACGATCGACACAGAGCGGCCTCCGGCGGCGGGCGTGCGGACTACTCGCCGCGCGCGACTGTGCTCCGCTCACCGCTTGGGCGCGCCTCCCGATCGCCATCACTGCCCGGCCGGGCCAAGTCCACGGCGGAGCCGGATGCTACCCCAACAGCATCCGCCGCGCGACCGAGGGCGTCGTCGGGACCCGGATGGGTGCCCGAATCAGCGCCAATTACACGCCGGGGACATGGTCAGCGATTGCCCGCGGCCCGCGGCGGGAGCGTCCGCAGGAACGCGTGGAGCGCATCAAGATCGGTGTCATCCAGCATCCCGAGGGTGGCGAAGGGCATCGCCTTGCTGACTTCCCCGCCGTCTGGCCGCTTGCCGGTGCGCATCATTGCCTTGAACTTGCCCGCTGTGTCGTAGCGCGACATCGCGCTCTCCGCGCCGGGTGTGAGATTCGAGGCGGGGGGCCAGTCGGGCGGCCCGCCCGGGATCTTGCCACCCGACAGCCCGGGGCCGTGGCAGCCGATGCACATCTTCGCGACGTAGGCGCCGTGCTCGACCGTCGCGCCGACGGGTACCGGTTTGGCAGGCGGCACGCTGTGGTCGATTTTATCGGCGGCATCCCGGATGTAGTCCAGGGCATACAACGCCTTGACGATCAGTGGAAACCTGATCACGGCGCCCTCGCCCGCCCCCGGCGGGAGACTGCGCGTGTAAGCGACCAGTGCCGCAAGGTCCGCGTCGGTCAACTGGTTGTAGTCCTCGCTCGGCATGACGAGGAGCGGCCGCCCCTGCGGCTGGACGCCGTGGCGAATGGTCCGGACCCAGTCGCGTTCGGTGTAGCTCGCCACGACGCCGCCCGGCCGGGCGGTGATGTTCGGCGCCCGGACGTAAAGCCCGTTGGGCGCATCGATGACTACGCGCCCCCTGCCGTCCGCGCCGTGGCACTCCTGGCAGCCGCGCGATCGGTACAGGTACTTCCCCTCCTCGATCGCTGCCGCATCGTCGGTAAAGGCGACCGGGTCGACCTTGACATTCACCAGCCGATGCGCCTTGCGGTCGCTCAACACGCTCGCCGCGAACGCGAGCCCGGCGACGAGCAAAGCGAGCGCCGCAAGACCCACGGCGAAGACTTTGAGACCTTCGGTCACGAGCGTGCCCCCTGGCAGAGGGCGCGTATGTTACACGGCCCCGGCGCGCTCGCCCCGACCGGGAAACGCCCGTGTGCAATGGGAACCGTGAGCGGCAAGCATCATCGACCGCGGCGCAGCGCGCCCGCCGGTTCGGAGCGAGCGCCACCGCCGGGCATATCCCTCACCACCCGCAGCAGGACGCGGGTGCTCCCCTGCAATTCGAACCCGTGGCGTTTTCGTCCACGGCGAGGCTCGTCCGCGGCGCTTCGGCCTAGCGGCCGTCGGCAAGCGGCGCGCCGCCCTGCCGACGGCTCGCTCCGATCCGCGAACGGGCCAACCGCGCTCGAGAACCTATTTCGCCCTGCCGGCGCGGGTCGCCTCAGGGACCTCGACCAGCCGTCCCGTAGTGACCTCGTAGATATACCCGTAGATCGCTATGTCGCTCGGAACCAAGGGGTGGTTTCGGATGCGCTGCACGTCGGCCAGCACGCTTCGCGCCTGGTCCTTGATCGTCAGCCAGTCGATGAACTGCCCCTCCGTGGAACCGCCCCCCTCCCCGCTGTCGCGCCAGCGCGTGCCGTCGAGGGTGGCAGTCTTGAGGCTGCTCGCGAGCAAGTCCCGCATGATCTCATCGCTGAAGAGCTCCATGCCGCAATTGGTATGGTGGATGACGAACCACTCGCGCGTGCCGAGCAGCTTGTACGAAATGACCAATGACCGTATCGCGTCGTCGCTCGCCCGACCGCCGGCGTTGCGGATGACATGGGCGTCGCCTTCGGCGAGCCCGGCAAACTTGGCCGGCTGCAGTCGCGCGTCCATGCAAGTGAGGATCGCGAACTTGCGCGCCGGCGGCAGGGGCAGCTTGCCCTTGTCGCCGAACGTCGCGGCATAGCGGGCATTGGCCGTCAGAACTTCGTCTAGGACCTTGCTCATCGATATCTCCTTAGCGCAACTTACGGTGGTAGGGGTCCTCCCTCGACAACGGGTCGCGGCACGAACCCGCAGCCTTGGCCACGGGCGGGCGTCAGCGAGGCGCGAGGATCGCCGCTACTGCGGCGGCCGAACGCCGTCCTTGGTCACTTGCACGCGCGTCGCGGTCAGCTTGCCGTCGGCGCTCGTGGCGGCGATGAACGCGTATTCGCCGACGCGCAGTAGCGAGCGGTCTCCGTCCACCGCCATGACGATCGGGCAGTTCTCGGGCACGAGGACCGTCTGCGAGCAGTCCTTGTAGGTCAGCGTGATCATGCGGCCGCTGGTGGCCTGCACCATCGCGGTCACCGTCGCGTTCGTCATCGTGGAGTTGGGCTCGAGGTCCCAGGGACGGTGACCTTCGTTGGGTATCGGGCGGTCGGTAGGAAAGAGATGGACCTCGCGGGCAACCAGCTTGCCGTCC
>Ga0187846_10000012_pt1 | contig 102649 bp, 96 predicted proteins | sample TC_taG_FD_161473 | JGI IMG/M metagenome (GOLD analysis project Ga0187846, IMG submission 161473) | Biofilm microbial communities from the roof of an iron ore cave, State of Minas Gerais, Brazil - TC_06 Biofilm (v2) | ecosystem: Environmental > Terrestrial > Deep subsurface > Cave > Wall... | reverse complement strand
GCCGGTACTTGCACAGCAGCGGGCGAAGCGATCTGGCGTGGTGGTAGGTCGCGTTGTCCAGGGCGAGCACCATGCGCCGGCCGTGGGCGCGGTGTCGCAGCAGTTGCTTCAGGAAGGCCTCGAAGCTGATTGCATCGAACTTGGGTACCAGCGACCAGATGAACTTGCCGGTGGCGAGGCTGACCGCGCCGAAGCAAGCCATCGACTTTGCGGGTGGGCGCATGCAGTAGCACTGGATCGCGCAACTCGGGCGGGACCCACATCCGGGTGCGCGTGCCGTGCTGCTGGAAGTGGCATTCGTCCAGGCTCCACAGCTCAACGTCCCGACGTCTTGCGAGACGGCGTAGTTTTTTTTACTGCCGCAACCCTCACCGGGTCGGCCTGAGCGAGCTGCGGTCGGGGTTTGCGCAGTCGGAACCCCATCTGACGGAACAGCCGCTGACACTGCCGTACACCCAGCCTCGCCCCGTAGTGCTTCTTCAGGTGCTCGGCCAAGAGCTTGCCGTCCCACAGGTTGTGCTCGTGCCCGAACTCCCGCGGCGAGCGACGAAGCTCCCGCCCCAGGCGCTGCCATTGGCGAGCATCCAGCGAGCGCGCTCGCCCTGGGCGCTCGCCCTCGCGCAAGCCCTCGAACCCGGCTTGCTCGAAGCGCTGCACCCAGCGCTGCACCGTGCGGGCATCCTCGTCGAAGAGTTCCGCGACTGCCCCGCAGCTCTCGCCACCGGCAACCAGCAGCAGCCCGTGCAGGCGATGGTCGTAGCGCGACTCCTCGGAGCGACCGATCTCCTGCCGTATCGCGATACGCATCACCTCGGCATCCGCAACCTCGAGCCTACGCATCGTCGTCTCCGGAAAGGAACACGACGAGATCATACTCCATCTATGCGGTATTACTTATGTCGCTATGTTTAAGACGATGATCGAAGACGCGCCGGTACCAACGCGGCGCAGTGCTGCGCAGCGTCCAACATGTGTCCGAGTGAAATTGGCAATCGCGCGACGCCCTTCCCTTGAACGCGGATCGATGAGGAACGGGACCAGCGCGCCGATAACCGAGCGGTAATCGCACAGCACCCAGTCGTAGTCGTGCCGCTGCCCGCGGCGGCGACAAGTACGTGACATGACGAAGCCTCCTTTTTGGGAATAGCTAGGTCATGCGTTCGCTCCTTTCTTCTCTTGACCGGCTCGGGCGTGTCAAAACGCCGCCCGCCACCGTACGCGACGGCACGAAGACCTGGCACGACCCGAACCGGATTCGTCCGCTCGTCGCCTTCTTCTCGACGATTCCTCGGTCGCTCGCCGGAGCTCGCCTGCTACGGAATTTCTCGGACCTGACGTAGCACTTTAGTGCTACACTATACCTCGATCCATGGAGCCAACCATGCCTACCACCACGATTCGTCTTCCGGACCACCTCAAGGCCCGAGTGGCAGCTGCGGCTAAGCGCGCCGGCACGACCGCGCACAGCTTTATCCTGGAAGCCATCGCCGAGAAGACCGCCGATGAGGAACGGCGCAGCGATTTCAATGGGGTGGCCGAGCGGCGTTACGCCGAAATCGTCGCCTCGGGCAGGACGATTCCTTGGAGCAAGATGCGCGCCTACCTCGAGAAGTGGCTCTCTGGAAGGAAAGCGCGCCGGCCGGCGGCTAGAAAATTGGCACGCTGATCGTGTCGCGAATCGAGATTGCGCCCGAGGTCGCCGATGATTTCGACCGCATTCTCGACAATCTCGCTCGCCACGAAGTCGACGATGCACCTACACGGATTCGAGAGATCATCCAGGCATTCGACGTGCTGGAGAGGAACCCGCAGATCGGACGCCCGGCACAGGGCGGCAAGCGGGAGCTGATCATCGGCCGCGGCTCGCGCGGCTACGTGGCGCTGTATCGCTACGTACCGGAGATCGACACCGTCTTCATTCTCGCGCTGCGTAGCCAGCGGGAAGCTGGATACAAGAGAAGCTGAAGTCGGCTACCGGGCCGCGCCGTCGAGCCGAAAGCGTTCGCCGTCCATGGGTTCGACAGGCCTCGTCCGAGCAGAGGAACCAAAGCCTCCGTCGTGGCTCTTCTTGCGCGAAGAACAGAGCGCGGGTCTGGAAGAGGTCGACCACTCTCCCGGATTCGATGCAATACCCGCGGGCAATGTGCATGGCCAAACCTCCGTCCTTGTTCCGATGTGATCGAGCATCGCGCCCCGTCGCGGGCCCGTAGGCTGTCCATTCTGCCGGGTCCTGTTAGTTTTGCTAGTTCCCTCACGCCGCGCGTTTCGGTGACTTGGTCACCTGAGGCCGCGCCCCTCCGACGAGACGTTCGGAGAACAGACGAGGTTGCCGATGTCGGAAGCTAACGGAAAAGCGTGGCCATCGTATACCCGGCAAGGTGGAAGTCGTGGACTTGGCGAACGAACGAGGGTGCAAATAGACCGCCAACGACCGGGGCTTTTCGGAGACGGTTGTCGTGCGCGACGTCGAGCGCAAGTAGAGAATGATCCTCACCGAACCGGAGATCGTGACCATCACGAATCGCAAGCGCCACAAGGCGCAGGCGAAGGTGCTCGCCGCACTCGGCATTCCGCATCGTACCCGGCCCGATGGTAGTCTAGTTGTCTTTCGAGACTACCTAGATGCGCCCTCGCAAGAAAGACCGCCATCTCCCACAGTGCGTCCACCGCCGCCACGGCGCGTACTACCTCGTCAAGCAGGGTAAATGGGAGCGGCTGGGCGCGGACCTTCCGACAGCACTCGCCGAATACGGTCGCCGCCTGGAGCCAGCCAATGGCGCTTTGGCTACGCTCATCGACGACGCGCTCGCGACCTTCAGGCCGACCCTGGCCCCGACCACCTGGGTGCAATATCAAGTTGCGGCGCGGAAGCTGAAGCACATGCTCGGCGAGTTCGCGCCTCAGCAGGTGAAACCGAAAGACGTGGCGCAGGTCAAGCGCCAGCTCGCTCAAACGCCGAACATGGCGAATGGGTGCCTGTCCCTGCTACGGCAGGTGTTCAACTATGCGGTCGAGGAACAACTCGTCGATAGCAACCCGGCCATCGGCATAAGACGCCACGCCGAGAGGCGGCGCAAGCGTCTCATCAGCTCGGAGGAGTACGCGGCGGCGATTTACGCAAAGGCCGGTCCCCGTCTGCAGGTGATCATGGATCTGCTTTTCCTGACGGGGCAACGGGTGAACGATGTCCTGCACATCCGCTACGCCGACTTGAAGGCGGAAGGCATCTACTTCGAGCAGGACAAGACCGAGGCACGCCTCATCGTCCGCTGGACGCCTGAACTGCATGCCGTGGTCGAACGCGCCAAGACGCTGCACGGAAACGTCCGGGCACTTACGCTTCTGCACAACCGGCGCGGCAAGCCGCCCGATTACAGCACCGTGAAGGACCAGTGGGACAAAGCTGTCAAGGCGGCCCGGGTAGAGGACGCCGACTTGCGTGACTTGCGGGCAATGGCGGCGACGGCAGCCAAGAAGCAAGCGAGGGATCCCACCTCGCTGTTGGGTCACACCTCGGCTGGCATGACCGAGCGCTACCTGCGCGAGAAGGAAGTTCCACAGGTTGAAGGACCGAGTTTTGGACAGCTCTTGGATATTGGACAGAAGAGCCCGAAATAACAGTCAGATAGCCCATACCCCGATGATGCAGCAGTACTTGGGCCTCAAGGCTCAGTATCCGGACCGGCTGCTCTTCTACCGCATGGGCGATTTCTACGAGCTCTTCTACGAGGACGCCGAAAAGGCGTCCCGACTGCTCGATCTCACGCTCACCAGCCGCGGCGCCTCGGCCGGCGCGCCGGTGCGGATGGCGGGGGTTCCGTGGCAAGCGATCGATCAGTATCTCGCGAAGCTCGTGAAGCTCGGCGAGTCGGCGGCGATCTGCGAGCAGATCGGCGATCCGGCCCTCGCGAAGGGGCCGGTCGAGCGCGCCGTGACCCGCGTCGTCACGCCGGGGACGCTGACCGATGCGGCGCTCCTCGACGAAAAAACCGACAACATCCTCGCCGCCGTCGCGCTCGCGCGACCGCTGGCCGGCGTCGCCTGGCTGAACCTCGCGAGCGGGGACTTTCGGGTGTCGGAAGTGCCGGCGCGGAGCCTCTACGACGAGCTGCGGCGCATCGCGCCGGCGGAAATCCTGGTGGCCGACGGGGCCGCACTGGATCTCGCCGAACAAACCCCGGTGACTCGTCTTCCGGCGTGGCACTTCGATCCGGAGCATGCAGGTCGAGTGCTCGCGGAGCATTTCCAGGTCGCCGACCTCGCCGGGTTCGGGTGCGCCGAAATGGGCCCCGCGATCGCCGCCGCCGGCGCCCTGCTCGGGTATGCCCGCAAGACCCAGGCGGCCGCGCTGGCGCATATCGTGACGCTCACCCCGGAGCGCGACGACACGTACGTGCGCATGGACGCTGCGACGCGGCGCAACCTCGAGCTCACGGAGACCTTGCGCGGGGCGCCGTCGCCGACGCTCTTCAGCCTGCTCGACGAATGCGCCACCAGCATGGGCAGCCGCCTCCTACGCCAGTGGCTGCACCACCCGCTGCGCGACCGCGCGGGGCTCCGCGCGCGGCACGGCGCGATCGCCGCGCTCGCCGGCGAGGCCGGAGACGGGCCGCAGCGCGCCGTCCATGCCGCGCTGCGGCGCGTCGCCGACATCGAACGCATCGCCGCGCGCGTCGCACTCAAGACCGCCCGGCCGCGCGATCTCTCCAGCCTGCGCGATTCGCTCTCCAGTCTGCCGGCGCTGCAGGCGCTCTTGGCCCAGGCCGATGCGCCGCGGCTCGCTGCGCTCGCGAACGCCATGACGCCGCCCGATGGCTGCCGGCCGCTCCTCGAGCGCGCCATCGCGCCGGAGCCGGCGGCGCAGGTGCGCGACGGCGGAGTGATGGCGACCGGCTACAGCACCGAGCTCGACGAGTTGCGGGCGCTGCAGGCGAACGCGGGCGTGTTTCTGGTCGAGCTGGAGGCGCGCGAGCGCGACCGGACCGGGATTCCGAACCTGCGCGTGGAGTACAACCGCGTCCACGGCTACTACATCGAGGTAACCAATACCCACGCGGCTAAGGTGCCCGACGACTATCGCCGCCGCCAGACGCTGAAGAACGCCGAGCGCTACATCACGCCAGAGCTGAAGAGCTTCGAGGAGCGAGCGCTGTCGGCCGCGGACCGCGCCCTCGCGCTCGAACGAGCGCTGTACGAGGAGCTGCTCGGGCGCCTCGCGCCTTGGGCGGTCGATCTGCAGGCGCTCGCCCGCGCCGTGGCCGAAGCGGACGTGCTGGCGACCTTCGCCGCCACCGCCGTCGCGCGCGACTGGCGGCAGCCCGAGTTCGTCGATGACCTCGGAATCGAGATCGACGCCGGCCGCCACCCGGTGGTCGAGGCGGAGATCGAGCAGTTCATCGCGAACGACACCCGCCTCTCGCCGACGCGGCGGCTGCTGCTTATCACCGGACCGAACATGGGCGGCAAGTCGACCTACATGCGCCAGGTCGCGCTCATCGTTCTCCTCGCCTACACCGGGAGCTTCGTGCCCGCGCGCGCCGCGCGCCTCGGGCCGGTCGATCAAATCTTCACCCGGATCGGCGCGGCCGACGATCTCGCGGGCGGCCGCTCGACCTTCATGGTCGAGATGACCGAGAGCGCAGCGATCCTGCACAACGCGACCGAGCGCAGCCTCGTGCTCATGGATGAAGTCGGCCGCGGGACTTCGACCTTCGACGGCCTCGCGCTCGCCTGGGCGATCGCGCGGCACCTGGTCGAGCGCACGCGCGCCTACACGCTGTTCGCCACGCACTACTTCGAGCTGACCAAGCTCGCGCAGGACTATCCCGAGGCGGCCAACGTGCACCTCGACGCGGTCGAACACAAGGACCGCATCGTGTTTCTCCACGCGCTCGAGGAGGGCCCGGCGAGCCAGAGCTACGGACTGCAGGTCGCCGCCCTCGCCGGCGTCCCGGGAAGCGTCATCCGCGCCGCCCGCCGGCACCTGCAGGAGCTCGAGAACCGCACGCTCCAGCACGACGGGCAGTCCGACCTCTTCGTCGCGCCGCCGGCACCGGAGCCCGCACGCCATAGCGCGCTCGACTTGATCGAGTCCCTGCAGCCCGACCAACTCACGCCGCGCGAAGCGCTGGAACTCCTCTACCGCCTGAAGCAGCTGTGCGACGCCTCGCACTGATTGCGGCCGCGACCCTGCCGCTCGCTGCGGCGGCGCAGGCGCCGTTCAGCTTCGGCGTCTTCGGCGACACCCCGTACCACGACCGCGAGATCCCCGCGGTGGGGCGCGTGCTCGCCGAGATGGCGCACGAGGGCGTCGCGTTCGTCGTGCACGTCGGCGACATCAAGCGCGGCGCGAGCGCCTGCTCCGACGAGCTGCTGCGTGGGCGTCGCGCCTTGTTCGACGCCTCACCCGCGCCGCTCGTGTACACCCCGGGCGACAACGAGTGGACCGACTGCCATCGGGCGTCCGCCGGCGCCTATGACCCGCGGGAGCGCCTCGACCGGCTGCGAGCGCTCTTTTTCGATTCGGCCGAGAGTCTCGGCCAGCGCACGCTGCGGCTTGCGCGCCAAAGCGACGACCCACGCTTCGGCGCCTACCGGAAGAACGCGCGCTGGATCGCCGGCAACGTGGTCTTCGTGACGCTGAACATCCCCGGGAGCAACAACAACTTGGGACGCACCGACTCGATGGACGCCGAGTACGCCGAACGCATGCGCGCGAACCTCGCGTGGCTCGACCAGGCGGCGACGCTCGCCCGCGAGCTGGCACGGCGCGGGCTGGCCATCTTCACCCAGGCCGACCCGCGCTTCGGCAGGGGCGCCGCGCGCAACGACGGCTATGCCGGGCTACGCGCCGCGCTCCGCGCGCTCGCGGCCGACTTCCCCAAGCCGATCCTGTTCGTGCACGGCGACAGTCATCACTACGTCCTCGACCAGCCGCTGCGCAACCCGCACACGCGCGAGCGTCTCGCCAATTTCACGCGCGTGGAAGTGTTTGGGTCGCCGACGGTCGGCTGGGTTCGAATCGACGTCTCCCCCGACGGCGAGGGGCTCTTCTCGATCGCACCTGGAGAGAATTTTTGAGCGGGCACGTGGCGTCCTGAGGTGAAGAAGAAACTTGAGTAGAAAAACCTCCCACTCGACAAAAATTGGCAGTGCAGACCGCCGAACCGGGCTAAGCTAGTCGGGATCAGGGGAGGCGCGGCTCACAGGGGAGGCGCGGCTCACAGGGGAGGCGGGGCTCACAGGGGAGGCAGGGCTCATGGTGAGCCGATCGAAATCCGTCAGCAGCCAGATGGCGACGGGCGCAGCTTGGATGGTGCTGCTCAAGCTGATCGACCGGTGCATGGGGCTCATCAGCACGGTCGTTCTGGCACGCCTACTCGTCCCGGCGGATTTCGGCTTGATCGCGCTCGCGACGTCCCTGATCGCAATGCTGGAACTGCTCGGTGCCTTCGGTCTCGACACCGCCCTCATCCAGCAGCCCGACACCGGGCGCCAGCAGTTTGACACGGTCTGGACTTTCAACGCGTTGTTTGGCCTCGGCATGGGACTCGTGCTTGCCGGTCTCGCTGCGCCGACTGCCTCGCTCTATGGCGATCACCGGCTCGTGTCAGTCATGGTGGTGCTGGGGCTCGGGCGCGCGATCCAGGGCTTCGAGAACGTCGGCGTCATCGCGTTTCGCAAGGAGATGGCGTTCGACAAGGAGTTCCAGTATCTGCTCGCGAAAAGATTGGCGACAACACTCCTGGTCACGATCCCGCTCGCGTTCGCCCTAAGAAGCTATTGGGCGCTGCTCGCGGGGAGCCTGGCTGGGACGTGCATTGGCGTGGTGCTGAGCTTTGCGCTCCACCCGTTTCGTCCGCGGCCTTCCCTCGCCGCACTCGGCCAGCTGATGACGTTCTCCAAGTGGCTGTTCGTCACGAGCTTGATCGAGTTTCTCTACTCGCGCGTGGCGGACCTCATTGTGGGTCGATGGGCCGGCCCCGAGGCGCTCGGATCGTTCGCGGTCGCGCGTGAAGTCGCACGGGTCCCGACCCGCGAGCTGGCGGCACCCGTGCACCGGGCAGTGTTTCCCGGCTACGTCAAGCTCGCTCAAGATCGGGCACTCCTGCGGCGGCAGTACTTGAGAGTCACCTCGATCCTGCTCCTCCTTACAATGCCGGCCGGAATCGGTTTGAGCCTGCTCGCCGAGCCGATCGTCCTGATCCTCCTTGGCGCCAAGTGGAAGGAGGCCGTGCCCTTGATCCAGATACTGTCGATCAATGGCGTGCTGGCGGTGCTGGTAAGCACGGCCTATCACGTAAATCTCGCAGTCGGCATGTCGCGCTCGACGAGCCTCGTGCTCGCGGCCCACGCATGCATCTCGGTCCCGTTGATGCTCTGGTGGGTGCCTGCCTACGCCACCCAAGGTGCGGCCGCAGCGATACTGACCGCGTCAGTCCTCACCGCCCCAGTGAACTTTCGTCTGCTTAGCAGAGCGATCGAGTTCGGGCGACGCGAGCTGCTCTGCCTCCTCTGGCGGCCTTGCACCGCTTCGCTCGCGCTGATCTGTGCCCTCCTCGCCATCAAAGCCTATTGGCCGGTGCCATCGAGCCTGCCCGCCCAAATCGGCTACGTCGCGTTCGTGTCCGCGGGCGGAGCGCTTGTGTACGCTGCGACCGTCTTGTTGCTCTGGTGGTGGCGTAGCGACCCCGACAGCGCAGAAGCCTGGGTACTCGAACGCGCCGCGAAGTTCGCAGGTGTCGCTGGGGAGCGCGATGGGATCCGCCTGCGGTAGCAGCGCGATCCCCCTCCGCGCCGATCCTTGAGATCCAACGAGGCGGCCCGCACGACCATGGACCATCGGCACGAGAACATCGCAGCGGCACTCGAGGCCCTGGCGAAGCATCAGCCCACCGCGCCTGCGCTGCATGCACCCGGCCAGGAAACGCTCACCTACGCGGATCTCGGCGCTCAGATTCGCTACGTTCGAGAGCGCCTCGGCGGCTTGGGCATCGCGCCAGGCGATATCGTTGCCGGAGTGATTCCGTCGCGCCCGGAGCTGTCCATCGCCTGCCTCACCCTCCCCGCGTCAGCAACGTTCGCGCCGCTCGGCGCGTCACTCACTGCGGACGTCTATGCGCAGTTGATCGTTCGTATGGGCGCGAAGGCAGTTCTCCTACCGAAAGGGCGGGACCATCCACTTCGTGCGATAGCGCGGCAGCACGGCGTGGCGGAAATCGATGTCGTCTCCAATCCCGATGCGCCCGCCGGCCTGTTTGCGCTCGATCTCGGTCGGGCCGGAGACTCGCTTGGCCGCGCGACCCCAGCGCGTTCCGAACTCGCCTACATACTGGTGTCCTCAGGCACGACCGGCCGGCCCAAGCTCGTGCCCGCGACACACCGCCAGACGCTGCTCTCTTCGCGAGCGGCGATCGACTGGCTCGGGTACTCGCCAGGCGATGTGAGCTGCCATCTCCTGCCCATTCATCTCGGGAACGGCCTGCGCAGCGGCCTGCTCAGCCCGCTGCTGGGAGGGGCGACCGTCGTCTGTCTGCCTGAATCCGACACCGACGCCTTCTTCGCCGCCGTCGCGCAATTCAAGCCTACCTGCCTCAATGCCGGATTCACCCTGCACCGTGCCTTTCTGCGCCGTGCGCCCGAATATCGCGACGCCGTGAGCCAATGCCGCCTTCGATTCCTGCGCGCCGCGACCGGGCGGCTCGATCCCGAGGAGATCGACGGTCTCGAACAGACTTTCAGCGCGCCTGTGCTGGTGGCCGTCTCCGCGGCCGAAACCACCTGGATTACCCATGATCCGCTACCGCCGCGCCGCCGCAAACGCGGCGCCGTCGGACTCCCGCTCGGCAACGAGGTGGCCATCATCGACGACTCGGGGCGATTCTGCCCAGTCGGCGGCACCGGCGAGATCGTCGTTCGGGGGCCCCTGGTCTTTCGCGGCTATCTCGACGATCCGCAGCTCAGCGCTGCGTCGTTCATGGGCGATTGGTTTCGCACCGGTGATTCAGGGCGGATCGACGAGGACGGCTATGTCTATCTTTCCGGCCGCATCAAGGAGATCATCAACCGCGGCGGCGAGAAGGTCGCTCCAGCCGAGATCGATGGAGCCATCGAGTCGCTGCCCGGGGTGACGGAGGCGGCGACCTTCGGCGTCTCCCACCCGACCCTCGGCGAAGAGGTCGTCGCCGCGGTAGTCCGCGATGTGAACGCCGCGATCGACGAAGCGGGGATCCTCGAGCACGTCCGTCGGCGCATGGGACCGACGAAGGTGCCACGGCGAATCTACTTCGTCGATCGGCTACCACGTACCGACAACGGCAAAGTGCGACGCTTTGAGCTGCCCAAGCTGCTGGACCTCGACCACCCCCCCGCCCAGCAACGCAGCAACTCCCGCGCGCCCTCTGGACCAGGCGCGCTCTCACCGCTCGAGGGCGCGCTCGCCGGGCTCTGGGCATCGCTCTTGGACGTCGGCAAAGTCGGCCGCGACGACGATTTCTTCCTGCTCGGTGGCGACTCGTTGCGCGGCACGCAGCTCATCGCTCAGGTGAAGACGCTGTTCGGCGTCGATGTGACCATCCAGTCGCTGTTTGGGGAAGCGGCGACGGTCGCCGGCATGGCCCGAACAATCGAGTCGATTCGCCAAGGCGAAACCAAAGCGCGGGCGGACGGGCGGCCCGCGGACGCGGCAATTCGCCGCCGGCAGGGTCGTGATCCAGCCGCCCTTTCCCATACGCAACGACGCGCGTGGTTTCTCGCTCGGCTCGATTCAGGCAACCCCGCTTACAACGAGAGCCGTGCACATCGGCTGACCGGGCCGATCGACATCGAGGCGCTGCGCGGGAGCTTGCAAGCCATCCTCCACCGTCACGAGATCTTGCGAACCACGTACACCCTCGTCGACCACGAGCCGCGGCAAGTCGTGCAAGAGCGCGCGGTCCTCGATCTCCAACACTTCGATCCTGCTTCGCTGCCGGCAGCGAAGCAGGACGATGCGTTGGCCGACCTTCTGGCTGCCGAGGCACAACGGCCCTTCGACCTCGAAACTGGTCCGCTCGCGCGCTTCAGTCTCATCCGGCTTGGGGACCACGACCACGTATTGCTGCGGGTGTGGCATCACATCGTCTCGGATGGTTGGTCGGCGGGGATATTCGAGCGCGAGCTCTCGAGTGCGTATAACGCGCTGGTGGCGGGCCGCGTGGTGGAGTTGCCGGGGCTCGCGCTGCAGTACGCCGACTATGCGGTGTGGCAGCGCGAGTGGCTTTCGGGCGAGGTGCTGGACCGCCAGCTTGGCTACTGGAAGGAGCAGCTCGCCAACCTCCCGGTGCTCGAGCTGCCCACCGACCGCACCCGCCCGGCGGTGCAAAGCTACCGCGGGGCACGCTTCGAGCGCTCATTCCCGCAGGGGCTTGCCGAAGCGGTGAAGGCGCTCGGGCGCGCCGCAGGCACCACGCCGTTCATGACGTTGCTGGCGGCCTTTCAGGTGCTCTTGCATCGCTACAGCGGCGCCGAGGACATTGTCGTGGGCACGCCGATTGCCGGGCGCCAGCGCGCCGAGCTCGAGGGGCTGATCGGATTTTTCGCCAACACTCTGGTGCTGCGGGTGAGTCTGGCGGGCGAGCCGACGTTTCGCGAGGTGCTCTCGCGGGTGCGCGAGTGTGCGATTTCGGCCTACACGCACCAGGACGTGCCCTTCGAGAAGCTGGTCGAGGAGCTCGCCCCGAGCCGCGATTTGAGCCGCAATCCGCTGTTCCAGGTCTGCTTTGCGTTGCAGAACGCGCCGGACGCGGTGCTCGCGCTGCAGGGCCTGGAAGCGAGCCGCCTGGTGCTGCCGACCCGCCACGCCAAGTTCGATCTCACCTTGACGCTGCGCGAGAGCGCCTTGGGGCTGCAGGCAAGCTGGGAGTACTGCACCGATCTGTTCGAGGGCGCGACGATCGAGCGCATGGCCGGCCATTTTCAGCGCTTGCTCGAATCGATCGTGGCCGATCCGGGGCAGCGCATCGGGCGGCTCGCTTTGCTTAGCGCCGCCGAGCGCCACCGGCTGCTGGTGGAGTGGAACAGCACCGCGGCCGAGTACCCCGAAGAGGCCTGCCTCCACGCGCTGTTCGAGGCCCAGGCAGCCAGCACGCCGCAGGCCGTGGCGGTGCTCCACGAGGGCGAGACGCTCACCTACGCCGAGCTCAACGCGCGCGCCAACCGCCTCGCCCACTATCTGCGCGCCCACGGGGTCGGGTCGCAGGCGCTGGTGGGCATTTGCATGGAGCGCGGCCTCGAGCTCATGGTGGGCTTGCTCGGGATCCTGAAGGCGGGCGGCGCCTATGTGCCGCTCGACCCTGAGCTTCCGCGCGAGCGGCTCGCCTTCATGCTGGAGGACACCGCCGCACCCGTCCTCATCACCCAAGAGGGCCTGCTCGCCCGTCTGCCCGACACCCCAGGCCGCCTGCTGTGCCTGGACCGCGATTGGCCCCAGATCAGCACCCACAGCAGCGCCAACCCGGCGCCCAACTCCTCACCCCGCGACCTCGCCTACGTCATGTACACCTCCGGCTCCACCGGAAAACCCAAGGGCGTCGCGATTCGGCAAGAAGGGGTCATCCGGCTCGTCCGCGAACCGAACTACGTGTCGTTGTCACCGGCAGACGCGATCGCGCAGGTGGCCAACGTTGCCTTCGATGCGGCGACCTTCGAAATCTGGGGTGCACTCCTGAACGGTGCTCGGTTGGCGATCCTCCCGAAGGACGTGGTGCTCTCGCCCGCGGCGCTCGCGCAGGCGCTCGGCGCGCATCGCATCTCCTGCATTTTCCTCACGACAGCGCTGTTTAATCGGATCAGCGCCGAGCAGCCCGGCACGTTCCGCGCGCTGCGCTACGTGCTGTTTGGCGGCGAAGCCTGCGATCCGGAGCGAGTGCAGGCAGTGCTGAACGCCGGAGCCCCTCAGCATCTGGTGCACGTCTACGGTCCGACGGAAGCAACGACCTTCGCGACCTTCCACGAAGTGCGTCGCGTGGAGGACGGCCCGACCGTTCCCATCGGGCGGCCGACCTCGGGGACCGAGGTGTACTTGCTCGACTCGCGCGGCGAGGTCGTTCCAACAGGCGTGGTCGGCGAGATCTACATTGGCGGGACTGGAGTAGCCGCAGGCTACGTCGGCCAGCCGGAAGAAACAGCAACCCGATTCGTTCGCCATTCGCTGCGCACCGATTCCAGCGTGCGCGTCTACCGCACGGGCGATCTGGCGCGGTGGCGCGGCGACGGCGCGATCGATTTTGTCGGCCGCAACGACGACCAGGTAAAAATCCGCGGGTTCCGCATCGAGCCCTCAGAGATCGCCGCTACCCTGAACCGCCATCCTGCCGTGCGAGCGTCCCATGTCATGGCGCGGCGGCAGGCTTCGGGCGATATGGGCCTCGCGGCCTATGTCGTCCCGAGAGACATCGATCGCGATCCGCCGACCGCCGAGCTACGGCGCTTCCTTGCCGCGCGCCTGCCAGCCTATATGGTGCCGATCTGGTTCGTCTCGGTGCAGTCGATTCCGCTGACGCCGAACGGCAAGGTCGATCACCGTGCCCTGCCTGATGCGTCGGTCCATGGCGTGCACGAATCCGGGGAGCATGCCGCGCCGAGGGACGAAACCGAGCGGGTCATGTGCCGCGTATGGGCCGAGGTGCTCGGCGTCGAGTGCGTTGGCCTCGATGACAACTTCTTCGAGATCGGCGGCCACTCGCTGCTTGCCGCCCGGCTGTTCGCCCGACTCGATCAGGAGTTCGGGCGGTTGCTCCCGCTCGGAGTACTGTTCGCGGCACCTACGGTGCGCGCGCTCGCCGGGCGCTATCGCACTTCCTCAGAATCTCAGGGCCACTCGGCGCTCGTCGCGCTCACGACCGGCGGCTCGGCTTCGGCCATCTATGGCGTGCCGGGGGTGTTTGGCAACGTCATCGGGTTCGCCGAGCTCGCCCGCGCGCTCGGGCCGGCGCAGCCCTTCTACGGCTTGCAATCGCCAGGCCTCGACGGCACGGAAGCGCCGCTCGATTCCATTGAGGCGATGGCAAGGCGCTATGGCAGCGAGATACGGGCGGTTCAGCCGCACGGACCCTATATTCTCGTCGGCGCGTGCTTCGGTGCGACCGTCGCCTACGAGATGGCTCGTCAGTTCCTCGCGGCGGGCGAGGAAGTGGCGTTCCTCGGGCTGCTCGATCCAACACGCCGCGAGGGGGACGAGCCGAGGGCCCATATGACCTCTGCGCCGCGGGCCGTCAACCGCTCGCTGACGCTGGGCAGCTTCGTGGTGGACCGCCTGCACCTGTTTTTCGAAGAGCTACGTGGCCTTGACTACGCCAATCGCATCAAATACATCGCGCGGAAGTTTCGTTCGCTCAGCGGCTCGCTCGGGAAAAGCACAGCCCTCACGGGCGTCCGACGCGAAGTCAATCAGCTCGAAGTCTATCGAGCGAACCTCCTCGCCCTTGATCGCTATCAGCGTAAGCCGTTGAGCGGGCGCTTGCGGGCGTTTGAAGTCTTTGAGACGGCCCGCCGGGATGGGAGCGGCAAGCGCGAGCCCCTCGATTGGCGCACGCTCTGGGAGGGCAATGCGATTCGCCATCGCGTGCCGGGCAAAGACTCGGGGGACATGGTGAGTGGGACGAACGCGCGCGTCCTCGCCGCGCTCATCGCGGAACGATTGCGGGTTGCCAACAAGGGAAGCCCGTAGGGCCGGATCGCGCCTATGCCGATCGCGCAGGGTGTCGACATCACCCCGCGCCCCGAGTTGCCGTTCCCCGACTGGGGATTGGTCAATCCAGTATGTGCGCCGCCTCGAACGTCGGCTCGAGTTCGACGAGGAGCGGGCGCAGCGCTTCAGTCGCCGCGCCGACGGCAACCGAGACCACATGCTCGGGTGTGGGCTGGAACGTCCGCACGCGCCAGCCGCTTCGGGAACGGGGCTCGACGCTTGAATCATTCACGAACGCAAGCTCCTCCTCGTCCCCGACCGATACGCAGCGTGGGTCCACCCCGAGTCCCAAACCCAACGCCTTCAGCACCGCCTCTTTGCGGGTCCACAGTCGGTAAAACGACGCGCTTGCTTCCTTCCTCCCCAGGGCGCCCAGGTGCGCGCGCTCGGACGGGGAAAGGACGGCGCTGAGCAGCGTATCCTCCAGCGCGCGGGTCGACAGCCGCTCCGCATCAACGCCGCAGGCCACACGTCGCGTGAGCGACACGGCAAATAGGCCCGAGGTGTGTGTAAGGTTGAATCGAACCGGGGGTGCCCCAGCGGACCACGCGAGCTCCGGACGCCGACCGTTGCCGGTTGCGAAGGCGAGCTCGTGCGCTGCCGTGCCGGTATAGATCGCTAGCGCCAACCTGAGTGCCGCGTGCGACGCGAGAAACATGATCCGATCCTCGACCCGCTTGAACTGTCGGGCCGTCTCGCGCTCGGCCGCGTCCAGCAGTCTTCCGTCGTGGACCCATCCCGGCATGCACTGCGGGGATATCTGCCCAGTCCAGACGTGAACACAGGCATCTGAGGCATCCAGCGACTCGACGAGGCCAAGGGGTGCGCGGATTCGCATCGCGACATGCCGACGTTCCGCCGGCCGCTAGACGAGGGGAATCCCCGAACGGCCGTGGGCGTTCCGCGTGGTCACTGCTGCCGGACTCGCTGACGCCGTGCCCACCTCGCGCAGTACTTCCTCCCGCAACGGATGATCGCCGTAGCCGTACTGCGGCCCTTGTAAGCGCCCTTGGGCAAGCCGAACGGCAGTATGCCGCGCTGCATCATTCGCGGCCGCGAGTGCGTCGCCGATGATCAGGTCGGACCGGCGCCAGCAAGTGACAACGAGCGGCCGGCGGCGGGGCAGCGCAGCCTCGGCAGCGTCTTTCGCCCAATAGCGCGGAAATTTCATGCCGCGGCGCGGCGCATGATGTAGGCCTTCAACGCCTCGGCGTCGGGGTCGATCTCCTCGAACCGCTGCGCTCGCGCCTCGAGGTCTTCGTATCCGGCAGGCCGCGGGGGCGGACGCCCGAGCGCCCCGCGCACCGTCGCCTCGAATTTCGCCGGCTGCGCGGTTTCGATGCAGACGAGTTCGACGCCCGGCTCGCGCCGGGCGAGCCCGACCTGCACCCCGTCCGCAGTGTGCGGGTCGATCACGACGCCATAGCGGCCCTCGATCTCCCGGATGGTGGCGAGCCGGTCCGCGTGCGTGCTCGCGCCCGAGACGAAGCCGAACCCGGGCACCTGCTCGAAGTACGGCGTCCGAGCGAGGTCGAACTCCCCGGTCGCGCCGATCCGCCGCCACAGGTCGGCGACCACTTGCGGGTCGCGCCCGACGAGATCGTAGACGAAGCGCTCGAAGTTCGATGCGTTCGAGATATCCATCGAGGGGCTCGAGGTCTGGACGATGTCGGCACGCTTCCGCACGCGGTAGCGGCCGGTGCGGAAAAATTCGTCCAGCACGTCGTTCTCGTTCGTCGCCACGATGAGCTGCCGGATCGGCAGCCCCATCATCCGCGCGACGTGCCCGGCGCAGACATTGCCGAAGTTGCCCGACGGCACGGCGAACGAGATGTGCTCGGCTTCGCTTTGCGTCACGGCGAAATAGGCCTTGAAATAGTAGACCACCTGCGCGGCGAGCCGCGCCCAATTGATCGAGTTCACGGTGCCGATATGCATGCGACGCTTGAACGCGAGATCCACCGACACGCGTTTCACCACGTCCTGGCAATCGTCGAAGACGCCGCGCACGGCAAGATTGAAGATGTTGGGGTCCACGAGCGAATACATCTGCGCCGTCTGGAAGGCGCTCATGCGGCCGAGCGGCGACAGCATGAACACGCGGATCCCGCGCCGCGCGCGCATCGCGTACTCCGCGGCCGAGCCGGTGTCGCCGGAGGTGGCGCCGAGGATGTTGAGCGTTTCACCGCGGCGGGCGAGCACGTATTCGAACAGGCCGCCGAGCAGCTGCAGCGCGATGTCCTTGAACGCGAGCGTGGGGCCGTTCGCGAGCCCGAGCAGGTGAAAGCCCGGCGCGAGCGTTCGCACCGGCGTGATCGCGTCGGTGCCGAAGACGCGCGCGCTGTAGGTGCGCTCCACGATCGCCTTCAGATCCGCCGCCGGGATGTCGTCGATGTAGCGCGAGAGGATCGCGAATGCGAGCTCCCGGTAGCCGAGGCCGCGCCAGGCGGCGAGCGTCGCCCGGTCGACGCGCGGGTAGCGCTCGGGAACGGTGAGCCCGCCGTCAACGGCCAGGCCCTCGAGCAGGATGTCGCAGAACGCGGCGCTCGCCATCCCGCCGCGGGTGCTCACGTAGCGCATGCTGCGGTCAGTTCTTCCCCAATTCCTCGAGCCGGATCCGGGTCACCTTGCCGGTGACCGCCGGCAGCGCTTCGATGGCGCCGATTGCGGCGGTGAGGTTCCGCTCCTGCGTCTCGTGCGTGAGCATGATGATATCGACCTGCTCCTCGCCCTCCCCCGGCTCGCGCTGGATCATGGCGTCGATCGAGATCGTCCGGTCGGCGAGGATGCGCGCGACATCGGCCAGCACGCCGGGCTTGTCGGCGACGCGCATGCGCAGGTAGTACGAGGTCACCACCTCCGCCATCGGCAGGATGCGGGTGTCGGCGAGCCGGTCGGGCTGGAACGCAAGGTGCGGCACGCGGTGCTCGGGATCGGCGGTATGCAAACGAGTCACGTCGACCAGGTCGGCGACCACCGCGCTCGCGGTCGGCTCGGCGCCGGCGCCGGCGCCGTAGTACATGGTCGGTCCGACGGCGTCGCCGTGCACCAGAATCGCGTTCATCACGCCTTCGACATTGGCGATCGGCCGCCGGGTCGGGATCAGCGTCGGATGCACCCGCAGCTCGATCCCTTGCGCCGTGCGCTTGGTGATGCCGAGCAGCTTGATGCGGTACCCGAGACTCTCGGCGTAGCGGATGTCCTCGCGGGTGAGCTTGGAGATGCCCTCGGTGTAGGCTTTGTCGAACTGCATCGGCACCCCGAACGCGATCGCCGCGAGGATGGTGAGCTTGTGCGCGGCGTCGATGCCCTCGATGTCGAAGGTCGGGTCGGCCTCCGCATAGCCGCGCGCCTGGGCTTCGCGCAGCACCTCGTCGAACGGGAGGCCCTTCTCGCGCATCTCCGAGAGAATGAAGTTCGAGGTGCCGTTGATGATCCCGGCGATCCAACCGATCCGGTTCGCGGTCAAGCCCTCGCGCACCGCCTTGATGATCGGCACCCCGCCCGCCACCGCCGCCTCGAACGCGACCATCACCCCCGCGCGCTGCGCGGCGGCGAAGATTTCGTTGCCGTGCACCGCGAGCATCGCCTTGTTTGCCGTCACCACGTGCTTGCCGTTGGCGATCGCCTTCAGCACCAGCTCTTTCGCGACGCCGTACCCGCCGATCAGCTCGACCACGATGTCGATGTCGGGATGCGCGACCAGCTCGTTGCCGTCTGCAGTCACCCGCGCCCGCCCGCCGGTGATCTGGGCCGCTTTTTGGGAGTCCTTGTCGGCGACCAGGCTGATCCGAATCTCGCGTCCGGCGCGGCGCTGGATCTCCTCGCGATTGCGCGCGAGGACGTTCCACGTCCCGCCGCCGACCACGCCGATGCCGAGCAGGCCGACGTTGATCGGTTTCACGACAGCGGCTTCTTGAAGTTGAACGAGGTGATGTGCAGGCCCTCGCGAAAGTAGAACTGGTGCGCGCGCGCGCGCTGCACGCCGGAGTCGAGGCAGAGCGTCTCGCAGCCCGATTCGCGCGCGCGCCGCTGCAGGTGGTCGAGCAGCGCCCGCCCGACCCCCTTCGAGCGCTCCGTCTCGTCGGTCACCAAGTCGTCGACGTACAGATTCACGCCGGAGAACGTGTTCTCGGAAATCCGGTACACCGCGACGCCGAGCACCCGCTCGCCCTCCGTCGCCACGCACATCCGAGCGCCGCCGGCGAAGACGCGCCGCATCTTGCCGGCGTAGTCCTCGGGCAGCTTCGGCCGCAGCTGGCGATGCACGCGCTCGGCGCGCGCGAGCCACGCCTCCTCGGCGACCTGCCCGTTCGCGTCGGTGAGTTCGACTATCTTCATGCCGCCCGGCTCGCCTGCAGCAGCCCGTCCTTGCGCAGCATCTCCTTGATGCCGCGGATCGCCTGGCGCGTGCGGTTCTCGTTCTCGATCAGCGCGAACCGCACGTGGCTGTCGCCGTAGTCGCCGAACCCGATGCCGGGCGACACCGCCACTTTGGCGTCGGCGAGCACCTTCTTCGCGAATTCGAGCGAGCCGAGCGAGCGGTACGGCTCCGGGATCTGCGCCCACACGTACATCGTCGCCTTCGGATTGTCGACCATCCAGCCGGCCTCGTGCATGCCCTTCACCAGCACGTCGCGGCGCTTTTGGTACTTGAGGCGGGTCTCCTCGACGCATTCCTGCGGTCCTTCGAGGGCCACGATCGAGGCCACCTGGATCGGCGTGAACGTGCCGTAGTCGTGATAGCTCTTGATCCGCGCGAGCGCGCTCACCAGCTCGCGATTGCCGACCATGAAGCCGATCCGCCAGCCGGCCATGTTGTAGCTCTTGGACATGGTGAAGAACTCGACCGCGACTTCGCGCGCGCCCGGGACCTGCATGATCGACGGGCACTGGTAGCCGTCGAACACGATGTCGGCGTAGGCGAGGTCGTGGACGACCAGGATGCCGTGCTGCCGGGCGAGCTCGATGATCCGCTCGAAGAAGCCGAGCTCGACGCAGTGCGTGGTCGGGTTCGACGGAAAGTTGATGATCAGCATCTTCGGCTTCGGGAGCGATTCCTTGATCGCGCGCGAGAGCTCGTCGAAGAAGTCCACCTCCGGGGTCATCCGCACGTGCCGGATGTCGGCCCCGGCAATCACCGGCCCGTAGATGTGGATCGGATAGCTCGGGTTCGGCACGAGCACGATGTCGCCGCGCTCGAGGGTCGCGAGCGCAAGATGCGCGATGCCTTCCTTCGAGCCGATCGTGACGATCGCCTCCTGGTCGGCGTCCAGATCGACCCCGTACCGGCGCTCGTACCAGGTGCAGATCGCACGCCGCAGCCGCGGGATCCCTTTCGAGGCCGAGTAGCGATGGGTGTCGGGGCGCTGCACCGTCTCGATCAGCTTGTCCACGATGTGCCGCGGCGTCGCCCCATCGGGATTGCCCATGCTCATGTCGATGATGTCCTCGCCGCGGTGGCGGGCCGCCATCTTCAGCTCGGCGGTGATGTTGAAGACGTAGGGCGGGAGGCGCCGGATGCGCGGAAAATCCTTCATGGCAGGTTCGTCGCGGAGGCCTGGTCGGCAATGCGCTGTTATATCATTTGCCGCGATCGACGGCGCGGGCAGCATGCCGCCAAAACGCGGCAAGCCGCACTAATCTGTTCGCGCGATTCGAAGATTCGCCGCGCGCGGCCGCCGGTATAATCGACCTCTCCCGCCGCCGATCCGCTTCCCGCGCCCTTGAAGCTTCACCTCTCCGCCGCCGCCGGTCGCAATGTGTTCACCGCCTATGGCCCGGGGTACGTGGCGGTCAACGAGCAGCGTCACGTGCGGAGCCTGATCGTGACCCCGCACCGGATCGTCGCCGACTGGCCGGCGACCACGTTCGCCGCGCTCCAGCCCGAGCACCTCGCCGCGCTGGTCGATCTCGACGTCGAGATCGTGCTACTCGGCACCGGCGAGGCCGCGCATTTTCCGCGCGCCGACATCATCCGGCCGCTGGTCGAGGCGCGCATCGGCGTCGAGGCGATGGATGTCCAGGCGGCGTGCCGCACCTACAACATCCTGATGGCCGAGGAGCGCAAGGTCGCGGCTGCGCTGCTCCTCGGATGACCCACGCCAGATGATGCCGGCGCGCTGGCTCACCGCGCTCGGTTGGGCCGCGCTCGCGATCGCGTGGTTCGGAGCGCTCGGCTACCGGCCGCTCTATCGGGCGGATGAGGCGCGCTACGCCGAAATCGCGCGCGAAATGGTCGCGAGCGGCGATTGGATCACGCCGCGCCTGAACGGCTACAAGTACTTCGAGAAGCCGCCCCTGCAGTATTGGGCGACCGCGGCCGCCTTCGAGGCGGCCGGCGCGAACGCATCGACCGCGCGGCTCTGGACCGCCCTCACCGGATTCGCCGGCGTCCTCGCCACGGCCTTGGTCGCGGCCCGCCTCGCGGGTCCGGCCGCCGGCCTCTGCGCGGCGGCGATTCTCGCGAGCAGCCTGCTCTACGTCGGCCTGGGCCACTTCAGCTCGCTCGACATGGGCGTCACGCTGTTTCTCTCGGCGGCCGTGTTTGCGATGGCCCTCGCGCAAGGCGACGGCGCCGGCCCGCGGGCCCGGCGCGCATGGATGCTCGCCGCCTGGGCCGCGGCGGCGGCGGCGGTGCTGTCGAAGGGCCTGATCGGCGTGGTCCTGCCCGCCGCCGCGCTCACCGCCTACGTGGTGATCCAGCGCGACTGGGCGCTCGCGCGCCGGCTCGAGGTGATCGCCGGCGGCGCGTTCTTCCTGGCCCTCGCCGCGCCGTGGTTCGTCGCGGTCGCGCTCGCGAACGGCGAATTCGCGCGCTTCTTTTTCGTCCATGAGCACTTCGAGCGGTTCCTCACCCAAGTCCATGGGCGCTACGAACCGGTCTGGTATTTCGGTCCGGTCCTCCTGTGGGGGCTCGCGCCGTGGACGCTCGCGGTCCTCGCCGCGCTGCCCGCGGCCTGGCGGGACGCCCCCGCGCAAAGCTTCCGGCCGCAGCGCTTCCTCCTCGTCTGGGTGGCAGTCGTGCTCGCCTTCTTCTCGGTTTCGGGCTCGAAGCTCCCATCCTATATTCTCCCCGCCCTGCCCGCACTCGCGGTGCTCGGCGGCGCGTGGCTCGCGCGCACCGGCGATCGGCTGCTCGGCGCCCAGGCACTCCTCTTCGGCGCCCTCGGCGCCGCCGCCGCGGCGCTCGCACCGACCCTCACCGCGCGCCAGGCGAGCGCGGATTTGCCGGCGGCGCTCCTCGCGGCCTACGTGCCGTGGCTCGTCGCGGCGGGGCTCGCCCTCGCCGCCGCCGGCGCCCTCGCCGGAGCGCTCGCGCTGCGCCGCCGACGGCTCGCGGCGGTGGCGGCGCTCGCCTGCGGCGGCCTGGCGTTCGGCACGCTTGCGCTCACCGGGCATGCCAGCCTCGCCCCGGTCTATTCAGCGTACGATTCGCTCGCCCGGATAAAATCGGGTATTCCAGACGAGGCACCGTTCTACTTTGTCGAGACTTTTGACCACAGCGTCCCCTTCTATCTCGGCCGGACCGTGACCATGGTGGGTTACCAGGACGAGCTCGCGACCGCGATCGGCTGGGAGCCGCAGCGGTTCATTCCGACCGTGGCGGCGTTTGTCGAGCGCTGGCGCACCGACCCGCGCGCGTTCGCGATGCTGAGCCCGCGCGAGTACGCGACGCTCGCGGCGACCGGTTTGCCGATGACCGTGCTCGCGCGCGACCCGCGGCGCGTCTTCGTGGCCAAACCGTGACCGGCGTCGCGGTCGTCCTGGTCCTCGCCGGCGTCGGGCTGAATGCCATGGCGCAGCTATTCCTGAAGGCGGGCACCAACGCGGTCGGCGCATTCGGCTTCACCGCGGCGAACGCCGTGCCGGTGGCCCTCAAGCTCGCGTTCGAACCGCATATCCTCGGCGGCCTCGCCTGCTACGTGGTCAGCGTCGTGCTGTGGATCATGGCGCTCTCGCGCATCGAAGTGAGCGTCGCCTATCCGATGCTCTCGATCGGCTACGTCGTGAACGCCGTCGCCGCCTACTATCTGTTCGGTGAAGCGGTCACGCTGGCGCGGCTCGGCGGCATCGCGCTCATCATCCTCGGCGTGTTTCTCGTCGCCCGCAGCTAGGACTCGCTCATGGCATTCCTGCCGTTCGCCCGCCCGCTGATCGACGAGGAGACCATCGCCGGCGTCGCCGCGGTGCTGCGTTCGGGCTGGATTACCTCCGGCCCGGAAGTGGAGCGCTTCGAGGCCGCGCTCGCCGCGCTCTGCGCCGGCCGTCCGGTGCGCGCCCTGTGCTCCGGCACCGGCGCGCTCGAGCTCGGGCTGCGCCTCGCTCAGGTGGGCCCCGGCGATGAGGTCATCACCACGCCGCTCTCGTGGGTGGCAACCGCCAACGTGATCTTGAGCGTCGGCGCCCGCCCGGTGTTCGTCGACGTCGATCCGCGCACCCGCAACATCGACCTCGACCGCCTAGCGGCCGCGATCTCACCGCGCACGCGCGCGCTCATGCCAGTCCATTTCGCCGGTCTCCCGGTCGATCTCGACCGCCTCTATGAGATCGCCGAGCGCCACGGATTGCGCGTGATCGAAGACGCCGCGCAGGCGCTCGGCGCGAGCTGGCGCGGCACCCGCGTCGGCGCCCGCGGCGATCTGGTCGCGTTCAGCTTCCATGCGAACAAGAACATCACGACCGCCGAGGGCGGGGCGCTGGTGCTGCCCGACGAGGCCACGGCGCGCCGCGCGGTGCGGCTGCGCCTGCAAGGGGTGGTGCGCAGCGGCGAGGACGGGATGGAGGTCGAGGAGGCGGGCTACAAGCTCAACCTGACCGACATCGCGGCGCGCATCGGACTCGGGCAGCTCGCGCGCCTCGACGAATTCACCGCGCACCGCCGCGCCCTAGCGCGGCGGTACTTCGTTCGCCTCGATCCGGCGCTCGGCTGCGAGCTCCCGCCGGCGGACTTCGTGCACTCCAACTGGCACATGTTCCAAGTCGTGCTGCCGCTCGCGCGCATGCGCCTCTCGCGCGCCGAGTTCATGGCGCGTATGCGCGCCGCCGGCATCGGCATCGGGGTTCACTACCCGGTGATTCATCTGTTCGCCCTGTATCGCGCCCTGGGCTGGAAGGAGGGCGATTGCCCCAATGCGGAGCGCATCGGCCGCGGCATCGTCACCCTGCCGCTGCACCCGGCGATGGGCGAGGCCGACGTCGACCGCGTCTGCGACGCCGCGTCGGGCATTCTGAGCGAGGCCCTACAATGAGCGCACCCGATCTATCGGTCGTCATCCCCGTGTACAACGAGGCGCTCGGCCTGCCCGCGCTCTTCGACCGCCTGTACGCGGCGCTCGATGCGCTCGGCCTCCCCTACGAGGTGATCTTCGTCGACGACGGCAGCCGGGACCGCTCGGCGGCGCTCCTCCGCGAGCAGTTCGAGCGCCGCCCGGAGGCGACGCGCGTGATCCTCTTCAGCAACAACTACGGCCAGCACCCAGCCATCATGGCGGGCTTCGAGCGCGCGCGCGGACGCCGCGTCGTCACGCTCGACGCCGACCTGCAGAACCCGCCCGAGGAGATCGGCAAGCTGCTCTCGATGATGGACCAGGGCTACGACTACGTGGGCGGGGTGCGCGCGGAGCGCAAGGACACCTGGTTTCGGCGCAACGCCTCGCGCGTGCTGAACTCGCTCCGCGAGCGCACGACGCGCATCCGCATGACCGATCAGGGCTGCATGCTGCGCGGCTACAGCGCGGAGATCGTGGCCGCAATCAACCGCTGTGAGGAGATGAACACCTTCATCCCCGCGCTCGCCTATACCTTCGCCCACAACCCGACCGAGCTCGAGGTCGACCACGCCGAGCGCGCGGCGGGCGAGACCAAGTATTCGCTGTACCGGCTGATGCGCCTCAACTTCGATCTGGTGACCGGCTTCTCGCTCGCGCCGTTGCAGCTCTTCTCGATCCTCGGTTTTGGGCTCGGCACGATCTCGATCGGGGTGCTCGCGGTGCAAGCGGTGCGCCGTCTGATCCTCGGCTCGGCGGCCGAAGGCGTATTCGATTCCGAGCTCGCGGCGGCCCAGTTCTTCTTCATGGCCGTGATTCTGTTCGGCATCGGGCTCCTCGGCGAGTATGTGGGCCGCATCTACCAGGAGGTCCTGCGCCGGCCGCGCTACATCGTGCGCGCCGTGCTGGAGCAAGTGGAAGAAGATAGCAGGGCGGCGCCGCCCGCGGCACCGACCGACCGCTCCTTGCGCCGCATCGGATGACGGCGGCGGTCGTCTTTGCCTACCACAACGTCGGCGTACGGTGCCTCGAGGTGCTGCGCGCGCAGGACGTGCGCGTGCCGCTCGTCGTGACGCACCGCGATGCGCCCGGGGAGACGCTCTGGTTCGGGAGCGTCGCGGCGGCCGCCGCGCGCCACGGCATCGAAACCGCCGCCCCGACCGATCCGAATCAGCCCGACTTCATCGCGCGGGTGCGCGCGCTCGAGCCCGATTTCCTGTTTTCGTTCTATTACCGGCTGCTGCTCGCCCCGGCGCTGCTCGCCGCGCCCCGGCGCGGCGCGTTCAACATGCACGGCTCGCTGCTGCCGAAGTACCGCGGCCGCGCGCCGGTCAACTGGGCGATCGTCAAGGGCGAGCGCGAGACCGGCGCGACGCTGCACGAGATGGTCGCCAAACCCGACGCCGGGCGGATCGTCGACCAACAGGCGGTACCGATCCTGCCCGATGACACCGCGCGCGAAGTCATGGACAAGGTCACGGTCGCGGCCGAGATCGTGCTCGATCGTGCACTGCCCCGCCTGATCGCCGGCACCGCGGCGCTGCGGCCGCAGGATCTCGCGGGCGGCAGCTATTTCCGCGGCCGCCGGCCGGCGGACGGCCGGATCGACTGGACGCGCCCGGCGCGGGAGATCCACGACCTCGTGCGCGCGGTCGCCCCGCCCTACCCCGGCGCCTTCGGCGACCTCCGCGGCAAGACGCTGCGCGTGCTGCGCACGCGCCACGCCGCGTCCGCGCGCGCGATCCCGGGCGCACCGACGCTGCTCGCCGAAGACGACCGGCTCTATCTGCGCTGCGCCGACGGCGGTCTGCTGCAGGTGCTCGAGGCGGAGCTCGACGGCGCGCCGTTGCGCGCCGCCGACCTCCCCGCGCGCCTGGGCGCGCTCTCGATCCCCCTACTCGGCTGACTCGCAATGAAGCGCATCCTCGTCCTCGGCGTGAACGGCTTCATCGGCCACCATCTCTCGCAGCGGATCATCGCAACCACGCCGTGGGAGGTGTACGGGATGGACATGAACACCGATCGCGTCGCCGATCTCCTCGGCGAGCCGCGCTTTCGCTTCTTCGAAGGCGATATCACCATCAACAAGGAGTGGATCGAGTATCACATCCGCAAGTGCGACACGGTGATTCCGCTGGTTGCGATCGCGACGCCGGCGACCTACGTCCGCGACCCGCTGCGGGTGTTCGAGCTCGACTTCGAGGCCAACCTGCCGATCGTGCGGGCGTGCGTGGCCCATCGGAAACGGGTGATCTTCCCGTCCACCTCCGAGGTGTACGGCATGAGCCCCGACCGCGAGTTCGACCCGTATCGCTCGCCGCTCGTCTACGGTCCGATCGACAAGCCGCGCTGGATCTACGCCTGCGCGAAGCAGATGATGGACCGCGTGATCTGGGCCTACGGCCTGCAGCAGGGGCTCGACTTCACGCTGTTCCGGCCGTTCAACTGGATCGGCGCCGGGCTGGACTCGATCAACACCGCGAAGGAGGGGAGCTCGCGCGTGATCACCCAGTTCCTCGGCCACATCGTGCGCGGCGAGCCGATCAAGCTGGTCGACGGCGGGCGGCAACGGCGTTCGTTCACCTACATCGACGACGGCATCAACGCGCTGATGCAGATCATCGACAATCCGCGCCGGATCGCGAGCGGCAGAATCTACAACATCGGCAATCCGCGCAACGACGTGTCAGTGCGCGAGCTCGCGCGCATGATGGTCGACATGGCGCGCACTTATCCCGAATACCGCTCGACCGCGCGCAAGGTGCGGCTCGTGCAGGTATCCGCCACCGACTACTACGGCAAGGGCTACCAGGACATGCAAAGCCGCGTGCCCTCGATCGCCAACACGCGACGCGAGCTCGGCTGGCGGCCGCGGGTCGGGCTGCGCGATGCCTTGGCTAAAATCTTCGACGCCTACCGCGACCACATCGCCGAGGCGCGGCAACTCGTCCATTGACGCCCGGCAGCGCTTGAAGCTCGGACTGAAGGTCGACGTCGATACCTACCGCGGCACCCGCCGGGGCGTGCCGCGCCTGCTCGAAGCGCTGCAGCGGCACCGCGCCGGCGCGACGTTTCTCTTCAGCCTCGGGCCCGATCACACCGGCCGCGCCATCAAGCGGGTGTTCCGGCGTGGGTTCATGCGTAAGGCGACGCGCACGTCCGTGCTCCGTCACTACGGCATCGCGACGCTGCTGTACGGCACGCTCCTGCCGGGGCCCGACATCGGCCGGCGCTGTGCCGCGGTCATGCGCGAGGTGCGCGACCAGGGATTCGAGGTCGGCATCCATTGCTGGGACCACGTGAAGTGGCAGGACGGCGTCGCCGCGGCCGACCCGGCGTGGATCGAAACCCAGATGAACCGGGCGTGCGATCGGTTCGCCGAAATCTTCGCCGAGCTGCCGCGTGCGCACGGCGCGGCCGGCTGGCAAATGAGCCGCCACGCCTTCCGGCTCACGCAGCGCCTTGGGTTCGACTACGCTTCCGACACCCGCGGGTGGTGTCCGTTCATTCCGATGTGCGAGGCCGAGGTGATCGCCTGCCCGCAGCTCCCGACCACGCTGCCGACGCTCGACGAGCTCATCGGCCGCGACGGCTGCACCGCGGACAACGTCCACGAGTCGGTGCTCGCGCGGAGCGTCGACCCGCCGCCGAGCGGACACGTGTTCACGCTCCACGCCGAGCTCGAGGGGATGCGCCTGCTGCCGGTCCTCGAGCGGCTGCTCGAGGGCTGGCGCGGCCTCGGCTACGAGATCGTCCCGCTGCGCGCGCTCGCCGCCGGTCTCGATCCGAAGGCGCTGTTGCATCACACGGTGCTCGCCGCGGAGATCCCGGGGCGTTCGGGCACGGTCGCGGTCCAGGGCCCGCCGTTCCTCGGTGAAGGGTAGCGCTCCGATTTGCGACCGGCGCCCGACGATGGCAGTCGAGCGGCGCGGATGCATCCGGGCGAGCGTCCCGGGCACGCGCGCGGGGAAACCTCCCACGCCGGGCGCTATCGGCCTCGTTCGCCGCCGGTCCGCGAAACCGCCGGTCCGCGGCGAGGTTGCGTGCGACGCGAAATCCCGCAACAATCTCTCTCGCCCGACTGGGTACGCATGATGGCCAATCAGCCGGTCCAGGATTTCACTCTGCCAAGCACCGGCGGGAGCCCGTTCCAGCTCTCCAAGTCGAATGCCAAGGCGCTCGTCCTCTACTTCTATCCGAAGGACAACACCCCTGGCTGCACCAAGGAGGGCGAGCAGTTCAGCGACCTGTACCGCGAATTCCAGCGCGCCGGCGCGAGCATCTACGGCATCTCCCGCGACAGCCTGAAGTCGCACCACGCGTTCAAGGCCAAGATGAAATTCCCGTTCGACCTGCTCGCCGACGAAGACGAAACCGTCTGCCAGCAGTTCGGCGTCATCAAGATGAAAAACATGTATGGCAAACAGGTGCGGGGCATCGAGCGCTCGACGTTCGTGCTCGACGCGAGCGGCGGCGTGCGCCGCGAGTGGCGCGGCGTGAAGGTGCCGGGGCACGCGAAGGAGGTACTCGACTTTGTCAAGACACTCTGAGCCTCATTTACGCCCGGGTCCCGCCCCGAGCCCCCAACGCACGCCCGCCAGCAAGCCGCGCGCGCCCAAGCCGCGGCCGGCCACCACCAAGCTCTTCGTCCTCGACACCAACGTGCTGATGCACGACCCCACGAGCCTGTTCCGGTTCGAGGAGCACGACGTCTTCCTGCCGATGCAGACGCTCGAGGAGCTCGACGATCACAAGCGGGGCATCTCCGAGGTGGCCCGCAACGCGCGCCAGGCGAGCCGCTATCTCGATGACATCGTGAGCCAGGCACCGGGCCGGATCGACGCCGGGATCCCGCTCGCGCGCCACCCGGCCGACCCGGCGGGCGGGCGCCTCTTCCTGCAGACCGAGGCGCTGAACGCGAGCCTCCCGCCGAGCCTCGCGACGCACAAGGCCGACAACCAGATTCTCGGCGTCATGCTCGCCCTCGCCGAGCGCCGGCCGGAGCGCGAGGTGATCCTCGTCTCCAAGGACATCAACATGCGCATCAAGGCGCATGCGCTCGGGCTCGCGGCGGAGGACTACTTCAACGACAAGGTGCTCGAGGACACCGATATCCTCTACACCGGCGTGCGCGAGCTGCCGCCCGACTTCTGGGACCTGCACGGGAAGGACATGGAGTCGTGGAAGAAGGACGGCCGGACCTACTACCGCATCCGCGGTCCGCTGTGCCAGGAGCTCCTGCTGAACGAGTTCGTGTATCAGGAGGGAGACCGGCCGCTCTTCGCCCTCGTCAAGGAGGCGGCCGGAAGAACGGCAGTGCTCGAGACGGCGCGCGACTACACCCACGCGAAGAACGCCGTGTGGGGCATCACGGCGCGCAACCGCGAGCAGAATTTCGCGCTCAACCTGCTCATGAACCCCGATATCGAGTTCATCACGCTGCTCGGGCAGGCGGGAACCGGCAAGACCCTGCTCACGCTCGCCGCCGGCCTCCTGCAGACGCTCGAGGTGAAGCTCTACAGCGAGATCATCATGACGCGCGTCACCGTCCCGCTCGGCGAGGACATCGGCTTTCTCCCCGGCACCGAGGAGGAGAAGATGAGCCCGTGGATGGGCGCGCTCGAGGACAACCTCGATGTCCTCAACTCGACCGACGAGGAAGCGGGCGACTGGGGCCGGGCGGCGACGCGCGATCTCATCCGCTCGCGCATCAAGATCAAGTCGCTCAACTTCATGCGCGGCCGCACCTTCATCAACAAGTTCCTGATCATCGACGAGGCGCAGAACCTCACGCCGAAGCAGATCAAGACGCTCATCACCCGCGCCGGCCCCGGCACCAAGGTGGCCTGCCTCGGCAACATCGCGCAGATCGACACGCCGTATCTCACCGAGGGCAGCTCCGGCCTCACCTACGCCGTCGACCGCTTCAAGGGCTGGGGCCATTCGGGGCACGTGACGCTGCAGCGCGGCGAGCGCTCCCGTCTCGCCGACTACGCCGCCGACGTGCTGTAGCGTCGCTGCCGGACGCGCCAGGCTCAGCGCGCTGGCCCCGGCGCGAGCGTGGCGAAGCAGAAGCCGCGCGCCTTGAGCTCGGCGAGCAGCGGGTCGAGCATCGGCGCGACCGGATCGGTGCGCGAGCGCAGGCCGAGGTGCAGCATCAGCACGTCGCCGTCGCCGAGGCTCTTCAGCGCGCGATCGAGAAGCACCCGCGTCGGGTACTTGTCCGACGGCAGCTCATCGCCGAGCACGCCGTTCCGCGTCTGGTGGACATGCTCGTAGCCGCACGCCTGCGCCGCCGCCAGCGTGTTCGGGGTCACGTGCCCGCCGGGTGCGCGCCAAATCGGGTCGAGCCCGCGCCCGGTGAGTTCTCGGAAACGCGTGTCGACGCGCCTGAGCTCCTCGCACACGCCCTGCGCGTCCAGGATGCTCGCATTCTTCCCGACGACATAGCGCACCCGGCCGCCCTCCAGGTCGCTGCGGAAGTACCCGTGCTGCCAGGTGTGCGCGCCGAATGCGTGACCCTCGGCGGCCCGCGCGCGCCAGTAGTCGCCCCAACTCGGATCCAGGGTGTAGTCGCCGCGCACGGTGTGCTCGTTCGCGAGGAAGAACGTCGCCTTCACCTCGTGCTTGGCGAGGATGCGCGCGATCGCGTCCGCCTGTGACATGTCGCTCGTGTAGAGCGTGAGGTACAGCGTGCCGCGGCAGGGCGGCGCCGCGCCCGCGGCCCCGGCGACCGCGGCGAGGATGGCGGCGCCGAGGACGGCCCGTGCCGCGCGCGCGAGCCGGGTCATGGAATGAGCGGTCGACTGCAATGGCGCGTACCGGCTGCTGCAAACGCTCGGGGCTCGATCGAAAGCGCGCCGCCGCGCTTCGTCCGGAGCCTAGAAGCTCCCCGCGGGCGCGTAGTTCTCGAACCGCGTGTACTGGCCGAGAAACGTGAGGTCGATGGTCCCGATCGGGCCGTTCCGCTGCTTGCCGATGATGACCTCGGCTTTGCCCTTCTCCGCGGTGTCGCGGTTGTAGACCTCCTCGCGGTAGATGAAGAGGATGAGGTCCGCATCCTGCTCGAGCGCGCCCGACTCGCGGAGATCCGACATGATCGGCCGCTTGTCGGGCCGCTGGTCGACGCTGCGGTTCAACTGCGACAGCGCCACCACCGGCACGGCGAGCTCCTTCGCGAGCGCCTTCAGCGAACGCGAGATCTGCGAGAGCTCGGTGGCGCGGTTCTCCTCGCGGCTCCCGCCGACTTCCATCAGCTGCAGATAGTCGACCACGATCAATCCGAGCTTGCCGTATTTGCGCGCGAGCCGCCGCGCCCGGGCGCGGAGCTCGAGGGGATTGAGCCCCGCCGTCTCGTCGACGTGGATCGGCGCCTCGTGCAGCTTGCCGAGCCCGGTCGTGAGCTGGTTCCAGTCCTCATCGGACAGCCGGCCGGTACGCAGCTTGTGCTGATCGATGCGGGCGATCGAACCGAGCATTCGCGCCGCGATCTGCGTGCCCGACATTTCCATGCTGAACACCGCGACCGGCTTCGCGTCCTTGTCGCGCACCGCGATGTGCTCGACCATATTGAGCGCGAGGGCGGTGTTGTGCGTGACGACGTAGTCGCCGGTCACGTAGCACCGGGACGGGTGCGACACCGCGATGCACTGCGCCGCGGCCTCGCGGCTGGGCGTGATCGAGCGGAAAGTCGGGCGCTTGCACCGCGTCGGGCGCGCCGGCAGCCGCGCCTGCTTCGCGGAGAGCAGGAACAGCGACCGCGGATCGGGATGATGGATGTTGCAGAGGTAGGCGGGCCGGCCGGCGTGCCGCTCGCCGCGAGCGCGGTACGCCGTGTTCCTCGTCGCGATCGAGCACCAGCCCCCGAGGGAGCGCACGAGCGTCGCCACGTCGTGCGCGAGCCGTCGACTCGCGGCGGCGTAGCGGATGCTGCCCCCCTGCTCGACCCAGGCGTCGGTATCGAGCAGCCCTCGCAGCAGGTCGCGGCGCGCTTCCCGGCCGGCCTCCAAGTACAGCGGCGGGACGAATTGCTCGTGGCTCGGCTGCGCGAGCCCGAGCGCTCGCAGCGCGGCGAGGAGCGCGTTCGGGGCCGTGCCGGACACCGCCGGTGCGTGCCCTCGATCGGGGCGCGCGACACGCCAGTCGCCGCCGCCCGCAGTTGCGAGCTCGAGGTCGGCCTCCACCCACCCCGTCATTCGCGCGAGCAGCTCCTCGGCGGCGGTCGAGCATCGCAGGCCCGCGTCGCAGCGGTTGCCGTCGCCGAGCAGCGCCCCGACCACCCACGGGTCGATCGGCAGCGCCTGCTGGTGCCCGAACTCACCATCCGCTTGATCGATCCAGAGCCGGCCTTGATAGCGCTTGCGCGCGAGCATTGCCGCTACCGCACCGGTGCTCAGGACCCGCGGCGCGGGCCACGAGCGACAGTGCACCCGCCACAGGTGCTCGTTGCAGCACTCGGTGCTGCGGCCGTCGGAAAACGCGACGCGGTAGATCGTCTTGCGGCCCTGCGGGAACACGCCGGTCACGACGCTCGGCCGGCCGTCCACCGAAGCGAGCGCATCGCCCACCGCGAGATCGCCCATGCGCGACCATCCGGCCAGGGTCTTGACCGGCGCATCGAGCGGCTGCGCCTTGCCCATGCTCGGGCGGCCGGCGACGATGATGAGATCGCCTTCCTGCAGGCCCGCGGTCATCTCGTCGAGCTTGCGAAAGCCGGTCGAGACGCCGGTGACATCGCTCGGATTCTCGCGGCTGTAGAGGAAGTCCACCCGCTCCATCACCTGCGACAGGAGCTGATGAATGTCGTTGAAGCCCATGCGGCCGCGCGCGCCGGTCTCGGCGATCTGGAATACTTTCGACTCCGCCTCGTCGAGGAGCTGCCCCATGTCCTTGCCGAGCGGATTGAATGCGCTGTCGGCGATCTCGTTGCCGATCGCGGCGAGCTTGCGCATGATCCCGCGCTCGTGCACGATCTCCGCGTAGCGCCGGATGTTGTGGGCGGACGGGGTGTTCTGCGCGAGCGTGCCGAGATAGGCGAGGCCGCCGGTCTTGTCTTTGTCGGGGCTCGCCTCGATCGACTCGGCGACGGTGACCACGTCGGCGGGTTTCCCTTGATCGATCAGCCGCGCGATGTGACCGAAGATGCGCCGGTGATCGTCACGGTAGAAATCCTCGACCGTGACCATGTCCCCGATGCGGTCCCAGGCGGTGTTGTCGAGCAAGAGGCCGCCCAGCACCGATTGCTCCGCCTCGATCGAGTGCGGCGGAACCTTGAGGTTGAGAAGCTGGGTGTCGCCGAGAGGCTGGGTCTGCGCCATCCTGGTGCTCGGTAACGCGCTCTTTTAGCGCGAGGGGCGCAGCGATTCTACACGCCCCGTGCCGGCGTCTGTCCGGCGAGCGACCGCCAACCGCGACGGAAAAATCGCCTTTCGCGGTCCGGCCGACTGCTTCTAGGTCGCCGCCTGCTCGCCCAGCACCGAGACCGTGACGTGCACCACCACGTCGCCGTGCAGCGCCACCGCGATCTGATAGTCCCCGACCGCCTTCAGCGGTCCCTGCGGCAGGCGGATTCCCGCGCGCTCGACCTCGTGGCCCAGGGCCTGCAGCGCCTCGGCGATGTCGTAGGTCGTGACCGATCCGAAGAGGCGCCCGTCGGCGCCGGCCTTGCGAGTGATCTGCAGCGTGACGCCCTCGATCTTTGCCGCCCGCTCCTGCGCTTGCGCGAGCCCGGCCGCCGCGGCGCGCTCGAGCTCGGCGCGCCGGCCCTCGAACTCGGCCAGGTTCGCGGGCGTGGCGCGCTTCGCCTTGCCGTGCGGAATCAGATAGTTCCGGGCGTAGCCGTCCTTCACCTTGACGACGTCCCCGAGCCCACCGAGGTTGACGACCTTCTCGAGCAGGATGATTTGCATCGCGCCTCTTTCGCCTTAGTGCAGGTCGGTGTACGGCAGGAGCGCGAGGAAACGCGCGCGCTTGATCGCCGTCGAGAGCTGGCGCTGGTAACCGGCCTTGGTGCCGGTGATGCGCGCCGGGATGATCTTGCCGTTGTCGTTGATGAAGTCCTTCAGCAGATCGACGTCCTTGTAGTCGATCCACTTGATCTTCTCCGCGGTAAAGCGGCAAAACTTGCGCCGCTTGAACAGCTGCCGCGAGCCGGTGCGGTCGCGGTTGCGGCCGTCCTTGCGGGTGTCTTTGCGGCCGCCGCGTCCTCTTCCGGGTGGGGGCATTTTCAGACTCCTTCTATGAACTCTAGTTCGGTTACGTGTAGCACCGGCTGCCGGCTCGACTTGCCCTTGGCCGCGACGAATCCAGCGAGGCGGAGCCCGATCCCGAGCGGCGCCGATGCGACCTGTCGCGCCGCCGATTCGACCGCGAGGCAGCCGATCTCGACCTCGACCTGCCGCTCGCCGCCGGCTTCGGCTTGGCGTGACGCATGCGTCAGGCGAAAGCTCACGACCGGAACGCCGGCCGGCGTGTAGCGCAGCGCATCGCGGGCGGTGAGTCGCCCATCGATCGTCAGCCGGTTACGGTGCGACTCGGTCAGGCCGGCGCCTCGACCGGTTTCGCAGCCTCTTTCGGCTCCGGCGGGTGCAGCACGGACTTCGCCTTCTCTTCCTTCATCATCGGCGAGGGCGCCGTGACCGGGCCTTTCATCTTGACCACCAGGTGGCGCAGCACCGCGTCGTTGAACTTGAAAGCGTGATCGAGCTCGCCCAAGGTCTCGTCGTCGCACTCGATGTTCATCAGCACATAGTGCGCCTTGTGGACCTTCTGGATCGGATAGGTGAGCTGCCGGCGGCCCCAGTCTTCGAGGCGGTGGATCTTGCCTTTGCGAGCGGTCACCGTGTTGCGATAGCGTTCGATCATCGCCGGGACCTGCTCGCTCTGGTCCGGATGGACGATGAATACGATCTCGTAGTGTCGCATGCACGCTCCTTATGGGTGGACGCCTCCCAACATGCGCCATTGGTGAGGCAAGGATTTGACTCCGGGCGGCGCCCGCGAAGTGACTCGGGGCAGTGCCGCAAAGCGGCGGATTATACCGACCGTCGTGGCTCCGGCGCAATCAAAATCAGCCACTTGCCGCGCTCCCGCCGGCCCGCCCCGCGCCCCGGCGGCGGCGCGATTCGTACAGGAGGAGTCCCGCCGCAACCGCCACGTTGAGGCTGGCGAGCGCGCTGTGCATCGGGATGCGGACCAGCCGGTCGCACCGCTCCCGCGTCAACCGGCGCAGACCCCCGCCTTCGGCACCGAGCACCCACGCGATCGGCTCGGGCAACTCCACGCCGTACAGATCGTCCGCCGCTTCCCCGGCGGCGCCGAACACCCAGATTTCCTGCTCCTTGAGCTGATCGAGCGTACGCGCGAGGTTCGTCACCGCGAGGAACGGCACCGACTCGGCCGCCCCGCTCGCCACCTTGGTGACGGTGGGAGACAGCCCGGCGCTGCGGTCCTTCGGCGCGATCACGGCGTGCGCCCCGGCGGCCTCGGCGACGCGCAGGCAGGCGCCGAGGTTGTGCGGATCGGTCACCCCATCGAGCACGAGCAGGAGCGGCGGCTCGGCGAGGGCGGCGAGCACTTCCTCGATCGTCCCCCGTTCGTCGCGCGCGGCCACCCGGGCCACGATGCCTTGATGGCGTCCGCCGCCGTAGAAGCCGTCCAGCCGGCGCGCGGGCACGCGGATCACCCGCACGCCGCAGCGCTCGGCGAGCGCGAGCACGTCCGCGATGCGCGCGTCGCGCCGGTGCTCGTCGGCGAGGATCTCACTCACCGACGCCGGGTCGGCACGCAGCCGCGCGAGCACGGCATGGAAGCCGATCAGGACCCGCGACTCCTTCATGGGAGCACGAAGTCGATGCGCGCGAGCTCGAGATCAACGCGCGCCACGCGCACCCGAATCCGGTCGGCGAGGCGGAAGGTACGGCCGGTCCGCTCGCCGCGCAGCAGGTGCCCCACCGGGTCGAAGTGGAAGTAGTCGTTGCCGAGCTCGGAGACGTGCGCGAGGCCCTCGATGTAGATCTCGTCGAGCGCAACGAAGATGCCGAAACCGGTCACCGCGCTGATGCTGCCGCTGAACTCCTCGTTCACGCGATCGCGCATGTAGTAGCACTTGAGCCAGGACTCGACGTCGCGCGTCGCCTCGTCCGCGCGGCGCTCGGTCATCGAGCAATGCTCCCCGAGCGCATTCCAATCGCCGGGGTTGTACGTCCCGCCGGCGATCACCGCCTTGATCGCGCGATGGACGACGAGATCGGGATAGCGCCGGATGGGCGAGGTGAAATGGGCATAGGCCTCGTAGGCGAGTCCGAAGTGCCCGACGTTGTCCGGACTGTACCGCGCCTGCCGCAGGGAGCGGAGCATGACCGTCTGCAGCAGCTGCACATCGGGCCGGCCCTTTAGGCTGTCGAGGAGGCGCGCGTAGTCGCGCGCGTGCGGCGCGTCGCCGCCGCCGAGCGCGAGGCCGAAGCTCCCGAGAAAGGCGCGCAAGCTCTCGAGCCGCTCCGGGGTCGGCCCTTCGTGAACGCGATACAGCCCCTTGTGGGCGCGGCGCTGCAGGAAATCCGAGGCGCAGACGTTCGCGGCGAGCATGCACTCCTCGATCAGCCGGTGCGCGTCGTTGCGCGCCACCGGCACGATGCGCGCGATCTTGCCGTGCGCGTCGAAGTCGATCTCGGTCTCGACCGTCTCGAAGTCGATCGCGCCGCGCCGCTCGCGTGCCCGCAGCAGGACGCGGAACACCTCCTCCAGCGCGCGCAGCCGGTCGAGCAACGGCTCGATCTCGGGCTCGGGACGGGGCGGCTGCTCGTACAGCGCCCGCGCGACGCTGGTGTAGGTGAGGCGCGCGTGCGACCGGATCACGGCCGGGTAGAACTCATAGCGCGTCGGCTCGCCGCCCGCGCTGAGCGCGATGTCGCACACCATCGCGAGGCGATCCTCGTTCGGGTTGAGCGAGCACAACCCGTTCGAGAGGCGCTCCGGCAGCATCGGAATCACGCGGCGCGGAAAGTACACCGAGTTGCCGCGGTCGCGGGCGTCGGCATCGAGCGCGTCTCCCGGCCGCACGTAGTGGCCCACGTCGGCGATCGCAACCAGGAGCCGGAAGCCCGCTCCGGCGCGCTCGCAGTACACGGCGTCGTCGAAGTCGCGCGCGGTCTCGCCATCGATCGTCACGAACGCGAGCGCGCGCAAGTCCGTGCGGCCCTCGATGTCGGTGGCGCGCACCGCGCGCGGCAAGCGGGCGGCGAGCCGCTTCGCCTCGTCGGTGAAATCGAACGGCAGCTCGTGCTTGCGCAGCGCGATTTCGATCTCCATCCCGGGGTCGCTGTAGTCGCCGAGCACTTCGACCACGCGGCCGATCGGCTGCGTCTGCGGCCCGGGGTGGACGAGGATCTCGGCCGACACCACCTGGCCGGGCTTGGCGGCGGCGGTGGCGCCCGGCTCGATCAGCACCTCGTGCTGGATGCGGCGGTCGGCCGCGACGACATAGGCAACGCCGTGCTCCTGGCGGAGGCGTCCGACGACATGCGTGCGCGCGCGCGCGACCACTTCGACGATGCGCGCCTCGCGCCGCCCGCGGCGGTCGAAGCCGGCCGGCTGGACGAGGACCCGGTCGCCGTGCATGACCTGCCGCATCTCGCCGGGCGCGAGAAAGAGATCCTCGGATCCGTCCTCCGGCACCACGAACCCGTACCCGTCCGGATGCGCCTCGATCCGCCCGCTCACGACATCGAGCTTCTGCGCGACCAGAATCGCGCCCTTGCGATTGCGCAGGAGCTGGCCGTCGCGCTCCATCGCCGCGAGGCGCCGCCCGAACGGCTCCAGCTCGTCCGCGCGGATCCCGAGCAGCTTCGCGAGCCGCTTTTCGTCGACCGGAACGGCCTCCTCGCCCAGCGTCTGGAGAACGAACTCGCGGCTCGGCAGCGGCGCCGCGTAGCGCTCGGCTTCGCGCGCCTGATGCGGGTCGGCGGCGCGCCGCGCCGCCCGCTTGCCGCCGGTTGCGCTTTTGCGCCGCGGCCGCGGCGAGGAAGTCCGTGAACGCCTAGTCTTCATTTGAAGCGCACTCTCGATTGCCTTAGAATCCGCGCCTCATGCCGAGGTGGCGAAATTGGTAGACGCACTAGGTTCAGGTCCTAGCGGTGGCAACACTGTGGGGGTTCGAGTCCCTTCCTCGGCACCAACTCTCCCGTCCCGGCGCGCGGGCGCCGGATAGCGCCCCGGCCGTCGCGCCCGCCTGCCGGCGGGAAGGCGACGCGTTACTTGAACGGATGGCGCCGGACAATGGTTTCCTCGCGGTCCGCCCCGGTCGAGATCATGTCGATCGGGACCTCGCACAGCGTGCCGATACGATCGAGGTAAGCGCGTGCGTTCCGCGACAGGTCCTCGATCCGCTTCACGCCCAAGGTGCTTTCGCGCCAACCCGGCAGCGTCTCATAGACCGGCTGGCAGCGCGCCGCCTCCTCGGCGCCGGGCGGTAACAGATCAGTGAACTCGCCGTCGATGTTGTAGCCGACGCACACCTTGAGCTCGTCCATGCCGTCGAGGACATCGAGCTTCGTGATGCACAGTCCCGAGACGCCGTTGATCTGGATCGATCGCTTGAGCACCGCCCCGTCGAACCAGCCGCAGCGGCGCGGTCGACCGGTGGTCGCGCCGAATTCGCACCCGCGCGTGCGCAGGCGCTCGCCGGTGTCGTCCTGGAGCTCAGTCGGCAGCGGTCCAGCGCCGACGCGCGTCGTATAGGCTTTCGTGATCCCGAGCACGTAGTGCAGCATCTGCGGCCCGACCCCGGCGCCCGCCGCCGCCGCACCGGCGACGCAGTTGCTCGAGGTGACATACGGGTAGGTCCCGTGGTCGATGTCGAGGAGCGCCCCTTGCGCCCCCTCGAACAGCAAGTTCTGGCCGGCGCGGTTCGCTTCGTACAGCGCGCGCGGCACATCCGCCACCAGCGGCGCGAGGCGCGGCACCATCGCGAGCGCCTCGTCGCGCGTGCGCGCACAGTCCACCGCTTGCGCACCCAGGTATTTGGTCAGCACGAAGTTGTGATAGTCGAGGAGCGCCTCGAGCTTCGCCACGAACCGGTCGCGGACGAAGAGATCCTGGAGACGGATCGCGCGGCGCGCGACCTTGTCTTCGTAGGCGGGCCCGATGCCGCGTCCGGTGGTGCCGATTTTCGCCGCGCCGCTCAACGATTCGCGCGCGACGTCGAGCGCCGCATGGTAGGCGAGAATGAGCGGACAGGTGGCCGAAATCTTCACGCGGCCGTCGAGGTCGACGCCGGCGCGCGCGAGCTCGTCCATCTCTTGGATAAGCGCATGCGGCGAGAGCACCACCCCGTTGCCGATGTAGCACGTGACGCCGGGGTGCAGGATGCCGGACGGGATCAGATGGAGGACGGTCTTCCGCCCGCCGATCACGAGCGTGTGGCCGGCGTTGTGGCCGCCCTGGAACCGCACCACGCCCTGAGCATGATCGGTCAACCAGTCGACGACCTTGCCCTTGCCTTCGTCTCCCCACTGGGTGCCGATGACGACGACGTTCTTGGCCATTTGTACGACGAGCGCGCGCCGCGGAGTCGACTTTGGGAGCGCTTGCGCGCCCCGCCGTAGACCCGGGGCTACGGCCCCTCGACCTCCCATTTATCCGCGCGCCGGACGAGCTGCCGGTCGCAGCCGAGCTCCGCGCGCGCCGCATCGTGTCCGGGCAGCTCCACGATCACCACTTCCCCGCCGCGCCGCAGCGACTCGATCGCCGCCGCGAGCGCGGGATCCTTGCCGTGCGGGGCGCGGATCGCGCCGCGCCCCGCCGGTCGCGCCGCGACCCGCACCACTTGGCGCACATCCATCGAAAAGCCGGTCGCCGGCCGCGCGCGGCCGAACGCTTTGCCGACCTCGTCGTAGCGGCCGCCGAGCGCGATGGCGCTCGGCAGCCCGGCGCAATACGCCGCGAAGACGACTCCGCTGTGGTAGTGATAGCCGCGCAGGTCGGCGAGGTCGATGCTCATCGCAAACCCATTCTCGCCGAGCAGCGTCCCGAGGTCATCGAGCGCAGCGCCGATCTCGGGGTACGGCGGCAGCTCCGCGCGCGCGCGCGCCAGCACCTCGCCGCCGCCGTAGAGCTCGGGCAACAGCCGCAGCGCCGCGCGCGGCGCGGCATCGAGCGCGCCGGTGAGCCCGACGAGCCCGGGCCGGTCCTTCGCGAGCAGCGCCTCGAGGAGCTCCGCCTCGCGCTCCGCGCCGACCCCGCCGTGGCGGGCGATCGCACGGAACACGCCGACGTGCCCGACGTCGAGCCGGGTCTCGGCGACGCCGCAGGCGTGCAGCGCCGCGCGCAGCAGCCGCTGGATCTCGATGTCGCTCTCGATCCCGGCGTGGCCGTAGATCTCGGCCCCGATCTGCAGCGGCTCGCGCGTCGCGGTGAGCTCCCGCGGCCGCGCGTGCAGCACCGTCCCGCAGTAGCACAGGCGCGCCACGCCGGCGCGGTTGAGCAGGTGCGCGTCGATCCGCGCGACCTGCGGCGTCATGTCGGCACGGAGCCCCATGGTGCGCCCCGAGAGCTGATCGATCAGCTTGAACGTGCGCAGGTCGAGGTCATGGCCGGTGCCGGTGAGGAGCGACTCGATGTACTCGAGCATCGGCGGCATCACGAGCTCGTAGCCATGCACGCGAAAGAGCTCCAGCACGCGCGCGCGGCAGGTCTCGAGCGCGAGCGCCTCCTGCGGCAGCACGTCTTCGACGAACTCGGGGAGCAGCCAGTGGCGCACGCTCGGATCCTCGGGTCCTTCGGGGGTAAGCGCCCGCGCCGGCGGCTACAGGCGGGTGAGACCGAGCAGCGCCAACCCGGCGAGCATCGACACCAGCCCGAAAAAGCGGATCTGGCCGTCGCTAAACTGCAGAATGCGCCGAAACGTCTCGCGCCAAACCCGCGGCACGAGGAACGGCAGCACGCCCTCGATCACCAGCATCAGCCCGAAGGCCATGAGAACGATGCTCGCCATCACTTGCCGGGGCTCGCGAGGCGTCCAGCACCGGGATTCTTCAGGTACTTGAAAAACTCCGAGTTCGGCTCGAGCACCAGCATGTCGGAGCGGTTGCGGAAGCTCGCCCGGTACGCTTCCAGGCTGCGGTAGAACGAGTAGAACTCGGGGCTCTCGCCGAACGCCTTGGCGTAGATCGTGGTCGCCCGCGCGTCGCCCTCGCCCTTGATGCGCTGCGCGTCGCGGTAGGCCTCGGCGACGATCACCTCGCGGTCCTTGTCGGCCTCGGCGCGGATCTTCTCCGACTCGGAGGCGCCCTGCGAACGCAGCTGGCTCGCCACCGCGCGCCGCTCGGCCTCCATGCGCCGGTACACCGACTCGCTCACCTCCTGCGGCAGCTCGACGCGCTTCAGGCGCACGTCGACGATCTGCACGCCGAACGCCTTCGCGTCCTCGGTCACCTTGTCGCGCACCACCTGCATGATCCGGTCGCGCTCGCCCGAGACGACGTCTTGGACGTTGCGCTTGCCGATCTCCTCGCGCAGCACCGAGTTGATGATCTGCGTGAGCCGCGACCGGGCGCGTGCCTCGTCACCGGTCATGCTGATGTAGTACTGGCGCACGTCCGCGATGCGCCACTTCGTGAACGAGTCGACCAGCAGGTTCTTCTTCTCCGAGGTCACGAACCGCTCGGTTTCCGGCTCGTCGATCGTGAGCAGGCGCTTGTCGAAGTAGCGCACGTTCTGGATCAGCGGCCATTTGGCGTGTAGGCCGGGCTGGGTGATGATCTCCTTGATCTCACCGAGTTGGAACACGATCGCGTTCTCGCGCTGGTCGACGATGAACAGCGCGAGACTCGCCACGACGGCGACCACGAGCACCGCGCCGACGAACAGGCCCACGCCGCTCCTCATGGCCGTCCCTCCCGGTCGCGCGAGCGCAGCGCATCGCGCGACCGGCCGGTCGGGTCCGTGCCCTGCGGCGCATCCCCGGGGGGAACCGGCGCCGCCGGCTTCGCCTCGGCGAGTCCGGCCGCCGACATCTGCAACACCTTGTCAAGCGGCAAGTACAGCAGATTGCCGCCGGTCTTGGCGTCGATCATCACCTTGCTCGTGCTGGTCATGATCTGCTGCACCGTCTCGATGTACATCCGCTCGCGCGTGACCGCGGGCGCCTTGTTGTACTCGGCGAGCACCTGGCCGAACCGCGACGCTTCGCCTTCGGCATAGGCGACCACGCGCTGCCGGTAGCCGTTCGCCTCCTCGGTCAGCCGCGCGGCCGTCCCGCGCGCCTTCGGCACGACGTCGTTGTAGTACGCCTGGCCCTCGTTCTTCGCGCGCTCCTGGTCCTGCTTCGCCTTGACCGCATCGTCGAACGCCGCCTGCACCTGCTCCGGCGGCTGGGCATTCTGCATCGTCACCTTGCTGATCAGCACCCCGGTGCCGTAGCGATCGAGGATCTCCTGCATCAGCTTCTGGGAGCGGGCGGCGATGTCCTCGCGCCCTTCGTAGAGGACGAAATCCATGCTCGATTTGCCGACGATCTCGCGAAACGCCGCCTCGGCGACCTGCAGCACCGTCTCGTCGGGCCGGCGGACGTTGAACAGGTAGGCTTCGGGATCCTTGATCGTGTACTGGACCGCGAACTGGATGTCGACGATGTTCTCGTCGTCGGTGAGCATGAGCGACTCGCGCAGCACCTTCGACTTGACGTTGTTGCGGTAGCCGACCTCGATCGCGCGCTGCTGGGAGACGTTGACCACCTCCTGCGACTGGATCGGGTATGGCAGCCGCCAGCGCAGCCCCGGCTCGGTCGTCTCCGCGTAGCGGCCGAACGTGAGGACGACGCCGCGCTGGCTCGCGTCCACGATGTAGAAGCCGCTCGCGAACCAGACGACGACGAACAGCACGACCAGCAGGCCGAGACCGCCGCCGAAGTGCCGCAACGCCGGCGGCTCGCCGCCCCCGCCGCCGCGCCGGCCGAAGATGGTGGCGAGGCGCTGATTGAAGTTGCGCCACAGCTCGTCGAGATCAGGCGGCCCTTGGTTGCCCCCACCCCCGCCGCCGCCCCTGCGGCCCCATTGCGGATCGTTAAGTGACATGCGCGTCCCTGATGTGCTCGGCTGGCGTCGCGTTCGGTTGGGATTGGGCCTTCGAGGCTGCCGCCTCGACCAGCGCCTGGCGCAGATGGTCCAGACCTTCGCCCGTGCGGGCGCTCAATCGGACGCGCGTGATCCTACCATACTCGTCACGGTCGATTCCCGGCGCCGCCGCGTTGGCGTCGATCTTGTTCCAGACGACAAGCTGCGGCACCGCCTCGGCGCCGATCTCCGCGAGCACCTTGTTCACCTCCTCGGCCTGCAGGTCGCGCGTCGGGCTCGCGGCGTCGACCACGTGCAGCAGCAGGTCGGCGTGCGCCGTCTCCTCGAGCGTCGCGCGAAACGCGGCGACCAGCGTGTGCGGCAGCTCGCGAATGAAGCCCACCGTGTCGGACAGCGTGACCGCGCCCGCCGGCGGCAGGTAGAGCCGGCGCGTCGTCGTGTCGAGGGTGGCGAACAGCTGATCCGCGGCATACGCGGCGGCGCGCGTCAGGCGATTGAAGAGCGTCGACTTCCCGGCGTTGGTATAGCCGACCAGCGACACCGCCAGCACATCGCCCCGGGTGCGCGCGCGCCGCTGCACCGTGCGCTGCCGCTCGAGGCGCGCGAGGCGCTCCCGCAGCACCTTGACCCGCCGGCCGATCAGGCGGCGGTCGGTCTCGAGCTGGGTCTCGCCCGGACCGCGCAGACCGATGCCGCCCTTCTGTCGCTCGAGGTGGGTCCAGCCGCGAACGAGCCGCGTCGCGAGATGCTGGAGCTGCGCGAGCTCGACCTGCACCTTGCCTTCGTGCGAGCTCGCGCGCTGGGCGAAGATGTCGAGAATCAGGCTGGTGCGATCGACCACGCGGCAGCTCAAGTCCCGCTCGAGGTTGCGCTGCTGGGCCGGCGAGAGCTCGTGGTTGAAGATGACGAGGCTCGCGCCGCTCGCGGCACACGCGCGGGCGACCTCCTCGACCTTGCCCGAGCCGGCGAAGAGCCGCGGGTCGGGACGCGCGCGCCGGCCCTGCACCACCGCCGCGACGCGCGCGCCCGCGCTCGCTGCAAGCTGGCCGAGCTCGGCGAGACTCGCGGCGTGGTGCACGGAGCCGAAGTCGAGCGCCACCAGCACAGCGTCCTCCGCCGCCCTGGCGCCGTTCGCGCGATCGGCGCGTGCGATGGTCGCGCCGGCCGCCACTACCGCGGGAACATCTAAGCGTCGCCGCCGTGGTCCAAGTTGAGATTGACCGCGCGCGACGGGACCACGGTGGAGATGGCGTGCTTGTACACCATCTGGGTCACGGTATTCTTGAGCAAGACGACATATTGGTCGAAGGACTCGATCTGTCCCTGCAGCTTGATCCCGTTCACGAGGTAAATCGAGACCGGAATGTGCTCCTTGCGCAGCGTGTTGAGAAAGGGGTCTTGTAGTAGTTGCCCTTTGTTGCTCATGGTTGCTCCGGGAGTTCTTTTTCAGTCGGTACTGTAGCGCGTTTCCAGGAATGCTGCATCGCACCGAGCGCTGAGCGCTCTAGTCCACCGACTAGGACTCCTTCGGGGCGTACGGGTTCCGCCCGACGCGAAATTCGATCCGGAGCGGCGTGCCGGCGAGACCGAAACGCCGGCGGAATACGCCCTCGAGGTAGCGGCGATAACTCGCGCTCACCGCGCCGAGCGCGGTGCCGTGGACCACGATCACCGGCGGGTTGCTGCCGCCTTGGTGGGCGTAGCGGAGCTTTGGCCGGACGAGCCCTGAGCGCGCTGGGGCTTGACGCTCGACCGCCTCGATCAGCGTGCGCGTGAGGCGCGGGGTCGGGAACTTCGCCATCGCCGCACGATAGGCCTCGTCGACCGAGGCCATCAGCGCGCCCAAGCCCTCGCCCTGCAGCGCCGAGACGAAGTGAAACCGCGCGAAGGCGAGAAAGGCGAGCTTGCGCGCGAGCGTGCGCTTCGCCCGCTCGCGCGCGGTGCCGTCGAGCCCGTCCCACTTGTTCGCCGCCACCGCGAGCGCGCGTCCGCGCTCGGCGATATAGCCCGCCAGGTGCGCGTCCTGCTCGACGATGCCCTCGCCCGCATCGACCACCAGCACCACCACCTGCGCGCGGTCGATCGCCTGCATCGTCTTCACGACCGAGAACTTCTCGACCGACTCGAACACGCGGCCGCGCCGGCGCACCCCCGCCGTGTCCACCAATATATAGCGCTTGCCGTCGCGCTCGAACGGCACCTCGATCGCATCGCGCGTGGTGCCCGGCTCGTCCGACACGATCATGCGCTCCTCGCCGAGCAGCCGATTCACGAGCGTCGACTTGCCGACGTTCGGCCGCCCGACCACCGCCACCCGCGGCGCCTCGCCGGGCTCGCTCGCCTCCTCCTCGGCCACCGCCGGGAGCTCGGCGAGGACCGCGTCGAGCAACGCGTGCACGCCGTCACCGTGCGCGGCCGAAATCGCGAGCGGCGCGCCGAGGCCGAGCTCATGGAACTCGGCGGTGGCGAGCGCCGCATCGAGACCCTCGGTCTTGTTCACGGCGAGCCAAACGCGCGCCCGGACTTTGCGCAGCTCGGCCGCAATCCGGCGGTCCTGCGGCGCGACGCCGTCGCGGCCGTCGACGAGGAACACGACGGCGTCGGCCTCGGCGAGCGCCGCGGCGGTCTGCCGCGCCATCGCGCCGAGCAGGCCCGCTCTGGCGACCGGCTCGAGCCCGCCGGTGTCGACCACGAAGTACGCGCGATCGCCGATCTTGCCGTCGCCGTAGTGGCGATCGCGCGTGAGTCCCGGCAGATCGGCAACCAGCGCCGCGCGCGAGCGCGTGAGCCGGTTGAACAGGGTCGACTTGCCGACGTTCGGCCGGCCGACGATGGCGAGCGTGGGTTTCATGCCGAAGAAGGATACCCGCTCGCCGCGCGCGGCTTGCCGCGCCCGGCTCGCGCCGCGGTCCCGCTCAATGCGTCGAGAGCGCGTACAGCTTGCCGCCCGAGGTCTGCACCAGGAAGGCGTCCGCGATCGCCACCGGCGCCGTGCGGATCGGCGAGCCGTCGGTGGTCGTGCGGCCGACGAACATGCCGCTGTCGCTCGCGAGGAAATGCACGTTGCCCTGCAGGTCGCCGACCGCGACCTCCGCACCGAGCGGCAATGGCGCCGACAGCCAGCGATTGGCGAGCTTGTCCTGGCGCCAGAGGCTCGTCCCGGTCGTGCGGTCGAGCGCCGACACCGCGCCGCGGTCCTCGCTCACATACACCGAGCGGTCGTCCACGCCCAGGCCGGAGGCGGAAGACATGTCGCGTCCCCACATCAGTTGGCCGTTGCCGAGATCGAAGCAGGCGACGCGGCCCTGGAACGCCACCGCGCACGCCTCGCGCATACCGACCCACGGCACGCCGATCACGTCGGTGACGCGCTCGAGCTCGGTCGTGCCGCGCGGCAGCGACACCGTCCCCTCCCAGCGTAGCCCGCCGTTGTTCAGCGCGAGCGCGACGAGCTTCCCGCCCGAGAAGCCGACGAAGACATAGCCTTCCCGGACCACCAGCCCGGCGACGCTCCGCACCGCGAGCGGCGGCGCGGCGCGCTGGTACAGCCACCGCCGCCGCCCGTCGGTCGCGTCGAGCGCGAACACCCGCCCGTCGGCGCTGCGCACGACGACGAGATCATCCGTGACGACCGGCGGCGCCAGCACTTCGCTCGATACGCGGGCGCGCCAGCGCGTGCGCCCGTCGTCCTCGAGCGCGATGACTTCGCCCTGGTACGATCCCACGACCACTAGGCGGCCGTCGCTGCCGACCCCGCCGGAGAGCCGGCTCGGAACCTTGACGCGCCACAACTCGCGGCCGGAGAGGGCCTCGAGGCGCACGACCGTGCCGTCCTCGGCCGCGGCAAACACGCTGCCGCCTGCCACCGCCGGCACAAAGGCCGCCTCGTTCGCTTTGCCGATGTTCGCCTGCCACTTCACCCGGACCGGGATCGGCTTCTCGATCGTCTGCAGCGGCGCCGGCGGCGGCGGGGCGGAGCGAAAGAGCCCGCAGCCCGCGGCGAGCAGCACCGCGCCGACGGCGAGCCGCTTCATTGCGCGCGGCCGCCGCGCACCCGACCCACGCTCCCGCTCGCGCACCGCTTCAGCGACCCGGTACGCCGTCGAGCTTCATCTGGATCAGCTCGCGCGCCGATTCGTCCTTGGGCTGGAGCTGCGCGAGCGCGCTCTGGTAGGCGGTCCGCGCGTCGGCCGCCTTGCCTTGGGCGAGGAGGACGTCGCCGCGCAGCGCCTCGAACAGCGGCTCGAAGGACGGCGGCCGCTTGGCGGCCAGCACCTGCAGCGCGTCCTCGTAGGCGCGCTCGTCGAGGAGCACGCTCGCGAGGCGCAGGCGAGCGATGGCCTGCACCCCCGGATCAGACGCGTGGTCGATCACCCATTGGAGCTGCGCGCGCGCCGTCTTGGCGTCGCCCGCCTCGAAGTGCACCTTGGCCGACACGAGCGCGCCGAGCGCCGCGTACAGGGCGCGCGGATACTGCTCGATCAGCTGGCCGGCCGCCTCGCGCACTTTGCGCGTGTCGTTCGCCGCCGCCGCCTTCTGCAGCTCGGCGTAGATCGCGCTCGCCTGCACCGCTTGCGCGGCCTGGTACCGGTGCCACATTCGGTAGCCCGCGAGCACGACGAGCGCCGCGCAGATCGCCACGACGATCAGGTTGCCGTACTGCTTCCACCACGCCTTCAGCTCGGCGAGCTGCTCCTGCTCTTCAAGATCGTACGCGCTCATTCGCCTTGGTCCGCGTAAAGAAGTTCGGTCAGGGTTGCCGGCAGCCGCTCGAGCGGCACGCGCGTCTGCCCGCGCTCCGCACGCAGCGGCTTCACGCTCGGCTCGCGCGCCGCGGCCTCGTCGTCGCCGATGATCACCGCCGCCGGCGCGCCGCTCGCGTCGGCCCGCTTCAGCTGCGACTTGAAGCTCCCGCCGCCGCAGTGATGGAGGACGGCGAAGCCGTGATCGCGCAAGCGCTCGGCGACGGTGAAGGCGAAGCGGTAGGCCGCCTCGCCTTGATGCACCAGATAGACATCGCACGGCTCGCCCGCGGCGGGCGCATCGGCTTCGCGCAGCAGCGCGATCACGCGCTCGATGCCGAGCGCGAACCCGGCACCCGGCGCGGGCTTGCCGCCGATTTGCGCGAACAGCCCGTCGTAGCGCCCGCCGCCGCAGACAGTGCCCTGCGCGCCCCCGCGCTCGCTCACCCACTCGAACACCGTGCGGTTGTAGTAGTCGAGGCCGCGCACCAGGCGGTGATCGATGACGTACGGGATGGCGGCGTCCTTCAGCACCTGCTGCACGCCGTCGAAGTGCTTCAGCGAGTCCACACCGAGATACGCGAGCAGCTGCGGCGCGCCGGCCACGATCGGCGCGAGCGCCGGGTTCTTGCTGTCGAGGATGCGCAGCGGATTGGTGCGGAGCCGCCGGCGCGAGTCCGCGTCGAGCGCCGCCTCATGCGCGCTTAAGTACGCCACCAGCGCCTCCCGGTGCGCGAGGCGCTCGTCGGGGCTGCCGAGGGAGTTCAGCCGCAGCGCGATGCCCTCCAGCCCCAGATCGTCCCACAGCCGCGCGCACATCAAGATCAGCTCGGCATCGACGTCGGGGCCCGGGAAGCCGAGCGCCTCGGCCCCGACCTGGTGGAACTGGCGGTAGCGGCCTTTCTGCGGCCGCTCGTGGCGGTACATCGGTCCCATGTACCACAGCCGCTGCGGGCCGCCGTACACGAGCGAGTGCTCGATCGCGGCGCGCACGATCGAAGCGGTCGCTTCCGGCCGCAGCGTGAGGTGCTCGCCGTTCAGCTCGTCGACGAAGCTGTACATCTCCTTCTCGACGATGTCGGTCGCCTCGCCGATCGCGCGGCGAAAGAGCGCGGTGTGCTCGAGGAGCGGCGTGCGCACGTTGCGGTACCCGTAGGCGCGCAGCCACGAGCGCAGCGTCTCCTCGACGCGCTCCCACAGCGCCGCCTCGTCGGGGAGGATGTCGTTCATCCCCCGGACCGCCTGGATCGTCTGGGTCATCGATCGGACTGGCCGTTCTAGGCGACGGCCTGGTGGCGATCGTGGGCGGCCGGCGTCTCGCGCCGGCCCGGCCCGCCGGGCCCGTACCGCGCGCGCACGTACTCCTCGACGATGCGCTGAAACTCCTCGGCGATCGTCTCGCCTTTCAGGGTCACGGTGCGCGCACCGTCGACGTACACCGGCGCCACCGGCCGCTCGCCCGCCCCCGGCAGGCTGATGCCGACGTTTGCGTGCTTCGACTCGCCGGGACCGTTCACGACGCAGCCCATCACCGCGACGTGCATCTCCTCCACGCCGGGATAGTGTTCGCGCCACGCCGGCATCTGCGCGCGCAGGTAGCTTTGGATCTTCGCCGCGAGCTCCTGGAAAAAAGTGCTGGTGGTGCGGCCGCAGCCCGGGCAGGCGATCACGAGCGGCGCGAACGAGCGCAAGCCCATCGTCTGCAGCATCTCCTGCGCGACGATCACCTCGCGGCTGCGGTCACCGCCCGGTTCCGGCGTGAGCGAGACCCGAATCGTGTCGCCGATGCCCTCCTGCAGCAGCACCGCCATCGCCGCGGTCGACGCGACGACGCCCTTGGTGCCCATTCCCGCCTCGGTGAGGCCGAGGTGCAGCGGATAGTCGCAGCGGCGCGCGAGCTCGCGGTAGACGCCGATCAGATCCTGCACCCCGCTCACCTTGCACGACAGGATGATCCGGTCGCCCGCGAGCCCGAGCTCCTCGGCGCGCGCGGCGCTCTGGAGCGCCGAGGCGACGAGCGCCTCGCGCGTGACGACGTCGGCGTCCTGCGGGTCGGCGCGGGCGGCGTTCTCGTCCATCATCCGCGCGAGCAGATCCGGATCGAGGCTGCCCCAATTCACGCCGATGCGCACCGGCTTCCGATAGCGGCATGCGATCTCGATCATGGTCGCAAACTGTTCGTCGCGCTTCGCCCCGCGGCCGACGTTGCCCGGATTGATCCGGTACTTCGCGAGCGCTTGCGCGCATGCCGGGGACGCCGCGAGCAGCCGGTGGCCGTTGAAGTGGAAGTCGCCGACCAGCGGCACGTTGCAACCCGTCGCATCCAGCCGCGCGCGGATCGCGGGCACCGCCGCCGCGGCTTCCGCCGTGTTGACGGTGATCCGCACCAGCTCCGAGCCGGCGCGCGCGAGCTCGAGCACCTGGCGCGCCGTCGCGTCGGCGTCGGCGGTGTCGGTATTCGTCATCGACTGCACCACGATCGGCGCGTCGCCCCCGACCGGCACATGGTCGATCCAGACTTGCCGCGCAGCGCGGCGCTTCATGAGAGCCATCGAGCGGTCATCGCAAGGTGAGTCGCGCGACGTCGGTGCGCGTGTAGGGCGCGAGGTCGACGTTCTTGTCGTTGTAGCGGAGCTTCACGCCGGAGGCGTTGCCGATCACGAGCGAAAGCGGCGCCACCCCGTCCACGCGGCGGTGCGTGCCGGAGGCGTTGAGCTGCGACACGAGCAGCTTCCCGTTGCCGTCGCGGATCTCGACCCAGCTCTCTTCAGCGAAAGTGAGCTCGAGGCGCTTGGCCGCCGCCGCCGGCTCGGGCGCGACCTCTGCCGCCGGTGGCTCGGGCGCGACCTCTGCCGCCGGTGGCTCGGCCGCCGCCGGGCTCGCCGGGGGCACTGCTTCGGCGGCGACTGGTGCCGACGCGGCGGCGGCCGTCCGCTGCGACACCGCTTGCCGCGCCTCGGTGGCGAGCAGCTGGAGCCAGCCGGCGGGTAGCCACCACTCGACGATGACGCCGGCGCAGACCAGCAGGACGAACGCGGACGCGAGGAGATAGACCAGCGACTCGCGCCGCCGACCGGGTCGGAACGGCACCGCCATGTTCGCCGGCTGGACCGTGTCCGGTGCGCGCCGCAGGTGCGCCTCCAGGGCGGTGTAGAGCGGCGCGGGATCGATGCCGACGAGCTTCGCGTAGCCGCGGACCATGCCGCGCGCGAAAGTCGCATCGGGCAGCGCGCTGAAGCGTCCCGCTTCGAGCGCTTCGATCTGCCGCGGCGAATACTTGAGCCGCGCCGCGACCTCCACCACGCTCAGGCCGCGCGCCTCGCGCGCCGCGGCGAGCAGGTCCCCGGGCCCGGGGCTCGCGCCCGGCGCCGTAACCGCGTCGGCTTGCGTGTCGCTCATGTGACCGCCCGTAAGCGCCTGGTTAGTCGTAGTCGCCGCGCTGCAGCGCCTGATACTCGCTCGAGTTCGCGAAGCGGCGGCGCAGCTGCGTCGCGTAGCTTGTCTCCGCGGCCCGGTTGCCGAGCTTGCGTTCGATGCGCACGCCGAGCCACAGCGACTCGGCAGTCGGCTCCCCGGCGACCTTGTCGTAGCGCACGACGAGCTCCTTCGCCTGCTTGAGCTGGCCGCGCTTGTAGAGGAGCTCGGCGTACGGGAGCATCGGCTGCGGCGAGTTCGGATCGAGCCGCAGCGCCCGCTCGAAGTAGCCCGCCGCCTCCTGCGGATTGCGGTTCTGCAGGCAGCGCCCCGCGGCGGTGTAGCTCCGCGCCGGCGTCGCGTACAGCGGGTTTTTCACGGCGTTCATGAACCACTGGATCGACTGCTCCTCGCGCCCGGTCTGGCACAGGAACCAGCCGTAGTTGTGGTTCATGTCCGGATCCTGCGGCGCGAGCTTCAATCCGCGCTGAAAGCTCGCCTCGGCGGCCGCATTGTCCTTGAGATCCATGTCGACCAGCCCTTGCACGTTGTAGGCCGGCGCATAGTTCGGGTCGGCGGCGAGGGCGGCGCGTAATTCTTCGAGCGCAACGCCCATGTTGCCGCCCTCGTAATAGGCGCCGGCCAGATCGGTGTGCGCCTTCGCGCGCGTGCGCGCATCCTTGATGTCGGTGATCACGCCGCTCGCATTCTGATCCGGCGTCTGCGCCCGCTCGGGTTGGCCGCTTGACCCGGCGCAGCCCGCGACGACGCACGCCGCGAGCACCCCGTGCACCAGGCGATGCATCCGCTCGAGGTGACGCACCGCTTCGATGCCAAGCAGCCGTGGCATGCGCGTGGCGGACATCAGGCGGTCCTTTCGCAGCGGACGATCCGCCGGGTGCGGTCCCGAACGCGGCCGGCGAGCTGGCCGCACGCGGCATCGATGTCCTCGCCCCGCGTCTTGCGCGTGGTGCAGACGATGCCCGCGGCGGTGAGGCGCGCGGCGAATCGCCGCACGGCGGCGGGCGACGAGCGCTCGAATCCGGAGCTCGGGAACGGGTTGAACGGGATCAGGTTGAGCTTGCACGGCACGTCCTCGACCAGCCGCACGAGCTCGCGCGCGTGGGCGTCGCCGTCGTTCACCCCGTCGAGCATCACGTACTCGAACGTGATGAAGTCGCGCGGCGCGCGCTCGAGGTAGCGCTTGCACGCCGCGAGCAGCTCGGCGAGCGGGTACTTGTCGTTGATCGGGACGATGCGGCTCCGCAACGCGTCGTTCGGTGCGTGGAGGCTCACGGCGAGCGCGACCGGGCATTCGTCGCGCAGCCGGTCGATCATCGGCACGATGCCCACCGTCGAGAGCGTCACGCGCCGGCGCGACAGCCCATAGGCGTGATCGTCGAGCATCAACCGCAGCGCCGGCACGACCTGGTCGAAATTGAGGAGCGGCTCGCCCATGCCCATCAAGACCACGTTGCTGATGACGCGCTCGCCGTGGGCGCCCCCGCCGAGCGTGCGCTCGGCATGCCACAGCTGGCCGACGATCTCGGCCGTGGTCAGGTTGCGATTGAAGCCCTGGCGCCCGGTCGAGCAGAACTGGCAGGCCATCGTGCAGCCGGCCTGGGTCGACACGCACAGGGTGTTGCGTCGGGACTCGGGAATGAAGACCGCCTCGACGGCGTTGCCGTTGCCGACGTCGAGGAGCCACTTGCGCGTCCCGTCGGGCGCGACGCTGTCCCGGGCGACCGGCAGCGGCGTCACCTCGGCGGTGCGCTCGAGCGTTGCGCGCAGCCCCTGCGCGAGGTCGCTCATGCGCGCGAAGTCCGCCTCGCCGCAGCGATGGATCCAGCGCATGACCTGCTGCGCGCGAAACGGCCGCTCGCCGATTTGCGCGAAGAATGCGCCGAGCTCGCGCGCGTCCAGGCCGAGGAGATTGGTCTTCATTCGCTTGCGGGGCGCTCTTCGAGTCCTTCTAGCCGGATTGGCGCGAGTATATTTCGCTGCTCGGAAAGAAAAACGCGATCTCGGTGCGCGCCGTGTCCGGGCCGTCGGACCCGTGCACCGCGTTGGCGTCGATCGACTGAGCGAAGTCGGCCCGGATCGTCCCCGCGGCCGCCTGCTTCGGGTCGGTCGCGCCCATCAGCTCGCGGTTCCGCGCGATCGCGTTCTCGCCCTCGAGCACTTGCACGAGCACCGGGCCCGAACTCATGAACTTGACCAACTCCCGGAAAAACCCCCGCTCGCGGTGCACCGCATAGAACCCTTCCGCCTGCCGCTGCGAGAGCCACATCATGCGCGCGGCGATCACCTTCAGGCCGGCCGCTTCGAAACGCGCGCAGATCTGACCGGCTGCGTTCTTCGCCACCGCATCCGGCTTGATGATGGACAGCGTGCGTTCGACCGCCATGCCTGCTCCTGGTTCGCTCAGAATAACCTGTTATTTTAACATCGGTTTCGCCGTTGTTTGGCGGCGAAGCGCGCGCCCCTCGACGAGCGGCTGCCAGGTGACCACTAGACCGGCCTCGCCGGGCTTGGCGCGCAAGCCGGCGTCGAGGCCGATTCCGGGGACGAACGCGAGCCGCCGGCCGCAAAAAAGCAGCGGCAACCCGGCGCGCTCCCAGGGCGGAATCTGCGCCTCCTGGAGCAGATGCTTGAGCGCCCGACGCGGCCGCTTGGCATCGGGCTGCAGCCGTTCGCCGCCGCGCCGCGCCCGCACTTCGACCGGTCCGTCGATGAGCGCCCGGCGCGACAGCCCCTCTCCCCGAGCGGGCGTGAACCGCAGCATGCCGCCGAGCTCGGGCAGCCGCCACCGCGGCTCACCCGCCCAGCGCGCGCGGAAATCGCGCGCCGGGGCCGCGCGCTTCGCGACCACCCAGACCTCGCCCCGGTAGCGGCGCACGTCGCCCCCCGCGAGCGCGATGTGCACCCGCGCGTCATCGCGCGCGCCGAGCACCTGATCGAGGAGTTCCTCCAGCTGCGCGCTGCTCGGCGGATCGACCCCGGCCGCGGCGAGGTGCCAGCGGAGCGCGTTTTTCGCCCGCGGCCGCGCGAGGCCCGCCAGGGCGGCGACACTGAAGCGGCCGTTGCGAGCGCTCTCGGTCGCGTCGAGCTCGGCGAGCGCCTGCAGCAACGCGTTCGCCTCGGCGAGATGCGCGGCGCTCCGCGCGAGTGCCGCGGCCGCCTGCGGGTTCAGCTCCCGCAGGAGCGGCATCACCCGCTGCCGCACGAAGTTGCGCGCGCGCGCTTCGTCGCGGTTGGTTTCGTCCTCGACCCAGGCGAGGCCGCGCGCGCGCGCATACGCTTCGATCTCGGCGCGCGACGCGCCGGCGAGCGGGCGCAGCAGCTTGGGCGCCCCGCGATCGGCGTGGTTTCGCACCACCGGCATCGCCGCGAGCCCGGCCACGCCGGCCCCGCGCACGAGCTGCAGGAGCACCGTTTCAGCCTGATCGTCCTGGTGCTGGGCGAGCACGACGAAATCGCTCCGCACGCGTGCGAACGCGGCATAGCGCGCGGCGCGCGCCGCGCCCTCCAGGCCGCGCGCCCGGTACGGCGCGAGGTCGACCCGCTTCACCGCGCAGGCGAGCCCGTAGCGCCGCGCCGCGGCGCGGGCGAATCGCGCCCAGGCGGCGGCGTTGGGGCTAATCCCGTGGTTGACGTGGAGGCAGTCGAGCGCGTAGGGATACGCCGGCGCGAGTGCGGCGAGGAGATCGAGCGCCGCGATCGAGTCGACGCCGCCCGAGAGCGCGAGGGTCAGCCGGGCGCCCGGCGCGACGTGGCGGCCGAGCGCTGCGCGCAACCGCTCGGGGAGGTCACTTGGGCGCGATTTCCTTGAACCGGCCATGGCCCATCAGCCGCTCGAAGCGCGCCTCGACGAGCTCGGCCGGGCTCTTGTCGGCGAGGCTCCGCAGCGCATCCTGCAGCGCTTTCTTCAGGTTCTGCGCCGCGAGCGCATGGTCGCGGTGCGCGCCGCCGGGGGGCTCGCTCACGATCTTGTCGATCAGGCCGAGCGTCTTCACGCGGGCCGCCGTGATGCCGAGCGTCTCCGCGGCCTCCGGCGCCATCTCGGCGTTCTTCCACAGAATCGACGCGCACCCTTCGGGCGAGATGACGGAGTAGGTCGCGTACTGCAGCATCATCACCACATCGCCGATCGCGACCGCGAGCGCGCCGCCCGACCCCCCCTCGCCGATCACGACGCAGACGACCGGCACCTTGAGCTCGGCCATCACGTACAGGCTGCGACCGATCGCCTCGGCCTGGCCGCGCTCCTCGGCGCCGATGCCCGGGTAGGCGCCCGGGGTGTCGATCAGCGTGATCACCGGCAGGCCGAACCGCTCGGCGAGCCGCGCGAGGCGCATCGCCTTGCGGTAGCCCTCGGGCCGCGGCATGCCGAAGTTGCGGTGGATCTTCTCCTTCGTGTCGCGCCCCTTCTGGTGGCCCATCACCATCACCGGCTGACCGTTGAATCGCGCGAGGCCGCCGACGATCGACTGATCGTCGGCGAAGGCGCGATCGCCGTGCAGCTCCTCGAAGTCCGAGAACAGCGCGCCGACATAGTCCAGCGTGTACGGCCGCTGCGGATGCCGGGCGACCTGCGCCACCTGCCAGGGCGTGAGCTTCGAGTAGATCTCTTTGGTGAGCGCGTGGCTTTTCTTCTGCAGGCGGGAGATCTCCTCCGAGATGTCGACCGCCGAGTCGTCCTGCACGTAGCGCAGCTCGTCGATCCGCGCCTCCAGGTCGGCGATCGGCTGCTCGAAATCGAGAAAGCTGGCCTTCATCAAATGGGCGCGCGGGTGGACGCGGATGGACGCGGATTCTAAACCAGAGCGCGCGCGGCGACGGGCCGGCGCCAAACCGCGCCGCGGTCGATGCCCCCGGCAGCGGGTCGCGGCTGCGCCACACTATGGATACCCGGTCGCGACCGGCTAGCGAGCGCGAGTCGCGGCGGCTCACCGCCGGCCGGGAAGGCCCAGCCGGCGACCGGCGTGACAAATGCGGATCGCACGAGCACCATTGCGGTTCCGTTCAACCCTTAAGAGGAGCCCCGGCCATGTTCATCCGCACGTCGCGCTTCGAGTTCTTCTCCGGCATCCTGCCCCCCGCGCTCAGAGATTGGCGTGCGCTCCGTTTCTTCGATGGCTTGGAGCTGCACATCGGTCGCGTGCTGATGATATTCAGCCGGCGCCGCTGACACCGCCCGCCCCCAGGGAACCGGAGGTGATCGGCGACCGCCAGGATCGCCTCCGGGAACGCGCGGCGTGCCCCCAATGCGAGGGTGGGCCGCCCGGCAAGTGCTTTGACCGTGACCCCCGAGCGCGCTCACCCGGCGAAGGGGCGCCGTCTGTGACCCGCTCCGCGGGAGTGGAGGCGTTCCTCGAACCCGGCTCGCCCGCATGGGAATCAATACTCGACCGGCACCGGGTCAAGCGAGCGCCAGAGGTACCCGGTGGCAACCGAATATTCCCAGCCCTTCCCGCCCCGTCCCGCACTGCGGCGGCCTCGTGACGGGCGCCATGGGCATCCCTCCGCGGCGCCTGAGTGTCGCGAAGGAGGGAGCGACGGGGTACACGCAGCCCAGCCGGTCCGAACGCTCGCGCTAAATCGTAGTAACTCCCTTACTGCTCGTCGGGCAAGCTGATGTCCAATTCGCGCGCAGCGGCGCGCGGGTCGGTGCAAACCGTGTCGAATAGCTCGCTGCTCGTCGACTCGGTTTCCGGGCAGTCGAGAACGTGGTGCGTGCCGCCGCAGATCGGGCAATCCATCAGCGGCTCTTGAAGTCCGCGGCGTACCACCCGGCGCCCTTCAGGACGAACCCGGGGCCGGCAAGGGTGCGCTGCGCGACGTTGCCGCACCTTGGGCACTTATCGCTCGCATTGCGCTCGGCGACCGGCCGCCGGTCCTCGTGGACCTTCATGCAGGCAGCGCAGTAGATCTCATAAATTGGCATTAGCCTCTCCCAACCCGGACCAGACTGTAGCGCCCCGCGTCCGGGGTGATCGGTGCTTCTTCACGACCAGCCGGTAACTTAGGAACAGCGGGCGGCCGGCTGCGCCGGATCGACCCAGTGCCACGGCTGGCAGACTCGCCAGGAAGCCCTAGCGCGCAGGCCTAGCTTTCTGGATCAGTACTCTACCGGGACCGGCTCGAGGGACCGCCACAGGTACCACGTCGCCACGCTTCGCCAAGGCCGCCAGTTCTCGGCAATAGCTTGAATCTCCGCCGCCTTAGCGCATCCGTCATGCCCCAGGTAGTGTCGCGCTACAGCGCGCTGGAGCCCCAAATCGCCGACCGGTAGAACGTCGGGGCGGAGCAGGTTGAAAACGAGGAACATCTCGGCGGTCCAGCGGCCGATGCCCCGGACCTCGACGAGGTCCGCGATCACGGCCTCGTCGTCGAGGTCGGGCCACCGGCCGACCTGGATCGTTTCGTTCACGAAGTGGCGCGCGAGGTCCTGGAGATATTCCGCCTTGCGCGCCGACAAGCCGACGCCGCGCAGTGCCCGCCGGCGCAGGCCGAGCACCGTCTGCGGGGTCACCCCCGGTGCTGCGGCCGCGAGCCGGTTCCACACGCTGGTCGCCGCCTTCACCGAGATCTGCTGCCCGACGATCGACCGCGCGAGCGTCTGAAACGGCTCGCCGCGGCAGCGGAGCGCAATCCGCGGATGGGCGCGGATGATCTGCGCGAGCAGCGCGTCGCGCCGGGCGAGCGCGCGCTTCGCCCGCGTCCAGTAGTCCGGCGTGGCGCCGCCGTTCACGACCGGACCGCGAGCGGGAGGTTGAGCAGCAGGTTCTGCGGCTTCATCCGCACGACGCTCTCCTCGTCCATCGCGAGGGCCATGTAGACCGGGCGCCCCGCGATGTCGGGCCGCACCTCGGCCGGGTTGGCAAACTCGACCTTGAACAGCGCGAGTAGACGCGCGAGCCGGCCGGCCTCGACCTCCTCGCCCTGCCACAGCTCGTTCAGGATCGCCGTCGACTGGCCGTCGAGACCGACGTGCCACGCCCAGCGCGCATCTTGAATCTGGCGCAGCGGCGCGACCGCCGTCGCCACGCCGAGGAAGTGCCGCACCCAGCGTTCCATCACCCGGCACAGCGCGTCGAGCCCCGGCCGGCCGTAGTTGAGCTGGATGACGAAATCGTGCCGCTGGTCGCGGTGCCAGTACTGGGCCGCGTTGTCCGCGTCCAGCACGTCGAGGTTCGCCGCTTTGGTCGGCGTCTGCGCCTCGACGATCAGGCGCCCGAGGCTGCCGTAGGCGCTGCCGGAGGCGTGCATCGCCACCGTCTCCAGGTCGGCGAGCAGGATCTGCCCGTCGTCGAGGCTCGCCTTTTGCTCGCGGTAGAAGAGCTCCGCGGCGCGCGCCTGCAGCGGGTCGTCGACCGCATCCAGGATGTTGCGCAGGATGATCTGCGCGAGCTGGTCGATGAAGAGCGGCGGCGTGCGGATCGCACTGTCGAAGAGGCCGCGGTAGCAGGCTTCGATCGAGCCGGCGGCCAGGAGCCGCGCCCGGAAGTCGAGCCAGAGCCGGAAGTTCGACCGCGCGTCGGCGTCCTCGATCGCGTCGAGCTCGTCCGCTGCGACCGCGCGCCGCGGCGCCTCGATGAGCCGATCATAGAACGCCGTCTCGTTGGGTCCCGATTGCTCGACCGGCCGCAGCTCCGGGCGGAACAGATAGGCGCGCAGGAAGTCGTCGGTGACCCGCAGCTGGCCCGCCGCGTCGCGCTCCAGCAAATGGAAGCCGGAGTTGCGCCAGAAGTCCTGTGACATGCTCGGCAGCCGCGGCAGCGATCGCTTTCGTTCAGGCCGCCCGCGCGGGATTTGAGTGCGGCGACCGCCCAGGGCGCGGATCGCCCCTAGCGCGCCGCCAGCGCGAGGTCGAACACCCGGCTGTGCGAGGAGACGTGCTGGAGCAGGAACTCCATCTGGTCGACGAGGATCTTGCGGTTGGTGAGGATGAGGTATTCGGCCTTGTTGGGCACGTACGGCACGTACACGAGCTCGAGTCCGCTCTCCTCGGGCGTGCGGTTGCGCTTGAGGCCGTTGCAGTGCCGGCACGCGGTAACGACGTTCATCCAGCCGTCGCGCCCGCCGCGCGACATCGGCACGATATGGTCCCGCGTCAGGCGCAGGAACGAGAACTCGCCGCCGCAGTACGCGCACACGTGGCGGTCGCGCCGGAAGAGCTCGCGGTTGTTGAGCGGGGGGATTTGGTTGAAACCCTTCATCGCCATCGCCTTGCCTTTGATGGCGATAATGGAATAGCCGGTGATGCTGGAGCGCTCGCCGGTCGCGCGCGAAATCCCGCCGAAGGCGGTGAACGCCGCCGTGCCGAGCGTCCACGCGACCAGGTTCTTCGCGTAATAGAAGCACGCCTGCTGCCACGGCACCCAGCGATGGGGCACGCCGTGCGAGTCGAGGGTGAGGATCAGCGGAGCTTCCATCGGCGCGCGTTCGCTCACATGGCGCGCGCGAAGCCGCTGGGCTCCAGCGGCCGCGGCCCGCGCGCGATTGCGTTCGATTGTGCCGCAAAACCCGCGCCCCTGCTACGGAACGCCGGACGGGGCCGCCGGCCGGAGGATCCAGCAGCCGCAATCCGTCACGCATCGGACGTTAGGCCCGCGCGCCGCGAAGGCGCGGCGAGCGGCCGAGGCTGGAACCCTGCTCGCGATCACCCACCGATGGGGAAGCCGGGTTCCCGGGCGGCGAGGCGGCGTCGCGGTTTCGCGAGCGCGGCCGCCCCGCGCCGAAAAGACGCTGCGACCTGCGGGCAGTGGCGGGCTGCCACCTGATCACCGGGGGCGAAAGCGCGGCAAACCGCGCCCTGCGCATCGCATTCCTGATCATGCTTGCGGCGCTCAGCCCCAGCGGCAGACTGCTGCCCCGAAGCCTCACACCGCGTTCGCGCAGCAACGTTCCTTAACATAGAGCACCCTCGCCTGAAGATTCGCTGAATTGATGCATACTCCAGGAATGCGGGCATAGCATCGGTTGTACGGGGAGGTTCGAATGCACGTCCCATCCGGATTCGCGCATGACGGAGGCATTCCGCTGGCGCGGCCGTTCGCACGCTTGAAGGCGTGCCGCCCGGCCGCTCGATCGCGTGCGCTGCGTTCGTCGCTCCATATCGCGCGGGACGTCGGCTCCGCCAGCGCGGTGCCCGAAGTCCCCTCGGGACCGGCCGCTGCCCCGGTGCAGGCCCTCGCAGCATCCTGGACCAGTCACGCTGCCGCGCCGCGGCACGCTCGCGGCGCGCCAGCGCGCACGCGACGAAGACGATGACAATGATCGACCAGTAAAAATGAACTGAGGAGGCAGCAACAACTAAAGGAGGATTTCGCTATGCCCTGCAACAAAGCCCTAGCACTGCGGGCATCGCTGGTCGCGGGAATCACCGCCGCGACGGCGCTCGCCTGGGCGCCGCCCGGTGAGGCGCGCGTGACCAGGATCGTGATCGACACCGACACGGTGTGCGGCAAGCCGAGCCCGGCCCCGGCCTGCGCGCAGTCTTCGCTGCCGCTCGGCTATGAGGAGCTCACCGGCCGCGCGTTTGGTGAGCTCGATCCGAACGATCCGCAGAACGAGCTGATCACCGACATCGCGCACGCGCCTAGAAATGCCCACGGCAAGGTCGAATACATTGCCAGTTTCCGCATCCGCAAGCCGACCGACATGAGCCTCGCGAGCGGCTTGATCTGGCACGACGTGCCCAATCGCGGCGGCGATGTGGCACTGCCTGCCGACTCCTTCGCCGCGGGGGATGCGCAGCTGCTGAGCGGCTGGCAAGGCGACAACGCGGGAGGCACTGCGCTGCCGGCCAACGTGACCTGCACGCCGCCCTATGTCGCACCGTGTGCGGCCCCGGCATTCGCGAATCATTATGTGAAGACACCGGTACTCACCGGCGTGACGGGACAGGTTCTCGCCCGCATCATCAACCGCAGCGGGCTCGCCGCTGAGCCGTTGAACGTGATGGGCAATCCGATCCCCTACTTCCCAGTGGATCCGACGAACAACACCCACGACCGGATGACCATCCACACCAACGAAACGATCAACGGCAAGATCACCACCGGCGGAACGGTTGCCAACAGCGACTGGAAGTACTGCGGCGGCGGCACCTTCGCCGCGCCGATGCCGGTCACGGTCCTGCCGGTGCAGATCTGCATGAAGGACGGCTTCGATCCGACCAAGCTCTATCAGCTCGTGTACGAAGCGAAGGACCCCTACGTCCTCGGTGCCGGCACCGCCGCGTTTCGCGATGTGCAGTCGTTCTTCCGGTACGAAGCGAAGGACGACTTCGGCACGGCGAACCCGCTGAGCGGCCACATCCACCGGGCGATCATCCGCGGCGTCTCGCAGTCGGGGAACTTCACGCGCCACTTCATCTTCCTTGGCATGAACGAGGACGAATCGGGGCGCATCGTGCACGACGGCGCCTGGCCGCTGATCGCCGGCCGGCGCGTGGCGAACAACTCGCGCTGGGGACAGCCCGACGGCGTGCTCGAGCTCTACCAGATGGGCAGCGAAGGCCCGCAGTGGTGGGCGAAGGCGCCGGACAAAGTGCGCGACCTGCCCACGGCGGGCATTCTCGACCGCTGCAAGAAGTCCCACACCTGCCCGAAGATCATTGAAACCTTCGGCGGCGCCGAGGTGTTCGCGCTGAAGATGACGATGTCGTGGGTGGGGACCTCGGCGGACCACGATATCCCGCTCCCGAGCAACGTGCGCCGGTACTACCTGCCGAGCTCAACGCACGGCGGCGGCGCCGGTGCGACCACGGAGAATCCGCCGGCCATCGGTTCGGGGAATCCGCCCGTCGAGGTGAACTGCCCCGGCAACAACTGGGGGAGAGGAACGCTGAGAGCTAACCCGGTCCCCTCGACCGGGCTCGTGAACCGCATGCGGGTTGCGCTGCGCGACTGGGTGATGGCGGGGACGCTGCCGCCGCCGAGCCAGTGGCCGACCCTCGCGCCCTTGAGCGAGATCAACGGCCGGGATCGCGACGCGGACGACGACGATGGCGACGATCAGGATCACGACCGCAACGACCGTGACCGCGATCACGACCGGCACCACGGCAAGTTCCGACCGACCCTGGTCGAGCCGACCATCCAAGCCATGGGATTCCCCTTGGGCGTGCCAGGCATCCCGACCTCGATCTTCCAGCCGGAGAATTTCATCTTCCCGGTGTTCGACTACGACTGGGGTCCGGAATTCAACGAGAGCGATGCCACCGGCGTTCCGACCAACCTCCCGCCGCCGATCCGGCACGTGATCAAGATGCTGGTGCCGCGCGTGGACCAGGACGGAAACGAGCTCGGCGGCGTGCCGACGGTGCAACGGGATGCGCCGCTCGGAACCTACCTCGGTTGGAACATCACCGCCGGTCCGAGCGACGTCGGCTACGACGGCCGGCCGTTCCATGCCGGCCAGGTCTGCAACTACGTCGGCGGCATGGTGCCGTTCTTTAAGACCAAGGCCGCGCGGCTCGCGGCGGGCGATCCCCGCCGTTCGCTGGAAGAGCGCTACGGCACCCACGCCGGCTACGTCGCTGCGGTAACCCAGGCGGCCAATAACGCCTTTAACAAGGGTTACCTGCTCGCGGCGGATCGCGACGCGCTGATCCAGCAAGCGGTGACGAGCGATGTCTGCAATCAGCCCGGCGACAACGGCAAGTGCAATCCGTCGGCACCTTGAGAGTAGGTAGCGACGCGGGGGGCGTTTGATGACTAGGGCGCCGAGCCCTGGTGGTGGGCGCCCAGCGCTGCGCCGTTGCTGACCAATCAAAAGAGAAGCAACAACTCGCTGACGGCGGCCAGCGCATAGGCGTGGCCGCCGCTGGCGGGCATTGCGGCGTTCGCCCTCGCCGCGGCGCGCCGTGGCAGCATGGGCGGGAGAGATCGGCGCCCACGCCTGGCGCAGGCGAGTCCCCTGGCGGATCCGCCTCGGAGCGCGGGATTGCCGACGCGGGCGAGGCGAGAGGCGGTATGTGCGTGAAGGGTCAGGTGACCGTTACCAAATGGCCGTTCAATACGGGCGAGGTACCGCCCGTGACCATGCTGGTATCGTCGCCGTACCAGGAGTTCCACGCGTGATTCACGTAGCCACCATGCACTGCGGCCAAGGACTTGCGATCGAGGTCCTCGGCGAAGGGGAGGTCGTTAATCATCAAGCTATTCATTTCAGTACTCCTAAGAGTAAGTAAGTTGAGAACCAGGCCTTTCCATCCCAGCCGATCGCTGTGATCGACCGGGTGCAAACTGTAGGAGAGAAGCGTCCCCCAGCCTCCCGAGTCATCAACGGGAAGCCTCATGTCGCCGTCCGGCTCTCGGCAACTGCCGGCCGAACCTCGACACCCCGGCAATTCGCTACCGCCCTAAAGTGCCGAGCTACAATAACCCGCTGTTATATAAAGCCCGCGGGGCGTGAACTGGTTCACGTAGGCCAGCTGCCGGCGGTGTAGGTTTCGGTGCAGGAAAAGAAAAGAGGGACCGAAGTCCCTCTGAAAAATACTTTCACCTCAAAGGAGGAGGAAAAAGGCGAAAGTTGCCCTTATCCGGAGCAGGAGTCATGCCACCCGCCGAGCGGCGCTGGGTGCCTGCGACAACTTCTACGCGGCCGGGAAATGCGCGCACCAAAGCATGCAATCCGCGCCACCGGTGCACCATGACGGCCCGTTGCCGGGGGTGCCCGGCATAGCGGATGCAACGTAATGGGGCGGCCGGGGGCCGGCGCACGACGGCTGGATACCACTAATGCAGCGCCGTGCTGCGATTCGAAGCGGGAATGAGATTGCCCGCGGCGCGCGAGCCCCGCGCCGAAGGCGGGAAGTGGATCAGGCCCGCGCTCGCGGTCGCCCTAACCGCAACCGCTTGCGCGCGCTGCGGCAGCCGCCTGCCGCTCCAGGTCAGATTGGGGACCCGTGCGCCGCCCGCTGCGGTCCTTCAGCACCGGAAGCCACCACCGGCCGCCGCCCCTGCCGCCGAGGCGACCGGGGAAGCTCACCGGCATTGCGTAGATCACCTCCGGCACCGACGTAGCCAGCGCCCACGGTCCGGTAAGCGCGCCGGCGTCGCCGTCTGCGGAATCGAGTGGGCGATCCACGCCTCCTCGCCCTGGGGCATGCCGGCCACCGCGGCGAGCACCACCGAGGCCCGGCGACCCGCGCGCCGGAATCCGCTTGAACGACGCCGGCAAGACGTCGTTCGCGACGTCGGTCCACGGGCCGGCGAGCGCGCCCCGCGCCGCGCGCAAAGCGCGGCTAGCTTCCCGCCCGCCCAACGTCCCACGCGGCGGCGGCCCTACAGCCCGAGGTAGGCGAGCCGTACGCGATCATCGGCCAGGAGCTCGGCGCCCGACCCGCGCATCACCACCCGCCCGTTCTCCAGGACGTACGCCGCCTGCGCGAGGCGCAACGACAGCGCGACGTTCTGCTCGACGAGCACGATCGTGAGCCCGCGCTCGTGCAGCCGCAGTATCACGCGGAAAACATCGTGCACCACCGCCGGGGCGAGGCCGAGTGACGGCTCGTCCAGCATCACGAGCTCGGGCAGTCCCATCAGGCAACGGCCGATCGCGAGCATCTGCTGCTCGCCGCCCGAGAGCGTTCCCGCGGCCTGTGCGGCGCGCTTCTCCAGCTGCGGGAAGAGCGCGTAGACCTCCGCGAGCGTCGCCTTGCGCCGTGGCCGCGCGCGGGCGACCATCGCGCCCATCTCCAGGTTCTCGTGCACGCTGAGCGTCGGGAACACCTGTCGCCCTTCCGCGACCTGCCCGATGCCGAGCGCGCACACTCGGTGGCTCGGCCACCCGGTGATGTCCCGGCCCCGATAGCGGATCGTGCCGCGGCGCGGCGTCTCGATGCCGGCGATGGTGCGGATCAAGCTCGACTTCCCGGCGCCGTTCGAGCCGACGATCGCGACGATTGCGCCCTCCTCCGCCTCGAGCGAGACCCCGTCCAGCGCCCGCGCATCGCCATAGAAGAGATCGACGTCGCGCACTTCGAGGCTCACAGCGCGTGCTCTCCGAGATAGCACTCGAGGACCGCCGGGTCGCGCACCACCTCGTGCGGTGCGCCCTCGGCGATCTTCTCGCCGTGGTGGAGCACGATCACCCGTGCCGCGAGCGCCATCACCGCGCGCATGACGTGCTCGATCAGGAGGATGCTGAGCCCGGTCTCGCGGTTGATGCGGCGGAACACGCCCACCATCTCGTCGACCTCGGTCGGCCGCAGGCCGGCCATGACCTCGTCGAGGAGCAGCAGCCGCGGCCGCGTCGCGATCGCCCGCGCGACTTCGAGGCGCTTGCGCTCCGCGAGCGTCAGGCCGGCGGCGAGCGCGCCCGACTTGCCGTCGAGTTGGAGGAGCGCCAGCACCTCGCGCGCGGCGCGCTGCGCGTCGACGACCCGGTCGGCGACGTTGAGCGCGCCGACCACCACGTTGTCGAGCACCGACATCTGCGGAAAAGGTTTGACGAGCTGGAACGTGCGGCCGATGCCGGCGCGACAGGTCTGGTGCGGGCGGAGGTGCGTGATGTCGCGCCCGTCCAGCCGCACGACGCCGCGATCGGGCGCGAACACGCCGGCGATGACGTTGAAGCAGGTGGTCTTGCCGGCGCCGTTCGGACCGATCATCGCGACGATCGCGCCGGGCTCGACATCGAAGCTCACCGCCTGCACCGCCTGCAGGCCGCGGAAGGATTTGCCGATGTCGCGGAGCTCGAGGAGCGCCATCGCTAACGCGCAAACCCCAGCCGGCGCGCGAGCGCGGGCCAGACGCCATACGGCAGAAACACCACCACCACGAGGAGGCAGGCGCCGTAGAACACCTGCTTCACGCCCGGCGCGTCGATGCCGAACCACTGCAGCGCCGCGCTCACGCCCTCGGCGAGCGGGGTCAGCAGGAACGCGCCGACGATCGGACCGGCGAGCGTCCCGAGGCCGCCGATGATCGGACCGAGGATGATCTCGATCGAGCGGCCCATCGAGAAGATCTGCTCCGGAAAGAGATTGTTGTAGTAGAACGCGAAGAACACCCCGCCGAACGCGGTCATCGCCGCCGACAGCGCCACCGCGGCGAGCTTGCAGCCGAAAGTGTCCACCCCGACCGCCTGTGCGGCGGCCTCGTCCTCCCGGATCGCGCGCCAGTAGTAGCCGAGCTTCCCCGCGAGCAGCGCGCGGCACAGGGCGAGCGCGCCGAGCGTCGCGGCGAGCATCACGTAGTAGAACATCGTCGGCGAGCCGCGCAGGCCGAGGAGATCGTTGGTGGCGCGATTCGCGACCGGCAGGAAGAACCCGCCCGACCCGCCGAGCCAGCTCCAGTGGTCGAACCCGATGCGCGTGAACTCCGAGAAGGCGATGGTGAGGATGGCGAAGTACACGCCGGCGATGCCGAACCGGAACGCGAGCACGCCGATGACGAGTCCGAGCACCGTGCACACCGCCGCGGCGGCGAGCGCGCCGAGCCACGGGTTCGCGCCGAACTTCACGAACAGCGCCGCCGCCACGTAGGCGCCGACCCCGACGTACAGCGAATGCCCGAGCGAGAGCTGCCCCGCGAAGCCCATCATGAGGTTCCATGCCTGGCCGACGTAGGCGAAGTACAGGCACAGGACGAGCAGCGACAGCAGATACGCGTTCAGCGCGAGCGGCGCAACGCCGAGCGCGACGAGCGCGAGCGCGAGCACGATGCGCGCGCGCGGCGGGAGTTCGGCGAGCCGCTTCATGCGCGCCGGCCGAGGAGCCCCTGCGGGCGCACCAGCAGCACCACGATCAGGATCGCGAACGTGACCATGCTCTTCGCCGAGGGCGCGATCACGAGGCCTGCGAGCGCCTCGGACCCGCCGATGATCAGCCCCGCGAGCAGCGCGCCCGGCAGGCTCCCCATGCCGCCGACGATCACGATGATGAACGCGAGCAGCGTATACCCCGGACCCGCCGTCGGCGTCACGTCGACCAGCAGCAGCAGCATGCAGCCCGCGGCCCCGACGCACGCCGCACCGATACCGAAGGTGAGCGCATAGAGATGCTTCACGTCCAGCCCGACGACCAGGGCGCCCAGGTGGTTGTCGGCGCAGGCGCGGATCGCCGTGCCGGTGAGCGTGCGGCGGAAGAACGCGAACAGCACCGCCGCGGCGCCGAGCGCGGCGAGCGCCGCATACACCCGCACCTTGTCGATGATCAGGCCGCCGAGCTGGAAGGAGTCGAGCGCGTAGGCGACCTGCACGTTGCGCGCGTTCGGTCCGAAGATCACGAGCTGGCCGTTCACCAGGATGATGCCGATCGCCACCAGCAGTATGAACTGCGTGTGCTCCGGCCGCGTCACGAACGCGTTGATCAGCCCGCGCTGCAGCGCGTAGCCGAGGGCGAAGAGGAGCGCCCCGACCGGCAGCGCGGCGAGCAGCGGATCGATGCCGGTCGCACCGACCAGCAGGATCGCGACGTACATCGCCGCGGTCATCATCTCGCCGTGGGCGAAGTTCACGATGCGCACGACGCCGAAGATCACCGACAACCCCAGCGCCGCGAGGCCGTAGACGAACCCGGTCAGCAGGCCCGCGGTGACGACGTTCGCGACCAGATCCACGGGCAGCTCAAGCGTGAAGGGTGAAGGCCGCGCGCTAGCGCGCTTCGCCGCCGAGAGAGTTGGCTCGACTCAAGCGCGATCTCGCTTGACGCGGGGTGCGCTTCGCCCGCCCCGCGCCGCTAGGCCTTCTTGTAATCCGGAACGGGGAACACCGCTTTCGCTTGCGCGCTCGCTGCGGGCAGCACGACCGTCGGGTGCAGATCGAGGTTCTGGATGCACGCCGACAGATTGCCCTCGACCTGGCCCTTGGCGTTGAACTTGATCGGACCGCCCAGCATGGCGCGCGCGGCGATGTCGGTTTGCCGTATCGCCGCGGCGAGCGCCTTCGGCTCGGTGGTGCGCGCGCGCTGGTAGGCGTCGGCCGCGATCAGTATCGCCTCGAACGTGTAGCCGACGTTCACGGCGTGGAACATCAGCTGCTCCTGCGGAAACTGCTTCGCCAGCTGCGCCTCGAGGCGGCCCGCGAGCGGCGCCTTGGGGTTGTACCAAGGCACGTTCGAGATGCAGTACTCGGACAGCTTGCCGAGCGCCTGATAGAACTGCTTCTCGTACATCCCGGGCGAGCCGGGACTGATGACGCCCATCGGCGTCCAGCGCTGCCGCACCATCTCCCGGCGCAGCAGGATCGCGTCGTTCAGGCGCGAGACGAGCAGCAGGAAATCGGCGTTCGCCGACTTCGCCTTGGCCACCTCGACCGACAGGTCGCGCGCCGCCGGGTCGTACGCGATCGTGTCCAAGATCTTGAACGGCAGGAAGTCCAGGCGCGGCAAGATCGCCTCGATCGCCTTGCGGTTCGCCACGCCGAACGTGTCGTTCACGCACATGAACACGGCGCTCCGCGGTGCGACGTTGGTCGCCTGGAACAGCTCGCGCATCAGCGCGAGGCCATTGCGCACCAGGTCGACACTGGTCGGAAAGTTGCGGAATACGAACTGGTAGCCCTGCTCGGTGATCTGCGGCGCGGCGGCGATGTTGATGACGAACGGCACGCCGCGCTGCTCGGCCACCTGGGCGATGGCCGCCGCCGCGCCCGAATCGAACGGCCCGACCAGCACGTGCGCACCGTCGTTGATCAGCTTCTCGGCGCGCGCGCGCGCCGTGTCGACGTTGGTCTCGGTGTCCGCCTGCAGCAGCTTCACCGGCGCGCGGTAACCCAGGTCCGCGAGCACCGCGGGCGCGATGGCGGCGCCGAGCCGGCACGACTGGCCGATCAGGGCCTGCGTCCCGGACATCGGCAGCAGCACGCCCACGTTGAGCGCGCCCGACTGGGCGCGCCCGAGCGCGGGCAGGCCGAGGGCGCCGAGCGCCGCGGACGCGGCGGCCGCCTGCAGCAGACAGCGGCGATCTTGCCGGCGCGCTGCCGGGCGCGGCGCGAGCTGCTGCGGGCCAACCTTCATTTCCCCCTCCCGGTCTCGGTCAAGAGTGGTCGCGCGCGGATTCTATAATGCGGCGATGGATTGGCTGCAGGGTATCGCGCTCGGCGCCGGGCTCGCGTGGGCGAGCGGCATCCGGCTCTACGCCGTGCTCTTCCTCGCCGGCGCGCTCGCGCGCCTCGGCTATCTGTCGCTGCCGCCCGGGCTAGAGGTATTGCAGCACCCGCTCGTGCTCGGGGCCGCGGGCGTCATGGCGGCGGGCGAGCTCCTCGCCGACAAGGTGCCGGGGTTCGACAGCCTATGGGACGCGATCCACACCTTCATCCGCGTGCCGGCCGGCGCGTTCCTCGCGGCGGCGGCGCTCGGGTCCGCCGATCCGGCCTGGGTCGCCGCGGCGGCGATCCTCGGCGGCGCGATCAGCGCCACCGCGCACCTCACGAAGGCCGGCTCCCGGGCGGTGATCAACACGTCGCCCGAGCCGTTTTCGAACTGGACGGTGTCGGTCGGCGAGGACCTGCTGGTGCCGGCGGGATTTCTGACCGCGGTCAAGGCGCCGCTCGTGTTTCTCGCGCTGCTCGGCGTGTTTCTCGTGCTGGCGGCGTGGCTGCTGCCGAAGCTCTGGCGCGCGCTGCGGCGGATCCGCGGGCGCTTCGGCGCGGCGCGCCGCGCCGACGGTCCGCGAGCGACCCCCTAGTGGTCCTCGAGGCGCGGCGTCCAGCTCTCGCCGAGATCGCCGGTGTCCGGATCGATCCAGCCGGAGACGCCGATCTCGGCCTCGGCTTCCTCCAGCGTCTCGGACGGCTCATAATCGTCCGGTTCGGCGGTCGTGTGCTCCATGTCCTCGACCGCTTCGAGCAACGTCGCGAACGGGCCGTACTCTTCGTCTGAGGTTTTGGACTGCCAGTAGAAGCCGTCGGGGCGCTCGATGATCCGGGTTTTGTCGTAGTCGGGGGGTGTTTCGGGGATCAGTCGGCCCATCGCTTGGCTCCTTGAAACCGCGCCCGGCGCACTCATCTATCAGCGATCACTCACCGGCCCCCCGGACCCACTACGAGACCGCCGGGCGCAGTCGACGACACCGGACGCAAAGCATTCTGATCCTCGCCCGGGCGGCCCGCAACCTGAAATTTTTTGAACCGCATCACGCAACCGCTTTTCATCCCGCGCCTAACGACACACTCCCCGACTCCGAGCGCCCGCAATGGAACGCAAGACTCAGATCAACCTGTGGTACTTCGTCCTCGCCGTGATCGGCATCATGTGGCTGCACAACCTGTGGGTCGAGGCGCGCACCGTCGAGCCGATCACCTACAGCGAATTCCAGCAGTACCTGAAGGAGGGGCGGATCGAGGAGGTCGTGGTCCGCGAGAACACCGTCGAGGGCAAGTTCAAGTCGCCGCTCACCGACGGCCGCAACAAGTTCGTCGCCGTCCGCGTCGAGGAGCCCCTCGCCAAGGACCTCGCGCAATACAACGTCAAGTTCGCCGGCGTGATCGAGAGCACGTTCCTGCGCGATCTCCTCGGCTGGGTGGTGCCGGCGGTCCTGTTCTTCGGGCTGTGGTGGTTCGTGATGCGCAAGTTTGCCGAGAAACAAGGGCTCGGCGGGGGCTTTCTCTCGATCGGCAAGAGCAAGGCCAAGGTCTACATGGAAAAGGACGTGAAGGTGACGTTCGACGACGTCGCCGGCGTCGACGAGGCGAAGGAGGAGCTGCAGGAGGTGGTGCAGTTCCTCAAGGACCCGCGCGGCTACGGCCGGCTCGGCGGCCGGTTGCCGAAGGGGATCCTCCTGGTCGGCCCGCCGGGCACCGGCAAGACGCTGCTCGCGCGCGCCGTCGCCGGCGCGGCCGGCGTGCCGTTCCTGTCGATCAACGGCTCCGAGTTCGTCGAGATGTTCGTCGGCGTCGGCGCCGCGCGCGTGCGCGACCTCTTCGAGCAGGCGCGCAAGCTCGCGCCGGCGATCATCTTCATCGACGAGCTCGACGCCCTCGGCCGCGCGCGCGGCGCCTACGGCGTGGGCGGCCACGACGAGAAGGAGCAGACGCTGAATCAGCTGCTGGTCGAGCTCGACGGCTTCGACCCGTCGCGCGGCCTGATCCTGCTCGGCGCGACCAACCGGCCGGAGATCCTCGACCCGGCGCTCCTGCGCGCCGGACGGTTCGACCGGCAGGTGCTGGTCGATCGCCCGGACAAGAGCGGGCGGATTGCGATCCTCAACGTGCATCTGAAGCGGGTGAAGCTCGCCGCCGACGTCGACCCGGCCAAGATCGCCGCGCTCACGCCCGGCTTTTCCGGCGCCGACCTCGAGAACCTCGTGAACGAAGCGGCGCTCCTCGCCACGCGCCGCCGCGCCGCCGCAGTCACGCTGCAGGACTTCGGCGACGCGGTCGAGCGCATCGTCGCCGGCTTGGAGAAGAAGAACCGGTTGCTGAACGAGCGCGAACGGCGCACCGTCGCCTACCACGAGATGGGGCATGCGCTGGTCGCGATGACCTTGCCCGGCTCCGACCCGGTGCACAAGATCTCGATCATCCCGCGCGGGATCGGCGCGCTCGGCTACACCATCCAGCGCCCGACCGAGGACCGGTTCCTGATGACCACCGCGGAGCTCGCGAACAAGATGGCGGTGCTGCTCGGCGGGCGCGCGGCGGAGCGCGCGGTGTTCAACGAGATCTCGACCGGCGCCGCCGACGACCTCGCAAAGGTCACCAACATCGCGCGCAGCATGGTGACGCGCTTCGGCATGGCCGAGAGTCTGGGCCAGGTCGCCTACGAAGCGGAGGAGAATCAGCTGCTGCCGCTGCCCGGCGGTGCGCGTCGGGGCCGCGAGTTCAGCGAGGAGACGGCGCGCGCGATCGACGCGGCCGTGAAGAGCCTGGTCGACACCGCCTTCCAGAGGGCGCTGCAGATCCTGACCGAGCGGCGCGCCGTGCTCGAGCGCGGGGCGCAGCTGCTCTTGCAAAAGGAGACGCTGACCGAAGCCGACCTCGAGGCGCTCCAGTCGCGTGCGCCGGCCGTGGCGCTCTAGTCGGCCGTCGCGCCCGACTGTTTGACCACCGTGCCCCAGCGCCGGGTCTCCGCGGCGATGAACCGCCCGAACTCCTCGGGCGATCCGCTCACCACGACTTTCACCCCGGCCTCGCCGAATCGCTTCGCCACGTCGGGATCGCGCAAGACCTGGAGGAGCGCTGCGTACAGCTTGCTCACGATCGCCGGCGGCGTGAGCGCCGGGGCGAGCATTCCCTGCCACGAGCTCGAGACGAAATCCGGATAGCCCGACTCCACCATCGTCGGCACCTCGGGCAGCGCGGCCACGCGCTCGCGCGTCGTCACCGCGAGGGCCTTCAGCCGCCCGCTGCGGACCTGCGCCGCGGCCGACGAGATGGTCGTGAACATGACCGGCACTTGCCCGCCCATCACATCGGTCACGGCCTGGCCCGCGCCCGCCTTGTAGGGCACGTGGATCATGTCGAGGCCCGCGATCGAACGCAGCAGTTCCATCTCCAAGCGGTTCAGGCTGCCGCTCCCCGGCGAGGCGAAGCTGATCTGCCCCGGGCGCGCGCGCACGTACGCGGCGAGCTCCCGCACGGTGTTCGCCGGAAATGCGGGATTCGCGATCAGGATGTCCGGCGTGTCGGCCACGAGCGAGATCGGGGCGAACGCCTGCAGCGGATCGAGCTTGAGCGTCTGCGCGAAGACGCTCGGATTGACCGCGACCGTGCCGACGTTGCCGAGGAAGAGCGTGTAGCCGTCCGGCGGCGCCTTGGCGGCGAGCTCCATGCCGATGTTGCCCGCGGCGCCGGCGCGGTTCTCGATGATGAGCTCCTGGCCGAGCCGCTGCGCGAGCTTGGGTTGCACGATCCGCGCGACGAAGTCCGACGCGCCGCCCGGGCCGAAGGGGACGATCAGCCGCACCGGCTTGGCCGGATAGCCGTCGGCGGCGCCCTGCGCCAAGGCCGTCCCGGCGACGCCCGGCGCGAACGCCGCGAGGATCCGTGCGAGCGCCCGCCGCCGCGAGCAACCGGTGTCGTTCCCCATCGCGCCGCCCTCCTCCCCTCGCGCGCCGCTGGTGGCGCGCTACGCGCGTTCGTCCTCGGGCGTGATCGGCAGGCGCACCGGACGCCGCAGCCGCGCCGATAGATCGAACGCCTTGGTCAGCATCAAACGGTCATGGCCGTCCGCGGCGCTCGCATGCTGCGTCGGCAGCCCGAGGGCGAGGCGATTGAGCCACGACTCGGTCTCCTCGCGCATCGGACCGCGCAGCTCCCCGAGCGCGACGTCGCCCGGCGGATAGCTCGTCAGGAAGTCGACCCGCCGCGATGCGTCCGGCGCATAGCCCTCGCCCTGGGGCTGCGCGGTCGCGAGCACGATATCGCGGTGCGTGTCGTCGATCGTGAGGACGCCGTCGGTGCCGACGATGCCCACCTCGAGGCTGTACACGGCGCCGGGCCACACTACCGGCAGCGCCCAGGAGATCGCGGCGTGATACAGGGCGCCGTCGGCGAACGCCACCGTGCCCGCCGTCGCATCGATGCCGCCGTACTGCGGGCCGAGCGCCTTGTCGACCGACCGGGCGTAGACCTCGACCGGCCGCTGGCCGGCCATCATCCACATCACGATGTCGAGCGCGTGCGTGCCCGAGATCACCATCGGCGAGATGCGGCGCGGGTCGGCGGTGCGCCGGTAGTTGTCGATCGCCACCAACCGGTTCATGAAGGCGCGCGAGGTCACGAGCGTGACCTCGCCGAGCTGCCCGGTGCGGACCTTCTCCTTCGCCACGAGCCAGCGCCGGCGAAAGCGCTGGGTGTAGCCGATGACCGCGTCGACGCCCGCCTGCTCAATCGCGTCGAGGACCGCCCGCGATTGCGCGAGCTCGGTCGCGAGCGGCTTCTCGATGAAGAGCGGCAGCCGCCGCTCGAGCGCCGCCATGATCGGGTCGACGTGCAGATGCTCGTCGGTCGCGATGATCGCCGCCGTGACCTCGGGGCGCTGGAGCAATTCGCGATGGTCGCCGGTGACGAAGTCCGCGCGGATCTTGTCCGCCACGAGCCGCGCGCGCGCGGGGTTCTTCTCCGCCAGGCCGATCCAGTCGACCTGCGGGTGGCGCAGGGCGATCTCACCGCGAATCAATCCGATGCGCCCGCCGCCGACGATCGCGAGCCCAATGCGCCGCGGGTTCTTCGCCGGCATAGCGCGGGTCCTCCGCTCAGGCGACCGCGCGCCTCACCGGCGAGGCGGTGAGCGGCAGCGCGACCGCCGCGTTGCGCTCGGCCGACAGATCGGCGGCGATGTACACCTCCATCACCATGCGCGCGTGCTCCGGCGTGACGAGCACCGGCCGATCGAGCGCCACCGCCTCGACGAAATGCACCGTCTCGGCCGCCATCGGTCCCGCGTACACGTGGTCGACCCGCTCGCCGGGCATCGTCGAGAGCGGCAGCACCATGCCCTTCTGCATGGTGTTCAGCAGCACGTCCTTGTGGCCGTCGTCGACGAGCAGCGCGCCCTCGGTGCCGAGCAGCTCGATCCAGGTGGTCGAGAAGTTCGGATAGCCGGGCGGCAGGCTCCAGCCGCCGCCGACCACGAACGTGAGGCCGCTGTCCATGGTCACCGTGATCCACTGGCAGTCCGGAATCGGCGCGCCGGTCGTGGCCTGCATCGCGCCGTAGGCCTGCTGCGAGTAGACCCGCACCGGCTTCGCCGGCTCGAGGCACCACAGCACGAAATCGAGATCGTGCGTGCACTCCATCGCCGCCGGCGAGAGCTTCGAGCGGCCGGTGATCTTGGTGCCGAGCCCGCGCGTGATGTGCCGGCTGACGAGCGCGCTCACCGGCTTGCCGATGGTGCCGTCCGCCACGCACTTCTTCACGTACGCGAACTTCGGATTGAAGCGCTGCGAGTAGCCGATAGTGAACTTCAGGCCGTTGCGCTTCGCGAGCGCGATCAGCTCGTCGGCCTCGGCGAGCTCGGTCGCGATCGGCTTCTCGAGGAACAGGTGCTTGCCGGCGGCGAGCGCATCGCGCGCCATCGGGTAGTGGGTCGATTCCGGCGTTGCCGAGACGATGATCGCGTCGATGTCGCCGTCGCGCAGCAGCTCGCGGTAGTCCGCGGTGGCGGTCTTCGCCCCGGTCTTCGCCGCCACCTCGCGCAGCCGCTCGGGGCGGATCTCGGCGAGGTGCAGCGCCTTCACCAGGGGATGGTTCGCGCAGGTCTCCGCGCGGATGCCGCCGCACCAGCCGGGGCCGATGAGTCCGACGCTGATCTGTTTCATGGGTTGACTCCTCCGATTGCAGGCTAGGCGCGGTGCGCGGGGGACCTATTTCTTCCCGCCGTCGAATTCGTAGGCGTCGTGGGAGTCGGTATGGACCGCCACGCCGGTGCCCGCCGATTGCACGTCGCCGCTCACCATGTGCAGGCGATTGCCGACGGTCGCGCCGGCGAGGCCGTGGCGCGACACGGGCATCGACGGCAAGATCGTCCAGGCGTTGGCGGCCGGATCATAGGCTTCGAGCGCGCGGAAGGTGTACATCATCTGGCCGTTCTGCCCCTCGCCGCCGGTGACGTAGATGCGGCCGCCGTAGACCCCGGCCGCCATGGCGCTGCGCGCCGAGGGCATCCGCGCGCGCGCCCGCCCCCAGGCATCGGCCGCCGGGTCGTATTCCTCGACCACGTCGACGTTCGAGCTGCCGGCGCTGATGAACGCGGCGCCGACCCGGCCGCCGATCACGTAGATCTTGCCGTCGACGACGCCGATGGCGGCGTGGTTGCGCGGCGTCGGCATCGAGCGGCGCTCGCGCCAAGTGTTGGCGGCCGGATCGTATTCCTCCACCGTGCCCAGCGACACGTGCGGCCGCTGCGGATGGACCGCCGTTTCGCTGGAGCCGGGCGGCGTGGTCGCCCCGCCGATGACGTAGATCTTGTCACCCATCGCCGCCGCCACCGGCGAGCCGCGCTTGGTCGGCATCGGCGCGAGCGCTTTCCAGGTGTCGGCGACCGGATCGTATTCCCAGGCGTTGTCGAGCGGCACCCAGGCCGCGGGGCCCGCGGTCGGCAGGACGAAGCCGCCGAAGGCGTAGATCTTGCCGCGGTATTGGGCGAACGCGACGTGATGCGACGCGAGCGCCATCGGTTTCTTCTTGGTCCATTTGTCGCTCGCCGGGTCGTACTCGTAGACGAGGCCCATCGGTTTCCAGCCCGGCGCGAGGCCGCAGAACACGTACAGCTTGCCGCCCGCTTCCGCGCCGAGGAGCTCCTCGCCGGGCTCGGGGAACGGTGCGAGCTTCACCCACCGCCCCTGCGCGGACGCGGCACTCGCCAACGCGAGACCGGCCACCAGTGCCACCAGGCACAGACGAACCTGTTTCATCCCGGATGCTCCTCCGCTCGCTGCACGCCCGCGGTTCGCGTCGTTTGGTCTGACATCACGCGTCCCCGGTCCACCACCGCCGTTCGATCGTGCCGCCCCCGAAAGATAGCACGGCGGACCGGTCCCCTTTTGGTCCGGATCGGGGCGGCCCGACGCGGCCGCGGCAAGTAGGCGTCCCCGCCCGCGTCGATCGTGTTCCCGGCGCCGGCGTGCTGACCGCGTGGCAGTCGCCACGTGGCTACTTGGCGGGGATCACCGGCAGCAGCAAGTACGATGCGCGCCCGCCCCCGCCGTAGACGGTGTTGGTGCCGGTGTTGTAGTCGGCGCAGTAGTGGGTGTACGGCGCCGCGCCGATGCCGTCGCGCGGCCCGATGTCGAGGCGGATGCGGTGCCCCGTCTTGAACACCATCGAGGTCGGCCAGATCTCGACCTCGACGCGGACCGGCTCGCCCGGGCGCAGCCATTCGCGGCTGCAGTGCCGGTGATACGGGCGGTACGGCCGGGAGAGCGCCGGATCGAGTGCGCGGTGCGACGCGCGCAGCCAGCCGCGCGCGACCGGGACCGGCTGTTCCTGCTGGCCGCGCTCGAACACGTCCGCGCCGTCGGGCGCGATGTTCCGCAGCGTCGCGAAGACGTCCATGTCCTCGGTCGAGCTGGCGAGCCACAGCACCAGCACCACCGGCCCGGTCACTTCGATGTCCGCCGGCAGCGGCTCGGTCTCGAACGACACACCGCTCCGCGGCAAGCTGCCGGTGAGCGCGGTCGAGGTCCATGATGCGCTCGCCACCCCGGCCTTGGTCATGCCGCTCGCGGCATAGGACACGGCGGTCGTCTTGCGCGGCGCCTCGGTGAGGAGCGCGCCTTCCAGGTCCTGCCCCCGGCCGCGCGCTTGCGGCCGCAGGTAGAACTTCGTCCAGCGCGTGCGCGCGATCGGCCACTCGTCTTCGAAGCGCCAGGCGTAGTTGCCGTGTCCGCCCTGGCGGATGAGGAGCTTCACCGGCGGTTCGCGCATGACCCCGGTGTCGAGGCCCTTCAGCCAGTGATCGAGGAAGCGCAGCTGATCCATGCGCCCGTCGGCAGTGTAGAACGGATGATAGTGGCTGCCGGCGTGGATGCGGAGCTTCTTGTGCGGCGAGGCGGCGCGCAGGTAACCCTCGGTGTTGCCGCGCAGGTGCAACGCCGCGCCGCTCCAGTTGCCGACGCTGTAGAGCGGGCAGTCGATGTTCTCGTAGGTCGGCCGGCGGCCGTGGTACCAGTCGCTGTCGAGGCTATGGCGCATGTATTCCCACACCCAGGGCGTGCCGAAGGCGTCGGGCGCGGTGGCCTGCGGCTTGCCGAGCAGGTGATGCGCCATGTGGTTCGCGTACCAGTTGGTGACGAAGCCGAAGGAGAAGATGCCGCCGTGATAACCGAAGTCGCGGTACATGTCCGCCGCGCCCTCCCACGGAATCATCGCCTTCAGCGACGGCGGCTTGAGGCTCGCCGCGAGCCACTGCGTCATCGCGTAGTAGGAGATGCCGTTCGCGCCGACGCGGCCGTTGCTCCACGGCTGCCGCGCGGCCCACTCGATCGCGTCGTAGAAATCGCGGGCCTCGGCCGGTGAGAACGGATCGGTGCGCCCGGGCGACTTGCCCGAGCCGCGGCCGTCGACGCGCAGGCACGCGTAGCCGCGCGGCACCCACCACAGCGGGCTCACCGTCTCCCAGTTCATGTACGGATTCGGCGCTTCCTCGAGATCGGCGGGCGGCACCCACAGCTTGTCCTTCTGGTAGGAGCCGAGGTTGATGATGACGGGAAAGCGCGCGCCCGATTTCGGCCGGAAGAGATCGGCCTTGAGCCGGGCCCGGTCGCGCATCGGGATTTCGAGGTCCTTTTCGACCACGAGCTCGTGGCGGGGCTGGGACACGCGTGCGGCGCGTCGGGTCATCGGCGGGTCGTGGTGGGAATTCGCGGGGGCGCGTGAACGAAACGTTCTGGTCCCGTCCCTCGGTCGCGCTCTAAGTCGGTTGCCGGCCGGCGCGGGGGCGCGCGCGGGCCGCCCGCGGGCTCAATCCATCGTGATCTTGTTCGCGCGCACAAAATCAGCCCACTGCTGCGTTTCCTTTTGCACGAGCGCGGTGAACTCCTCGGGCGATTTCGACACCGTGACGGTCATCATCTGCTTCGCGAGCATGTCCTTCATCTCGGGCTGCGAGAGGATGGCGGCGATGGCGCGGTAGAGCTTGTCGACGGTCGACTTCGGCGTCGCGGCCGGCGCGAACAGGCCCTGCCACGCGTTGGTGCCGATGCCGGGATAGCCCTGCTCGGCCATCGTCGCGACGTTGGGGATTTCGGGCAGCCGCGCGGGGGCGGTGGTGGCGATCGCCTTCAGCCGGCCGGCCTTGATCTGTTCCAGCGCCGAGGACAGGTTGAGGAACGAGAGCTGGGTTTCGCCCGACATCAGGCTCGGGATCATCTGCCCCGCACCCCCCTTGTAGGGCACATGCGTCATCTCTATGCCGGCCGCCTGCATGAGGCGCAGCATGTCGAGGTGGGGGTAGGTGCCGAGCCCGGCCGAGGCGTAGTTCAGCTTGCCCGGATGCTGCTTCGCGTACTCGACCAGCTCGGCCACCGAGTTCGCCGGCAGCGACGGATTCGCGGCGATGATGTGCGGGATCTCGACCAGCTTCGTGATCCCGACCAGATCGCGGGAGGGCTTGAACTGCAGCACATTGGCGAACGTGCTCTCGTTGATCGCGTTGGTGGAGACGTTGCCGCAGAGCAGCGTGTAGCCGTCGGGGAGCGCCTTCACGGTCGCTTCGACGGCGATGTTGCCGGAGGCGCCGGGCCGATTCTCGACCACCACGTTCTGTCCGAGCGCCTCGTTCAGCCGGTTGGAGAGGTGCCGCGCGATGATGTCGGTCGCGCCGCCGGGCGCGTACGGCACCAGGATCTTGATCGGCCGGCTGGGGTACTGGTCGGCCGGCTGGGCGAGCGGCGCGACCGGCAGGGCGGCGATCACCGCGATCGCCACCGCGCGCGCGCCGCGCCGCGCCGCGTCGCGCCAACCGCGAAATGCGGACCGAGCCATGCGTGCCTCCTCCTCCTGGTCTGCCGGACTAGGGCCCGAGGGCCCGACGCTCGAGACAACCGCCGCGCCGGCGCATCGCCCACACGCCGCGCGAACCTTCTCGTATTGGGCCCCGAGGATAGCGTGCCTGCGGACGCGAGACAAATCGCGCGCGGCCGCGATGCGCGCGCGACCGCGCGCCGCCGGGGCGAGGCTTGTACCGGTGCCGTCCAGCCATTACCATCCGGAGCCGGCATCGCGCGCGAGCCCCCGATGAGCGAACATTCCGACGACCGCGACCGGCGCCCGAGTGAGCGCGCGCGCCGCGTGCGCACGATCGACATTCACGCCCACTGGTATCCAGCGGAGTGGATCCGGCTCTTCGAGCAGGACGGACCGGCCGAAGGGGCGCAGCTCGAGCGCACGGCGAGCGGCTACGCGATTCGCGCCGGGCGGCTCTCGAACGCGTTCAACGAGGAGTTCGTCGATCTCGATCGGCGGCTCGCGGCGATGGACCGCGCGGGCATCGACGTGCACGCGCTCTCGCTCACGACGCCGATGGTCTATTGGGCCTCGCCCGGGCTCGGCCTCGCGCTGTCGCAGGCGTACAACGACGCGGCCGCGGCCGCGCACGCCCGCTACCCCGGCCGGTTCGTGGGTCTCGCGATGCTGCCGATGCAAGCCCCCGAGCTCGCCCTGAAAGAGCTCGCGCGCGCCGCGAAGCTCCCCGGACTGCGCGGACTGTACCTCGCGACCAACGTGAACGGCCTCGATCTCGACGAGCGCCGGTTCTGGGACGTCTACGCGAGCGCGCAGGAGCTCGGCTGGCCGCTGTTCCTGCACCCGGTCGACACGATCGGCGGCGAGCGCACGCGGCGCTACTACCTGCGCAACCTGCTCGGCAATCCCTATGACACCGGCGTGGCGGCCGCCTCGCTCATTTTCGGCGGCGTGCTCGATCAGTTCCCGCAGCTCGAGGTCAATCTGCCGCACGCGGGCGGCGCGTTGCCGGGACTCATCGGACGGCTCGACCACGGCGCGAAAGTGCGGGCGGAGCTGCGCCACCTGCCGCGGCTCCCGAGCGAGTACCTGCGGCGGTTCACCTACGACACGATCGGCCACAGCGACCAGATCAACCTCAATCTGATCCGGCTGGTCGGCGCCGACCGCGTGCTGCTCGGGAGCGACTACTGCTTCGACATGGGGCTCGCCGACCCGATCGGCGCCGTCGCGCGTCTCGCCGCGCTGAGCGCGGCCGAGCGCGACGCGATTCTCGGCGCCACCGCCGCGCGGTTGCTGCGGCTCGCCTAGCGTCCCCCGGCCCGCTCGCGGCCGCCGGTTGGTGTCACCCGCGGTCAGCCAGTTTCAAGATGTAACCGTTGTAACGCCTGATTACAACGGGCTTGCGCTGTGAGATCCTCGTGCCATGATGTAAGGGGTAGAAAGCGGTTTGTGAACGAAGAGTTAAGAGCCAACGTCGGGAACGAACCGCCGGGAATGACGCGGTGGGCGAGGGTGTCGGACGCGCAGCGGTGCGCGCATCCAGCTTGGCACCCTGCAACGTATTCCTTTGAGTGTGCATGATAACGAGGGAACGACCGTGAAACTGCTCCGCGCTACGCTCCTGTCGACGGTGATTCTCGCCGGCGCGCTGGCGAGCGCTTCGGCGCTCGCCGGTAGCCACGGCGGCGGCGGCGGTCACTGGGGCGGCGGCGGTCACTGGAGCGGCGGTGGTCATTGCTGCTTTCATAACCACGCGCGCGTCGGCGTCTTTATCGGCGCGCCGGTGTTCTGGGGGCCGGGGTTCTACGCGCCTTACTACTATCCACCGCCCTACTACTACCCGCCGCCGGTCGCGTCGTATCCGCCCACCTACATCGAGCAGGGGGGCGACCAGTCCCAATATCAGCAGGGGCCGGCCGATCAGCAGCAGGCGCCGGTCTGGTACTACTGCCCCGGTTCGAACGGGTACTATCCGTACATCAAAGAGTGCCCCGGCGGCTGGCAGCAAGTCGCGCCGCAGCCGCCGCCATCCTAGAGGCGAAGGCGAGTTCCCATGCACGAGCTCCTGAAGCGGCTGCCCCTCCTCGGCCTGATCGGACTGGGTGCGTGCGCCACGATACCGCCCGGCCCGAGCGTGCTCGTGATGCCGGGCACCGGCAAGAGCTTCGATCAGTTTCGCGCCGATGACGCCTACTGCCGCGGCTACGCCAACGAGCAAGTGGGCGGGGTCTCGGCGCAGGAGGCCCAGGCGACGAGCGGCGTGACGAGCGCCGTCGTCGGCACGGCGGTCGGCGCCGCCGCGGGTGCCGCCTTCGGCGGCAGCTCGGGGGCCGCCATCGGCGCTGGCGCCGGACTCCTGTTGGGGGCCGCCGGCGGGCTGAGTGCCTCGAGCTACTCCGGCTACAACGTGCAGGGGCGCTACGACTTCGCCTATCAGCAGTGCATGTACGCCTACGGCAACAAGGTTCCGGTGTCCGGGCGCATCGCCTACGTCCGGCCGCAGGTGAACTACGCACCCCCGCCGCCACCGCCGCCCAACTACCCGCCGCCGCCCAACTATTCGGCGCCGCCGCCTCGCTAGGCCCGCGGTAGCGTTCTTCAGCGCAATCGGCCGCTCGCGCGCGCGAGGACCTCGTGCGCGTCAGCGCGGTGGTCCCCGCGCCACGCGATGTGTTGATCGGGCCGAATCAGTACGAGATCCGCGCCGTACAGCCCGCGCAAGTCCGACACGCCCGGTTCCGGTGACAGATCGAGCCGCGTCAGCGGCAGGGCGAGCGCCCGCGCCGCCGCGGCAAACGCGGCGTCATCGACCTTCGACGACAGCCTGAGCAGCGTGAAGTCGGGCCCGAAGCGATCGAAGAGCGACCCGCCGTCGTTCAGCCACGCATGCGGCGCCCGCCCGCCTGGAACACCCGACGGCACATAGCGGTTGATCTCGTCGGGCGGCGGCGGCTCGCCGTCGGCGTGCACGACGGGCGAGGCATCGTAGCGGGTGCCGAAGGTGACGCCGGGAATGTTGAACTCCCGCCGCGCGTGGTCGAGCAGATACGCGCCCGCCTCGGCTCGCGCCCGAGCCCCCTCGGGGCCGGGCGCCTCGATCGCCGCCCCCGCCGCGTACAGGCCGATGCTGTCGGCGAATCGCCGGGCGATCGCGGTGTTGCGCTGCGCCGCCGGGCGGCGCTCCAGCTCGTAGCTTGGGAGCAACCCCGGACCGCCCCAGCCTTGTTGGACCGCCGCGAGCTTCCAGCCGAGGTTCACGGCGTCTTCGACCGCAGTGTTGTATCCCAGCCCGCCGGTCGGCGTGAACAGGTGCGCCGCATCGCCGCCGATGAAGACCGGGCCGCGGCCGAAGGACTCCGCGACCAGCGCGTAGCCGGCGTTCCAGGAAGCGTAGGAAATCACCTCGATCGGCCAGGCGGCGCCGAGCCCCTGGCCGAAGAGGATCGGGCCCGCGTCCTGCCGGCTCGCGAACGCTTCCTCGCCGGCATGGATCTGGGTATGGAACACGAACCGCTCCCGCCCGTCGAGCGCCACCAGGAACCCGCGCCGCTCCCGATTGAACGCCCAGTACATCCAGGCGCGCGGGTGAGGAATCGCCCGGTAGAGCGTGGGCGCGCGGAAATACGTGGCGTGCATTCGGCCGCCGATGAAGTCGCGCACGACGCCGCGCTCGCCGGCGTAGTCCACCTCGAGCGCGCGGCGCACCAGGCTCCGCGGACCGTCGGCGCCGACCAGATAGGCGCCGCGCCAGCGTTCGCTCGCACCGCCGCCGGCCGGTGCGGCGCTCGCGGTCACCGCGTCGGGCGACCACTCGATGCCGGTGACGGTCCAGCCGTATCGTAGCCGCACCGACGGCAGCGCTGCGGCGGCGCCTTTGAGCACTTGCTCGATGTAGAGCTGCGAGCACCGATGCGGCAGCTCGGGCGTGCTCCACGACCCGCTCGACTGCCGCGCGAGCGCGGCGGTCGAGGCGGACGCCGGCTGCCGGAACCGCGCGAGCTCGTAGCCCGCATAGCGCGTGAAGTAGGCGATGTCGGTCGGATAGTCGCCCGGCAGCCCTTGGCGCCGGATCTCGGCGGCGAGGCCGAGGCGCCGGAAGTGCTCCATCGTCCGCGCCTGGGTGGCGTTCGCCTGCGGGTGCGGCGTGGTGTCGGGCCGATCGTTGAGGACCACGACCTCGATGCCGCGCCGCCCGAGCTCGATCGCGAGCACGAGCCCGCACGGCCCGCCGCCGACCACGATCACCGCCGCGCGGTGGTCCGCCATCCCCGTCCCCGCCATATTCGGCGCGCTTGCGGCAACCCGCGGATCGCTAGCCGGACAGCTTGAACTTCATCAGGCGCACCGCGTTTCCGAAGTAGATCTTGCGCCGGTCCGCCGCCGTGAGCGCGAGCTCCTCGATCGAGCGGATCCCCTCGCGGATGAACATCGGCCCGCCTTCGGGATCGAACGGGCAGTCGCTCGCGAAGACCACGCGGTCGGCGCCGAAGAAGGCGAGCCCGCAGGCGAGCGGCGCCGCGGCGCCGCCGAGCACCGTGTCGCCGTAGAACATCTTGAAGTACTCGATCGGCGGCTTGGCCAAGCGCGCGAGCACCGCTGCGTAGTCTTCGTCGGCGGAGCGCGCGCCGAGCTGCGCCCACAGCGTCTCGGCCCGACCGGCGAAGTAGGGCAGCATCCCGCCGCAGTGGTGGGTGATGATGCGCATCGTCGGCAGCCGCGCGAATAGTCCGGAGAACACGATGCGCGCCATCGCCACGCTCGTCTCGTACGGCCAGCCGAGCACCTGCCAGATCTCGTACTTCGACTTCGGCTCGCTCACGTAGTCGGCCCGCGTCGCGGGCCGGGCCGGATGCATCCAGATCGGCAGGTCGTGGTGGTTGGTCACGCGCTCGAACACCGGGAAGAATTCCGCGTCGTCGAGCGGCCGGCCGGCGACATTGGTGCAGAGCTGGATGCCGCGCGCGCCGAGCTCGCCGATCGCGCGGTCCATCTCCGCGAGCGCGGCATCGACCCGGTTCATCGGCAACGAGGCGACGAACGCCGGGAACCGGTCCGGCCAGCGCCGGCAGATCTCGGCCATGCCGTCGTTCGCGATGCGCGCGAACTCCGGCGCGAGATCCGGTCCGCCGAGGAGCTCCGGCGGCGGGAGCGACAGCGTCAACACCTGCTGCACGTCCGGAAAGTCCGTGCGCAGCATCGCGACGCGCGCTTCGATGTCCCACAAGAGGCGCAGGCTCGACATGCGCTTCACGATGCCCGCGTCCTTGGAGTGCGCCTTGACGAGCTCCAGATAGCGGAGCGGCATGACGTGATTGAAGATGTCGATCTTCATTCGGTCTTCCTCCTCGGTCGCAGGCGCGGCGCAGTGCGGCGCGACCCGCGCCGATTTACTCGTGCTCCCGGCCCGCGCGCTCCGGCCCCGACCGATTCTATGCGCGGGGGAGCGCCGGCGGCGGGCGGCGCGGCCGGGCGAACGATCTTACCGCCTCGCCGGCGCCGGGAATGGCGCGGACCCGGCGCGCGCGCGAACCGCCACGAAGCGGGCCCACCGGGTGCGCGCCGGTGCGCGCGCCGTGACGAAGCGCACACCGCGCATTTCTCGGCCGGCGCACCTGGGGCAGAACGTGCCGCACCAGGGCAGCTCACCGGCCGCGCAGCGGCGCGCGTGGTTGCGGTGCAACAGCGCGCCGTTGATGGCCGCCCGATCGGCCCCAACCGCGATGCGAACGACGACCCGCGGCGCGCGGCGCACCGGGCAACACATGTGCCGAACCGTGCAAAGGTGACCCGACTCCCTAGTTAACTTGTCACGAATCGATGCAACGCGTCCTAAATAGGAACGGCGTTTGCTGGAATAACAATGTAGGTACGGAAGTCTGACGTGTTGGCGCGGGTCGCCGACGAAGGAGACTGGGCAATGAGAGTCATCAGAACGAATGAGCTCGACCGCCTGGTTCGGGAGACCTTTCCCGAGAAGCACGCCTTTTCAGCCGAAAGCGAGCTCGGACTGAAGGGCGGCCGCACGCCGGTCGTGACCTTCGTCCACGGCGGGCCGGACCCCTTCCTCGACCGCCTGTTCGACGACTGGCTCGGCGGCTCGCCGGTGTTCGTGCCGCTCTATCAAGTGCTGAACCGCCTCTGTCGCGCCGGTGCCCTGGCGCCGGGCGACTACGCCATCTCCCGCCTCGCGTAGCGGGCGCCTGCACGCCGCATCGCTCGCCCGCAAGCCACGCCTGCCCATTCGGGCGCCGCCGCGTCACGCCGGCGTCTGAAGACTGAAGAAAGCGCTCCAGCGCGGGAGCGCCGGAGGCTCGGGCGCTAGGCCGCGTCCGAGCAGTTGCGGACGTAGACCGCGCGAACGAGATTGAAGTGCTGGATCGGAATTTTGGCGAGAACGTTGATCAGCTCGGCGCAGATTTCCTCGGCCGGCCGGTAGCCCCGCAGCACGGCGACGACCTCGCCCATGTCCTGCGGGGTCGTGCGCGCTAGGATTTCCGCCGTGCTGAGCTGCTCGACCAGGACTTCATTCACGATATTTCGGACCATTCCTCATCCTGTTCCTCCTCAAGTTCGGACAGGTTTTCCGGAACGTCTTCTTCGGTCGCGCTCGTCGCGCTCGTCGTTGAACCGCGCAACGCTTCCAACTGCTCGAGGAGCGTCGGTCGCGGCGGGAGCGATTCACCGGGCAATAGGGTGCGGTGGATATGACGAAACCCGGGGAACGTGGTCGAGTTCGGCTGCTTGATTTCCATGGCATCCATCTCCCGTTTGTTACGTGCGTACGGGGAGGAAACGCAGAAAGCATGCCTGGACGCGGCCCCGGCCCGGCCGGGCGCGGCCCAGCGTGAAGTGCTGCACACCGCTCCGGTCTGGCCCGCCCCGAGGGGACTCGAGCAGGCCCGGCAACCCGGCGCCTCGCGCCGACCCGCGCGCGCGGGGCAACGGCTGAGGATCGCGCATCGTGCCTACAGCCTCCGCACCCGCGGCGTCATGACGAATCCGCGACGCCCAGGCCGTGGCCCGCACGTCACGGTGCGCGGAACTCGACAGCGCCGGCCTCGGGCAGGACGCGGCGTCGCCGCGAGCGCATGGGGCATCGCCCCGCTCGCTGCGCATCCGGTTGCCGGGCGGCGTGAAGTCCGTCACAGGCCAGCGCTCACGGCCGCTTTGGCGGCCGTTTTGCGCACGATCTTTGCACGAAATTCGCACCGGATCGCTGGGCGCGGGCGAAGAGCTCGAATACGAACAACACACCCGGGCGTTCTTGAAGGTACGAGCCAACGGCTCGGCCTCGCTAGGAGGAAAGCAGCATGACACGCGCCGCGCACGTTCTGATCCTGATCGGGATCGCGCTCATCACGCCGATCCCCGCCGTTGCGCAGCAGGAGCTCGTCTTTGGGGTGAACGAGGGCGTGACCTATCGCATCACGCCGGGCGAGACCCGCGAGCGCTACCGCGAGCTCGGCGAGATGCTCGCGAAAGCGCTCAAGCGGCCGATCAAGGTGTTGCCCGAGGACAACTACGTCAAGCTGCGCCAGAACCTCGAGGCGAAGTACTACGATCTCGCCTACGTGCACCCGGCGCACCACTCGTACCGCGCGATCCGCGACCAGGGCTATCAGCTCGTCGTCACCACCAAGGGCTGGGATCAGTACAAGGCGCGCTTCCTGATCAAGCCCGACGCGCCGTACAAGCAGCCGCAGGATGTGCTCGCCGCAAAGATGGTGATGCCCGATCCGGACTCGATCACCGCATGGATCGCGCGCGCGACGCTGCGCGACCTCGGTGCGAACGAGCGGAAGATCTCCCTCGGGACGACGCGCTACCAGGACGGCATTCCGTTCATGATGGAGAACGGGTTCTACGAGGTCGGCATCACGGCGGCGGGGGGCGTGGTGAAGGAGTGGCAGGCGAAGGGCGGCAAGATCCTGTTCGAATCGAAACCGGTGCCGATCAAGCACCTCATCGCCGCGCCGGGCATGTCGAAGGAAGACGTGGCGAAGATCCGCGCGGTGTTCCTCGGTCTCGAACATACCCAGGAAGGCCAAGCAATCCTACGCAAGCTCGGTTTCCGGGGCTACATGAAACCCGACGACCGGCAGACCGCCGCGCTCACCAAGTGGCTCGGCGTCTGACCTGACACCCGCTCGCGCGGGAGCGGCTCGTAGGGTGGGGACTCGCGTTCCCGGTTGCGTGTGCGGGAGGGCTTCCTGCGACAATAGCGCCGATGACCGCCCAGAGCCTGCGCGCGCGCCTAGACCTCTACGAGCGGCTGATGCGGCTCGACAAGCCGATCGGCACGCTGCTCTTGCTGTGGCCGACGCTGTGGGCGGTGTGGATCGCCGGGCAGGGCGAGCCGCATTGGATGATCGTGTGGATCTTCACGCTCGGGACAGTCCTCATGCGCTCCGCAGGCTGCGTGATGAACGATCTGGCGGACGCGCGTTTCGACGCGTATGTCGAGCGCACGCGCGACCGGCCGCTCGCCAGCGGACAAGTAACGCGCCGCGAGGCGGTGGTGCTCGCGCTCGTGCTGGCGGTGGCGGCGTTCGCGCTGGTGCTGTTTCTTAATTTGCTCACTATTGCGCTCTCGTTCCTGGCGCTCCTGATCGCGGCGACTTACCCACTCAGCAAGCGGTTCTTTGCCATTCCGCAGGCGTACCTCGGCATCGCGTTCGGGTTCGGCATCCCGATGGCCTTCGCCGCCCAGCTCAATGACTTGCCGCTGAGCGGGGGGCTCCTGCTCGCCGCCAACGTCTTCTGGGCAATCGCCTACGACACCGAGTACGCGCTGGTCGACCGTGACGACGATCTGAAGATCGGCATCAAAACATCGGCTATCACGTTCGGTCGCTACGACGTTGCGGCGGTGATGGCGTGCTATGCGGTCATGCTCGCGATCCTGGCCGGCGCGGGCCTCGAGGAGCGCTTCGGTTGGCCGTACTACGGTGGGCTCGCGGCCGCGGCCGGAATGATGGGGTATCACTACGCGCTCATCCGTGATCGCAGCCGCGACGGTTGTTTCAAGGCATTCCGCCACAACAACTGGGTCGGCGCGGCGATCTTCGTCGGCATCCTCGGCGCGTACGCGGCGCGCGGCATTTGGCCGCGGTGGTGATAATACGGATGACTGGGGACGGGGAGAAACGGAGCGATGGAGCTAGGGCTGAACGGCAAGGTTGTGCTCGTGACCGGCGGCAGCTTGGGCATCGGGCTCGCCTGCGCCAAGGCGTTCTTGGCGGAGGGGGCGAAAGTCGCGATCGCATCGCGCAGCAAGGTCCACTTAGTGGCGGCCGAGCGGCAGCTTAAGGCCGCCGGGCACGAGGTGCTGAAGGTCGCGGCCGATCTGGTCGATTCGGCGCACGCGCGCCGGATGGTGACGGAAGTCGAACAGGCACTGGGGCCGATCGACGTCCTCGTCAACTCTGCCGGCTCCGCCAAACGCGCCCCGGCGGAAGAGTTGACACACGAGGCATGGCGCGCCGCGATGGATGCGAAGTACTTCACGTACGTGCACGCGATCGACGTCGTGATCAAAGGGATGGCTGCGCGCAAGCGCGGCGCGATCGTCAATATCGTCGGCGCCGGCGGCAAGGTCGCGAGCCCCATTCATCTGCCGGGCGGCGCGGCGAATGCGGCGCTGATGCTCGTGACCGCCGGTCTGGCGAACGCTTACGGCCGCACCGGCGTCCGGGTGAACGCGGTCAATCCGGGGCCGACCTTCACCGACCGGTTAAAGGGCGGGTTGGAAGCTGAAGCGAAGCTCGCGGGGATCACCGAGGAGGAGGCGTTGCAGCGCATGTCCGAGCGCATCCCGCTCGGGCGTCTCGCCCGCCCGGAAGAGATCGCCAACGCCGTGCTGTTCCTCGCTTCGGACCAGGCGAGCTACATCACCGGCGCGGTGATCGCGATGGACGGCGGGGTGAACCCGATCGTGGTCTGAGGGCCGGCGTGCGTCCTGCTCCCCCCCGGCTCGCAGCGACCGAACACGTCGTGGCCGAGGCGGCGTTTGGCAGCGATACCGCGGTGCTCACCGACCGGCGCGTGGTCGTGGCCGGGCGCCACGGCGAACAGAGCCTGCCGCTCGCGCACATCGCGCTCCTGCGGGTGCGCTTCGAACGCAAGCCGGGGGAGGTCGTTTTCGGCACGGTGCTGGTCGTCGCGGCGTTCATCCTGCTCGCGGTCGCGTCCCCGGTGCGCACGTTCTTGATCGCGCAGGGCGCTGCGCTCGAGGCGGCGGCGAGCCAGGAGCGCGCGGGCGCGGACGCCAGCCCGGGTCTCGCGCAAGGGATGCAGCGGCTGGTGAGCGCACTCGCAAGCCTGGCGCGCGCCATACCGTTCGCAGGCTGGCTCGCGCTCGCGGCCGGGATCGCGGAGATGGCGCTCGGCGCGATCGGCCACACCGTCATGACGGTGGGCGCAGGCGGCAGCGAGGTCGCCTTTGCGACGCGCGGCAACGACCGGTCGCTGCGGGCGTTCGTCGCCGAGGTGGGGCGGCGCCTGCCGGGACCGGCGCGGTCGGAGTGGACGACCGCTCCCACTCTCGAACCGCACGATATTGGGCGGCACTGATGCGCTATCGCGACCTGCGCGAGTTCGTGACCGGACTCGATCGGCTAGGCGAGCTGAAGCGCGTCGGCGTCGAGGTCGATCCGCGGCTCGAGATGACCGAGATCTGCGACCGCGTGCTCAAGGTCGGCGGGCCGGCGATCCTGTTCGAGAAGCCCCGCGGCCACACCATCCCGGTGCTCGGAAATCTCTTCGGGACGCCGCGGCGCGTCGCGCTCGCCATGGGCGCAGATTCGGTCGAGGCGCTGCGCGACATCGGCAAGCTGCTCGCGTTTCTCAAGGAGCCCGAGCCGCCGCAAGGCTTCAAGGACGTGATCGAGCGCTGGGTTCCGATCGGGCGGCAGGTGATGCACATGGCGCCGAAGGAGACGTCGAACCCGTCTTGTCAGGAAGTGGTGTGGGAGGGCCGCGATGTCGACCTCGCCAGGTTGCCGATCCAGACCTGCTGGCCCGGCGATGCGGGGCCGCTCATCACCTGGGGGCTGGTGGCCACGCGCGGTCCGCAGAAGAAGCGCGCGAACCTCGGCATCTACCGCCAGCAGGTGATCGGACCGAACAAGGTGATCATGCGCTGGCTCGCGCATCGTGGCGGGGCGCTCGACTTCGGCGATCACTGCGCCGCGAATCCCGCCCGGCCGTTCCCGGTTGCGGTCGCGCTCGGGGCCGACCCGGCGACCATCCTCGGCGCGGTGGCACCGATTCCGGACACGCTGTCCGAGTACCAGTTCGCGGGGCTGCTGCGCGGTGCGCGCACCGAGGTCGCGACGTGCATCGGCTCGGATCTGCAGGTGCCGGCGTTTGCCGAGATCGTGCTCGAGGGCGTGATTCATCCGGGCGAGACGGCGCTCGAGGGCCCGTTCGGGGATCACACCGGGTACTACAACGAGCAGGAGCGGTTTCCGGTCCTCACCATCGAGCGCATTACGATGCGCCGCGATCCGATCTATCACTCGACCTACACCGGCAAGCCGCCCGACGAACCGGCCGTACTCGGCGTGGCGCTGAACGAAGTGTTCGTGCCGCTGCTGCAGAAGCAGTTCCCCGAGATCGTCGATTTCTATCTGCCGCCCGAGGGGTGCTCGTACCGCCTCGCGCTGGTGAGCATCAAGAAGCAGTATCCCGGCCATGCGCAGCGCGTCATGTTTGGAATCTGGTCGTTCCTGCGCCAGTTCACGTATACGAAGCTGGTGGTGGTGACCGACGACGACGTGAACATTCGCGACTGGAAGGAAGTGATCTGGGCGCTGGCGACGCGCATCGACGCCGCGCGCGACACGACGATCGTCGAGAACACGCCGATCGACTATCTCGATTTTGCGAGCCCGGTCTCGGGCCTCGGCTCCAAGATGGGCATCGATGCGACGCACAAGTGGCCGGGCGAGACCGCGCGCGCGTGGGGGAAGCCGATTACGATGGACCCAGCGGTGCGCCGGCGGGTGGACGAACTGTGGTCGTCGCTCAGCCTTTGAGCCGCTTTGTGGACTCGGCGCATCATGGCCGCGCTTGAGCCCGACGCATGGCGGTGGGAGCGCGCGCAATGAGCGAACTGGTGCTGCCCGAGGCCGAAGAGCGAAAGCTGCGCGATCTCGCGCTGCTCGTCTACGCCCTCCAAGCGGCCGGTTTCCTGATCGGGGTGACGTGGATCGCGGCCGTGGTCATCAACTACGTGAAGATCGACGACGTGCGCAACACTTGGCTCGAGACGCATTTCAACTGGCAGATTCGGACCTTCTGGTTCGGGCTTGCGGGGTGGGTGCTCGGCTTCATCACCCTGGTGATCCTGATCGGCTGGCTCATCCTGCCGATCGTGACCGTCTGGGCCATCTATCGCGTGGTGAAGGGCTGGCTCTTCCTGAACGACCGCAAGCCCATGTATCCGCAGCGCGCCTAAAGTCACGGAGGCAATGCTTGGCCACCATGAATCAGCAGGGCGACACCGAGCCGCTGCCCTCGGTGATGACCGTCGCGAACGTCGTCTACGCGCTGCACACGCTCGCGATCGTCGTCGGCATCGCCGGCACGGCGACGACGGTCATCGGGAGCTTCCTCGGCAGCCTGCCGTCGATCGCCGCCGTGATCATGAACTACGTGAAACGAAGCGACGCGCGCGGCACCTGGGTCGACTCGCACTATCGCTGGCAGATCCGCACATTTTGGTTCGCACTGGTATGGGCAATCACCGGGTGGGTGCTGATTTTCACGCTGATCGGCGCGCCGGTCGGGCTAGTGGTGCTGATCGCGCTGACGCTGTGGCTGATCTACCGCATCGGGCGCGGCTGGCTGCGGCTGCGCGATCGGCGGGCGATGTACGTCTAGCCGTGGTCCAGCGCGTCGATCGAAGAGCGCGTCGCGCGAACTTTTTGAGCATCAACGCCTCCGGCTCGCCGAAGCCGCGCGTCGCAGCCCGCCGCATCGCAGTACCAACGCGGACCCGCTGCGTCCTTCAGATACTGGCCGGCGTAGGCGCGCAGCATCGCCGGCGTGTCGTGCGTGGGATCGAAGGACAGGCTCACCCGCCGCGCGCGCCGCGCAAGGCGCGTTCGCACTTGACCTTGGCGCAAGCGTGGCTACACTCTGGTAGCCTATGGCGTGCTGCGCCCGCGGTGGGCGGCCAGGTGACGGGACAACGCCTCGTATGACGAAGAGCCTCGTTAGCGCGCGACGGAACCGACTGCGCTGGACGCGCGCGGCCGCGGCGCTCTGTTGCCTGTCAGTGACGATGCCGGCGCTCGCCGATGTCTACGCGCTAATCGAGGAGGGCGGGGCCGTGCGGCTCTCCAATGTGCCCGACGACCCGCGCTATCAACTGTTCTTTCGCGAGCCGCGCGAGACGCAAGGGCTGCGCAATGCACGTAACCCAGGCGACTCCCGCCTACGCGCCCCGCGGACCGGAGACAGCGTTGACGGTCAGCAACTTGACGCGCGGCCTTACCAGGTGCACGTCGCCGAGGCGGCGCGGACCTACAATCTAGACCCGGCGCTCATCCATGCGGTGATCGTAGCCGAGTCGAACTACAACCCTAACGCGGTCTCGGCCAAGGGCGCGGTCGGGCTGATGCAGGTACTCCCCAAGACGGGACAGCGCTACGGCGTCGGGGCGAAAGAGCTCACGCAGCCCGAGATCAACATTCTCACCGGTGCGCGGTATCTTGCCGATCTGCTGCGACTCTTCGGCGGTGACCTCAAGCTCGCTTTGGCGGGGTACAACGCCGGCGAGAACGTCGTCATCCACTACGGCAACCGCGTCCCGCCGTATGCCGAGACCCAGGCCTACGTGCCGCGCGTCTTGGGCTTCTACGAGCAGCTTAAATTGCGCTGACGCGCGAGCCTTAGCGCGCGGCCTCGTAAACCCAGCGCAGCAAGGCGTCCTCCACACCTTGCGCAGCACCGGCGTTCGCGTGGTTGACGATGAAGACGACCGCATAGCAGCGGCCGTTCCGATCGAGGACATAGCCCGCGAGCGAGCGCACGTCGGCGAGCGAGCCGGTCTTGACGTGGGCCTGGCCCGCGACGGCGTCGTATCGCATGCGCTTCTTCATCGTGCCGTCGTAGGCGACGAGCGGCATCGACGACACGAACTCCGGCATGACCGGACTGCGATAAGCGGCGATCAGAAGCCGGCCGAGCCCGCGCGCGGTGATCCGGTCGTTGCGCGAGAGGCCGGAGCCGTTCTCGATCACCAGCTCGGGCAGGTCGAGCTTGCGCGCCGCGAGCCACGACTGCACCGCTTGCGCCGATCGGTCGTAGCGACCGGGCGGCGCGAGGGTCTCGGCCGAGAGCGTAAGGAAGATGTTGCGCGCCATGACGTTGTTGCTGAATTTGTTCATGTCGCGCAACACCTCCGCGGCGGCCGGCGACTCATGGCTCGCGTAGGGCTTCGCCTCGGCCGGCGCCGCGCCGTCGCGCACGCCGCCACGGAGCGTGCCGCCCAGCTCTTCCCACAGCGCTTTGAAGACGCCGTAGACATACTGCGCGGACGGGAAGGGCGCGAGGTTCCACACCTGCTCGCCGCAGCTTGCCGGCAACGCGCCTGAGAAGCTCACGCGCACGAGCGGGCCGTTCTGGCGCAATTCGTACTTCAAGCCGGCCCGCCAGTCGCCGCAGGGTCCGTCGGTGAGCCGAACATCGCTTCCCACCTCGAGCTGCGCCAGTCTGGGCTCGGGAAAGACGACGACGCTTTTTGCCGTCGCGCTGGGCCGAAGGTGGAAACGCACCGCCTTGTAGTTCAACAGCAGCGCGTCGGCGCCGACGTTATACGCCCGGAGCGGCTCGCCATCGAACTTCGCCGGGTCGTGATCGGCGATGTCGAAGTAGGTGCGGTCGAGCACGAGGTCGCCGCGGATCTCGCGTAGCCCGCGCGCGCGGAGGTCCGCCAGGAAGAGCCAGAAATTCTCGATCGTGAGCTTCGGGTCTCCGTAGCCCTTCAGCACTAGGTCGCCGTCGAGCGCGTCGCCGTCGAGGCGGCCGAGGACGTACGCTTCGGTCTTCCACGTATAGGTGGGCCCGAGCAGCTCGAGCGCGGCGAGCGTCGTGACGAGCTTCATCACCGAGGCCGGATTCATCGCCTGGTCGGCGTTGTAGGCGACATCGGGCTGCGGCGCGTCGACCGCCTGGACATAGGCCGCGGTGCTTGAGACCGGCAGGCCGGCGCGCGCGAGGGCCTGCGTGACCGGCGCGGGCAGGGCGTCCGCGCCGCACGCGGCGGCCGCGGCGAGCGCCCCGCAGCAGGCGACTAGCGCGCGAACCAAGGTTGTGCGGCACCTGCCGCGGCGGTGCGCGCCGTCCGGTCGAGGCCGCGACGCGATCTCAGCCAATGCCGCGTCGCGGGTTGAAACGCGACACCTGAGAGAGTTGCAGGTAGAGCTGCTTCTCCGCCTCGGTCGGGAATTGCGGCGTGATCACCCGCAGGCACGCGAGCAGATCGCCACGCCCGCCGTGGGCCTTGGGCAGCCCGCGGCCGGGCAACCTGAAGGTCCGCCCCGAGGTCGTCCCGGCCGGGACGTGCACGCGGAACGCGTCTTCGAGCGTGGGCAGATCGATGATCGCGCCGAGCACTGCCTCCCACGGGGCGATCGGCAAGTGGTACCAGACATCGTCGCCGCTCAACCGGAACAGCGGATGGCGCTTGTAGACGATCTCGATATGCAGATCGCCGGGCGCACCGCCGTTCGCGCCCGGCGCGCCCTGTCCTTTCACGAGCAGCTTTTGATTGGCGCGCGCGAGCTTCGGAACCTGGACCTCGACCGTGCGTTCCGCCTCGGCGGGCGCGGCCCCGTCGCGAGGCGAGGAATAAGTCGCCGGCACCGCCGCGCCACGGATCGCCTCCTCCAGGGTCACCTCGAGCACGATCTCGCAGTCGCTCCCGCGCCGCGCGGGGCCTGGCGGTTCCTCTGTCGGGCCCGGCGGTCCGCGTAGCGGGGCGCGCGCCCGCGCCGCGCGCGGCCGCTGGATTTCGGCGAGCACGGCGGCGAGCTCCTCCTCGAAGCTCATGCTGTGATCGCCGACCGAGTCAGGGTCGCTGACCGAGGGCGGTCCGAAGAAGTCGGAACTCAGCCCGCGCTCGCTCGCGACCAGCTCGCGCTCCATCGACTCGAGGTCGTAGCGGGTGCGCCGGTTGGCGTCGCTCAGCACCTCGTAGGCGGCTTTGAGTTCGGCCAAGCGGTGATCGGCCGCCGGATCCTGAACGCCACCGGGACCGAGTCCGCCGCTCAGTCGTCGATAGGCCAGCCGGATCTCTTCGCTCGTCGCCGAGCGGGTCAGCCCGAGGATCGCGTAGTAGTCCGTGGGCATCGAATAGGATGGTTCACAGTGCGCCGCGCCGCGCTAGTTCCTGCGGGCACGCGAGCGGTGCGGCCGAGCGGCCCACCCGCGTTCCGTTGACGGTGGCACGAATTGTTCCACACTTCCCGCGCGGTCGAACGGCGCCGCGCGCGGACCTATCGGAGCAGCTGGCATTCCAGCTCGTGCAGCCGCCGCTCGAGCGCCTCGATCCGCGCGAGGTAAGCGAGCGCGAGCGCCATCCCTGGCGGGTTGAGGCCGAAGTCGTCGCGCAGGCGGGCGGCGCGCCGGGCCTCCATGATGCACCGCGACGCAAACCGCCACTGGCCGCTCGCCTGGTCCGGCTCGAACACGCCAAACTCGACGAGCTCGACCAGCTCCTCGCGGGCGAGGCCCGACGCCTCGAGCAGCTGCGCGAGCTCGACGTTGGACTCGTCATCCGGTAACGCGAATGGATCGTTGGTCATCGCCGCCTCCAGGATCGTCAACCAAGGTGCCGGCGCGGGTTGAAGGTGGAAATGCGCGCGAGCTCCTCATAGAGCGCGCGTTCGCGCTCCGACAAGGCCGGAGCGCTCACGATTTGGAGCACGCAGTAGAGATCGCCGTGCCCGCCTCCCGGCTTCGGCAGGCCCTTGCCCCCGAGCCGCAACTTCTGTCCCGCCCGCGACCCGGGACGCACGGTTACCTTCACGCGTCCGTCGAGCGTCGGGACCTCCGCTTCGCTCCCCAGTGCCGCCTCCCACGGCGTGACCGGGAGTTCGAGATAGAGATCATGCCCCGACACGTTGAACAAGGGATGCGGCTGCAGCGAGATGTTGAGATAGAGGTCCCCCGCCGGTCCGCCGCCGGCGCCCGGGCCGCCCTTGCCCGGGACGCGCAAGCGCTGCCCATCGGTCACCCCCTTCGGTACGCGCACGCGCAGGGTTTTCGGGACGCGCCGCAGCGCCCCGTCCGGCGCGACTTCGGGTACCGATACGTCCAGCGTGACCTCGGTGCCCCGGTAGATCTCCTCCAGCGCGAGGTGTGCGGTCGCCTCAAGATCCTGCCCCGGCATCGCGAATCCACCGCGCGCGCGCTGCCGCCCCGCGCGGCGGCCGAGCGGGCTACCGCCCAGGTGCTCGAAGAGATCCGCGAGGTCGAAGAGGTCGTCGACGTTCACGCCGCCGAACTGGCGCTCCCACCCGGGCGACGGCCGAAACTCCTCGCCCGGACGGTGCTGACCGAGCTGGTCGTACGCGGCGCGCTTCTCGGGGTCCTTGAGCGTTTCGTAGGCCTCCTGGACCTCCTTGAACCGGTCCTCGGCGTGCGGTTCCTTCGAGACGTCCGGGTGATACTTGCGCGCGAGCTTGCGGTACGCCTTCTTCACGTCATCGGGCGCCGCGCTCCGCGGTACGCCGAGAATTTCGTAGTAGTCCTTGTATTTCATCGCTGCCGGCACCCTGAAGCGTCATTAGATGCTGGCGCGGCGCTCCGGATCAACCTGAACCGGACCCTCACCGCACCCCGGCGCTAGCAAATACTCGCGCTCGCCTCTTGAAACCGGAGCTAATCACCCCTAGAATTAGCACTCGGCTGATTCGAGTGCTAACAACCTGGCCTCGGGTCGCATCTTAGATTCGGCGACCGCTCAGCTGTGAGTGAGCGGCCGCTAACAACCGAGAATGGAGGAAATTCAATGAAAATTCGTCCCTTGCATGACCGTGTGATCGTGAAGCGCCTGGAAGAGGAACGTAAAAGTGCGGGTGGGATCGTGATCCCGGACAACGTCGCCGAGAAGCCCGACCAGGGCGAAGTCATTGCCGTCGGTCCCGGCAAGCGGAACGAAGAAGGGAAGCTGTTGGCGATGGACGTAAAAGTCGGCGACCGCATCCTGTTTGGGAAGTACTCCGGGACCGCGGTCAAGATCGAAGGCACGGAGTACCTCGTCATGCGCGAGGAAGACATCATGGGCGTGGTCGCCTGAGCGGCCCCCGGATCCTCAAGTACCCCCGCAACAGCCTAGGAGTTCGACATGCCCGCTAAAGACGTACGCTTCCACGAAGACGCCCGCCAGAAGATGCTCGAGGGCGTCAATGTCCTCGCCAACGCCGTGAAGGTGACCTTGGGCCCGAAGGGCCGCAACGTCGTGCTCGAGCGGTCGTTCGGCGCACCCACCGTCACCAAGGACGGGGTCTCGGTCGCCAAAGAGATCGAATTGAAGGACAAGTTCATGAACATGGGCGCGCAGATGGTGAAGGAGGTAGCCTCCAAGACCTCTGATGTGGCCGGCGACGGCACCACGACCGCGACCGTGCTCGCGCAGGCGATTGTGCGCGAAGGGATGAAGTTCGTAGCCGCCGGAATGAACCCGATGGACCTCAAACGCGGCATCGACAAGGCGGTTATAAAGGTGGTCGACGAGCTGAAGAAGATCTCGAAGCCGACCACCACCTCCAAGGAGATTGCCCAAGTCGGCGCGATCTCCGCCAACGCCGACGAGGCGATCGGCAAGATCATCGCCGACGCGATGGACAAAGTCGGCAAGGAGGGGGTGATCACCGTCGAGGACGGGAAATCGCTGCAGAACGAGCTCGAGGTCGTCGAAGGGATGCAGTTTGACCGCGGCTACCTCTCGCCCTACTTCATCAACAACCCAGAGAAGCAGATGTCGATCCTGGAGGACACGCACATCCTCCTGCACGACAAAAAAATCTCCAGCATCCGCGACCTGCTGCCGGTTCTCGAGCAGGTGGCGAAGGCCGGCCGACCGCTGCTGATCATCGCCGAGGACGTCGAGGGCGAGGCGCTCGCGACCCTCGTTGTCAACAACTTGCGCGGCATCCTGAAGACAAGCGCGGTGAAGGCGCCCGGCTTCGGCGATCGGCGCAAGGCGATGCTCGAGGACATCGCGATTCTCACCGGGGGCACGGTGATCGCTGAAGAGCTCGGCCTTACGCTCGAGAAGGCGACGCTGAAGGACCTTGGCCGCGCGAAGCGCGTCGAGGTGGGGAAAGAGGAAACCACCATCATCGACGGCGCGGGCGACTCCAAGGCGATCGAAGCGCGGGTGAAGAACATCCGGCAGCAGATCGAAGAAGCCACCAGCGACTACGACAAGGAGAAGCTCCAGGAGCGGGTCGCGAAGCTGGCCGGCGGCGTGGCGCTGATCAAGGTCGGCGCCGCGACCGAAGTAGAAATGAAGGAGAAGAAGGCCCGGGTCGAGGACGCACTGCATGCGACTCGCGCGGCAGTCGAGGAAGGTATCGTGGCGGGCGGCGGGGTAGCGCTCATCCGGGCCCGCAAGGCGATCGAGAACTTGAAGGGCGACAACGCCGATCAGGAAGCCGGCATCAAGATCGTGCACCGCGCGCTCGAGGAGCCGCTGCGCATGATCGTCGCGAACTCCGGCGTCGAGGCCTCCGTGGTGCTCAATAAAGTGGTCGAGCACAAAAACAATTTCGGCTTCAACGCCCAGACCGAAGAATACGGCGACCTGGTCGAGATGGGCGTCGTCGACCCGACGAAGGTGGTGCGCTTTGCGCTGCAGAACGCCTCCTCGGTTGCGGGCCTGCTGCTGACGACCGACGCCTCAGTCGCCGAACTGGTCGAGGAGAAGAAGGGCGGTGGCGGCCCCGGCGGCCACGGCATGGGCGGCGGCATGGGCGGCATGGACATGGACATGTGACGCAAACCACTCCCGACGACAGTCGGACTACGGTGTGAACCCCGGCGAAAGCCGGCGTGCCCACGACCAAAGGCCCTGCAGCGATGCGGGGCCTTTTTTTTGGAGCCGACCCGCCGCGCTGTTGCCAAGCAGCCCGCAGGACGCTTTGCTGCCCGCCATGCGAGTGGAGGCCGAGCTGTTCGGCGTCGCCGCGCGCCAGTCGGCAAGATGAGGCAGGCGCGCGCGATGCATACCGAATTGCCGATCGTTCCCCCCGTATTGGCGTTTATTGGCCTGCGGAGTCGGGTGTGGAATAATCTGCGCGCAGGGGTGTACCAAGCGCTCTAACTACCGACTCCGGACGAGCGACCGCGTGGACAAGGACGCTGTGCTGACCAAGACCGGCAAAGGCCACGACGAAGTCAAGTCGCGCACCCACGGTCTGTCGCAGAAACTTCGGACGCTGCTGATCACGGTCGACGGTAGCGCGACGGTTGGCGAGCTGATCGCACGACTCGGTGGCGCCGCAGAGATCGAAACAAACCTGCGGGCGCTGATCGACCAGGGGTTCGTTGAAGTCAAGCGCCTGACGCCGTCCGGTTCCTGACTGCTCCCAGACGCTGGTCTAGAGCCTGACGTTGCGATTTGCCTTCCGGCTGATCGTTTCGCGCCGCGCCGGTGGCGCGATGTCGGCGCGACGATCTTCATCGAGCCGCAGCGAGCCGACTCGCAACCCCCGACCTCGTCGATTGGCGGCCGAGGGCTTTGCCCGTATAATCCGCGCTCCTTTGCCCCATCCCAGGGGGCGTGCGATGCGTAGCGATGTGCGGGCAGCGCGTCGGGCCGGCCAAGTAGCTCAGTTGGTAGAGCAGAGGACTGAAAATCCTTGTGTCGGTGGTTCGATTCCGCCCTTGGCCACCAAACTGACTTCCAAGATCGTCCAAGAAAGTACATAAGCCAGCGTAAACGCTGGTTTTTCTTCTCTAAATCGTACAAGTCAGTCTCGGGAGATTTATTGACATCCATGCCCTCGTGGGGGCATATTTGGGGGCATCTCGGGTAGCCCTCAGTACAGATGCCCCCATGTCCCTGACCGATAGAGCAATACGCAACGCCAAGCCCCGAGCGAAGTTCTACCGCGTCGCCGACGAGAAAGGCATGTACCTGGAGGTCACGCCCAAGGGATCGAAATACTGGCGGCTCAAGTATCGTTTCGCAGGTAAGGAGAAACGGCTTGCCTTGGGCGTCTACCCGGACGTGTCACTTGCGGCTGCCCGGAAGCGCAGAGACGAAGCGCGCGAGCAATTGGCACACGGCATCGATCCAGCGGCACATCGCAAGGCACGGAAGGCGGTCACTGCAGTAGGCGCCGCAAACAGCTTCGAAGTTGTCGCCAGGGAATGGTTCGCAAAGTACGCGCCGACGTGGGCGCCAGGCCACGCGGACAAGATCATCCGCCGACTGGAAAAGGATATTTTCCCGTGGATCGGCGGGCGCCCCATCGCGGAAGTAACGGCACCGGAACTGCTTGCCGTCTTGCGTCGCATCGAAAGCCGAGGTGCCATTGAAACCGCACACCGGGCACAGCAGAACTGCGGGCAAGTCTTCCGTTACGCCATTGCCACCGGCCGTGCCGAGCGCGACCCTTCGGCGGATCTGCGCGGCGCGCTGACGCCGGTCAAGGAGAAGCACCACGCGAGCATCACCGATCCCAAGGCCATTGGCGAGCTGCTACGGGTGATTGAAGGCTACCAAGGATCACTGGTCACGAAGTGCGCATTGCGCCTCGCCCCGCTCGTTTTCGTGCGTCCTGGCGAGCTTCGAAAGGCCGAATGGTCCGAGTTCAATCTTGATGACGCCGAGTGGCGGATTCGGGCACAGCGCATGAAGATGCGGGAGCAGCATATCGTGCCCCTCTCGACGCAAGCCGTGGCGATTCTGCGCGAACTGCACGCCCTTACCGGCACCGGGCGCTATGTCTTCCCCGGCGCGCGCACCAATGGCCGGCCGATGAGTGAGAACACGGTTAATGCCGCGCTGCGCCGCCTCGGCTACGCCAAGGATGAAATGACCGGCCACGGGTTTCGCAGCATGGCGTCCACCATCCTGAACGAACTAGGGTGGCACCGCGACGCGATCGAGCGCCAGCTCGCGCATGCCGAGCGCAACGCCATGCGCGCGGCGTACAACTTCGCCCAGCACCTGGCGGAGCGGCGCAAGATGATGCAAGCGTGGGCGGATTATCTTGATGCCCTAGCAAGAGGTGGTAGGGTGTTGCCACTGCGATCTAGAATCACCGGGTGATGCCCTATTCTCACCCGATTCAGCCACCGCCAAAATTCCCGCCGCGTAGAATGTAGCCGTAGGACCCGTGTTACATAAACGGGGCAGAGGGTAGCTGAGCTTCTCGGAATACGCTGCTCGTCCACTAGTTGCTTCCCGAATGCTTGATTCACAAACACGTAAGCCTGTCCCTCCCGCGTGGCAGTGCCATGTCTCCGGATGGGAACGCTATCCCAAAGAACACGACTTCGCCACAAAGGAAGAAGCACTTGCAAAAGGCAGAACTAATACGCGCATCCACCAACATGAAATCGGAGGGCATAACCATGCGCTTCGATGGATCTCCCTATTCTTTGTCTTTGCCGTATAAGTGCGTATTCCGGCCCAACGTGATCAGTCATTTCGGAGGAATATGATCAGTCGTTTCGGTTGATCGTGATCGGCTATTTCGGGCGATCGTGATCAGTTTCCGGGGGTTCCCGGAACGCCGATCAGGATCCCGGAATCGGTGATCAGGGTGGCGAAACGTGGTAGGCCGGTGAGGGCGACAACGGTTGCGCATGGACAGGGGCTGCGGGCAGCCTTCCGAGATTTTGGGAGGAAGGAATGCCGGCCCCAAGGGTTGCCATGCGCCGAATCAGGGAAGTTCTTCGACTCAAGTTCTTGTGCGGGCTGTCGCACCGGGAGATCGCGCGCGCCCTGGGCGTGAGCGTGGGGGCGATCTCGCACTACGGACAGCTTGCCGAGCACGCGGGGCTGGGCTGGCCCGAGGTCGAATCGATGGACGA